>Ga0209450_10000621_pt1 | contig 17991 bp, 19 predicted proteins | sample FrelakmetLWP11LW_FD_187149 | JGI IMG/M metagenome (GOLD analysis project Ga0209450, IMG submission 187149) | Freshwater lake sediment microbial communities from the University of Notre Dame, USA, for methane emissions studies - LWP11 LW (SPAdes)... | ecosystem: Environmental > Aquatic >...
CAGGACAACAGTGGCGGAGTCGGCGGCTCTCCAGGCCAGTTCTCTGGCTTTGACCTCGACGCAATTGTCCTCTCACCAACGAACTGCGCCGATGCCGCGTGTGCAGCCGGACTCGCCGGTCTAGCAGCATTGCGTCGGCCCAATCATTGATCGGCGTTCGCTTCAAGTCGGAGGTCAACATGGGCAAGGCGAACGGGATCGAGGTCGCCACGGCGGACAAGGCTGCATGGGATGAAGCGATGTCCTCCTTCGGGCTACGTCGCAGCAGCAACGTTCCGAAGAAGCCGAATCCCTTGGTGTCGCTCAGCCTTCATGCTCGGCGGCTACTGCCGCTCGACGAAAAGAACCGCGACTCGCTGGACTAGAAGTTACCCTTCGGCGCAAGCAGTAATCGGCAACGCTTGCCCACAGCCCCGCTTCGGCGGGGCTTTTTGCTTGTGCGACTGGAGCGGTAAGGCGGTGCTGGACTAGTGGCGCATCAGCACGGAGAGCGCTGGCCGGCGTTCCGCCTCCGCAATGGCGAGTTCCAGCAGTTGCGACCGCTCGTCTCGATCGGCGGCGTCGCAAAGCTCAGCCACCCGCGAGGAGGGCACCTCCCGGTAACGGCGGCGGTCGTTGCGGAACGTTTCCTCGCGCCAGCCTTGGTCGAGCAGCCAATACCAAGCGGCAACGGTCAGTCCGGCCTGTACTGTCATCCGCAGATCGTCCTTGACGATCTTCGCGCCAACGTGTGGCTTAGGTCCGGCCGGAGGCTTGGCTCGTGGCCTTCGCACGCCAATAACGCTGCGCACCGAATCGAAGAGCTTCATCGCCTTTCCTCCACCCGGTTCGATCTTACGCACACTCCGGGCGAGTCCGCGCTACCCCTTTTTGTGAATGACCGTCACAACAAGCAGTCATGGGCAGCCACATGGCGATGGCCCCGCTTCGGCGGGTCTTTCTTCTGGGCTGCGGAAGCGTCAGCCGTTGCCCTTGCCGTGACTCTTGCCCTTTCCGGGCCCTTGATCATCGTTCTTGTGGCCACTGTGCGGCCGACCTGAGTAACGCACGTTTTGCTCGTACCAGTCGTCCCGGACGAAATAGACCGGGACGCCACAGGCATTGTACCGGCCACAGTGCTTGGCCCACTTCTTCCGGTGCCCAGGTGGCACCCACATGTAGACCGGCTGCGGCGGGAACGCCGTCACACGTGGTGGCGCGATGATTACGGGCTGCTGCACGACGACTACGGGCTGCGGAAACCGCCCGATGTCGATGCGTCCGGAGACACCGGGCTGGCTAATGGCAATCGACACGCCAATCTCGGTCGCTTGGGCCACCGACACGGCTACGAGCATTGCGAAGGCAGCGGCAAGGTTGGTTTTCATCTGGGTCACCTCGATGCGGGCCGGGCAGGCCCTGTGACCTTAGTGTTCAAAGTTCACCGTCGCTGCACAACGGCCCGAACGGCCTAACGCGGTATCTCGGAAAGATGATGGGGTCAGCTATTCGTCATCGCTTCCCGGTTCCCGCTGCCGGTACGCGCAGCCGTGCTGCGACATGAACCTGTTCGTGTAAGCCATGAGCGACGGACTTGCGCGGTCGTAAGCTCACGATGGACTCAGGAGGAGAAGAGCGTGAGCCTGACTGCACTCAGCCGCTTGCATGATCTAGCGGTGTTCGTAAGAGCCGAGGAAGACCTGCAGACCCACCTTCGGGAACTCGTTCACTTGGCGGCCTCGGTCACCGAGGCGGCGACGTGCTCAATCATGTTGCTGTCGGAGGGAGAAACCGATGCGCCGCGCCTGAAGCTCTGGTGTTCCACCGAGGCGCTTCCTTCTTCTGCCTGGGACGAGACGCCGGGACGCGGCGACTCGATCGCAGGGAGCGTGCTCGATCAAGGGAGGCCACTACTGATCGCGGACATTCAGTCGTCAGACTACGCGCCGTTCGCGAGGCAACGCGAAAAGCTAGGTGCCAGCTTCATCTGCACCCCCATAACGATTGGCAAGCATGTGATCGGCGTGATGAATCTATCGAGTCGACTTGATGCACGCCCATTTGACGAATCCGACCTGGCCCTGGCGGAGATTGTTGCGGCGCTGATCGGAAAGTCTGTACAGGTGGAGCGACTGCAGACGCTGATCAGGTCGAGGGTGGCTCATCTCAGCTTGGCAAGAGAAGAGAAGACTGTCGTCGCACGTCTGACCGACGGCACGGTGCCGCCAGGGCGCGTTGCGAAGCTGCTGGCGAAGTCATTCTTCAGGGATCTGACCTCCGCTGGGTTCGAACCCGCGCAGATCATCGAGGCGGCCTCCGAAATCATCACGCTGATATCGACGGACGTTAGGCGATACAAGAGACGTACCGCGAGGGAAGGCAAGTAAGGTGTGGGTGACATAGACATCGTTCAAACGAACCATGCCGCAGTTGGCCGCCGTGTCGGCGTTCCCGCGGCCAACTCGGTCTTGCTCTTTCTGCAGCATCGCGGCCAGCCGCTGCGCCTGGTCGGCACGCCAGCTACTGACGTGCAATCGCTCGGCGTCGGCACGGTATCGATCGGCGATCTCGGCGCGAAGTGGGGGTCTTTTCACCGAGTTGTCCAACGACCGGTGCAGGCGTACGGCGACCCAGCGATCAATGCGAGCGTCCGCTTCGCAACTGACTCGGCAGCGGCACGTTGCTCGAAGTGTCGAGATTTCTTACAGCGCGACGCGCAAAAGCGCCATCCGCAATGATGCAAACAAGGTACTAGGTATGAAACGCTTGAAAGATCAACAGCCTACTGAATAGGCGGCAGTGGAGGGCACGGTAGTTGCCTCTCACACTGCATCACGGTACGAATTTCTTTTCGCCTTCCGTGGCGCATATCAGCGCAAATTGCAGGAGGCCCTCAGATGCTTGCCCGCATCTTCTGCGCCGCGCTGCTTTCCATCGGACTGACAGCGACGTCTGGCGCAGCAACTCTCGCCGTGTCCAGCACATCCGACCCCTGGCTGGCTGGCATGCCTTCCACAGCTACCGCATCCCTGACGGACATCGGCTCGGGTCAGGCGCCCGCTTTGGTGAACGGGTTGCGACTCACTGCCGGCACTGGGCTTCAGTTCTCGGCCAGCGGCATGACCGACCACTGCAACAACGGCGGTCGGTGCGGCCTCGCCGGCCCCGAGGGCGACCTGCTCGAGGGCAGTTTTCGGCACGCGAGCGGCGCCGAGAACGGCATTGCCGACCTGTCCGCGCCGATCGATTCGCTGATCGGCGTCTTCCTCGATGACAGGCAGCCCGACCTGAGCGCCGCGCCGGATGGCCTCGACTTCGGCACCCTGGCCGCGCGCGACTTCGACTCGCTGTCGCCGTTGCTGAAGCAGCCGTTCTTCATCGGCGACGGATTCAAGAACGACGGAATTACCATCCAGTCATTCATCGTGCCGGCGGGTGCCACGCGCCTGTTCCTTGGCACGATGGACGCGTTCGAGTGGGAGAACAACACCGGCAGCCTCAACGTCACGGTGACGCCGCTCCGGTTGATGCGGGCTCAGCAGGTCGCGCTGCAGGCGGACGAGCCGGGAACGCTTGTCCTCGCAGCCATGTCAGCGATCTGGATGGCTTGCTGCCGCCGTTGGCATTAGCAAGCCGATCTCCGCCACAAGCCCGCCCGCGCGGCGGGTTTTCATTTGCACTGGCCGAATCGCACGCCAGCCTGCGTGAGCCCCTCGCTGGGACCCACAACCCCGGGCGCATTCGCAATGATGGCGCCGAGGGTCACTCTGGCGATTCAGGACGCCCGCGCCCCGATTTGCGCGCGCATCGCATCCATCAGTTGCGGCACCTTGTCTGCGGGCACGTTGCCCTCGGCAATCCGTTGAAGGACCTGATCGACAAGCTCAGAAGCCGGGAGACGGCGAACGTCTTCTCGGCTCATCCAACTGACCGTGATGCTCGCCGATCCGTCTTCAGCTGAATGCTCGACAGTTCTTCTCTTCGGATAGGGATAGCCAGCCAATGCTGCGTACATCGGCCCCCCGCAGTTCCGGCTTGAAGTTCGTTTAGTCAAGGCGACAGCCTGCCGAGCGGGGTCGATGCCGGACGCGAGCGGGCACAGGTCGCCATCTCGTGGTGACCACACTGGTGACCCGACGCAGAACTCCTTGGAAATCCAACACTGGCGCGGGGCTTGGCAGACGCCGCCTCCACCATCCCACCGCCAACACAGCCGCCTTCGCGCGGCTTTTCCCTTTTACTTCCATTTGTAGCTGTTTGAATAACAAAACCTTTGTCGACATAATTGCAACGGCAAGAGCCGCATCGTCCGCCCGTCGGGCCATGTTTCCGTGGCAAGGCACGGTTCGCATGGCGCGCCGGGGCGATATCTTCCGCGGGTGACCGCCGCCGCACGCGGCTGGACAGAATTCCCCTCACTAGAACCACAGGCTGCAATGTTCGGAAGATCCCGGCCCGTCGTCATCGACACTTACGGTTCCGGCCGGCGCAGGAAGGGCGTGCCGCGCTGGCTGGTGCTGCTGCTGGTCGGCGCCCTGGCCGGAGCAGCCGGCGTCATCTACGTTCAGGAGCGCCATCTGCCGCCGCGGCTGTCGGCCGCGGAGTCGGCAAACCTCCGTGCCTCGTTCGGCGAGGCCGACGCCGAGCGGCAGCGCCTGCAGGGCGAACTCGCGGAAACGACGAGGAAGCTGGATGCGGCTGTCGCCGAGAACAAGCGCCTCGGCGAGGACGTGGCGAGCAGCCGCCAGGCCGTCGAGCGCCTCCAAGAGGACGTGGCGTTCGTTGCAGCCGCCTTGCCCCCGGACCCACGCGGCGGCGCGATCGAGGTCCGTGCCGCGCGCATTTCCCGCGCCGGAAAGTCACTTGCCTACGAAGTCGCGCTGGCGCGCGAGGGTGCTCCCAGCAAGCCCGTCGCCGGCGTGATGCAACTGGTCGTCACGGGCGACTCGTCGCGCGGGGCGGAGACGACGGTGAGCGTCGAGCCGGTTGCGGTCGCCGTGTCCTCGCACCAGGTCCTGCGCGGCAACGCGCTGCTGCCCGAGGGCTTCGTGCCGCGTCAGTGCGCGATCAAGGTGCTCGATCGTCCCGGCGGACAACTGCTCGGCACGCGGGTCATGTACGTGCGGTAGCCGACCGGACGTTCAGCGCCTCACTTCGTCGCGCCGCCCCTGCCCAGCAGCGCCCACAGCAGGATGGCGCCGAATGTTGCGGTGCCGATGCCGCCGAGCGTGAAGCCGCCGAATTTCAGCGTGTAGTCGCCGGTGCCGAGCACCAGGGTGATGGCGGCCACCACCAGGTTGCGGTTGTCGGAGAAGTCGACCTTGTTGTCGACCCAGATCTTGGCGCCGGCGACCGCGATGAGGCCGAAGACGACGATCGAGACGCCGCCCATCACCGCCAGCGGGATGGCCTGGATCAGCGCGCCGAACTTGGGGCTGAAGCCGAGCAGGATGGCGATCAGCGCTGCGACCACGAACGTCGCCGTCGAGTAGATCCGGGTGGCGGCCATGACGCCGATGTTCTCGGCGTAGGTGGTCACGCCGGTGCCGCCGCTGGCACCCGAGACCATCGTGGCAATGCCGTCGCCGACGAAGGCGCGGCCCATCATCGGGTCGAGGTTGCGGCCGGTCATCGCGCTCACTGCCTTGATGTGGCCGAGGTTCTCGGCGACCAGGATGACGGCCACCGGGGCGATCAGCAGCATGGCGTTGCCGTCGAATACCGGCGAGGCGAATCCGGGAGCGCCGAACCAAGCGGCGCTGGCGATACCCGACAGATCGAGCGGCTTGCCCAGGCCCAAGCCGTTGGTCAGGACCGCGTAGACGATGCTCGCGACGATGAGGCCCACCAGGATGAGCAGCCGCTGCGTCATGCCGCGCGTGAACACCGCCACGCCCGCCACGCACACGAAGGTGACGCCCTGCATCCAGGCGTCGAAGGCCGTCGGCGCCATGTTCTTGATCGGAATGCCGGCGAGGTTCAGGCCGATCACGGCGACCACGGCGCCCGTCACCACGGGCGGCATGAGCTTTTCGATCCAGCGCGTGCCGGTAGCCATCACGATGAGGCCGATGATCGTGTAGAGGGCGCCGCAGGCGACGATGCCGCCCAGCGCCACGCCGAGGTTGGCGTTGGCGCCCTGGCCGGCGTAGCCGGTCGCGGCGATGACCACGCCGATGAAGGCGAAGCTCGAGCCCAGGTAGCTGGGCACCTTGCCGCCGACCAGCAGGAAGAAGATCAGCGTGCCGATCCCGCTCATCAGGATGGCCAGGTTGGGATTGAATCCCATGAGGATGGGCGCGAGCACGGTGGCGCCGAACATCGCGATCACGTGCTGCGCGCCCATCGCGGCCGTCTGCGGCCACGGCAGGCGCTCGTCGGGCGCGACGACGGCGCCGGGGGTGGGACGCACTTCGCGCCAGCTGAAGAGCGAGGTCATGGGTGGTCTTCTCCTGCCGCGCGCTTACTTCAGCGCGTTCTTGAAGATGGCGCCGTCCTTCATGATGACGACCAGGTTCTTCGCCGGATCCTCGATCAGCTTGATGTCGGCGATCGGGTCGCCGCCGACCAGAAGCAGGTCGGCCAGTGCGCCCACTTCCACCACGCCGAGCTTGCCGGGGTAAGGGCTGCGCAAGCCGGACAGGGCCAGCAGTTCGGCGTTGTCGGCGGTGGCGTCGTCGAGCAGGTGGCCGTGATCGATGCACTTCACGCCCGCTTCGATCGCCTGCCGCACGGCGCGCGGGGTGTAGGCGTGCACGGTGACGTAGGTACCCCAGTTCTCGGCCGCCTCCACTGCGGCACGCAGCTCGGGCACGCTGTACTGGGTGACGTCGAGCGGGTCGTAACTCGACGCCACGCCGCCTCCGGCCATCAGCTTGATCTGCGACGCACCGAGCGCGAGCTGCTCGCGCACGCGCTGCCGCACCAGGTCGGGGCTGTCGGCAATGGCCGCCGCGCCAACCCGCTCGCTGAACGTGAAGTCTCCTGGCCGCGCCGGCAGGTCGTTCGGCAGACGGAAGTCGCCGTGGCCGCCCGACTGCGAGATGAATGCACCCGACGGCCAGATGCGCGGCCCCGGCGCGAGCCCGGCGTCGATGCCGCGCTTCAGGCCGAGCACGGGACCACCGAGGTCGCGAACCGAGGTGAAGCCGCGCATCAGCATGTCTTCGGCCGCCTTGGTCGCCGCCACGTAGACGAAGCCGATGTCGCCCGTCAACACCACCGCCTGCGGCACGGTTGCGAACATCAAGTGAGCATGGGCGTCGATCAGGCCTGGCATCAGCGTGCGCCCGCCGCCGGCAATTCGCGTCATCGCCGGCCCCGCCGGCGCGGCGATCGGCGCGCTCGAGATGGCCCGGATCGTGTTGCCGACCACCAGCACGTTCGATGGCGCCGACAGCCGGTCGCCCTTGCCATCGAAGACGCGCACGTTCTCGAACAGCTCGGCCGGCACCTCGGCGGGCGGTTTCGTCTGTGCGGAAACAACGCCGGGCGCAGCAAGCGCCGCCAGCAAGCCGAAGCTCATGAGGCCAAGCAGATTCATGGATGGTCCCCGCCCACGGAGCAGCCTCCTTCCTCGGTCGCTGGCCGAAAGCGCTCGACCGAGGCGACGGGCGCGCGGGCTGCCTGCGCGCGTGTCGCTGCGATCAGCACTCGGACCCTGCCCTTCCGCGGCCGCTGCAGTGTACGTAGGCGGTCCCGTCATGGGTAGTACATGCCTCCTGAGTGCAGCGGCGCCTTCCCCCGCGAACCAGCAGGCGCCGTCGGCTGATTACCATCACGCCGTGGCCGAATTCGTCGCTGCCCACCCGGCCGGGCAAGCCGGCGAGCGCGGTCTGCTGCAATGATGGCAACCTCGACCCCGCTGGCCGCGAGCACCGACATGCCGACCATCGAATCCATCCTGCTCGCCGCCGCCTGCGTCCACACGTTCGACCGGCAGCAACCGCTGACGAACGCCAGCGGCTTCTTCTTCGAGCGCAACGATCGGCTGTTCCTGGTGACGAGCCGTCATGTGCTGGTCGATGCGCCAAGCAAGCATTTCCCGGACCGCGTCGAGATCGAATTGCACACCGATCCGAACAACCTCGCCCAGTCCACCGGGTTCTCCATTCCGCTGTACCGCGATGGCAGGAGCATCTGGCGGCAGGGCCTCGACAGCGCCGGAGAGATCGACGTCGCGACGATCGAAATCGAACGCGCCGCGCTGCCGCACACCGCCGTCTATCGGGCCTTCACGCCGAGGCACCTCGCGCGGGGGCCGGACCAGGTCGAAGTCGGGACTTCATTGCTGGTGGTGGGCTTCCCGCTCGGCTTCCACGACACGTTGCACCACATGCCGGTGGTTCGTCATGCGGTGCTCGCCTCTTCGTTCGGACTGCGCTTCCAGGGCCAAGGCTACTTTCTCACCGACGCGCGCACGCATCGAGGCACCAGCGGCGCGCCCGTCGTGATGCGCCTTGCCGATGCTGATCCGGCATTGCAGGACCTGCCGTGGATGCTGCTAGGCGTTCACTCGGCGCGGCTCGACGTGGGTGGGCGCGACCTGTCGCTGGACGAGGCACTCGGGCTGAACTGCGCCTGGTATGCCGACATCCTGCTCAAGCTGACCGAGGGCTGACAGGGAGCATCTCAGGCGAACGCTGCGTCCGGGTCCAAGACGCGTTACCGAGGCCAGTGGACGGGCAGTCGGCAATTTCAAGTCCCCATCAACAAGAACATGTCGTTCGACACGGGGTGCGAAACGGGGTACTGTCCGTCCGCTTTCGCAAGAGCTTCGTTTTTCCTCTGGTTTTCTTTGGCCCGTTGCAGTGGACCGCGGCGGCGCACCTCAGGCTTCCCCGGGTTCACGTTTCTTGATCGTTAGCTCGCCGCGGGACGTTCCCGCGAGCGATGACTTCTCATTCATCTATCAAGGAACGAGAAAATGACTAGTGGCACTGTCAAGTGGTTCAACGACGCTAAAGGCTTCGGATTCATCACGCCGGAAGACGGCAGCAAGGATCTGTTCGCGCACTTCTCCGAGATCCAGGGCGGCGGCTTCAAGTCGCTGGCTGAGGGTCAGCGCGTCGAATTCGTCGTGAAGCAGGGTCAGAAAGGCCCGCAGGCGGCCGAGATCCGGATCGTCTGACCGCCCGGTCGGAAAGCAGGCGCGCGGAGCCGCTCCGCGCCCTGCCCTTTCTTCTGCCCAACGCGGTCGCAGGACCGGGAAGACACCCGCGCCTGCTTCCCCAGGAAGAACCGGCTTGGGCCGGCTCTTGTGTTGCCGTTCTTCCCAGAGACCCCGCCATGGCGAAGGAAGAACATCTCGAAGTGAGCGGCGTCGTCAGCGAAGTGCTGCCCGACTCCCGCCTCCGCGATCGACCCGGGGGCAGGCTGCGTAATCGCTGCGGGCTAACCCTATCGGGCGCGCCGGCGGCCCGCCGCAGCCGATCGCTGGCTGTGACAGGCCGATCCTGCGCTTAGAGATGAACTACTTGCCTGCGTCCCGGGACACGCGTTGCGCAGCGAGAGTGTTTTCGGCCGCACGGCGGCCGGCTGCAGCGATCAGTTCCTCCTGCTCGGCGGTGGCAACGGGCGGAACACCCTCGCCGACGTTCAGCAGGCCGAGCCTTCCCGCTTCGACTGTCTCGGCATGGACTCTCGCGCGCGAAAGGCGAGGACCGCCTCCGTCGAACGTTTGAGCGGACCCGGCGCCAACACTGACCTTGGGGAAGTCGCTCTCGACGTTGGCCATCAGCCCAAGGCGGTGGGCCTCGCGAAGTTCGGCGGTGACCTCCGCCCTTGTCTTCGTCGACACGTTCTCACCCTGCACCGCAGTGGGATAGGGCTCGACTGCCGCCCATGCACTCGTGGTAACTGCCAGCAAAAGCGCGACAGTGGAACAATGAACTCGTCTCATGATCGTCCTGTTGGATTCGATACCCCGCAACTCTCCACTGCCGCATGCAGTGCTGCGGAAGAAGCGGCGTCCCTGACGGGTGGACAGTGGTCGCCGCGACGCAGGTGCCTGGTGAAGACTGCTGCCCGCGCAAAGTGCGCGAAGCATGTGCCCTGCCTCGGTTTACGGCCTCCATTGGCGGCGTAGGACTTTCCCCGCCTCTTGAGTGGGGATCGCAAGGCGGGCCGGCACCGTTGTCGTTCACGTGCTGAGGCTGGTCGGCTGTGGCGGCAGTCACCGTGCCAGTATCGCGAGCACAGGAACCCGCCGGGCCGGGCCCGCAAGTGCTCGTGGCTTCCGTCAATCTGGATGAGCGCAGGGAATGAGTCTGGGCAACAAGAAATAACCCGCCTGGCCGGCATGCAAGGGGTGCTCCACGAGACCCCTTGGCTGCCGGAGAGCCGGTTTCGAAAAAAGGACGCTCGGCATGTGGTCATCCAAACGCTCACCCGGACCCGCGCTCATAAGGCGCTTGTGCACGCTGGGGCTTCCGATCGAGGGAATCGTTCCGGCGTTGATGCGCGCGCTGTGCCGCGAGACGCGCTGCGAAGCCGGCGTGGTGCTCTGGTTCGACCCGCACGGAGAGATCTCGAATCTCTACGCGCACGACCTGCCTTCACCGCAGGTGCTGGCCAGCTGGTTTACGGCGCCTGCGGGCACAAATGCCCCGCCGGGCCTTCCAGCTCGACCCGATGGCACCGTTCGCCGGCGGAAGGTGGTTGAGATCTGCGCCGACGGCGCTGCCGCCGATCGCACCGAGAGGGACCAAGGGCCGGAGCCGTTCTGCCAGCATCGACGCCTGTGCGGGATGGCCGTTCCGTCCGGCGTGCCGTTGCAACGCCTGTGCTGTGCAATCGTCAGGAACGGCGTCGCAGTCGCCTCGCTCGTTCTGTATCGGACATCCGCGGGGCCGGCCTTCAGCAGCGAGGACCGCATGGCGGTCAAGGCCGCCGGCCGATACCTCACCCTGAACGCCGAGGCGATGCCCGCCGTCACCAGCGCCGCGATGTACCGCGTCAGCGGAGAGCACGCACTGCTGATGTGCGAGCCAGACGGCCGGATCATCAAGACGTCGGCGAACGGCCATGCGCTGCTTGCCCAGGCCTCGGGTTGCCCGATCAATCGCAAGACGGTCCCGGACGAGCTCGAATTTGCTGGTCGCAACCTGATTCGGCGTCTGCTCGCGGAGCCGGCGCTTTCGACGGGACGGGATGCACGCGGGCCGTTGCGCGCGGCTGCGTCGATCAATAACTGGGGGCTGTTCCGCCTGCGGGGCTTCTTCGAGTCCGACGGGCCGTTGGGCGTGCTGATCGAGCGCGTTGATCACCTGTTGGTCCGCTTGTGCGAAGCGATGTGGCGACTTGATTTGTCAGTGCAGCAGGGCGAGACGCTCCTCCTGCTGGCGCTGGGCTCGAGCCACGACACGATCGCCGAGCGGATGGGCATTGCTCCCAGTACGGCCGACTATCACGTCAGACAGCTGTACTCCAAGCTCGGCGCGCGCACGCGAGACGAGGCGATTGACTGCGTCCTCGCCGCGGGTGAATCGACCTTCAATACCTGACCTCGCCGACCCTGCCTGCGGACGCGGGTTCTTCCCGCGTCCGCAGGCGGTGCGCACTTTCTTCGGTCACGCGACCGGCCGGCCGTCGAGCCGGCAGCAACCGGCTCAGCCGACGCGGATCTGCACCTTGCGCGGCTGCGCGTGCTCGGCCTTGGGGATGCGCAGCTTGAGCACGCCGTGGGCGAGCTCGGCCGCGATCTTGTCGGGGTCGAGTTCCTTGCTCAGGCTGAACACGCGCCGGTAGCGCGGCAGCTGCACCTCGGCGTGGCTGGCCTGCAGCCCCTCGGGGGCGTTCAGCACCACCTCACCTTCGATAGTCAGCGTGTCGGCCTCGACGCGCAGGTTCAGTTGCTCCTTGCCCACGCCCGGCAGATCGGCGTACAGCGTGATGCCGGTGGCGTCTTCGATCACGTCCACGGGGGGCAGCACGGCGGCCTCGCGGCGGTTCTCGTCGGGCTTGTTCACAGCGTTCGTCATGGTGTCACCTCGGGGTCACTTGATTTCGATACGGCGCGGCAGCGCGGATTCGCGGCGCTTGATGGCGAGGTGCAGCACCCCGTCGCGGTACTCGGCGCTGACCGCGCTCGGGTCGACGTCGTCGGGCAGGCTGACCACCCGGCGGAAGCGGCCGGCGAAGCGCTCGTTGATGTGCACAGCCACCTTCTCGTCGGCCGGCAGCGTCGAGGCGCGCTCGCCTTCGATGGTCAGCACGCCGCGGTCGATGTTCACGTCGATCTTGGCCGGGTCGAGACCCGGCGCGAACGCGTAGATCTCCACCGATTGAGCGGTGCCGCCGATGTTCAGCGCCGGATAGCCGCCACGGCCGAAACCGCGAATGCTGGGCGATGTGTCGAAAGCTTGTTGCAGGTCGCGCTGCAGGCGATCGAACTCGGCAAAGATGTCACGTGGGAACAGGGATCGGTAGATCACAAGCCACCTCCTTCCGTTGTTTCGGGTCACCGGCCGATGGCCGGGCTTCCGGTTGAACTCACGGACAGGTACTTCGTGCCGGCGGCCACCGATTTCAAGGGCTTGAATACGCGACCGGTCGCGACCACATTCGGCTTATCCGTGGGCCGCCGGTGCCGGCAGGTGCGGCGCAGTCTGCAGGAGGGGGTTGATTGCAGTTCAAGGACTACTACCAGACGCTGGGCGTGGCCCGCGACGCCACCGCCGACGACATCAAGAAGGCGTTTCGCAAGCTCGCCCGCAAGTACCACCCGGACCTGAGCAAGGAGCCCGGGGCGGAGGCGCGCATGAAGGAGGTCAACGAGGCCAACGCGGTCCTCTCCGACCCCGAGAAGCGCGCCGCCTACGACGCGCTCGGCCGCGGCTACCAGCCGGGCCAGGACTTCCGTCCGCCTCCCGACTGGGACGCCAACTTCGAGTTCTCCGGGCCCGGCTTCGGCGGCGCCGAGGCGGCGGACTTCAGCGACTTCTTCGCCGAGCTGTTCGGCCGCATGGGCGCTCGTCCGCGCGAAGGTGGTTTCGGACGACGCGAGGCGCGTGGCGAGGACCACCACGCCAAGATCGTGCTCGACATCGAGGATGCCTGGCGCGGCGCCGCCCGGCAGATCAGCCTGCGGGTGCCGCGCACGGACGCGGCCGGCCGCGTCGTGCTCGACACGCGCACGCTCGACGTGCGGATCCCTAAGGGAGTGCGCGAAGGCCAGCTGATTCGCCTGGCCGGCCAGGGTTCACCCGGCCTTGGCGGCGGCCCGGCGGGCGACCTGCTGCTCGAAGTGCACTTTCATCCGCATTCGCACTTCCGGGCGAGCGGTCGCGACCTGCTGGTCGACCTGCCGGTGGCTCCGTGGGAAGCGGCGCTGGGCAGCGTGATCCCGGTGGCGCTGCCCGACGGCGGCACGCTGAAAGTGCGCATCCCGGCCGGCGCGCAGAGCGGCCGGCAACTGGTGGTGCGTGGCAAGGGCATTCCCGGCAACCCGCCGGGCGACCTCGAGCTGACGGTGCGTGTGGTGCTGCCGCCGGCTGACACGGCGCGGGCAAAGGAACTGTACGAAACGATGGCGCGGGACCTGAAGTTCGATCCGCGCGCGGCGAGCGGGGGGTGAGCCAATGCGCGAAGAAGACGCTCTGATCGGCGCCCAGCTCGAAGACGCATGCCTGACGCTCGACGAACTGTCGCGCGCCTGCGCGGCGCCGCCGGACTGGGTCATCGAGCACGTGCGCGAGGGCCTGCTGCCCGTGGCCGGCGAGTCGCCGTCGGCCTGGCGCTTCGGCAGCCGCGATCTGCTGCGCGCGCGGCAGATGCTGCGGTTCGAGCGCGACTTCGACGCGGTACCCGAACTGGCGGCGCTGGTCGCCGACCTTTTCGAAGAACTCCACGAACTGCGCGCGCAGCTGCGCCGTGCCGGCTTCGAATGAGGTTCCGGCACAGTCGCATCAGCGTTGTCCTGAAGCGTAGAGTCCGATCATGAACGGCATGAAACCGCAGGCCCGCTGGAACCTCGTCTACTGGATCCTGGCAGCGATGGCGTTTCTCACGCTGCAGAGCCTGTGGCAGGCGCAGCGCACGATCGAGCCGGTGCCGTACAGCGAGTTCGAGAAGGCGCTCGCCGAGGGACGCGTCGCCGAGGTCGTCGTCGGCGAAACGACCATCACCGGGAAGCTGAAAAGCCCTGACGGCGGCAAGACGACGATCGTCGCCAACCGCGTCGAACCGGACCTCGCCGAGCGGCTGTCGAAGTACGACGTGCCGTACACGCGCGTCGTCGAGAGCACCTTCCTGCGCGACCTGCTGTCGTGGGTCGTGCCGGCACTGGTGTTCTTCGGCCTGTGGTTCTTCCTCGTGCGGCGCATGGCCGAAAAGCAGGGCCTGGGCGGCTTCATGAGCATCGGCAAGAGCCGCGCCAAGGTCTACGTGGAGAAGGACACCGGGGTGACCTTCGCCGACGTAGCCGGCGTGGACGAGGCGAAGGCCGAACTGCAGGAAGTGGTCGAGTTCCTGAAGAATCCGAAGGACTACGGCCGCCTCGGCGCGCGCATGCCGAAGGGCGTGCTGCTGGTGGGCCCGCCGGGAACCGGCAAGACGCTGCTCGCCAAGGCAGTGGCCGGCGAAGCGGGCGTGCCGTTCTTCTCGATCTCCGGCAGCGAGTTCGTCGAGATGTTCGTCGGCGTCGGCGCAGCGCGAGTGCGCGACCTCTTCGAGCAGGCGCGGCAGAAGGCACCGGCGATCATCTTCATCGACGAGCTCGACGCGCTCGGCCGCGCGCGCGGCATCGCCTCCCCCATCGGCGGCCACGACGAGCGCGAACAGACGCTGCAGCAGTTGCTGGTCGAGCTCGACGGCTTCGACAGCTCGTCAGGGCTGGTGCTGCTGTCCGCGACCAACCGGCCGGAGATCCTCGACCCCGCCCTGCTGCGCGCCGGCCGCTTCGACCGCCAGGTGCTGGTCGACCGACCGGACAAGATCGGCCGGGTGCAGATCCTCAAGGTGCACATCCGCAAGGTGAAGCTGGCGCCGGACGTCGATCTGGAGCAGGTGGCGGCGCTGACCACCGGCTTCTCCGGCGCCGACCTGGCCAACCTCGTCAACGAGGCAGCACTCGCAGCCACCCGCCGCCGCGGTGAGCAGATCACGCTGGCGGACTTCACCACCGCGATCGAGCGGATCGTCGCCGGTCTGGAGAAGAAGAACCGCGTGCTTAACCCGAAGGAGCGCGAGGTCGTCGCCTACCACGAGATGGGCCACGCGCTCACCGCTCTCGCCCTGCCCGGCACCGACCCGGTGCACAAGGTCTCGATCATCCCGCGCGGCATCGGCGCGCTCGGCTACACGATCCAGCGGCCGACCGAGGACCGCTTCCTGATGACGCGCGAGGAGCTCGAGCACAAGATCATGGTGCTGCTCGGCGGCCGCGCGGCCGAGAAGCTGGTCTTCGGCCAGCTGTCGACCGGCGCCGTCGACGATTTGGCCAAGGTCACCGACATCGCCCGCGACATGGTCACCCGCTTCGGCATGGTCGAGGAACTCGGCTATGTCGCCTACGAGGCGCAGCGGCCGCGCTTCCTCGAACTGCCGGGCCTGACGCAGGGCGGCTGCCAGGTCGGCGACCAGACGCAGCAGCGCATCGACGACGCGGTGCGCGGCATCGTGATGCAGGCCTTCGGGCGCAGCAGCGCGATCCTCGGCCGCAACCGCGATGTGCTCGAACGCTGCGCGCGCGAACTGCTGGCCCGCGAAACGCTCGACGAGGCCGCGATTCGTGAACTGACGCAGGGGCTGCAACCGGAGGCGGAATCATCCCGAGCTGCTCCTCAGTAGGGTGCCCCCGCCGTCGGCCGCGGGCCGCGGAAGACGCCGTCACCGGGGATAAGTGTCGAGAACGGCGTGCCGCGCCACGCCGGCCCGCTGGGCGTGATGCTGCAGGAGCACGAGCGGGCGCGCGAGATCCTGTCGCGGCTGGTGTCGGCGGGCTCGGCATTCGCCGCCGGCGATGCGCGCCGGCTGGCCGAGCTGCACACCGCCTTCGGCGGGTATGCGGCGCTGTGCAAGAACCACTTCTGGAAGGAGAACGACATCCTCTATCCGCTGGCGCAGCGGGTGCTGAGCGAAGAGGACGCGGCCGAGGTGGTCGAGGGCATCGAGGCGGTCGAGGCGGCGCTCCTGAACGCGCTGCCGGTGGAGCTGTCATTCATCGATCACGAGGACCGGGTGCGCTACTCTAGCCACGAGCACGGCGAGAGGATCTTCGGCCGCACCCGCGACGTGGCCGAGTTCTAGATCAACATCGGCGAACGCAAGGTCCACATCCGCTACTGGCCGGTGCGCGGCGACGACGGCCGCTACCTCGGCACCCTCGAAACGGTGCAGGACGTCACCGCGATCCGAAGCTCGAAGGCGAGCGCAAACTGCTCGACGCATCGCCGTAACGTCGGCACCGTGCTTCGTGGCGGGATGTCGTGGCTTGCCCTGCCTCGCGTTGATCCACGACGGCACAACAGCAGGACCGGGACTTGCCGTGCCTTTCGGCGGATCAGCCCTCGATAGGCCAGCAGCACGTCGGCGCAAGCGAATGTGCCGACTTCTCAATGGAGCGACCGTCGATGATCACCGTTCATCACCTGAACAACTCCCGCTCGCAGCGCGTGCTCTGGCTGCTCGAGGAACTCGGCGTCGAATACGCGATCAGGAAGTACGAGCGCGATGCCCGGACCATGCTCGCGCCGCCGGCACTGATGGATGTGCACCCGCTCGGCAAGTCGCCGGTGATCACCGATGGCGACGTCACCGTTGCCGAGTCCGGGGCGATTCTCGAGTATCTCGTCGAGCGATACGACGACGGACGCCTCGCTCCCGCCGCCGGCACTCCGGAGCGGCTTCGCTGGCGCTACTGGCTGCACTTCGCCGAGGGCTCGGCCATGCCACCGCTGCTGATCAAGCTGATCTGCGACAAGGTCGTGCAATCGCCGATGCCGTTCTTCGTAAAACCGATAGCGCGCGCGATTTCCGCCAAGGTGCAGGCGATGACGGTCGCGCCGAACCTCAAGCGGCAGTGGGATTTCATGGAGTCGGAACTCGCGCAGCACAAGTGGTTCGCCGGCAGCCAGTTCAGTGCCACAGACATCCAGATGAGCTTCCCGATCGAGGCCGCGGCGCAGCGCGGCGGACTCGATGCGAGCTGGCCGAAACTGCTGGGCTTTCTCAAGCGGATCCATGCAAGGCCGGCGTACAAGAGAGCGCTGAAGGCCGGCGGACCTTACAGCTTTGCCGAGGACTGACGCTGCCTTCAGTCTTCTGCGACTGTCCGGGATCGACATCCTGGTCGCCCGCAATGCAGCGTTTGCGGACCTTCAGTCTCGGAGCCACCAAGAGCCGCAGGCGGCCATGAACACTCGGTCGCCTCCGCGGCGAATTCTGCTCAAGACCAGTCGCCGACTTTCGACAGGCAACGCGGGAATCTCGGTTCGCCACGCAATCTGCCTCAACAAAGAAGAAGCCCCGCCGCTTGGGCGGGGTCGTCGTCAGGCGTTGCCGCTTACTGCTTGTGGCGACCTAAGGCTGCAAACTCGGTGAGGCCGGAGAGCGCGCTGGCGGGCGACGGCACGTTTGCCAACCTCATCCGACGAGTCGACTCAATCGGCGTGTGAGCCGATCCATGACTCCTTCCCGTGACATGAGTTCGAACAGGTCTTCGACGTGCTGGTCCACCCGATCGTGCTGGTCAGATTCACGGCACTGTTGTTGTGAGTGGCCGCGCTGACGCTGGTCGAACTGTAGCCGACGCCGTGGCAGCTCGCGCACGATAGCCTGCGGTGCTCGCCATGCTCTCCGCTCGCCGGTGGGATCGCGTGGCAGCTCCCACAGGCGGCGCTGGTGGGCGGGATCGACGCCAGCGCATTCGCAATCGCAGTCACCTGGGTCGCCGACAGCGTCGACAGCGACCCCATGCCGCCAACGTTGCCGCCGATCGCGGACTGGATGCGCGCGGAGGTGGCGCCGCCCTTGGTCGAACTGGCGAGCGCACCGTGGCAACTCGCGCAGTAG
>Ga0209450_10000622_pt1 | contig 17963 bp, 15 predicted proteins | sample FrelakmetLWP11LW_FD_187149 | JGI IMG/M metagenome (GOLD analysis project Ga0209450, IMG submission 187149) | Freshwater lake sediment microbial communities from the University of Notre Dame, USA, for methane emissions studies - LWP11 LW (SPAdes)... | ecosystem: Environmental > Aquatic >...
GCGCCGCGTCGGCCAAGCTCGAGCGCAATGGCGCGCCCGATGCCGCGCGAAGCGCCCGTGACGAGCGCGATTTCGTTCTCAAGCATGTTGCCTCTCCCGGCATGCGGCCAGCGCCGCGGCCAAGCCCTGGGGATCCTCGACGGCGAGCATCGCGAGCTCCGGCCGGCGCTCGATGCGGCGATTCAGCGCAGTGAGCACCTTGCCGGGGCCGCACTCGACCAGCGTCGTGACGCCGCTCGCCAGCATCGCGCACACGGTATCGGCCCAGCGGACGGGCTTGAACAGCTGCTCCCTGAGCGCCTGGCGGATCCCGTCCGGACTGGCATGGGTCCGCACATCCACCGTATAGACGGCCGCCACGTCCGGCATCCGCACCTCGACCGAAGCCAGTCGCTCGGCGAGCCGGTCGGCCGCGCCGAGCATCAGTCGACTGTGCGCAGGCACGCTCACCGGGAGCAGCACGGCGCGCTTCGCTCCGCGCGCCTTGGCCGCCTCGATGGCCCGAGCGACTGCCGAAGCGTGGCCCGCGATCACGACCTGCCCCGGCGCATTGAAGTTGACGGGTTCGACGACTTCGCCCTGCCCGGCCTCGCGGCAGGCAGCGGCGAGCTGGTCGTCGTCGAGGCCGAGGATCGCGGCCATGGCGCCCTGGCCGAGCGGCACAGCCTGCTGCATCACCTGGCCGCGGAACCGGACGAGGTCGACCGCGGCAGCGAAATCGATGGCCCCGGAGCAGACGAGCGCCGTGTACTCGCCGAGGCTGTGACCGGCCATCGCGACGGGTCGAGGCCCGTCGTGGCCCCGCCAGGCGCGCCACACGGCCACACCGGCCGCCAGCATCGCCGGCTGCGTCTTCTCGGTATTGCCGAGTTCGGACTCGGGACCCTGCTGGCAAAGCGTCCAGAGGTCGTAGCCCAGCACGGCCGACGCCTCGGCGTAGGTCTCCTCGACCACCGGCTCGGCGGCCGCGAGCGCGGCGAGCATGCCAGGCGACTGCGAACCCTGGCCCGGGAAGACGAATGCCAGCGACATGCGGCGACTCCTGCGCGACGCCGGCCCTGCCCGGCCGCGCGATTATAACGATGCCGGGCTGGAGCGCCGGCTGCGCCCGAGCCACAAGGCGGCGAGCGCTCCGCCGATCGCGCCGTAGCTGTGCGCCTCGTGCACGACCGGCAGTGACAATGTGCCCGCAGTGAATGGCAGCGCGCCCTGGAAGTGCTCCCAGGCCAGCTTGGCGGCGAAGAGCCCCGCGACGAGCCAGGTGAGCGGATCGCGGGTCGAGCGCAGCCAGGCGACCAGTCCTGCGGCCATGCAGCCGTGCAGCACGCCCGAGAATCCGACGTACCAGTCGAGTGCAGGCTCGAGCAACAGGAACCCGGCGCTGGTCACCGCTGTCGAAGTCACCAGGATCGCGAGCCACTGGCGCGGTGTGTAGTCGCGAGCGAACAGGAACCAGACCAGCAGCACGCCGAAGACGTTCCAGCCAAGGTGATGGGCGTCTGCGTGCAGCAGGTGGCCCGTGACGAGGCGCCAGGCCTCGCCATCCTGGATGGCCGCGCGGTCGTAGCGCCATCCCGGTGCGGCGCCTGGCACGACGAAATAGACCGCAAGCAGCAGCGCGCTGAGGGCAATGGGCAGCACCCAATCGCCGCGCCGCGCGTGAAAGAGACGCTCGATCACCATGAACGACACAGGGCGGAGGCCCCGATTTGCTATGATTCGTGAACTCTACAGCCTGGGCTCGACACACGCGATGAACTTCTCCCTCGATGCGGGCGCCGCCCGCCTTGCGCGCAAGCCGCGCCGCGCTCAACTCGGTTTCACGCTGATCGAGATCATGGTCGTGGTCGTGATCCTCGGCATCCTCGCGGCGCTCGTCGCACCCAACGTCATTCGCCGCATCGACGATGCGCGCGTGACCAAGGCCAAGCAGGACATCCGGGCCTACGAGACCGCGCTGAACCTGTACCGGATGGACAATTTCCGCTACCCGACGACCGAGCAGGGCCTCGAGGCGCTGGTCAAGCAGCCGCTCGACCCGAACATCCGCAACTGGAAGCAGGGCGGATACATCGACGGCATGAAGAAGGATCCCTGGGGCAACGACTACGCTTACATCGCGCCCGGCACGCGTGGCGAGTTTGACCTCTACACGCTGGGCGCCGATGGCCAGCCGGGTGGCGAGGGTCCCGATGCCGATATCGGCAACTGGAACATCGAGTAACCGCCTGCGGCACCTCGCCGCCGCGTCCCGGGCCTCGGGCTTCACGCTGCTCGAGGTGCTCGTCGTCGTCATCATCATCGGCATCATTACCAGCATGGCCGTCGTGTCGACGCGCGTGCTCGGCGGTGACCACGAGATGGACCGGGAGGCGCGCCGTCTGCAGGCCGTGCTGGGCCAGGCTCGCGAGGACGCGATGCTCGAGGGTCGCGACGTCGGCCTGCGCATCGACGCGGTCGGCTACGATTTCCTGCGCTATGACGGCCGCAACGAGCGCTGGGAAACGGTCACCGAGGATCCACTGTTGCGCGAGCGGCTCTTTCCCGACGGCATGAGCGCCGGCTTGTGGCTCGAGTCACGCCGCGTCCAGCTGCCGGAGCGCAGCCTGCCGAACGAGCGCGCGACCGCGTCGCCGCAGGTGGTCGTGCTGGCCTCGGGCGATCTCGTGCCTTTCGAGGTGCGGCTGGAACGGGCCGGCACCGAGGAGACCCGTGCGATCGCAGGTTACGCGGACGGCAAGATTGAAGTCCTGACCGATGACGATGATGCACGCCGTTGAGCGCACCGGCTTCGCCCTGCGCAGGCGGGGCTTCACGCTCATCGAGGTGCTCGCCGCGCTGGTGATCGTCGCGCTCGGCATGCTCGGGGTCATCGAGGCAGTCACCCAGACGGCCCGCAATGGAACCTACCTGCGCGACAAGACGCTGGCCCACTGGATTGCGATGAACCTGATCACCGAGCGGCGCCTGCAGTCGAGTCCGCCCGAAGTCACGAAGTCATCCGACGAGGTGGAGTTTGCCGGCCAGCGCTGGCGGTGGACGATGGTGGTGACACAGACGCAAGTCGACAGCCTGCGGCGCATGGACGTCTCGGTGCGACGCGCCGAAGCCCCTGAGGACTCATCGCTCACGACGGTCACGGGTTTCTACGGCACCGCGATCGGTGCCGCAGGCGGCGGCGTCGTGGATTGGGTCGGCACCCAGGGCGGCGGGCCGCCGGACGACGAAGATGACGGCGACGGCGCCGTCCCACCGGAGGACTCGTCCCCGGTTGACCCGCAGCCGAACCCCGACCCGCCAGAGGAAGCGGAATGAAGATGCGCGGGCCGCGTTTCGCCGGCGGTTTCACGCTGATGGAATTGCTGGTCGCGATGGCGATCTTCGCGATCATCGGCACGCTTGCGCTGTCGGGCTACACCGAGCTGCAACGCCAGAGCGAGTATGCGGAGCTGCGCCTCGCGCGGATTCGCGAAGTGCAGCGGGCCGTGCAGACACTCGGCCAGGACCTCGCCCAGCTTGAGCCGCGACCGATCCGTGAACCACTGGGCGACACGCGGCTGCCCGCGGTGCTCGCGGGGGAGTCCGTCGAATACGGCTTGCAGTTCACGCGTGCCGGCTGGAGCAACACCGCAGGGCTTGCACGCCCGACGCTGCAGCGCGTCGGCTACCGGCTCGACCAGGACGGCCTCTGGCGCGACCACTGGCCTGTGCTCGATCGCACGCTGGCCAGCGAGCCGATCCGGGTGAAGATGCTGGGCGGCGTGCGCGCCGTGCGCTTTCGTTTCATGAACAGCGGCCGCGAATGGGTCGAGCGCTGGCCCGCGCCGGGCGGAACGGCCGGTGCCGACGATCGCGCGCGGCCGGCAGCCGTCGAGGTCGTGCTCGATCTCGAGGACTGGGGCGAGATTCGCCGGTTGATCGAGGTGTCGGGTTGATCCTCCGCCCGCCCCGGTGCCCGGAGCGACGACGGCAGCGTGGCGTGGCGTTGATCACGGCCGTGCTGATGGTGGCGCTTGCCACGATGCTCGCCGTGGACGTGAGTTTCCGCGGCGCCCTCGACCAGCGCCGCAGCGCGACGCTGTTCGCGCTCGACCAGTCCCTGGAGATCGCCTTCGGCGCCGAAGCCTGGGCCGCCGATTTCCTGAAGCGTGACCTGCAGGAATCCCAGACTGACCACCTCGGCGAGACCTGGGCGCGCCCACTGCCGCCCCTGCCGATCGACGGCGGCACGGTGGAAGGTCGTCTCGAGGACCTGCAGGGCCGCTTCAACATCAACAACCTGACCAATGCGGACGGCACGACGAACGACGACGCGGTCAAGCAGCTGGAGCGGATCCTCAGCGTGCTCGACATCGAGCCGACCTGGGCTGCCGCGATGGCCGACTGGATCGACCAGGACGCGCAACCCGGCTTTCCCGACGGTGCCGAGGACAGCGTCTACACAGGCCAGGCGCCCCCGCACCTGACTGCCAACATGCCCGTGACGCGCGTCAGCGAGCTGATGGTGCTGCCCGGCTTCGGAGCTGAGCGTTATCTTCGGCTGCGGCCGTATCTCGCAGCGTTGCCGGTGGGCACGAAGCTCAACGTCTGCACTGCACCGGGCATCGTGCTCGACGCGCTCAGCGAGGGCACGCGTGAGTTCGGGCTGGATGCCGAGGACTTGCTCAAGCGGCGCAAGGATGCGTGTTTCCCGTCGCTCGAGGAGTTGCGCGGCGCGCTCGGCGACGAGACTTATAACAAGGTCAAGAACTCGCTCACGGAATCGAGCGGCTTCTTCCGCGCGACGGTGTGGGTCACTATTGGCACCACCCAGTTCACCCTGTACAGTCTGCTCGCGCGCGGCGGGGCCGGCTCGATCCGGCCCGTGTTGCGCAGTTTCGGCAGCGAATAACGCCTCGAGGTCCGATGTCTGAGACGCTGGTGATTCGGCTCCGTGCCGCCGAGGAGGCACCGGCGTCGTGGCTCATCGTGGATTCGAACGGCGCCCGCTCGGGCCCCGTCCAGAGCGGTCCCGTGGCCGACGCGCTGAGCGCGTCGCAGGGTCGCCGCGTCGTGCTGCTCGTCGCGGGCAGCGAGATCACGCTGGCCGAGCCCGAACTTCCGCTGCGCGGCGGTGCGCGGCTGGCCCAGGCCGTGCCGTTTGCGCTCGAGGAGCAACTCGCTTCCGACGTCGAGTCGCTGCATTTCGCCGTCGGCACCCGGACGGCGGGTTCCGTCGGGACGCCCGTCGCGGTCGTCGCGCGCAGCCAGCTCGATCGATGGCACGCTCAATGCGACGCCGCGGGCATCCACCCCGACGCCGCCTATGCAGATTCGACGGCACTTCCCGTCGCGCCAGGCAGTTGCACGCTGTTGCTCGACGAGCCTTCGCTGTACGTGAGCCGGGCCGATGGGCTGCCCTTCGTGCTGGATGCGACGCCACTCGGCGCTGCGCTCGACCTGGTGATCGCCGAGCCCGGCGCGGCAGGCGAAGCCAGCGAGCACGTCACGTTCTATACGACGCCGACCGAGTACGAACGGCACCGCGGGGTCATCGAGGGCCTGCGCACGCGGACCGCGACGCTGCAGGTCAAGCTGCTGCCGGACGGGCCGCTGCCGCTGCTCGCGCCGCAGGCGGCGACCGGCGCGGGCATCAACCTGCTGCAGGGCGCCTATGCACCGCGCTCCTCGCTCGGCACGAAGGTGCGCGAGTGGCGGTTGCCGGCTGCGCTCGCCGCCGCCACTGCATTGCTCTTCATCGCGACGCAGGCGGTCTCGTTCTGGCAGTCGAGCCGAGCCGAGAAGGCGCTCGATGCACAGATCGCCGAGATCTTTGCGCAGGCGCTGCCAGGGCAACCCGTCGTCGACGTCCGGGCGCAGATGCAGGGTGCGCTGGCGTCGCGAGGCGCGGCCGGCGGCGGCTTGCTGCCCGTGGTGTCGGTCCTTGCGCAGGCGATCGCGCAGGCGCCCAGCGCCCGGATCGAGGCGATGAGTTTCCGGGGCAATGCGCTCGAGCTCCGGCTCACCGCGCCCACGGTCGAATCGCTGGACGGCATCAAGCAGGCGATGAGCCGCGACGGCATCACAGTGGAACTCCAGTCCGCCACACCGCGCGACGGCGTGGTCGAAGGCCGCTTCCAGGTCCGGGTCGGACAGGCATGAACGATCAGCTGCGCGACTGGCTGGCTGGCCTTGCCCCGCGTGAGCGTAATCTCGTCTACGCGGCGGGCGGCCTCGTGATCATTGCCCTGCTCTACTTCGTGCTCGTGCTGCCGATCACGACGATGGCCGCAAAGCGCGCGGCCCGCGTCGAACAGAAGACCGCTGACCTCGCCTGGATGCGCCAGGTCGCACCGCAGGTTGCGGCCGCGGCGGCCGCCGGCGCGGCCGCTGGCAGCGGCGAATCGCTCGTCGTGCTCGTGGATCGGACGGGACGCGAAGCGGGACTCGGCGGCGCGCTGCGCGACCAGAGCCCGAGTGGCGACCGGGGCTTGCGCTTGCGTCTCGAAGCCGCGTCGTTCGACGTGCTCGTCGTGTGGCTCGCGAGCCTCCAGCAGCAGCATGGCGTCAAGGTCGAAGCGGCCACGATCGATGCGACGGCGACCCCGGGCCTCGTCAACGCCAGCCTGACGCTGACTCATGGCGCGACGGCGGGTCCCTGAGCGCCCGGCGCCTGCCGCGCCGGTATCGTCAAGACGTCCGTGGTGGCTGATCGCGTTCGGCCTCGCAGCCGTGCTCGCGTTCGCAATTGCGACGCTGCCGGCGAGCGTCCTCGGGCGGCAACTGCCGCGCCTGGGCCTCGAGGCGGGCTCGCTGTCCGGATCCGTCTGGAAGGGTCGAGCGCAGGCGCTCGCCTGGCGCACGGCCCCGCTCGGCGACGTGAACTGGACCTTGTCGCCATTGTCCCTGCTGCGTGGCCGGATCGGCGGCGATCTCGACCTGGTCCGTCCGGACGGCCGGCTGCGCTCGAGCTTCAGCGCTTCGCTCGGCGGCCAGCTGCAGCTCGAGGGCGTAACGGCCGACTTGCCGGTCGAGGCATTGGCGGCGCTGCCGATCGGCCTGCCGCGCGGCTGGCGCGGCCGCGTCTCCGGGCAATTCGACGAGATCGTCGTCCAGGACGGTTGGCCAACCACACTGCGCGGGACGCTCGAGATGGACGGACTGATCGCGCCGCCACCGCGCAATACGACGATCGGCAGCTATCACGTCGTGATACCGGACCCGCAGGCGGGTGCGACCGCCACGGATGAGCTGAACGCCCGCGTGACGGACAAGGAAGGCCCCTTTTCGTTCGAGGGCCGCTTCACGCTGGGCGCGGATCGCAGTTTCCTGCTCGAGGGAACGCTCGCGCCGCGTGGCAGCACGCCGCCCGCGCTCGTACGATCGCTGGAGTTGCTGGGCCCGGCCGATGCCGCTGGGCGCCGCCCGGTCAGCGTCAGCGGCACGCTCTAGCCGGCGACATCTTCCGCCGGATCCCACTTCAGCGCCGTCCCCGTGCTGACCGATGGATCCCAGCTGCAGGCCCGGTCCCGACCGGTGGCCTTCGCCAGCAGCACCGCCTTGTCCGCCCGGTCGATCGACTCCTCGACGACCAGTTCCGGGTCCAGCAGCGCGATCCCGAACGAGGCCGTGGCGTGGATCGGACGGCCCTCGGCACTGACGACGAACGGCACCTTGCCGAAGCCTTGCCGGATGCGCTCGATCAGGTGCTCGGCATCGGCCAGCGCCGTGCCCGGCAGCAGCAGCAGGAATTCGTCGCCGCCGTAGCGAAAAATCTTGTCGTACGGCCGCAGGTGCTGCATCACGTATTCGATGGCGCCGGACAGGATCAGGTCGCCGACGGCATGTCCGTGCGTGTCGTTGATCGTCTTGAGGTGATCGACGTCCATGAAGGCAATGCAGCAGTGCTGAACGTGCCGCTTCGCGAGTTCCCGCCGCTCGCGCAGCTCGGGCAGCAGTTGGGCGCGGACGTAGGCTCCAGTCAGCGTGTCGCAGTCGCGCAGGCTGCCCTGGATCTCGTGGACCAGCGTGTCCAGCGCGAGCCGCAGCCGCGCGCTGGCCGCAACCAGTTCGTCGAAGCTCTCGCGCGCCAGCGACCCGTTGCCGGCCGCTTCGCGCAGCACGCGGGCCGCGATCCGGTGCAGGCTCTCGTGCTCGGTCGCCAGCGCGGAGAACAGCGACTGATCGTGCAGTTCCTCGGCCGCGCGTCCGTAGTACCACTGGCCGAAGCGGCAATGCCGGTGGGCGTGCTCGGAGAGATCGCCTGGACTGCAAGGCAAGCGGCAGACGATCGTGCGCAGCGCGTTCTCGAGCCAGTGTGCGTGATCCCGGGTGGCCTGCTCGAGTTGCTCAAGCGTGCGCCCTAACACCGTCGGATTCGCTTTGAACATGGCAGGCGTCGCCGTGGCAACCGGGACAGCGTCAGCTTGGCACAGCGGACGCCGGCCGACCATTCAGGCTTGCCGCAATCCCGGCCGTCACAGTTCACGATTCAGGAAGGAACACCCGGCCATTCCCGCCACGCTGCCAGCAGCGGGAAATAGAGGCCGAGCCGCACGGGTTCCGGGCCGAGCTTGCGCATCAGGGACGCGTAGCGCTCCAGTTGCGGCCGGTACCGTTCCTGCTCGCGGTCGAGGAACTCCTCGAGTCCTGCGCCCTCGTGCCGACTGGTCTTGTAGTCGACGATCCAGCGGACGCCGGCCGGGTCCACGAACGTGCGATCGATCACGACCCGCACGAGTTCGCGGCCGATCCGACCGGTGAGCTCGAGCTCCGTGGCCGAGTCACGATGGGTCGCGTCGAGCAGCCATCGGCCGCGCGCGTGCGCCAGAGTCTGCTCGATTGCGCTCGCAACCCGTGTGAGCGCTGCGGATCGCAGTTCGGGCGGTACGCCGAGTTCCGCCAGCTCGTGCTGCCAGCGCTGGCGAACGCGCCCATCGGCGGGATCCGGCTGCGCGCGGTCGCGGGCGATGCGCTGCAGCTCGCGATGCACGACCGTGCCCACGTGACGCGCCGTCTCGGTCGCCCAGTCGAACTCGACCGCTGGTGTCGCAGCGGCGCGCAACAAGACCTCTGACTCGATCCGCGGCGCGCGCAGCGCGAACTGGCTTTCCCAGTCCGCCGGAAAACGGCGCAGCGGCGGTTCGCGCGTCGATTCCGGAACCCGTTCGCTGTCCGTCGCGCCCAACGCGGCCAGACGCTCGACGAACTCGTGGCCCACGGCCGGCCACAGCAGTCCGAGCGCCGAGTTCGCCGCAGGCCGACGTACCACGGGCGGGCCGTCCTTCTCCTGCACCTGTGCGCTGCCGAAGAGGTGCAGCCAGCGCTCGGCGCGGGTCGCCGCGACGTACAGCAGGCGGCGACGCTCCTGCAGCAGCTTCTCGTGCTCCAGCGCGTCGAGCCACCGATAGAGCCTGTTGGGTTCGGCGCCCGTGCGCTCGACCGGCGCGACGATCAGTTCGTCGCGGTCGGCGAGCGGAAGCTTGAGCCAGTGCAGCAGGCGCCTGGGGTCGCGTCCCGGCATTCGCTCCAGCGCGGGCACGATCACGGTGTCGTACTGCAGGCCCTTGGCCTTGTGCACGGTCAACAGCTCGACGCGAACGTCGGCCCGTTCGCGCGAAGGCGCATAGAGCTTCTCGAGCGCGCGCCCGAGGCGCTCGAGGTCCACCGGTCCCGCGTGTCGCGCTTCGAGCTCCGCGAGCGTGTCGAGATAGGCCTCGGCTTCGTCGAGTCCACGCTCCGAGGCCACCGTGGCGGGTCCGCCGAGCGCGTTCCAGGCGCGCTCGACCGTGTCGCGCAACCCGAAGTGCCGGAGCTCGGACACCGCCGTTTCCAGCACGCGCCACGCACGCTCCAGCCTCGAACGCGACTCGCCGCCGAGGCGCGCACGGCGCGCCGGATCGCGCAACAGCTCGACGATCGTTGCTTCGCGGTCATCGCCGACCAGCGTGTACAGCGCGTCGAGCGTCAGTCCGCACCAGGGCGCACGCAGCACCGCGAGCCATGCCGGGCGATCGGCGAGATGCGCCAGCGCGCGCGTGAGCGAGAGCAGGTCGAGCACGACGGGTCGCTCGCCGAGCGGATCGATGTCGGTGGCTCGGAACGCGATGCCCTGTCCGGCGAGCTCGGCGACCACGTGCACGAGGTGGCTGCGGCCCTGCACCAGAATGCCGATCCGCGCGCTGGGGTCCGACGCAAGCCGTTCGCGAACGATCGCGGCCACCTGCTCCGCCTCGTACAGCCGGCTGCGGCGCAACAGCGCGTGCACCTTCACGCCGCCCTCGCGGCTCGCCTCGGCCCGCGCGACGCCCGGCGCGTAGCTCACCGCGCCGCGCAGCAAGTCGTCTGTCTCGGGTAGCACCTGTGGGAAGCAGTCGTTGATCCATTCGACCACGGGCACGGTCGAGCGGAAATTCACCGCCAGTGTGAGCGGCTCCAGCTCGAGATCGCCGAGTCCGCGGTCGCGGATGTCGAGGAACAGGCCGACCTCGGCATTGCGGAAGCGGTAGATGGACTGCATCGGATCGCCGACCAGGAACAGCGTACGCCCGTCGTTTCGCTGCCAGCCTGCGGTCAGCGCCTCGAGCAGCCTCACCTGCGCCTCGGAGGTGTCCTGGAATTCGTCGACGAGCACGTGCGCAAGCCGCGCATCGAGCGCCAGCGCAGTGTCGGTCGGCGCGTCCGCGCTGCCCAGCGACTGCCTGGCGGCCCAGGCGAAGCGCGGGTAGTCGGCAACGCGCCGCTCGGCGAACACCAGCTCGAGTTCCGCAACCGCGAGCCGAAGCACGCGCAGCTGCGCGAGCAACACCTGCCACTCGTCGGCGTCGTACTCGGGCGGCGGCAGATCGCGGACCGCCTGCAGCAGCTCCACGGCCTCTGCGTGCTCGCCGAGCGCTGCGGCCACGAGGCCGGCACGCCGCTTGAGATCCTGGCCGGCTTCCTTCGGCGGGATGCCGACCCGCTTGTCGAACGCTGAGCGCAGCTTGCCATCGGCCGTGAGCAGCAACTGCGCCAGGCCTTGCCAGCGCGCTGCGCTCGCGAGCGAGCCATCCACCACCTGGTGGTCCTCGCTCCAGGCGCAGATCGCGGACTCCTCGCCGGCGGCGACCAGGTTGCGCGCTGCCGCCACGGCAACCGCGGACGCCTCGCGCAGCAACGGCTGCGGAATCGCGCGCTGCAAGGACTCCAGGTGACTGCTCACCAGCCGTCGCCGAGCCGACTCCAGTTGCTCGCGCAGGCGTAGCTGCTCCGTGTCGTTGCGGACGTCGTCCGGCAACACCGCCAGCCAGGCTTCGCGACGCATCAACATCTCGATCACCAGCTCGACGAAGCGCCCGACGCGGTTGTCCACGTGCGCGAGCAGCGTTGCCACCGCAGCTGAGTCGGACGGCACGCCGTGCGGCAATTGCTCGAGCAGGCGCTCGGCTGCGGTGCGATACAACTCGCGCGCGTCCTCTTCGATGCCGAGCCCGGCGCCGAGACCGGACAGGAGCGGCAGCCTCCGCGCGAGCCCCAGATTCAACGCGTCGATGGTCTGGATGTGCAGGCGGCCCGGCTGCGCGAGCAGGTTCCAGCCGCGCGTTGCGTCGGCCGCGAGCGCCGCGCGCGCGAGCGCCAAAGTGCGCTCCTGGAGCGGGCGCGCCGGGTCCGGGGCCTGGACGGCACGCAGCGCGGCGAGAATCCGGTCGCGCATCTCCGCAGCCGCCTTGCGCGTGAACGTGATTGCAAGGATCGACTCCGGCTCGGCGACGGTCGCCAGCAGTGCAAGGAACCGTTGCGTCAGCAACTCGGTCTTGCCGGCCCCGGCCGGAGCCTGCACGATGAAACTGCGCCCGACGTCGAGCGCAACTTCGCGGGCCCGGGCGTCGGCGGCGCGCAGGTCACTCATCGGCGGCCTCCTCGCCCGGCTTCGCGGCGCTGGTCTCCGCGATCCGGCACAACGCGCCGAGGTGACAGTACTCGCAGGCTCGCGGCGGGTCCGGCGCCAGTCGCGCATCACCGGCGGCGAACTCCGCAGCCAGGGCCTCGAGTCGCCGCTGCCAGGCGGCCAGCAGCTGCTGCCATGAGTCATAGTCCCGCGGCCAGCCCCGCGTGCCCGGCACCTTGAGCCCGGGGAACGCCTCGGCTGCGCGCGCCACCCCGACGTAACCGGTATCGCCGCTGCGCATGCGCGCGAACGCTACGGCACCCACTTGCCCCGGTCCGAGTGCCTGCACGTAGGCCGGCATCTGCGGCAACTTCGGCCGTTCGTCGAGCCATGCCTTGATCTCGGCGTTGGCGCCGGTCTTGTAGTCGATGACTGCCAGCGAGCCGTCCGCCAGTCGGTCCACGCGGTCGAGGCGCAGGTCGAGCGTCAGCGCCCCGATCCGCGCCTTGCGCGGCGCTTCGACTTCCTCGACGACGAATGGCGTGCGCGCGCGATCGACCTCGACCATCTCGAGCACACGCGCTTCGAGCCAGTCCGCCTCCAGGTCGAGCAGGCGGCGCATCAGGTCGTCGGCCGAGCGTCGCGCCCCGGTGAGCGCAGTCGCGACCGCACGGCGCACGGCGACGACGACGTTGGACGGGTCCAGCGCCTTCAGCGTCTGCTGGTCGCCGAGTTCCTGCCACAGCACGGCCAGGGCCTGGTGGATCAGGTCGCCGCGCTCGGCCGCGTCCACGCCCACGCCCGGTTCCTCGAGCGCGCGCGCGCCGAGTCGCAATTCGGCCTGGGCGCGGAACGGGCAAGCCGCCTGCAGTTCGAGCAGGCGAGCGCCACCGCGCTGCGCCTCGTCAGCGGTGATCGGCGGGAGTCCACCATCCGCCAGCGCTTCGAGTTCGGGCCGGCCGGTATACGAGACCGCTGCAAGACGCGGCTCAGGCCAGCGTGGCGGCGCTGCGAGCACCGCGATCCCATCGAGCAAGGGACTCGGCAACAGCGGCGCGTCGTCCTCGATTTCGGCAACGCTCAACACCACCTGCCCGGCGCTGGCGAGCAGCCGTTCCAGCGTCGCCTTGGCGTCCTGCGCCGCAATCTCGGCCGAAGCGCGCGGTACCCGTTGGCTCAGCTGGGCCAGGCGCGGCAGGAACGGATCGGGCGCGGCGAGAGGTGGCCAATGCGCGGCATCCAGGCTGCAGACCCAAAGGGCGTCGAAGCGCATGCCGGCGCAGGTCTCGGGATCGATCACCAGCAGCGGTGCACGCAGTTCCTGAGGCTCGAACAGCACGCGTCCGGCCATCTCCCGCAGCAGCCCCGCCGCTTCGGCACGCGAGATAAGGCCGGCGAACTCATCGCAGGCGCCCAGCTCGACCACCAGCGAGCGCCAGCGCTGTTCGGCCTGGTGCTCCTTGCTGTCGGGGCTCGAGCCCGGCCAGCCGAGCGCTGCAAGAAGAATAGAAATGCTTGTTGAACAATGACTTGGGATATCTTTCTCGAGCCACGCTGACATGGCTGCGCGAGCGGCCGCCAGCGTACCGGCCAACAGTGGGCAACCGCGTTCGAGCGCCAACTGCTCGAATGCCATCAGCCCGAGCCCGGGGCTCTCGTAGCGGCGCAATCGAGCATCGAGGCGTGCGCGGGCCGCGCCTTCCTCGTCCGCACCGGCGACGAATGGGTTACGGAGCAACCGGCTCAGTGCCGGCAGGTCGGGTGGACGCACGAATGCGTCGAGCAGGTCCAGGGCCGCGGCCACCACCGGCTGCTGGGCCAGCGGTCGCGCTGCGGCCAGCTCAAACGCCTGAGCCTCGGGCGCGGGTCCGCCGCTCAGTCCAGTCTCCGGCACGACGACGCGCTCGATGATCCGGCGCACCTCGTCGCGACGGCGGGCCAGCTCCGGCACGACGATCGCAACCCGGCGCGCGCGCTCCCCGTCCAGTCGCTCGGCCGCCCAGCGCGCCGCTGCGTCGATCTCGGCGGCGGGATCGAGGCACTGCGTGCGCCAGCAACTGCCGGCCACGGCCGGCGGCCGCGCGAGCCGCACTTCAAGCCCGGCGGCTGCCCATTTCTGCAGCAGGGTCTCCTGCAGCGGCGTGAGCCGGTCGAAGCCGACCATCTCGAGTCCCGGCGCCGCAGCCAAGGCGTGCACGCGCAACTGGGCCAGCGCACCGTCGGTCCAGTCGCGCTCCTCGAGCAGGCGGCGGTACTCGCGGCACCAGCGCGCGAATGCGGCCGTCTCCGAGGATAGGTCGTCGTCGAGTGCCGCGAACGGCATCTGGAAATCGTGCAGCCGACGCCATGACTGGGCCGCCGCGCGGGCCACGCCCGCGGGCGACAGCAACGGACTCACCTCAGGATCGTCGCGAACGATGCGTTCCCACAGCAGCTGGGCTGCGCTCGCCGGCAACCAGCGGCCGTCGAGCCGGCCCGCCTGGCGATCCAGCGCGAACATGCGCTCGACCAGCTCGTCCCAGGTGACGATGTCGGGCGTCGCCCAGACCTCGAGTCCCTGCGCAACGCACTGCTCGTCGTGCTGCGCTCTCAGATCGTGCGCGAGCCGGCGCGTCGGCGTGACTCGCGTCAGGCGGGGCGGCTGCGTGGCCCTTTCAGCTGTGGCTGGCAGCTTCGACCACTCGCAGCGCAGGGTTGGGGCGCGTCGCGGGCTGGTCGCCCGCCGCGTAGTTGCCCAGCAGTTCCTCGACGCGGGCGAAGACCTCGCCGATCACCTGGGGCTCGGGCAGGTTGGTGATCCGGAAGTGGTTGCGATACGGGACATTGAAGCTCGAGCCCGGCGCCACCAGCACGTGCTTGTGCTCCAGCAGGTCGAGCGCGAACTGCTGGTCGTCGAATTCCGGCAGCACGTCGGTGCGCACGCCGACGAACGCGTACATCGCACCCATCGGCGTCGCCAGTTGCAGGTAGTGGCTGCGCTGCACGGCTTCGATGATGGCCTTGCGCGATTCGTAGAGCCGGCCGCCAGGGGTCATCAGCTCGCGGATGCTCTGGTACCCACCGATCGCGGTCTGCACCGCCCACTGGCCCGGCACGTTGCTGCACAGGCGCAGGGACGACAGCAGCTCGAGTGCCGAGAGATAATCGCGCGAGTGCTCGACGTCGCCCGAGAACACGGCCCAGCCGACACGGTAGCCGCAGGCGCGATAGACCTTCGAGAGCCCGCTCAGCGTGCCGCACAGTGTCTGGTGCACGAGCGTCGCCATCGGCGTGAACTCGGCATCGTCGTAGGTCATCTGGTCGTAGATCTCGTCCGCGAGCACCAGCAGGTGGTATTTCTCAGCCATGCGCGCAATGGCCTCGAGCACCGGCCGCGGATAGACGGCGCCGGTCGGGTTGTTCGGATTGATGACCACGATGGCGCGTGTGCGCTTCGTGATCAGCGACTCGATCTCGTCCGGGTCGGGGACGAAACCACGCTCCGGCCGGCAGGGATAGTGCACTGCGCGACCGCGGTTCAGGTTGACCGCCGCGGTCCACAGCGGGTAATCGGGGCTCGGCACGAGCACCTCTTCGTCGGCGGCCAGCAGCGCACGCAACGTCAGGTCGATCAGTTCGCTGACCCCGTTGCCGATGAAGACGTCGTCGGCCGTGACGCCACGCACGCCCCGCTCCTGCTGCTGCATCACTACGGCCTCGCGCGCCGGGAAGATACCCTTTTGGTGGCAGTAGCCCTCGGCCGAGCGCAGGTTCTCGATCATCGCGAGGCGCATCGTCTCCGGCGTCCGAAAGCCGAACGCCCCCGGATTGCCGATGTTGAGCGACGTGATCTCGTAGCCCATGCGCTCCATTTCCTGGGCGCGACGGGCGAGCCGGCCGCGGATTTCGTAGCGGACGTTGGCGAGGCTCGGGCTCGATCGGATGGTTCGGGTCGGCATGGCGGCGTACTGGTACCGGTAACCCGGAAATTATGGACCGGCGGGCCCTGCGGTGCACAGGACGGGTTTCACGCGATGATGCCGCGGGCGGCCAGGTCGGCCAGCGCCCGCTCATCCAGCCCGAGCCGGTGCTTGAGCTCCGTCGCCGTGTCGGCGCCGAGCAGCGGCGGCGACCGGTCGTACTCGATCGGCGTCCGGCCGAACCGCACTGGATTGCGCACGCCCGGCACCTGCCCCGCCGTCGGGTGCGGCAGTTCGAAGCGAAGCCCGCGATGCCGGACCTGCGGCTCGGCGAAGACCTGGGCCAGGTCGTTGATCGGGCCGCAGGGCACCTGTGCCGCGGCCAGGACGGCCAGCCACTCGGCCGTGGTCCTCAGTCGCAGCAGCGCCTCGACTGCGGGCACCAGTGTCCCGCGATGCGCGACCCGCTCGGCGTTGGTCGCGAAACGTGCGTCCGCCGCGAGGCCGGCCGCGCCCGCGGCACGGCAGAAGCGCTGGAACTGGGCATCGTTGCCGACCGCGAGCATCAGGTCGCCATCGGCGGTGGCGAACGCCTGGTACGGGACGATGTTCGGATGGGCCGTGCCCTTGCGAGTCGGGGGCCGGCCAGTCACCAGGTAGTTCATGGCCTGGTTCGCGAGCCAGGCCACCTGGGTGTCGAGCAGCGACAGGTCGATGTACTGGCCCTGGCCGGAGCGATCGCGTTCGAACAGCGCGGCAAGGATCGCCGAGACTGCATACATGCCGCACATCAGGTCGGCGACGGCGACGCCCACCTTCTGCGGCCCCGCACCCGGCTCGCCGTCGGCCACGCCGGTGAGGCTCATCAGGCCGCCCATGCCCTGGATCATGGCGTCATAGCCGGGCTTGGCGGCGTCGGGGCCATCCTGGCCGAAAGCCGAGATCGACAGGTACACGAGGCGCGGGTTGAGAACCGCCAGCTGCTTGTAGCCAAGCCCCTGGCGTGCGAGGCCGCCCACCTTGAAGTTCTCGACCAGCACGTCGGCCCGGGTTGCGAGCTGCCGGATCAGCTCCTGCCCGTCGGACTGGCTGAAATCGATCGCCAGCGAGCGCTTGCCGCGGTTGGCCGAGAGGTAGTACGCGGACTCACGGGTCTCCTCCCCGGCTGCGTCCTTGAGGTAGGGCGGGCCCCACTTCCGGGTATCGTCGCCGCCCTGCGGGTGCTCCACCTTGAGCACTTCGGCACCGTAATCGGCGAGCACCTGGGTTGCCCACGGCCCCGCGAGTATGCGGCTCAGGTCGAGCACCACGATGCCCTGCAGCGGTCCTGCCATGCGAGTGTCCTGCTCCTGAATCCGAGCCAGGTTAAACTTTGATTCTACGCCCGACGCAACGACGCCCGAGGAACTCCGACCGTGCCCCACGCCGCCCTGACCCGGCCGGCCAGCGACGACGCCGCCGAGCCCGCGAGCCTCGAGTCGCTCTCGCCGCCGACGCACGACGAGCATGCCCGGCAGGCCTTCGTCGCCTCGCTGCGCAAGTACCTGATGGTGGACATGGCGCATCGCATGCGCCGTCACTACGACGAGCAGGTGGCGCCCGCCGTCGCCGAGCGTGTCGGCCACGCGCCGCGGGATGCCCGCGAAGTGCGACGCGCAATGCTCGGCGAGCCCTACTTCCAGGCGTGGAGCGCCCTGCGTTACAGCGCTCAGGAACTGACGTGGTGGACGGTGCAGCCACAGGTGGAGCGCGCCCTGCCCGCGCTGCGGGAGAACTGTCGCACGCTGGCGGCGCAGCGCCCCGCCGGGGGCACGTTGCGCCTCGACCCGTCGACGCCGATTCCGAAGGAAGTGAGTGCACTCGACATCCACCTGATGCCGGGTTGCTTCCACACCGAGTTCGCCGCGGACGACGTTGCGCAGGGTGCCGTGTACACGCTCGGCACCGCGGTGTTCGGCGGAGCGCTCAAGCTGCGCACCCGCGGCGGCGGCGTGGCGTCGTCGGTGGCGCGCTGGCTCAGGACGACGCGCCCGGGCCTCGCGCCCGCACGCATCCTCGACCTCGGTTGCACCACGGGGGCCAACACGCTGCCGTACCTCGACGTGTTCCCGGACGCCGAACTGCACGGCGTCGACATCGGCGCTCCGCTGCTCCGTTACGCGCACGCCCGCGCTGAAATGCTCGGGCGCCGGGTGCATTACTCACAGCAGAACGCGGAG
>Ga0209450_10000623_pt1 | contig 17946 bp, 14 predicted proteins | sample FrelakmetLWP11LW_FD_187149 | JGI IMG/M metagenome (GOLD analysis project Ga0209450, IMG submission 187149) | Freshwater lake sediment microbial communities from the University of Notre Dame, USA, for methane emissions studies - LWP11 LW (SPAdes)... | ecosystem: Environmental > Aquatic >...
CGCGGCCTCCGCCGCCGCGCGCGCGGCCTCGTCCGCCGGGCCGAGCTCCGTGAGCTCCGCCTTCAGGTTGCCGCCGAGCACGATGTCCGTGCCGCGGCCGGCCATGTTGGTGGCGATCGTCACTGCGCCGGCGCGGCCGGCCTGCGCGACAATGTGCGCTTCGCGCTCGTGCTGCTTGGCGTTCAGCACTTCGTGCGCGATGCCGTGCTTTTTCAGGATCCCGGAGAGCAGCTCCGAGGTCTCGACCGAGGTCGTGCCCACCAGCACCGGCTGCTGGCGCTTCGCGCACTCCTCGATGTCCTCGATGATCGCCTCGTACTTGTCCTTCTGCGTCAGGTAGACGAGGTCGGCCGCGTCGTCGCGGATCATCGGCTTGTGCGTCGGGATGACCACGACCTCGAGGCCGTAGATCTGCTGGAACTCGAAGGCCTCGGTGTCGGCCGTGCCGGTCATGCCCGCGAGCTTGCGGTACATGCGGAAGTAGTTCTGGAAGGTGATCGAGGCGACCGTCTGGTTCTCCTCGCGCACCCGCACGCCTTCCTTGGCCTCGATCGCCTGGTGCAGGCCGTCGGACCAGCGGCGGCCCGGCATGGTGCGGCCGGTGAACTCGTCGACGATGATCACCTCGCCGTTGCGCACGAGGTACTCGACGTCGCGCCGGTAGAGCGCGTGCGCGCGCAGCGCCGCGTTCAGGTGGTGCATCAGGCGGATGTTGGCCGGGTCGTACAGGCTCTGCCCCTCGGCGAGCAGCCCGGCCTTGAGGAACAGTTCCTCGACGCGTTCGTGGCCGGCGTCGGAGAGGTAGGCCTGCCGGGTCTTCTCGTCGGCGAGGAAGTCGCCCTCGCCCTCCTCGGTCTCCTGCCGCTTCAGGCGCGGCACGATCTCGTTGATGCGCGAGTAGAGCTCGGTGCTCTCCTCGGCAGGGCCCGAGATGATGAGCGGCGTGCGCGCCTCGTCGATCAGGATCGAGTCCACCTCGTCCACGATCGCGTACTCGAGGCCGCGCTGCATGCGGTCCTCGAGACGGAACGCGAGGTTGTCGCGCAGGTAGTCGAAGCCGAACTCGTTGTTCGTGCCGAAAGTGATGTCGGCGGCGTAGGCGGCGCGCTTCTCCTCCGCGGTCTGGCCGGCCCTCACCACGCCGACCGTCATGCCGAGGAAGCGGTAGATCGGCCCCATCCACTCGGCGTCGCGGCTGGCGAGGTAGTCGTTGACCGTGATGATGTGCGTGCCGTTGCCTGGCAGCGCGTTCAGGTAGGCCGGGAGCGTCGCCACCAGCGTCTTGCCCTCGCCGGTGCGCATCTCCGAGATCTTGCCCTGGTGCAGCACCATGCCGCCGATCAACTGCACGTCGAAGTGCCGCAGGCCCAGCGTGCGACGCGACGCCTCGCGCACCACGGCGAATGCCTCGGGCAGCAGGTCGTCCACGGTCTTGCCGGCGGCCAGCTGCTCGCGGAACCGGGTGGTCCTGGCGGCGAGGTCGGCATCCGACAGCGCCTGCAGCCCCGCCTCGAAGGCATTGATCTTCTTGACGATGCCGGAGTACTGGCTGACGAGCCGCTGGTTGCGGCTACCAAAGATGCGGGCAAGCCAATTGGCCACTGGGGCTCCAGGGGGGCGTGACGGAAAGGCGGGAATTTTACAGGAAGCGGATAGCGGATAGCGGATAGTGAAGATTGCGGCGGCAGCCGGAAGTTCCCCTCCGGGCCCTGCCCGCTATCCGCTTTTCACTATCCGCTGATCGGCATCCGCTGATCGGCGCCTAAGGCGCCGACAGGTACTTCATCGGGTTCAGCGTGTTCCCGTCGCGCACGACCTCGAAGTGCACGTGCGTGCCGGTCGACCGTCCGGTGCTGCCGATGATGGCGATCGGTTCGCCCTTCTGCACCGTCTGACCCTCGCTCACGAGGTTGCGCGAGTTGTGCCCGTAGCGGGTCATGTAGCCCGTGGGGTGGGTGATCTCGACGACGTAGCCGTAACCGGTCTTGTGCCCCGAGAAGGACACGACGCCGGGGCCGGTCGCGATCACCTTGGTGCCCTTGGGCGCGGTGAAGTCGACGCCGGCGTGGAAGGCACCGCGGCCCGTGAACGGATCCGAGCGATGCCCGAAATGCGAGGTGATCCAGCCGCCGATGATCGGCCAACCGCCCGGCAGCACGCGTTCGCCGAGGCTGCGCGTCGACATCAGGCTTTCGAGAACGGCGAACTGCTGCTGGCGGTCGACGAGCTGCGATTCGAGCGTTTCGAGCGCGGCCGTGAGGTCCGGGACCTGCGCCGAGCCCGCCGGGAATTCCTCGCCTTCCGGACCACCCGCCGGCGGCGGCTGGTCGAAGTCGAACTCGCCGCGATCGAGGCCCGCGAGGTCGGTGACGCGGCGGCCGAGCGCGTCGAGACGGATCAGGTGGGCGTTGAGCGTGCCGACGCGCGCGGCGAGCGCATCGACCTTGCCCTGCATCTGGCTGCGCACGACGCTCAGGTCGAGACGCTGGCGCTCGATCTCGCGCGCCACGGCGGCCCGATCGAGCGGGCCGGCGACGATGCGGCCGAGCTGCACGCCGGCGGCAAAGACGAGGCCGCACGCGAGCAGCACGCCCAAGGCGGTGACCAGGAGTATCTTCGGCTGTCTCAGGTCGAACTGGCGCACCCGCCCCGTCCGGCCCGACACGATCTGCAGATTCATAGCGGCGCTGACCCTCTTCGCGGCCGTCGAGCATGCACACAAGCGCGCCCCCGAGGGGCGGTCCTGCGTCACGCATCTGTTCCGGCGGATCTCTAGGGGAATGACTCCCCAACTGTCGGCCGACGTTTCATCGATGGCCGCAGGAGGTGGACCCGTCCGGTTGCGAGGCGGCAGACTATGACGGAATCGTGTCGAGCTGGCAAACAAAACAGCTGTTTATCAAATTCGGATTAAAAATGTCTGACCCCCTGAAACCGCTTCTTGCGGGGCTCGATCCGGCCCTGGTCAAGCTCGCGCAGAAGGCGGCCGCGGCCGCCTCCCTGACTGTGAAAGTGCAGCAATCCCTGCCGGAAGCCCTGCGCTCGCACGTCGTCGCCGCCGCCCGCCGGGGCGACGACCTCGTGGTGATCGTGGACTCCGCGGCGTGGTCGGCGCGGGTGCGCTACGCTGGCCCGCGGCTGCGCGAGCAGCTGCAGGCGGCGGGAGAAGAGGTGACCGGAAAGGTGCGGGTGCGGGTGGGGAGAAGCGGATAGCGGCTATCCGCTTCCGTCACGCAGTCGCAGCGGCAGCCGCGACGTACGAAATCGGCGCGTCCTGCTGCGTCTCGAACGTCACGTCTTCCCACGCGCTGGTATCCGCCATCAGCGTGCGCAGCAGCCGGTTGTTCAAGCCGTGGCCGGACTTGAAGCCGCTGAACTCGCCGATGAGGCTGTGACCGAGCAGGTACAGGTCCCCGATCGCGTCGAGGATCTTGTGCTTCACGAACTCGTCCTCGTAGCGCAGGCCGTCCTCGTTCAGGATCCGGTAGTCGTCGAGCACGATCGCGTTGTCGAGGTTGCCGCCGAGCGCGAGATTGCGCGAGCGCATGTACTCGAGGTCGCGCATGAAACCGAAGGTGCGGGCGCGGCTCACCTCGCGCAGGAAGGTCGTCGTGGAGAAGTCCATCGAGGCGACCTGCGAGCGGCGTTTGAACACCGGGTGGTCGAATTCGATTTCAAAGTTAACCTTGAAACCGTCGTACGGATCGAAGCGCGCCCACTTGTCGCCGTCCTCGACCTTGACGCTCCGCTTGATGCGTACGAAGCGCTTCGGCGCGGCCTGTTCCTCGATGCCGGCCGACTGCAGCAGGAACACGAACGGGCCCGCGCTGCCGTCCATGATCGGCACCTCGCCCGCGCTCAGCTCGATGACGACGTTGTCGATGCCGAGCCCCGCCAGCGCCGACAGCAGGTGCTCGATGGTCGAGACCTTGACGCCGTCCTTGACCAGCGTGGTGCCGAGCGTGGTCTCGCCGACGTTCTCGGCGCGGGCCGGGATGTCCACCGGCTCGTCGAGGTCGGTGCGCCGGAAGGTGATGCCGCTGTTGACCGGCGCCGGTCGCAGCACCATCAGCACCTTCTTGCCGGTGTGGAGTCCCACGCCGGTGGCGCGGATCGAGTTCTTCAGGGTTCGTTGCTTGAGCATGCTTGCGCTCTGCGCGCTCGGGGACGAGCGCACCGGGGGAAGTTAGCAGGAAAGGATATCACAGGCGCCCGAATCGACGTAAGCCATTGATTCGTAAGCGCACTTATAACTCCGGCTGGCGGGCCGGGACGGCCACGGAAGGGCAGTGCAGCAGGACCGCCGCTCCCATGGCTCGCCCCACCGGCCGGTCACGGACGCCGGCCGGCGCACGATCTCAGTCTGCCTGCCGGCGCAGGAACGCCGGGATGTCCAGGTACGAGTCGTCCCCGTCCACGCGGACATCGTCACCGACCGCCCGGGCCCGACGGCGCAGGGTCGCCGGCGTCTCGAGGTCCGCGTAGTTGTCGAGCGGACGGCGGGCCGCACGGTTGGTCGCGACGACCTGGATCGTCGGCTGCACCCCCGGCGGCAGGCCGCGCGCGGCCATCGGCCGGCCGATGCCGGTCGCGACGACGGTGACGCGGATCTGGTCGGTCATCTCCGGATCGATCACGTAGCCCACGACCACGGTCGCGTCCTCCGACGCGTACTGCTTGATCGTGTCGCCAACGACGTGGAACTCGCTGGTGCGCAGGTCCATGCCGGCCGTGACGTTGATGAGCAGGCCATGCGCGCCCGACAGGTTCACGTCCTCCAGCAGCGGGCTCGAGATGGCGGCCTCGGCGGCGGCGCGGGCGCGGTTCTCGCCCGTGGCGGCGCCCGAGCCCATCATGGCCATGCCGGTCTCGGCCATCACCGTGCGCACGTCGGCGAAGTCCACGTTGATCAGGCCCGGCCGGGTGATGAGCTCGGCGATGCCCTGCACCGCGCCCTGCAGCACCTGGTTCGCGGACTTGAACGCGTCGAGCAGCGTGGTGTCGCCGCCGAGCACCGTGAGCAGCTTCTGGTTCGGAATGGTGATCAGCGAGTCCACGTACTTGGCGAGTTCGCCGATGCCCTGGTCGGCGAGCGACTGGCGCTTGTTGCCTTCCATCTCGAAGGGCTTGGTGACCACGGCCACCGTGAGGATGCCGAGCTCCTTGGCGACCTGCGCGACGACCGGCGCCGCGCCCGTGCCAGTGCCGCCGCCCATGCCGGCGGTGATGAAGATCATGTCCGAGCCGTCCACCAGCTCGACGATGCGGTCACGGTCTTCCATCGCGGCCTGGCGGCCGACTTCCGGGTCGGCGCCCGCGCCGAGGCCCTTGGTGATGTTCGAGCCGATCTGCAGGCTGGTCTTCACCTTCGAGTGCTTCAGCGCCTGCGCGTCGGTGTTGATGCAGACGAAGTCGACGCCCTCGATGCCCGAGCCGACCATGTGCGTGACGGCATTGCCGCCACCACCGCCGACCCCGACCACCTTGATGACGGCCCCCTGATTTTCCGTGTCTGCGAGTACGAACATTGTTTGCTGCTCCGTGAAAAGAAGTGACTAATGACCAGTGATCAGTGACTAGTAGGAATCTGCTGCTGCCGCTCTGCCCAATCCGCTATCCGCTAGAAGTTGCCCTGGAACCACGCCCGCATCCGGTCCACCACGCTGCGCATGCCGTTCGCGACCGGCGCGCCGCGGCCGCGGCGCACGTAGTTCTCGCGCCCGAACAGCAGCAGACCGACCCCGGTGGAGTGGATGGGATTGCGCACGACGTCGACGAGCCCGCTCACGCCCTGCGGCAACCCGAGGCGCACCGGCGCGTGGAAGATCTCCTCGGCGAGCTCGATCGCGCCCTCCATCTTGGCGCTGCCGCCCGTGAGCACGATGCCCGCGGCGATCGAGTGCTCGAAGCCGGCACGCGCCAGTTCGTCGCGCACCAGCACGAAGATCTCCTCGTAGCGGGCCTCGACGACGCTGGCGAGCGTCTGCCGCGCCAGGCGCCGCGCGGGACGATCGCCGACGCTCGGCACCTCGATGGTCTCGTCGGCGTTGGCGAGCTGCGACAGCGCGCACGCGTACTTGATCTTCAGTTCCTCGGCGTGGTGCGTCGGCGTGCGCAGGCTCTGCGCGATGTCGTTGGTGACCATGTCGCCGGCGAGCGGGATCACGGCCGTGTGGCGGATCGCGCCGCCCGAGAACACCGCGACGTCGGTCGTGCCGCCGCCGACGTCGATCAGGCACACGCCGAGTTCCTTCTCGTCGTCGGCGAGCACCGCGTAGCTCGAGGCGAGCTGCTCGAGCACGATGTCCTCGACCTCGAGCCCGCAGCGCTGCACGCACTTGACGATGTTCTGCGCGGCGCTCTCGGCGCCGGTGACGATGTGCACCTTGGCCTCGAGCCGCACGCCGGACATGCCGATCGGCTCGCGGATGCCTTCCTGCGAGTCGATGATGAATTCCTGCGGCAGGATGTGCAGGATCTTCTGGTCGGCCGGGATCGCCACGGCGCGCGCGGCGTCGATGACGCGGTCGACGTCGCCCGGGGCCACTTCCTTGTCGCGGATCGCGACGATGCCGTGCGAATTGAGGCTGCGCACGTGGCTGCCGGCGATGCCGGCGAAGGCCGAGTGGATCTCGCAGCCGGCCATCAGCTCCGCCTCTTCGACGGCGCGCTGGATGGACTGCACGGTGGAGTCGATATTCACCACCACGCCCTTCTTGAGGCCGCGCGACGGGTGCGAGCCGACGCCGACCACCTCGATCGTGCCGTCCGGGCCGAGCTCGCCGACGATCGCCACCACTTTCGAGGTGCCGATGTCGAGGCCGACGATCAGGTTGCGTTCCGGTTTCCTAGCCATCGGGGGTCGCGTCCTCCTGCGGGGCGACGGCGAGGGCCGACCGCGCGTTCCAGCCCACGCTGAATCCATTGGTGTAGCGCATGTCCACGTAGCCGATCTCCGCCGCGCGCTTGGCGACCAGCGGGCAGGCCAGGCGGATGAAGCGGTCGAGCCGCTCGGTGACGGCGAGGCGGCCGAGCCGCACGCGCACGCCGTTCGCGAGTTCGAGTTCCCAGGCGCCGCGCTCGTCGAGGCGCACGCCGGTCAGCCGCACGCCCGCCTCGAGCATGCGGCCCTGGGCATCCAGGTACAGCTGCGCGACGATGCCTTCGCTGCCGTCCGGGCCCTCCAGCAGCGGCAGCTCCGGCGGCACGTAGCGCGCGTTGCGCAGGAACAGCTCGCCGCGGGCATTGAGCAGTCCGCTGTCGTTCCAGCGCGCCGCAGCGACCTGCTCGACCACCAGCACGCGCAGCGTGTCCGGCCAGCGGCGCTGCACGATCGCGTGGTCCACCCAGTCGATGCCCTCGATCCGCGCGCGGACCTCGTCGAGGTCGACGCTGGCCAGTCCGCCGCGCGCGACCGCGACCACGGCCGCCTCGATCTCGGGCGGCGACACGCGCTGGAAGGAGCCCTCGACCTGCACGCGCCGCACGGGACGGTCGAGCGCCAGCGTCAGTAGCAGCGCCACCGCCACGCAGCCGCCGATCACGCCGGCCGCGACGCCCACGACGCGCCAGTTGACGCGCTCGAGGAGCGACGGCGCGTCGTTCCTGGCCTGTCGGCGATTGCGTTTCTTCCAGGGCAGTTGCACGGCGCGTCACCCGCTCCTGGCGTCGCAGCTGGTCTCGAGCACGCGCCAGACCAGCTCGTCGAACTCGATGCCGCGTTGCCGCGCCGCCTTGGGCACCAGCGAGTGGCTGGTCATCCCGGGCGCGGTGTTCACTTCCAGCAGCCACGGACGGCCCGCACGGTCCCGCATGAAGTCCACGCGTCCCCAGCCACTGCAGCCCGCGGCGAAGAACGCCGCGAGCGCCAGGCTGCCGAGCTCCTGCTCCGTGGCGCCGCTGGCACCCGGGCAGAGGTACTGCGTGTCCTCCGCGACGTACTTGGCGTGGTAGTCGTAGTACTCGCCCGCCGGCACGATGCGGATCGAGGGCAGTGCCTCCGTCCCGAGCACGGCGACCGTGTATTCCTCGCCCTGGATCAGCTGCTCGACCAGCAGGGGCCCCTCGTAGCGCGCCGCGAGTTCGACGGCCGCGGCCAGGTCGTCGTCCCTGAAGCAGCGGCTCACGCCGACGCTCGAGCCCTCGCAGGCGGGCTTTACGATCACCGGCAGGCCGATCTTGTGCGCGGCCGCCGCGACGTCGTCACCGCGCGCGAGGCTCGCGTAGGCCGGTGTGGGCAGTCCGAGCGACAGCCAGACCTGCTTGGTGCGGATCTTGTCCATCGAGAGGGCCGAACCGAGCACGCCCGAGCCGGTGTAGGGCACGCCCAGCGCATCGAGCAGTCCCTGCAGCACGCCGTCCTCGCCGCCGCCGCGATTGCCGTGCAGGATGTTGAACACGCGGTCGAAGCGCCGGCCGGCGGGCGCGGTGAGCGCCTGCACCAGCGCGGGGATGCCGTCCACCGGGGCCGCGTCCACGCCCTGGCGCAGCAGCGCCTCGAGCACGTTGCGGCCCGAGTCGAGCGACACCTCGCGCTCGGACGAGGTCCCGCCGAGCAGCACGGCCACGCGGCCGAACTCGCGGGGGTCATTGATGCGTCGCGCGGCCCGGGTCATGCCGCACCTCCCGGGTTCAAGCTCGCCTGCAGCGCGGCCGCGAGCTCCTGGGCCGCGGCGCCGATGCTGCCCGCACCCATCGTGAGTACCACGTCGCCGTCGCGGAGGATGCCGGCCAGGACCTGCGGCAGCTGGTCGAGCGACTTGAGCAGCACCGGCTCGACCGCGCCGCGCGAGCGGATCGCACGGCACAAGGCCTTGCCGTCCGCGCCCGGGATCGGCGCTTCGCCCGCCGGGTACACCTCGGCGACGACGAGCGCGTCTGCAGTCGACAGCACCTGCGCAAAGTCGTCGAGGAGGTCGCGCGTGCGGGTGTAGCGATGCGGCTCGAACGCCAGCACGATGCGCCGTCCGGGCCACGCCTGGCGGGCGGCGTCGAGCGTGGCGGCGATCTCGGTCGGATGGTGGCCGTAGTCGTCCACCAGCGTGATGCAGCCGCGCGCGGTCCGCACGTCGCCGAGTACCTGCAGGCGCCGGTCGATGCCCTGGAAGCCGGCGAGCGCGCGCTGGATGGCCGCGTCGTCGATCTCGAGCTCGGTCGCGACGGCGATCGCCGACAGCGCGTTCAGGACGTTGTGCCGGCCCGGCAGATTCAGGGTGATCACCAGCGGCTCGGCGCTCCCCGGCCGCAGCACGTCGAAGGTGGACTGCGCGCCGCGACGCTGGACGTTGACGGCGCGGAAGTCGACGCCTTCGGCGAAGCCGTAGGTCAGGTACGGACGCGCCAGCTGCGGGATCAACGCGCGGGCCTCGGCATCGTCGGCGCAGATCACCGCGAGGCCGTAGAACGGCAGGTTGTGCAGGAACTCGACGAAGCTCGCCTTGAGCTTGCCGAAGTCACCGCCGTGGGTGCCAAGGTGGTCGGCGTCCACGTTGGTGACGATCGCGATCACCGGCTGCAGGTGCATGAACGACGCGTCGCTCTCGTCGGCTTCGGCGACGAGGTAGCGTCCCGCGCCGAGGCGCGCGTTGGTGGCCGCGCTCTTCAGGCGTCCGCCGATGACGAACGTCGGGTCTTCGCCGCCCTCCGCCAGCACGCTCGCGACCAGGCTCGTGGTGGTCGTCTTGCCGTGGGTGCCGGCGACGGCGATCGAGTAGCGGAAGCGCATCAACTCGCCGAGCATCTCGGCGCGCTTCACCACTGGGATGCGTTGCGCCAGCGCGTGGGCGATCTCCGGGTTCGCCTGGTTGATCGCGCTCGACACCACGACGACGTCCGCGCCCGCGACGTTCTCGGCGCGGTGGCCGATGAACACCTTGCCGCCGAGCGATTCGAGCCGGCGCGTCACGGCGCCCGCCTTCAGGTCGCTGCCCTGCACCGCGTAGCCGAGATTGAGCAGCACCTCGGCGATGCCGCTCATGCCGCTGCCGCCGATGCCGACGAAGTGGATGGTGTGAATGCGGCGCATGCGGTCTCTCATCGCGCGTCTCCGGCCGCTGCGACGCAAGCGTCCGCCAGTCGCTCGTCGGCATCGGTGATGGCCATGCCGCGCGCCGCGGCGGCCATCTGCGCCAGGCGCGGTCGCCCCACCTCCAGCAGCTCGCGCAGGGCCGCGGCGAGCGACACCGGCGTGAGCGCCGACTCCGGCAGCAGCCTGGCGGCGCCGGCGCGGACCACGTGCTCGGCGTTGCGGGTCTGGTGGTCGTCCACCGCGGCCGGGAACGGCACCAGCACCGCCGGCACGCCGGCGGCCGCGAGTTCCGCCACCGTGAGCGCACCGGAGCGGCAGACCGCGAGATCGGCCCAGCCGTAGGCACCGGCCATGTCGTCGATGAACGGACGCACGTCGGCTTCGATGCCGCGCGACTGGTAGGCCGCCACGGTCTCGTCGTAGCCGTGGCGTCCCGTCTGGTGGATCACCTCGGGACGCAGCGACTCAGGCAACTCCGCGATGGCGGCGGGCACGACGGCATTCAGCCGCAGCGCGCCCTGGCTGCCGCCGAACACCAGCAGGCGTGCGCGGCCTTCGCGCGCCGCGTAGCGACGCTCCGGCGGTGGCACGGCGGCGATCTCCGGCCGCACCGGGTTGCCGACGTGCTCCGCATGGACGCCGCGGCCAAAGCTGCCCGGGAACCCCTCCAGCACGCGATCCGCGAGCCGCGCCAGCACGCGATTGGTCAGGCCCGCCACCGCATTCTGTTCGTGCACCACCAGCGGCCGCCGCAGCAGCCAGGCGGCCACGCCGCCGGGACCGGAGGCAAAGCCGCCGGCACCGAGCACCACGCTCGGCCGGTGGCGACGCACGGCACGCAGCGCCTGGAACAGCGCCACCAGCAGGCGCACCGGCGCGATGAGCAGCGTTCCGAGGCCCTTGCCGCGCAGGCCGCTGACGCTCAGCCATTCCACGGGAATGCCCGCGGCGGGCACGAGGCGTGATTCGATGCCGCGCTGCGTCCCGAGCCAGACGATGCTGTACCCGCGCCGCTCGAGGACGCGCGCGGTCGCGAGCGCCGGGAAGACGTGCCCGCCCGTGCCGCCAGCCATCACCAGGGCCACGCGCGTCACGGTCGTCGCTCCTCGCGGCCCACCGCCGAGCGGCCCGTCATCTGCACCTCGTGGTTCACGCGCAGCAGCAGGCCGAGCCACGCCAGCGTCACGAGCATGCTGCTGCCGCCGTAGGACAGGAGCGGCAGCGTCAGGCCCTTGGTCGGCAGCAGGCCCATGTTCACGCCGATGTTCACGAACGCCTGCAGGCCAAGCCAGATGCCGACGGCAGCCGCGATGTAGGACTGGAACTGCAGCCCGACATGCGCAGCGTTGCGGGAGATCGCGAGTGCCCGGCCCACCAGCAGCGTGAACAGCAGCAGCACGATCACCACGCCGACGAAGCCGAACTCCTCCGCCAGCACTGCGAACACGAAGTCCGTGTGCGCCTCCGGCAGGTAGAAGAGCTTCTGCACGCTGGAGCCGAGGCCGACGCCGACCCACTCGCCACGGCCGATCGCGATCAGCGACTGCACCAGCTGGAAGCCGCTGTCGAACGGGTCCTCCCATGGGTTGCGGAATGCGGTGAGGCGCCGGAAGCGGTAGGCCGAGGTCACGGCGAGCGTCCCCATGCCGGCGACGCCGATCACGATCGGCACCAGCAGGTGGGTAAGGCGCGCGCCGGCGAGGAACAGCACGGCGATGCCCGTCGCCAGCAGCACCGTGGCGGCGCCGAAGTCCGGCTCGGCCAGCAGCAGGACCGCCGCGCCGCCGAGCACCAGCACCGGCTTGATGAATCCCTTGAAGTCGCTGCGCAGTTCGTCGGCACGCCGCACCGCGTAGCTCGCGACGTAGGTGAGCAGCAGCACGCGCGCCACCTCGGAGACCTGGAAGTTCATGAAGCCGAGCCGCACCCAGCGCCGGCTGCCGTTGACCTCGTGGCCGATGCCGGGCACCAGCACGAGCACCAGCAGCGCGATGGCGATGCCGAGCAGCACCATCGAATACTTTTCCCAGAGGGCGGTCGGGATGGTCATCGTGACCACGGCCGCCATGAGGCCGAGACCGACGAACATCAGCTGGCGTTGGAAATAGAAGAACGGCGCGCCCATCTCCCGGTCCGACACGCCGATCGATGCGGAGGCCACCATCACCAGGCCCACCAGCAGCAGCGCGGCCACGGGCCCGATGACCCACGGATCGAACGTGAGCCGGCGCGGACGGCCGGTAGAGCGCGCATAGGCGAGGGTCGCGGCGGTCATCCGGCAAGGCTCCTGACCGCGGCAGCGAATTCCTCGCCGCGGTGCGCGTAGTCGCGGAACATGTCGAGGCTGGCGCAGGCCGGCGACAGCAGCACGGTATCGCCCGGCTGCGCCGCGGCCCGGGCAGCGCCGACGGCGCCACGCATGTCGGCCGCGCGCTCGGTCGTGCACACGCCCACGAATGCCTGCTCGAGGCGCGGCGCGTCGCGGCCGATCAGCACTGCGTGGCGCACCTTGCCCTGGCAGACCGGCCGCAGCTCGTCGAAGTCCTGGTTCTTGCCGTCGCCGCCGGCGATCAACACCAGCGGCCCGGCCATGCCCGACACGGCAGCGATCGTGGCGCCGACGTTCGTGCCCTTCGAGTCGTTGACGAAGCGCACGCCATCGAGGTCGGCGACCCATTGCGCGCGATGCGGCAGGCCGCCGAACGCGGCGAGCGCCTCGAGGACCGGTGCACGGCGCAACCCGAGCGCCTCGCTCATCGCGAGGGCCGCCAGGGCATTGGCGGCGTTGTGCTCGCCCTGCAGCGTCATCGCCGACAGGGGCAGCAGCGCCTCGCCGCGGCAGGTGAGCAGCGGCTCCGGCCGGCGAGCGAGGAAGTAGTCGGCCGATGGATCCTGCAGGCTGAAGGTGATCACCTGCTGTCCCGGCCGGGGCATCGCGCGGACCCGCGCATCGTCGGCATTGACGACCGCCACGTCGCAGCCATCGAAGATGCGGGCCTTCGTGGCCGCGTAGTCTTCGAGCGTGCCGTAGCGGTCGAGGTGGTCGGGCGTGACGTTGAGCACGGTCGCGACTGCGGTCCGCAGCGAGTGCGTGGTCTCGAGCTGGAAGCTCGACAGCTCGAGCACGTACAGCTGCGGCGTCGGCTGCTCGAGCAGGTCGAGCGCCGGTTCGCCGAGGTTGCCGCCAGCCACCGCCGCGCGGCCCGCCGCGTTGGCGAGTTCGGCGAGCAGTGCCGTCACGGTGCTCTTGCCGTTGGTGCCGGTGACGGCCGCGACCGGCGCCTGCGCCTCGCGCGCGAAGAGCTCGATGTCGCCGACGACCGGCAGTCCGCGGCGCAGCGCCTCCACGGCTACGGGCTCGGCGAGCGCCAGCCCGGGAGAGATCACGACCTGGGCAACCTCGTCGAGCAGCGCCGGCGTGAATGCCCCGGTGTGCAACTGCGCATCCGGCACCTGCTCGCGCAGCGCGGCCGCGCCCGGCGGTGCGACGCGCGTGTCCGCCACGCGCACCTCGAGCCCGCGGGATCGCAGGTAGCGGGCGCACGACAGCCCCGTGCGGCCGAGGCCGAGCACCAGGGCGCGGCTGCCGGCAGCGAGCGGGGCGAAATCGGGGGCGGCGCTGGTCATCGCAGTTTCAGGGTGGCGAGCCCGACCAGCACGAGGATCACGGTGATGATCCAGAATCGGACGATCACCTTCGGCTCGGCCCAGCCCTTGAGTTCGAAGTGGTGGTGGATGGGCGCCATGCGGAAGATGCGCTTGCCGCGCAGCTTGAAGGAGCCCACCTGCAGGATGACGGACACCGTCTCCATCACGAAGACGCCGCCCATGATGAACAGCACGATCTCCTGGCGGACGATCACCGCGACGACGCCGAGCGCCGCGCCGAGCGCGAGCGCGCCGATGTCGCCCATGAACACCTGCGCCGGGTAGGTGTTGAACCACAGGAAGCCGAGCCCGGCGCCGAAGATCGCCGCGCAGAACACCAGCACCTCGCCGCTGCCGGCGATGTAGGGGATGCCGAGGTAGTTCGAGAACACCACGTTGCCCGAGGCGTAGGCGAACACGCCGAGCGCGCCGGCCACCAGCACTGCCGGCATGATCGCCAGCCCGTCGAGGCCGTCGGTGAGGTTCACGGCGTTGCTCGAGCCCACGATCACGAAATAGGCGAGGACGATGTACAGCGGCCCGAGCGGCAGCACGAAGTCCTTGAAGAACGGCACGATCAGCACGGTCTCGAGCTCGCTGCGCGCCGTGACGTACAGTGCCAATGCCGCGCCGAGCCCGGCCACCGACTGCCAGAAATACTTGTAGCGCGCGATCAGGCCGCGCGAGTCGCCCACCACCAGCTTCAGGTAGTCGTCCCAGAAGCCGATCAGGCCGAAGGCGACGGTCACCCCGAGGGTGATCCAGACGAAGCGGTTCGCGAGGTCGGCCCACAGCAGCGTGGCGGTCGCGATCGCGACCAGGATCAGCGCCCCGCCCATGGTCGGCGTGCCCGCCTTGGTCAGGTGGGTCTGCGGACCGTCCGAGCGCACGCGCTGCCCGACCTGGTGCTCGGCGAGCTTGCGGATCATCACCGGACCGACCACGAACGACAGCAGCAGCGCGGTGAGCGCCGCCAGGATCGCCCGCAGCGTCAGGTAGCTGAAGACGTTGAAGCCCGAGTAGTACTGCGTGAGCCAGTCGGCGACGTAGCGCAGCATGCTAGTGGGCCCTCCCGTCGCCGTCGCCGACGCCGGCACCGAGCGCCGCGGCCACGCGCTCGAGACGGTTCGAGCGCGAGCCCTTCACCAGCACGGTGACGTCGGGCGCGAGTTCCCGGCCCAGCACTGCGATCAGCTCCTCGACCGCGGCGAACCACGTCGCGCCCGTGCCGAAGGCCTCGACCGCGTGACGCGCCTCGTTACCGACGGCGAGCAACCGCGCGACGCCGCTCTGGCGCGCGAACTCGCCGATCTCCGCGTGCAGCAGCGCCGACTCCGGGCCGAGCTCGCGCATTTCACCGAGCACCAGCCAGCGCTGGCCGCCGAGCGCCGCGAGCGCGCACAGCCCCGCGCGTACCGAGGCGGGATTGGCGTTGTACGAGTCGTCGACGAGGCGCCCACCGCCGGGCAACTGCTTCACCTCGAGCCGGCCACCGACGGCACGCATGCGCGCCAGTCCCTCGACGATGGAGTCGAGCCCGGCGCCGGCGCCGTACGCCGCCGCCGCGGCGGCCAGCGCGTTCATGACGTTGTGCTCGCCGCCGAGGGCGAGCGAGACACGCCGCTGCCCGGCCGGGGTCACGAGCTCGAACGTGGTCTCGAACCCGGCCTGCGTCGGCCGGCCGTGCACCTCGCGTGCCGTGAAGTCGGCTCGTTCGCGCACCCCGAACGTGAGGATGCGGCCGGCCCGGCGGGCGAGACCGTGCCAGAATGCGGCGAAGCGGTCGTCGGCGTTGATGACCGCGGTGCCCTCGACGTCGAGCGCCTCGAACATCTCGCCCTTGCCCCGGGCAACGCCGTCGATGCCGCCGAAGCCCTCGAGGTGCGCGGGTCCGGCGTTGATCACCAGGCCGACGTCGGGCCGGGCGATCGTGGCCAGGTGCGCGATCTCGCGCTGGTGGTTCGCGCCCATCTCGACGACCGCGAAGCGGTGTGACGCCTCGAGACGGCTCAGCGTGAGCGGTACGCCGATGTGGTTGTTCAGGTTGCCGCGGGTGACCAGCGTGGGCCCTTCGCACGAGAGGATCGAGCCGGTCATCTCCTTCACGGTCGTCTTGCCGTTGCTGCCGGTGATTCCGACGACCTTGCCGGCGAAGTCCTGCCGCCATGCCGCCGCGAAACCGCTCAGTCCCGCCAGCGCGTCACGCACCACGACCTGCGGCAGCGACACCGCCACGATGCGCTCGACGAGCGCCCCGGCCGCGCCTCGCGCCAGCGCGTCCGGCACGAACTGGTGGCCGTCGAAGCGCTCGCCGCGCAGCGCCACGAACAGCGCGCCCGGCTCGAGCGTGCGCGAGTCCGTCGTCACGACGCCGAACGCGGCGTCGGCGCCGTGCAGCACGCCGCCCGTCACCCGCGCGAGTTCGGCGAGGCTGCGGATCATGCCTCTTCCCCGAGCGCGTCGAACACCACCGCACGGTCGCTGAACGGCCGCGTCTCCGCGCCCACGATCTGGTAGTCCTCGTGACCCTTGCCGGCGATCACCACGACGTCGCCCGCATCGGCCTCGGCCAGCGCGAAATGGATCGCCTCGGCGCGGTCGGCGATCACGTGCACGGCCTCCGGCTCGCGCATGCCTGCGAGGATCTGCTCGATGATCGCCCGGGAGTCCTCGGTGCGCGGGTTGTCGTCGGTGACCACGGCGACGTCCGCATGGCTCTCGGCGATGGCGCCCATCAGCGGACGCTTGCCTGAGTCCCGGTCACCGCCGCAGCCGAACACGCAGAACAGCCGGCCGCGCACGTGGGCACGCGCGGCATCGAGGACCTTGGCGAGCGCGTCTGGCGAGTGCGCGTAGTCCACCAGCGCCAGCGGCTGGGCGCCGCCGCCGAACGCCTCCATGCGGCCGGGCGGCGCCACGCAGGACGACAGCGCGATGAGCGCCTGCTGCAGCGGCACGCCCCAGCCGAGCAGCACGCCGAGCACGGCCAGCAGGTTCTCTGCGTTGAAGTCGCCCACGAGTCGCGAGCGCAGCGTGCCGGCGCCCCAGCTGCTCTCGACGTGCAGCGTGAGGCCGGCGGTGGTGGCCCGGATTTCCGGCAGGCGGATCCACGCGGCGCCGGGCTCGACCCACAGCTCGTTCGAGGTCGAGAACAGCACGCGATCGATCGTCGGGTCGAGCGACGCGGCGAGACTGCGGCCGAACTCGTCGCGCACGTTGATCACTGCGCGCGGCAACCCCGGCGCGCGGAACAGCGCCGCCTTGGCCGCACCATAGGCCTCCAGCGTCCCGTGGTAGTCGAGGTGGTCGCGGGTCAGGTTGGTGAACACCGCCGTGTCGAAGCGGACCGCCGCGACGCGCTCCTGGTCGAGGGCGTGCGAGGACACCTCGATGCTCATGCTGCGGGCACCCGAGTCGCGGGCTTCCGCCAGCCGGCGGTGCACGCTCACGACGTCCGGCGTCGTGAGGCCGGCCTCGCGCAGCGCCCCTGGCCGGCCGAAGCCGATCGTGCCGAGGTAGGCGCAGCGGCGCCCGACCAGATCCGCCGCCTGCGCCAGCAGGTAGGCGCACGTCGTCTTGCCGTTCGTGCCGGTGAAGCCGGCAACACGCAGTGCGGCCGAAGGGCGGTCATAGAAGCGATCGGCGAGCTCGCCGGCGAGGCCGCGCAGGCCGGGAATCGCGGCCACGACGACGTTCTGCGGCAAGGCCGGCGCCTCGATGCCGGTCGCCGGCTCCCAGAGCACGGCGACCGCGCCGCGCGCGACCGCGTCGGCGACGTGCGCGAGCCCGTGCGCCGTCCGGCCCTGGCAGGCGAGGAACGCGGCACCGGGCGCCACGTGCCGGCTGTCGAGCGCCAGACCGCTCAGCTCGACGTCGCGCAGCGGCAACGCCAGCCCGTCGAGCAGCGCAGCGAGCTTCATGCGGTACTCGCGCACGCCGACGCCGTCCGCGGCGGCGCTCATGTCCCCGTCCTCGCCACGGGTCACCACGGGTCCTGCGCCTGCACCAGCGTGGTCGCCGGCATTCGCTGCAGGTCGTCGGGGGCCACCGCGAGCAGGCGCAGGGCACCCGACATCACGGCCGAGAACACCGGCGCAGCCACCTCGCCGCCGTAATAGGCACCGCCGGTCGGCTCGTCGATGACGACGACCGCCGCGAGCCGCGGGTTGCTCGCCGGCACGACGCCGCCGAACACCGCCATGTACTTGTTGGTCGAGTAACCGCCGGCCTCGGAGGCCTTCCACGCGGTGCCGGTCTTGCCGGACACCCGG
>Ga0209450_10000624_pt1 | contig 17896 bp, 14 predicted proteins | sample FrelakmetLWP11LW_FD_187149 | JGI IMG/M metagenome (GOLD analysis project Ga0209450, IMG submission 187149) | Freshwater lake sediment microbial communities from the University of Notre Dame, USA, for methane emissions studies - LWP11 LW (SPAdes)... | ecosystem: Environmental > Aquatic >...
CAAGGACGTGGCCGCGGTCATGGCCTCCGCGCAGCGGCTCGGCGTGGTCAAGCTCGGGCTGGTGGGCAACGAGCAGTTCGTCAAGTGACGTTGCGGCGAGGCCCAAGTCTTCGACACCTGCTTTAGGCCAGCCCCAGTCACCTTGGCGGGGGCTGAGCCACCCAAAGCGCCGTCGCCAGGTTTTCGCACTTGCCAGCACAGGAGTTACTCCGATGCCCCAGCAAAAGACGCGGGTTTCCGCGCCCCGACTGTGCGCGATCGCGCTGGCCGTTGCCGCCGCTTTGGGCCTCGACCTCTCGCCCAACGTAGGCCCGGGCATCGCGACGGCTTATGCGCAAAGCGACGCCCTTCGGCCCGAAATCGGCAAGCCGCTGCAACAGGCAGCCGAGTTGCTGAAAGCCAACCGCGCCAAGGAAGCGCTCGCCAAAGTGCACGAGGCCGAGGCCGTGCCCAATCGGACGCCGGCCGAGCAACTGACCATCGACCGCATGCGTGGTGCCGCCGCGGCGCGCGCCGGCGAGACCCAGGTCGCGATCAAGTCGTTCGAGGCGACGATGGCCTCCGGGCGAATGAGCGCGCGCGAGCAGACGCAGACCGCCGCGCAGCTCGCCTTTCTGTACTCGCAACTGAAGGACTGGAACAAGACGCGCGACTGGGCCAACCGCGCCAGGCAATTGGGCGACAACTCGGCGGAGATCGACAAGCTGCTCGCCTTTGTCAACGCCCAAAGCGGCGACTGGGCGCAGGTCGCGCGCGACGCGCAGGCGGCCATCGACGCTACCGAAAAAGCCGGAAAGAAGCCCGATGAAGCCGATCTGCTGCGTTTGGCCGACGCCTTGCGCCGCACCGGCAACGCCGCCGGCCAGGCCGCGGCGCTGGAGAAGCTCCTCGCCAACTACCCCAAGCCGGAGTACTGGAACATCGTGCTTGCCCAGTTGCAGAGCCGACCGGGATTCTCGCAGCGGTTTGCGCTCGACGTGTACCGGCTGCGGTTGGCCACGAAGACGCTGACCAAGGCCGAGGACTACGTGGAAATGACGCAACTGGCGCTGCAAGAGCGGCAGGCCGCCGAAGCGAAAAAGGTTGTCGACGAAGGCTTTGCCAACGGCGTTCTGGGCAAGGGCGCCGAGGCCGAACGGCAAAAACGCCTGCAGGCGCTCGCCCACCAGCGCGCCGCGAGCGCCCCCGCCGACCTGAAAATCGCGGAGGCCGAAGCGGCGGACGCAGACGCGCTGGTGCGCATTGGGCTCGCCTACGCGGGGCTAGGCGAGTACGAAAAAGGCATCGCGCTGATCCAGCAGGGCATAAAGAAGGGCGGCCTGCGCCACCCGGAGGATGCACAGTTGGATCTGGGCCTGGCCTACACGCGCGCGGGCGACCGCACCAAGGCGAACCAAGCGTTTGCCGCCGTGAAGGGCAAGGACGGCGCGATGGAGATCGCGCGACTGTGGATCCGTACCGCCAACCAATGACCCCGGCAACCGATATTCGTCTGTTTACCCCCTGGGCGGCCAAAACGAGTCCCGGCCGAGAAGTGCTGCCGAAGTCCGCTCCGCGCGGCTCCGGCGCATACGAACGGCGACCAGTGGATCAAGGCATCTCGGGCACCGCGACAGAAACCTGCAGCTTGACCCTGCTCATTGCGGCGGTCGTCTTGTGCGCGCCGGCCTTAGCTCAGACCGATCCGAGACGCGATGTGCTTGAAGAGATCGTACGCTGCGCCGACACTCTCGATGTTTCCGCCCGATTAAGTTGCTTCGAGTCGGCAGCAGAACGCGCCCGCTCCGCTCTATCCGCTGCTGCCCCCAATGAAGCGGCACCGCTGCCCAACCTGCGCGACGGCTTCGGCTTGGCTCAGCCGGCGGCCCCAGTCACCCGCCCCGAACAGTTTGGCAAACCCCCGGCGCCAACCGAACAACTGCGCAGCATCTCCGCGACAGTCGTCGAGTTTGCGCGGACACCGCGGGGCAAGGCGCTGTTCATCCTCGACAATGGGCAGGTCTGGCGGCAACTCGACGCCGACAGTACCGACCTGTACTACCCGCCGGGCCGCAGCCTCAAGGCAACCATCGAGCGCGGCGCGCTCGGCAGTTACAACCTCTCCGTCGAGGGTCGCAATGCGTCGTTGAAGGTTATCCGGCTGAAGTAGCCCGGTGCCGCTGCGACTCAGGCGGCCGGCGGATCGCGCTGCAACTCGACAACGCACCGTTCCGCCCACCGACGGAACATCGCGTTGAACCAGAACAGGTTCGACACGTCTGTCGCCTCCGAGAAGTTCGTCAGCGTCTGCGCCTCGTCGCGATCTGCCAGTTGAATAGCCGGCACTTCGTTACCGGCAACCCTGACTTCCAGGCGCATCGTCGCCGCGCCGGCGCTTTGATGGACGATGCCGATCTGTATCCCAGGCGCTGGCACGAACGGGGCATCAATGAACAATTCGGTTACGGCCAGCGACAAGCGCAGCACATCTGGCGCCGCGGATGAAACTTCGACGTAACGCCGGGCCGTTAGCACTTGCAGCACGGACTGGCGTAGGCCCAACGCCACGCGCCGTTCGATCCGCTCGATGTCAGAGGAAGAGACCGGCCAACCCACGCCGCGCGTTTGGTTGATCCGCTTACGCCATCCGGTGGAAAACTCGACCCGCGGTGCATCGAGCATCACGCGCCGGTGTTCAGCCAGCGTGATACTTGGCCTCCGATACAGTTGGTCAAACAGCGGCGACTGAACTTCAATCAAGCCCGAAGCGGTTGATTCGAATCCGCCGGTCGGCTTTGCCGCACGCGCCGACGACGCGAGCAGCGCCGCTGCGCCCGCGCACAGCAAACTCCGGCGCGACAGGACTGGGCGGCCGCGGCTCAACCGCCCGCCCAAGAAAAGGCTCAAAGGAAGGCGGGACTCGAAATCCATACGCACATTATGAAAAGCACTCCCTAGAAAGCAAAGCGGCGGGCCGACGCCCGCCGCCGTGACTTGCCAAATCAGTGCGCCTAAAACTTGGCGGTAAGCCCAAGCCAGAGCGACCGTCCAAGATACGAGTAGACCCCCGGAAAGGTATTGCCATTGCCGTTAATGGAAGGGCCGGCGACGTTACTGTTGACCACTGGGGGGTCTTTGTCAAAGAGGTTGTTGATACCGGCCCGCACCGTAAACACCTTGTCGGGGGTCCATGTCAGGGCCAAGTCCCAGTACTGTTGAGAACCGATCTCGCGATCCGGCGGATTGAACGCGCCGGCCAACTGCGGATCGGAACTCGATGAGTCGATCTCGACCGCGCCAATGTAGCGCCAAGTCAGACCGGCGAACACGTTCCACGGCGTATTCCAGCTGAAGCGCAACCAGTTACGCCACTCAGGCGACGGGGACCCGCAGGTCGAACCGTAGTAGCCCGCACAGTCGTACTCCGGGCCGTTGGGCAGCGGCTGCGTCTTGTACGACGCCACCCACGTACTGCGCCACTCGGCGCCCACAGTTCCCCACCCAGACACGGGTTGCGACCAGTTCAAGCCTAAGTCGACCCCGCTGGTGCTAACGCCGCCAAGATTCTGGTTCAGCGCCACCACCTGCCCGCCGCTGTCGGAGACCCACAGCGTGCCGTTGCCATCGCGCTGCACCTGGTCGCAGAACAGCCCCGACTCCAGACACTGATTCAGAATCAAGCTGGGCTGCAAATTGCCGATCACGTCCTTGATGTCGATGCTCCAGTAATCGATCGTCGCGGAGAGCGTCGGCAGAGGCTGAGCGACCAAGCCCAGAGTCCAGGTGTTGGCGGTCTCGGGCTTGAGCGAGGTGTTACCACCTTGCAAGAATGTGTACTGCCCCGCCGGGCTGTTCAGCAGACTCGATCCGTACTGGCTTGCTGGCAAGCCAGTGCGCAGGCATTCCTCCACCGTTGCCGTCGGGTTCGGGCCGCAGGGGTCCGCGTTCAGGTCGAACAGGTTGTTGCCTTGTGCGAGAAACAGTTCGTTGATGTTGGCCGCACGGATCGCGCGCGAATAGGTACCGCGCAGCTTGACCTGGTCGATCGGTGAGTAGTCTCCACCGACCGAGTAGGTGTTGGCCGTCGAACTGCTGCCCGCGCTATTGCTGTAGTCGGAGTAACGGTAACTGCCGGTCAAGTTCATCGACTTGATGCCCGGCAGATCCTCGGCAATCGGCAGCCGGAACTCGATATAAGGCTCCCATACGTCGATGTTGCCGCTGCGGCCGATCGACGCACCCCCCTGGCCGGCGAGATCGCCGGTCGAGAAAGCGGTGTCGGTCAACAACTGCAGCGAGTCGCGCCGCCACTCCAGGCCGCCCGCAAACGCCAAGCCGTTCTTCGCGGTTGGGAGCGTCCAGCCATAAGCTGCACCCAGATCAGAGCTGAGATTCAGGCCCCAGACGGTTTGTGCGGTGTAGCCGCTTTGGAAGCCCGGAGTCTGCAGGTATGCGAGTGCTGCGGAAGTGACGCCGCCCGACTGAAAGATGTTGTACGGGACGCAATTGGGGTCGGTGCCGTTAAGCACCGACCGGCAAACCGGCCGGCCCGTACTGGGGTCGGTCACCACGTCCAGTGCGCGCGCGATCCGCGCGTTGGAAAAGTCGTTCTGGTAGTTCGAGTTGAAGTTGTTCTTCTGGTATTGGCCCCAGACGTTGTAACTCCACTTTTGATCGAATACGTCGCCCTTGGCGCCGAGCACGTAGCGGAAGTTGGAATACTCAATGTTGTCCTGGCGCCCACCGCCTTCGACGTTACGGCGCCCGATAAAAAGATCGGTCGGATCGGCGCCGATACCCAGCGCGCTGATGAAGGACGGCGACAGCAAGGGATTCTCCGTGCTGAGTTGTTGCTGAGACACGAAGATCCCGCTCGGCGCAATCTGCGCCGTGGTCTGATCGTTCATGAAGCCAAACTCGCCATAAACGCGGACCTGCGGAAGCACGTCGTAATGGGCGAACGCGAAGGCAGACCAGGTTTCGCGCGGACGTTGGTAGTAATTGGTAGGCGCAAAGTTGTACTGGTCGGTGGCGTTTGCGAACGGCCGCACATTGCCTTGCGCGTCGGCAATCGTAAAGTTTCGGCCCGTGGTCAAATTAGTGAACCGGCCGGTGGCGGCAGTACCCGATCCGCCGCAGACATAGGGCTGCGCCGGATTGGTGGTCGAATTGATCGCGCACGAGCTGTAGTCGTAGTCGGCTTGGAGGATCGGATCGGTCTTCTGATAGCCGAGAAACATGGTCGCGTTGCCCTTGTTGTCGGCGAAGTTGCTGCCCATGGTCAGACTGATGTTGTTGACGCGACCGCCGAAGGTGATGTCGTCGGGCACCTTGAACTGCGAAGGATTGGTCTGTGCACGCTGGGCGACAATGTCCCCGACAAAGCTGTCCTGCTGGTGATTGTTCCCGCGCAGGTTGTAGTCGATCTGAACCCCTTCAAACCGGTCGTTAAGCACATAGTTGACCACGCCGGCTACCGCGTCGGAACCATAAATCGAAGAGGCACCACCGGTGAGCACGTCCACCCGCTGGATCAGCGACCCAGGAATGAAGTTGATGTTTGGGGCATAACCGCCTTGGAGCGGGCTGCCCGGAGCCATCCGTCGACCATTCAGCAACGTCAGCGTACGAACGGTGCCGATGTTGCGCAGATCGATCGTCCCGGTACCCGTCGCGCCATTGGACTGGGAAGTGTCCTGCACCACGTACACGGACGGCAGCCGCGCGGTGATGTTGACCGTATCGGTCTGGCCGCTGATCGCGATCTCCTTGGCAGTGATCACGCTGACCGGGCTCTCGGACTCGGTCTCGATCCGCAGAATGCGGGAGCCGGTGACTTCAACGCGCTCAAGCTTCTCGGGCTGCGCGGCGGCTTGTGGCTGCTGCTGCGCAGCCGCCGGGCCGACCACCAGCAATGCACTGGCCAGCCCTCCAAAGGCGAGTGCGAGCCCGCCTGCGATCGGTTTGGTTCTGAACATTGGAATACCCCCAGGTGGTAAATCGACGATGATCCAAATCCCCTGCCAGCCGATGAAGGCGTCCGCGCTGAAGCGACTTCCTTAATCGGCTGCAAGTACGGCGATTAAAGCGGTCAGTCCGCGTCGAGCGCAACTCAAAGGGGCAAGGCACCGACAGAATTCGGCGTGCACGTTGCTTTTGTGTGACAGCCTGTAACGGGGAGTCCGAATCCGCAACAGTGCGTGAGGCGAGCCGTCGGGCCGGCCGCCGCGGGCGCGCCTGCGATGCGCTGCGCCGCGATCGACGGTGGCGAGACCGCCTACTGCGGCAGCTATCGGCCGCGCGGCACGGCAGCGAGCAGGGTTCGCGTGTAGTCCGCCTGCGGCGCGCCCAGTACCCGCTGCGCCGGACCCGCTTCGACGATCCGCCCCCCCTGCATCACCGCAATCTCGTCGGCGAGGTACTCGACGACGCCGAAGTTGTGGGTGATGAAGAGGTAGGCCACGCCGAGCTCGTCTTGAAGCTCGCGCAGCAGGTTGAGGATCTGCGCCTGCACCGATACGTCGAGCGCGCTGGTGGGCTCGTCGCAGACGATCAGCCGCGGCTCGACCGCCAACGCGCGGGCGATGGCCAGCCGCTGGCGCTGGCCGCCGGAGAACTCGTGCGGGTGTTTGCTGAGGGCGTCGCGGCGCAGGCCGACGCGGTCGATCAGCGTGGCGATGCGGCGGGTGCGCTCGGCGGCTTCCAGTTCGGGGCGCAGCGCGGCCAATCCTTCTTCGAGGATTTCGGCCACGCGCAGCCGCGGGTTGAGCGAGGCAAACGGGTCTTGGAAGACAATCTGCATATGCTGGCGCGCGGCGCGCAGAGCCTCGCCGTGCAGGCGGTGCAGCGGGCGGCCGTCCAGCAACGCCTCGCCTTGCACGTGCGCGCTGCCGTGCAGAAGTTGCAGCAGCGCCTTGCCGGTGGTGGTCTTGCCGCAGCCGGATTCGCCCACCAGCGCCAGGGTGCGACCGACGTGCAGCGAGAAGGAGATGCCGTCCACGGCCTTTACGTAGCCGGTGGCGCGCTTGAGCAGGCCGCTGCGGATCGGGAACCAGACGCGGTAGTCGCGGAGTTCGAGCAGCGGCGTTTCGGACGCGTCGGTTTCTGCCTGCTCCCACCCCTTTCCCAGCGAGGGGAAGGTGGGGACAGGGATGGGTTCTTGGGCCGCTAAACCCATCCCCACCCCCGCCCTCCCCTTGAAGAGGAGGGAGTTCGCACTCGCGTCGGGCGGGTCGTACCGATCGATAGCGAGCAGACACCGCACCGCCCGCCCGTCATCCGACGCGACCAATTCCGGTGCCTCGCTGCGGCAGCGCTCGATCACCCGCGGACAGCGCTCGGCAAAGCGACAACCTACGAACTCCTGGTCCAGCGCCGGCACGGTGCCGCCAATGGCCGCGAGCGCGCGACCGCGGTGCGCAGTGGCGGGCAGTGCATCGAGCAGCAGGCGCGCATAGGGGTGCCGCGGGCGCGCGAGGAACTCCGCGGCCGGTGCGATCTCGACGATCTGGCCCGCGTACATCAGCGCCACGCGCTGCGCCATCTCGGCCACGATGCCCAGGTCGTGCGTGATTAGCAGAAGCGCCATCCCCTGCTCGCGTTGCAGGTCGCGCAGCAGGTCGAGAATCTGCTTCTGGATCGTCACGTCCAGCGCGGTGGTCGGCTCGTCGGCCAGCAGCACGTCGGGTCGCGCGGCGAGCGCGATGGCGATCATCACGCGCTGCTTCTGTCCGCCGGACAACTGGAACGGATAGCCGTCGATCCGCCGCTCGGGTTCGGGCAGGCCGACCCGCCGGAGCCAGTCGAGCGCCTGCGCGCGCGCCGCCTTGCCGCGCAGCGGCGTGTGCAGCTCGATCGCCTCGACGATCTGGTCGCCCACCCGCAGCACAGGGTTCAGGCTCGTGCCCGGCTCCTGGAAAATCATGCCGATGCGCCGGCCGCGCACTTCGCGCATGCGCGCTTCGGGCAGTTGCACGAGGTCGGTATCGTCCAGTCGAACTGCACCGCGTTCCACGCGACCGTTGTCCGGCAGCAGCCGCAGGATCGAGGCGGCCGTCATCGACTTGCCGCAACCGGATTCGCCCACCAACGCGAAGGTCTCGCCGCGGCCGATTGCGAGCGTCAACGCCTCCACCACGCGCACGAGACCGCGCTCGGTGTCGAGCACGGTGTGCAGATTGTCGAGCGCGATGGCCGGCGCGTTCATGACCGAGCGGGACGGCGCAGCCACCGTCGCGGCCGAAACACCCGCGAACGCGGGTCGAAGGCTTCGCGCACGGCGTCGGCAAAGAGATTGGCCGACAGCACCAGCGCGAACATGAAAGCAAAGGCCGTGGCGAGCGTCCACCAGATGGCGGGTTCGCGGGCGAGTTCGAAGCGCGAGGTGGAGATCAGCGTGCCAAAGCTCGCCATCGCCGGGTCGACCCCGACGCCGACGTAGGACAGGATCGCCTCGGCCAGCACCAGAGTGGAAAACGCGATCACCGTCTGGATCAGCACGATGTGCGTCAGGTTGGGCAGGATGTGTCGCCGCAAGATGCGCGCACCGCGCACGCCAAAGGCCTGCGCCGCCTGCACGTATTCCATCTCGGCGAGCTTCATCGTCTCGCCGCGCACCAGGCGGCACAGTTCGGTCCAGCTGGACAGGCCGAGAATCACGCAAAGGAAAAACAACCGCGCGTCGGTGCGCTGTGCGGACGTCTGGAACAACTCCGCGTTGTTGTCGATAAACAATTGCAGGATCAGCACCGCCGCGGCGATCAGCAGCACATACGGGATCGAGTTGATCACCGTGTAGACGTACTGCACCGTCGCGTCGACCCAGCCGCGCAGGTAGCCGGCGGCCAGCCCGAGCCCGACCGCGAAGGGCAGCGTGACCAGTGTCGTCATGGTGCCGATCACGAGCGCGGTGCGGATGCTCTTCAGCGCAACCACCAGCAGGCCGTTGCCGACGCGGTCGGTGCCGAAGACGTGATAGTTGAGCGACAGCACCGCGCAGGCACCGGTCGCCACCAGCAGCAGCGCCAGCGTGACCAGCACCGCACGCAGCGGCATCTCGGTGTTGCCGCGGGCGATGTCGCCCCAGGCCGCGCGCGGCGACAACGCGTGCCGGCGCGCGTAGGCGCGCGCCACCGCGAACGCGAGCGCCGCCGCGAGCGCCAGCCCGGCCAGTGCACCGGCCGCGGCGCGCGCCAGCACGTCGGGCAGCCATTGCCGTTCGGGGTCGGTCAGGTGGGCGCCGCCGTAGCGCAGCCGCGGGTAGTCGCGCACGACCTGGCCGTCGCGCTCGACCGCTTCTTTCTGAAAGCCACGCCACGCGAGCGGCGCGGAGTAGCTGTTCTCGGCGCCGTAGGTGAGCCGGGTCAACGCCAGATCCAGCACCGACTTTGTGACCGGCGACCAGGCCGCCTCGGCCTCGGCGGTGGCCGGCAGGCGGACGCGAAAGTGCAGCGAGTCGAGCAGCCCGACCAGCACGAACGCCGCCAGCACCGTTGCCGATACCGCACCCACCGGCTGCCGCAGCGCCAGCCGCCAGTTGGCGCGCGCCAACGGCGCGCGGCGCAGGTGGCGCACGTAGAAGACGACGGCCAGCAGCAGCAGGAGTACCACCGCATCGGTCCAGAGCAGGACGGGTTTGAAGGGCATCGCCGCGTCACCCCAACCGTATCCGCGGATCGGCCCACGCATAGGCGAGATCGTTGAGCAGAAACGCCACCACGTAGACGAACGAGCCGAAGAACACCATCGCCCGCACGATGCCGAAGTCCTGCTGGGTGATGCCCTCGATCGTGAACATGCCCAGCCCCGGAATCGCAAAGAAGGTCTCGGTCACGATGGCGCCGACGAACAGCACCGGCAGCAGCAGGCTTGCCTGCGTGATGATCGGGATCAGCGCGTTGCGCAGCACATGGCGGCCGAGTACGGCGCCTTCGGCCAGACCCTTGGCGCGCGCGGTGCGCACGTAGTCCTTGCCGAGCTCTTCGATGAAGAGCGCGCGGAACAGCCGCGCATCCGGCCCCAGCCGCGCCAGCACCAGCACCAGCACCGGCAGCAGCAGGGACGAGAACATCCCCGGCCCCGGCGCGTAGCCGGAGATCGGCGCCAGCTGCAAGACTTTGGCGAACACGAACTGGCCGACGATGATGAAGAAAAGCGACGAGATCGACATCAGCGCTGCCAGCAGCACCACGCCCCAGAAGTCCAGCCCCGTGCCGCGGAACAGCGTGAAGCCGAGTGCCGCCGCCACCGACACCCCGAGGGTGAGGAAGAACACCGGCAGCGCCACCGCCGCCGACACCGGCAGCCTCTCGGCGAGTTCCTGGCCGATGTTGCGGCCTTCGTTGGTGGAGCCGAAGTCGAACCGCAGCAGCCGCGCGGTGTTGGCGTAAAAGACGGTATCGGTGAGCTTGGCCCGGCCCGGTGCGGCGACATTGAAGTACAGCGGCCGGTCGAAGCCGCGCTCCGCCTTCCAGCGGTCTACGGCCTCCTGCGTGACCCGCTTGCCGCCCAACTGCGCGCGCGCCATGTTGTCCGGCGAGTTGACGGAGAAGAACAGCGCGAACGAGACCAGGTTCACGCCGGCCAGTACCAGCAGCGCGTACAGCAGGCGGCGGAGGAGGAAGGAGGTCATGCGGGCGACGGGACTGCGTCGGCGAGCATGGTGCCGCACCGCCCCCACCCCCGCCCTCCCCCGCAGGCGGGGGAGGGCGATAACCCCCTCCCCTGGGAAGCGGTGAAGGGTTGGGGTGGGGGCGCTGAGCGCAACCTGCTGGAGTGCAATCGCATTTTTATCGAGGCGTCGCCGCCACCACCCCCGCAGCCGTCGCCGCGTCGCGCCGCTTGAGGATGCGCCAGCCGAATACCACGGGCGGGATCAGCAGCAACCCGAACGGCGCAAGCGGCAACCAGCGCGGGCGGTTCCACTCTTCGATCTTCTGCCAGCGCGTGGCGTAGTCGAGCCGCAGGTACTGGATGTTGTTCTTGGCAAGCAGCGTCGGCTTGTAGTTGTGCAGCCAGCCCTGGTGCAGGTAGGTGCTGGCCGGAAAGACGCCGAACATCCACGGCGCATCGTCGCGCACGATGCGCACCATCTGGTCGATCAGTTGCTGCCGCTCTGGCCCGTCCGGCAGGTCGCGCATCCGCTCGAACAGGCGGTCGTACTCGGGGTTTTCATAGTTGGCGGTGTTCTCGCCCTGGTTCTTGACCTTCGATTGAGGGCCATACAGCAGGAAAAGGAAGTTTTCCGGGTCGGGATAATCCGCCAGCCAGCCCCAGAAGAACAGTTGGTGCGCGCCCTTCAACATGCGCTCCTGAAAGCGGTTGTAGTCGGCCGCGCGTATCTCCAGTTGCACGCCGAGCTTGGCGGCTTGCTTGACCTGCCAGTCCAGCCGGGCCTGATAGGCGGGCCCCAGCCCATTGCTGTCGTAGTACAGCACCAGCGGCTTGCCGGTCGCGGCGTCGCGCCCGTCCGGGTAACCGGCTTCGGTAAGCAGTTTCTTCGCTTCGTCGAGCGAGCGGCGCTCGGCGCGGCCATCGACCCAGCGGTGGGTGATCGGGTTCACGCCCTCCGCACCGTCGCGGTAACCGAACAGCGTCGGCGGCAGCGGGCTCATCGCGACCTGGGTGCCGGTGCCGTAGATGTCGGTGAAGACCTCGGCATGGTCTTCCCAGTCCGTGGCGATCGAGATCGCCTGCCGCAGCTTGCGGCGCCGCTCGTCCTCGTCCGGCGTCTTGCCGTGTCCCACTACCGGGTCGAGCATGTTGAAGCCCATGTACCAACTGTTGGCCTCGTTGACGATCGGCACGCGGAAGCCGCGTTCGCGGATCAACGCGGCGCGGCCGGTGCCGTCCTTGACCTCGCGGTCCACCCGCGTACCGCTGTCGTTGCGCTCGATGTCCGGAGCGTCGTAATAGCCTTGCAGGAACTTGGTGTCAGTGGTGTTGCGCTCTTTCTCCAGCGTGGACACCACCTTGTCGATGAACGGCAACCGCCGGCCGGCATCGGCGAGCAGGTCGGCCTCGCGGTCGCCGGGGTTGCCGTCGGCCGGATAGCGTTCGTCGCGGAAGTTGGGGTTGCGCTCCATCACGTAGCGGGTCGGCCCCTGCTCGGTCAGCATGTAGGCGCCCGTCCCTACCGGCCAGGTGTTCAGCGTCAGGCCACGCGCGGTCATGCCGCGCTGCGCGTAGAACTTGTCCGCCTCCCACGGCACCGGCGCGAAGAAGGTCATCGCCAGCCAGTACTTGAACTGCGGGTACTTGCCGTTCAGGCGGATCTCGAAGGTGGTGTCGTCCAGCGCCCGCGCGCCGGGGAACTCGACTTCGCGCAGATCGCGCCACGGCAGCCAGGTTTCGCGCGGGTCGCGCTCGGCGAGCGCCGCGTCGCGCTCGCGCGTCAGCTGTTCGCGCAGCTCTTTCAGGCCGATCACGTGGTGCGACAGCAGCTCGTACAGCGGCAGCGGCGACGGCACCCAGGGGCTTGCCTGCCGCTTGATCTGGTAGACGTAGTCGTCGGCGCGCAGCGGGCGCGTGGTCTGCGCGGCGGCGGCGAGCGGGAAGTCCGCCGGCGAGTTCTTGTGCGCGATCTGCCCGGGCGGCAGATCGTGGTAGAGGTACCGCCCCTGCGCGTCACGCGCAAAGGCCGGGTGCGGCTGGTAGACGATGCCGGGCTTCAGGTGAATCCTGTAGACGGCCTGCGCCACCTGTTCGCTCGACACATCGTCGGGCAGGCGACGGCCGGCGGCGTCGTAGTAGACCGGTTGCGGCACCTCGACCGCGGTGCGTCCTTCGAGCTGGTAGGGGCGCTTCAGGTAGTGGTATTGCAGTGGCGGCTCGTAGATCGAGTACATCCACGGCGTCTCGTTGTTGTTGTACGAGCGCGCCGGGTCGAGGTATTTGGGCTGCTCCTGAAACGAAGTGAACAGCACATTGCCGCGGTATTCGTCCGGCGGATTGGGTGCGTTGAGCACGCGGTCGCAGCCGGTGGCGGCGAACACGAGCGCGGCGGCGACCGCAACATGCAGGAATCGGTGAGAAGTCACGCGAGCCACGCGATGAGGCGCCCGGCGGCAACGAAAGGCGCGGATTGTAGGAGGCAGACCGCGCGATAGACTCGGTTCCGTGTCTTCGATTCACTCTTCCGCTGCTCCCCTCTTCCGCTGGCCGCTGCGCGTCTACTACGAAGACACCGACGCCGGCGGTGTTGTGTACTACGCCAACTACCTTAAGTTCTTTGAACGCTGCCGCACCGAGTGGCTGCGCTTGATCGGCGTGGACCAGAGCACGCTGGCGGCTGAGCACGGCCTGATGTTCGTCGTCGTGCGGGCGGAGATCGACTACAAGCGCCCGGCGCGGCTGGACGATCTGCTGGAAGCCAACATGCACGTGGCGAAGCTCGCGCGGGTGTCCTTCGAGTTCACGCAAAATCTGACGCGCGGCGCCGAACTGTTGGCCGCGCTGCGCGTCAAAGTGGCTTGCGTGGACAGCCGCACGCTCGCCCCCAAGCCGCTGCCCGATGTGATCGCCGCCCCCTTGAAAGCCTTCGCCCGATGACCGCCGCCGCCGACCTGTCGATCCTCAAACTCGTCACCCAGGCCACCCTGGTGGTGCAGATCGTGATGGCGCTGCTGCTGGCGGTGTCGCTCGCCTCGTGGACGGCGATCTTCTCCAAGTTCTTCGCGCTGCGGCGTGCGCGCGCGGAGACCGAGGGCTTCGAGCGCCAGTTCTGGGGCGGCACGGAACTCGCGCAGATGTACGCGCAGGCCACCAACAACCGGCGCAAGACCGGCGCGCTGGAGCGCATCTTCGAGGCGGGGATGACCGAGTTCCTCAAGCTGCGCGGCAAGGGCGACGTGCAGGCCACGCTCGACGGCGCGCGCCGCGCGATGCGTGCCTCCTACCAGCGCGAGATGGACGTGCTGGAGTCGCGGCTGTCCTTCCTCGCGTCGGTGGGGTCGGTGTCGCCCTACGTGGGCTTGTTCGGCACCGTGTGGGGGATCATGCATGCCTTCACCGGGCTGGCGAGCCTGGAGCAGGCCACACTCGCCAGCGTGGCGCCCGGCATTGCCGAGGCGCTGATCGCCACCGCGATCGGCCTTTTTGCCGCGATCCCGGCGGTGGTCGCTTACAACCGTTACGCGCACGAGATCGACCGGCTGGCCAACCGCTTCGAGAGCTTTATCGAAGAGTTCTCGAACATCCTGCAAAGGCAGCGCTAACCCATGGCGCTGCTCGCCCGCCGCAGCCCCGGCCGCCGCGCACGGCGGATGCTGGCCGACATCAACGTCGTGCCGTACATCGACGTGATGCTGGTGCTGGTGGTGATCCTGATGGTCTCCGCCCCTTTCGTGAACCCGAGCCTCGTCAATCTGCCGTCGGTGGGCAAGTCCTCGCGCGCGCCGGACAAGCCGCTGGAGGTGACGATCAAGCGGGACGGCGCGGTGTCGCTGCGCGCCGGCGGGCGCGAGCTGGCGAGCGACCTGCCCGGCACGCTGGCTGAGATCAAGGCGCGGCAGAAAGCCAGCCCGCAAAACCCGCCGCCGGTGGTGATCGCCGCCGACAAAGACCTGCGCTACGAGCAGGTCATGCAGGTGATGAGCACGCTGCAGAAGGAGAACGTCGCGCGGGTCGGGCTGGCGGTGCGGCAGGAGTAAGCCGGGGCATGTCGGCAGTCGCCACCCTGCCCAAGCGCCCGCCGCGGGCGGGCGAACGGCTGCCGGCGTCCTTCGGCTTGTCGCTGGCGATGCACTTGCTGCTTTTTGCGGCGCTGGCCTTTGTCGTGCGCTGGAACGTCGAGCCGCAGGGCATGGTGGTGGCCGAACTCTGGGGCTTGCCGGCCAGCGTCGAGCCGCAGCCGGCTCCGCCTGCGCCGCCGGTGGCGGTGCCCGAACCCGAACCCGCTCCTGCCGCCGAGGTGAAGCCCGCGCCGGCCAAGCCCGAAGTGGACATCGCGCTGGCGCAGGAGAAGAAGCGCCGTGCAGCGGAAGAGGAAGCGCGCCGCGAAGCCGAGAAGAAACGAAAGGCCGTGGAGGCCGCACGCGCCAAGGCCGAGGCAGAGAAAAAGCGCGCCGCGGAAGCGGAGAAACAGCGCCAGGCGGCCGCACAGCGCGAGCAGGAAAAGCGCTTGGCCGCGCAGGCCGCCGAGTTCCGCAAGCAGATCGAGGCGCGCACGCAGGCGCAAGCCGGCGGCAGCGGCGCGCCGGGGCCGGAAGCACGCGGCGCGCGCGGCAGCGGGGATACCGCTTATGCAGGTGCGGTGAAGGCTTGCATCCTTCCACACATCGCGTTCGCGGTGCCGGATACCGTGAAGCACGGCCAGTACAAGGCGGAGTTTGTTGTCAGCCTCCTCCCGTCGCGTGAGCAGATCGGCTCGCCTCGCCTTGTGAAGCCCAGCGGGCTAGCCGGCTTCGACAGTGCGGTCGAGCGCGCGATCCGCCGCTGCGATCCGTTCCCGCCGAAGAAAGACGGTAGTCGCATGGAACGCGAGATCACCGTAGTGTTCGATCCGGTGGATGCGCGCTGACCTCCTCCCCCTTCTAGGGAGAGGTTGGGAGGGGGATGGGTTACGGCTGCCGCGGTGAAACCCATCCCCACCCCGCCCTCCCCCTCAAAGGGGAGGGAGCAAGAGGAGGGAACCTTCCGCGCCGCGCGCGGTCACCCTGCTTCATATAATCCTTCTCAGATGCAGCGACGCACCCTCCTCCAGGCGCTCGGCACCGCGGGCGCCCTCTCCGCCGTACCGCCGCTCGCCCGCGCCCAGTTGCGGGTCGAAATCTCCGGCGTCGGCAGCCAGCAGTTTCCGATCGCCATCGCGCCCTTCGTGCGCGAGGGCAACCCGCCACAGGATGTGGATGCCATCGTCCGCGCCGACCTTGCTCGCAGCGGGATGTTTCGGCTGATCGATGCCGGCACTGCGCCGCTACCCGACAACCCGGCACCGGATCTGGCCGCCTGGCGCGCGCGCGGCGCGGACGCATTGGCGATGGGCACGGTCGCGCGGCTGGCCGACGGCAACTACGACGTGCGCTTCCGCCTGTTCGACACGGTGGCCACCAAGCAGGTCGAAGGGCTGTCTTACGTGGTGCCGGCGGCCGACCTGCGCACGGTCGCGCACAAGATCGCCGACCGCATCTACGAAAAACTCACCGGTGTGCCCGGCGTGTTTGCCACCCGCATCGTCTACGTGGCGCAGTTGTCGCCCACCGCCTTCGAGTTGCAGATTGCCGATGCCGACGGCGTCAACCCGCAGGCGGCGTTGCGCTCGCGCGAGCCGATCATCTCGCCCGCCTGGTCGTGGGACGGCACGCGGCTCGCCTACGTCAGCTTCGAGTCGCGCAAGCCGGTCGTCTATGTGCACACGCTCGCAACCGGGCAGCGGCGTGCGCTGGCGAACTTCCAGGGCAGCAACAGCGCACCGGCCTGGGCGCCGGACGGCCGCACACTGGCGGTGGCGCTCACCCTGACCGGCAACACGCAGATCTATCTGATCGACGCCAACGGCGGCACGCCCAGCCGCGTGACTCGCACCGCCGGCATCGACACCGAACCGGCTTTCGCGCCCGACGGCAAGACGCTGTACTTCACTTCCGACCGCGGCGGCGGCCCGCAGATCTACCGCGTAGCGCTGCCGGGCGGCGAGCCGCAGCGGGTCACCTTCAACGGCGACTACAACGTGAGCGCGCGGCCGAGTCCGGACGGCAAGCTGCTGACCTACGTCGGCCGCCGCGAAGGCCGCTTCCGCGTGCAGGTGCTCGACCTGGCCAGCGGGCAGGAAACGACGATCAGCGACACCGGGCGCGACGAGTCGCCGAGCTTTGCCCCCAACGGCCGGCAGGTGCTGTATGCGACTGAGCTTGGCGGCCGCGGCGTGCTCGCCACTGCCGCCATCGACGGCCGCGTGCGCACGCGGCTGGCCGGTCCGCAGGGCGACGTGCGCGAACCGGCCTGGGGCCCCTTCCTCAAGTAAAGGAGACGACGATGATCAACCGCACCCTTGCAACGATCGCCACCGCGCTGCTGCTGGCCGCCTGCTCCAGCGTCCCGCTGGACGAACAGAAAGGCGTGCCGATCGACGACAAGAGCAAGCCCGCCGCTGGTGCTACGACCGATCCCGCCGCGCAGACCGGCGCGGTCAAGACGGTCGACGCCACCGGCCAGCAGACCAAGAGCGACGACCCGACCACCGGCCTGCTCGCCCGGCGCAGCATCTACTTCGAGTTCGATCAGTTCACGGTGCCCGAGCAGTACAAGCCGCTGCTGGAGGCGCACGCCAAATACCTGGGGGCCAACCGCGCGCGGCGGATCGTGGTCGAGGGCAACACCGACGAGCGCGGCAGCCGCGAGTACAACCTGGCACTCGGCCAAAAGCGGGCCGAGGCGGTCAAGCGCGCCCTGCTGCTGCTCGGCGTGACCGAAGTGCAGATCGAGACCGTGAGCTTCGGCGAAGAGAAGCCCAAGGCCCAGGGCAGCACCGAAGAAGCCTGGGCCGAAAACCGGCGCGCCGACATCGTCTACAAGTGAGCGCGACGATGCTTCGCCTGCTGGCCGCCCCGCTCGCGCTGCTGACCCTGCTGGCGCTGCCCCCCGCATCCGCCCAGCTGTTGAGCGACAACGAGGCGCGCAAGGCGATCCTCGATCTGCGCACCAAGCTCGCCGACCTGGAGGCGCGGGACGTCAAGCTGAGCGAGCGCATCGAACGGCTGGAGGCGGCCAATCGCGCGCAGCTGGAGTTGTCGATCCAGGTCGATACCCTCAAGCAAGAGCTCGCGCGACTGCGCGGGCAGATCGAACTGCTGAGCAACGAGGTGGCCACGCTGCAAAAGCGCAACCGCGATCTGTACGCCGACCTCGAAACGCGGCTGAAGAAGATGGAACCGCAGAGCGTCACGGTCGACGGACGCACCGGCAACGTCGCCCCGGCCGA
>Ga0209450_10000626_pt1 | contig 17857 bp, 12 predicted proteins | sample FrelakmetLWP11LW_FD_187149 | JGI IMG/M metagenome (GOLD analysis project Ga0209450, IMG submission 187149) | Freshwater lake sediment microbial communities from the University of Notre Dame, USA, for methane emissions studies - LWP11 LW (SPAdes)... | ecosystem: Environmental > Aquatic >...
TGCTCTTCTGCGCTGGTGAAGGTTTATCAGAATAGATATGTTGATCATAGTTACAGGATATTAGATTTGTGAATTTATCCAAAAAACCGTCTCCTTTATTATTGCGCGGGAGATAGCTGTGCTATGATGATTTATTGATGGTCGTAGACCATCGAATAATTGACCGGAGATAAATGAGAATGGGTGTAATCATCAAGCCTGGCCGCCAGGTCATCATAACCCACATTATACCCCTCCTCCTTAAGCGACGTCACAAACTCGCTGTGAAGTCGTCCCTGACGGTAATCAGGCTCGCGCCGCGGATGACGCAGATACCTTTCAAAAACATCTGTACCCTCTCCGAGGTTCAGCACCGCATGGTAAACCAGCCTGCCCTCTCTCCTGTGCATTGACGACCCCAGTATCTTCCTGTCACCGACGGTGATGTCGGAAATTCCCTTTGACACAAGTTCCTTCACACCCAGGTCAGAAAGAATCTCCATTATCAGGCTGTTCACCTCTGTAAAAAATCCCTTTGAGGAAGTCATACCCGGAAAGTTGCGTGCCACGGTTATCACTGCCATGCGTGGTGTAAGAACAACAGCCTCGCCCCCGGTAGGTCTTTTAGTGACAGGGACCCCGTCCGCATGAACATTTTCTTCAATAAGCGAAAGGGCCGGAGTGTTGCTCTGGCCCAGGACAATTACAGTGTTTACAGGTTTCCATAACAGAATCTCATCATCAGTGCCTGCGAATAATGAGGCATCCGGAAGATCATATGGTATGACCTGTACTGACATCAGGTCATCATTTATGTACCGGTGTCCCCACCGCGTCGGACCCGGCCTCGAGGAAGACCTCCGAGATGGTCGGGTGAGCGTGCATAGTGCGGGCAACGTCGAATACCGTACTCTCGACTGCCATGTAGGCCGCCGCTTCGCTGATCATGTCAGTTGCGTTGTGAGATATGATCTGCACACCAAGTACCTCACCGTACTTTGGCTCTGAGATGATCCTCAGGATCCCCTCGGGGTTACCCTCGGTGAGAGCCTTTCCGTTTGCTGAAAGGGGAAACTCATTCACCTTGTATTCAACGCCGTCGGCTGTCAGCTGCTGCTCGGTCCTGCCGATCTGTGCTATCTCCGGATCGGTATAGATTGTGAGGGGGACCCTCTCCGTCTCCATTGTCTCCGTGATACCCAGGATATGGTTCACTGCTGCCAGCGCCTGCGCTGAGGCGGCGTGGGCATAGATGCTGCGGCCGTTGACATCACCCACGGCATATACCCCTTTAACACTGGTCATGAAATGCTCATCGGTGACATAGAAGCTGTCATCGGTATCCGGCTTGAGAGACCCCGTCGGCCTGATGCCCTTGCGAAGCATGCAGTTCACTATGCCCTCGTAATCACCGACATTGACAGAGTCAAAACCCTGGCTTCCTTCGATGACCTTTATCTTCATTGTCTCGAAGCGGCGGGTTATATAGGTGTTAAGATAATCATCAAGCGCCGGAAAAACCTTGTCAGCCGTTTTCACCAGGGTAACATCCCTCCCTATCAGTGCAAGCAGCTGAGATACCTCGGCTGCTACCGGTCCTTCACCGACCACGAGCAGCTTCTGAGGGATCTCCTTCATTGAAAACAGGTTCTCGAGATTCAGTATCTTCTTCTCGTGCACTTTGAAGGGAAGAGGCCTGGGATAGGAACCGGTGGCAATGATTATGTTCTTTGCCGAAAGATTCCGGTTGTCAACAACGACTGTCCCTTCGCCTTCGAGCGATGCTGTCCCTGCAATGATCTCGACATTGTTCTTTTTAAGAAGGAACTCAACCCCTTTGGTGAGTCTGCGGACAATTCGTTCGGAGCGTTTCACACCCTTTTCCCAGCTGAAGGAGAGTTTCTTCGGGTCCAGTCCCTCAACACCGAAGTCGGACGCCATGGATAGCCTCGAGAAATATTTTGCGCTCTCGAGCATTGCCTTCGAGGGGATGCATCCCCAGTTAAGGCACATACCGCCCACATTCTTCTTTTCAATGATTGCTGTCTTAAGTCCTGCCTGTCCTGCCCTTATGGCAGCTACATATCCTGCCGGGCCCGCGCCAATGATGATCAGATCGTAATCCATATGACTTTTATTTTTATCTCATTATCAGTGAAAGCGGATCAGCAATACCTGCAGCCACATCAAGCAAAAACTCCGTTGCCTCAGCACCGTCAATAAGCCTGTGGTCAACAGAGAGTGAGAGAGGCATCACGTTGCCCACTTTTATCTCACCATTTACCACTACCGGCTTCTGGCTTATACGGCCTATGCCGATTATGCCGGCCTGCGGATAATTTATAACCGGAACGCCATACCATCCTCCGAGTGCACCGTAATTGGTTATTGTGAAGGTGCCGTCTTTCATGTCGTCGAGGGTGAGCTTGCGGTCTCTGGCTTTGACTGCTATCTCTGCCACGGCCCTGCTGAGCTCCCTGATGCTTAGCTGGTCAGCGTTACGTATCACCGGAACAACAAGTCCGTCAGGTGTGCTGACCGCGATCCCGATATTATAATAGTTCTTATAGATGATGTTCCCTTTTTCGAAGTCCATCTCTGCATTCAGGTCGCGGTGACGCTTCAGTGCCGCGGCTACTGCCTTAATGACAAAGGGGAGGTATGTGAGATTAATATCTTCCTTTTTATATTCTTCCCTGTATTTTGCCCTTGCAGCTATCAGTGCCGACACCTCAGGCTCTTCGAAAAGGGTCATGTGTGCTGTGCTCTGTTTTGAGCGGAGCATGTTCTTCGCAATCGACTTGCGCATCTGGCTCATAGGTTTGATCTCAACCAGTTCGCCGGCGGCCTGTGCCGTCACACTCAGGGCAGGGGAATCTTTTGCCGATGCTGCCGTGGCGTGGAAGCTCTGTATATCGCTCTTCATCACCCTGCCGGCAGGACCTGTTCCTTTTACCAGGTTGATATCTATATTCATGTCGCGTGCCATAGCCCTTGCCACAGGTGTCGCCAGCACCTTGCGTGCAGAGCCTTTTTCAGCTGCCGGCTTCACTTCCCTTCCCTCGTCGCTGGCGGGGAGATAGGCGTTGTTTGATGCTACCTCTATGGTGCCTACCACTCCGGCGCCGGTCTCCTCTACCATCTCCGTCTCAGGAGCTTTGGCCTCTGCCCCGGCTTCGCCCGCTATCTCTATCTCAACAAGGGTCTCGCCAACGTGAACCGTCTCTCCAACCTTACCGTACCGTGCGGCGATGACGCCCTCGCGGGGCGATGGAATGTCAGTCACAACCTTGTCGGTCTCCATCTTCACAAGCGGTTGTCCGACCTTCACTGCGGTCCCCTTGTCAACGTACCATTCAATCACGATGCCCTCTGTGAGGCCCTCACCTATATCAGGGAATTTGAATATATATCTCATCGCTTCAGAATTTTACTGTTCGTTCAATCTCATAAAAGATCTTTTCCGGGGTGATCATATAGTGATGTTCGCCGCGAGGGTAGGGGACTATCACATCGAATGCCGCCACCCGTTTCGGCGGTGCCTCGAGATGAAGGAACGCTTCCTCGTTTGCCAGCGCCATTATCTCCGATCCGACGCCGAAGCTGCGCGGCTCCTCACCCACGAATATTATTCTTCCGGTCTTCTTAACTGATGCCGTTATGGTCTCCTTGTCAAGTGGATAAATGGTTCTCAGGTCGATCAGCTCGACAGAGTATCCGGCCTCTTTCGCCATCACCATAGCCTTCTGCACTTCGCGGATCATTGCTCCGTAAGCTACCACTGTGACGTCGGTGCCCTGTGAGAGTACCTTTGCCTTACCTATGGGCACAGAGAATTTCTCCTCGCTGACCTCCTGCTTGATAGCACGGTAAATCCTTTTCGGTTCAAGGAAGAGAACCGGATCGTCACTCTCTATGGCTGATATCAGCAGACCCTTGGCGTCATGAGGTGTCGAGGGGACTACCACTTTCAGACCCGGGATATGTGCGAAGATAGCCTCCATGCTCTCAGAGTGGTGTTCCAGGGCATTGATGCCGCCACCGTAAGGAAGGCGTATCACTATCGGCATCCGGTAGCGTCCGCGGGAACGGTTATGATAGCGTGTTATGTGCGAGATAATCTGGTTGAAGGCGGGGTAGATGAAGCCGCAGAACTGCATCTCGATAACAGGGCGCAAGCCTGCAACGGCCATCCCCACAGCAGTGCCGGCGATGCCTGACTCTGCCAGCGGTGAGTCAAAGACCCGTTCCGCACCATATTTCTTCTGTAATCCCTCCGTAACTCTGAAGACGCCGCCCTCAAAGCCTGTATCTTCGCCATAGACAACAATGTTCTTATCTTCCTTCAGCTTAATGTCAAGAGCGTCATTGATGGCATTGACTATATTCATTGCTTTCATTTGCGTCCGTTTTTCCATTGTAAGAATTTTTCATGTTCGATCTGCTGGTCACGAAGGTCCTGTGGCATCACTGCATACATATACTTGAAGGCATCTTCAAGCGGATACTTTACTGACTGTTCTGTCTCCAGGAACTGGCGGTCAATCTCCTTCTTATACTCTTCGGTGATCCTCTCTTCCTCAGCATCAGACCACAGTTTCTTTTTCTCCAGGAAGAGCTTCATGCGGCGCAGAGGGTCCTTCCTGTCCCACTCTTTCTCCTCCTCCGCAGTGCGGTATTTTGTCGGGTCATCTGATGTCGTATGGGCTCCCTTGCGATAGGTGACGGCCTCTATCAGTACGGCCTGCTGTTCTTTGCGGGCGTATTCGTGGGCATACCTGAATGCAGCCAGCATGGCGAAGATGTCATTGCCGTCCACCTTCAGACCCTGTATGCCGTAAGCTTTTGATTTGATAGCCATGTTGAGGCTTGCGGTCTGCATCTTCACCGGCACTGAAATGGCGTACTGGTTGTTCTGAACAACAAATATTACAGGTACTTTCCATACCCCTGCAAAGTTGAGCGCTTCATGGAAGTCCCCCTCTGAGGTCCCTCCGTCGCCCACGAAGGCAATGGTCACCTCGTCCTTTTTCTGGTATTTAACGGCATAGCCTATTCCTGCGGCATGGAGAAGCTGTGAGGCGATAGGCACTGAGAAAGGGAGAACATGGTTGGCTTCGTTGAACCTCATGCCATCCTCGAATCCCATGTTAAACATGAATATATCCTTCATTGTCACCCCCTTGGCAAGCCAGGCTCCCATCTCACGGAAGGCCGGAACGAGCCAGTCATCGTGCCTTAGCACAGCTCCTGCGGCAACACCGATGGCCTCCTGACCGTAGTTTGGGGGGTAAGTATAGACCCGTCCCTGGCGCTGGTATGAGACGATCATGAAGTCAAGTGTCCTGACAAAGAGCATATCCCTGTAGAGCTTTAACAGCTCATCATCAGAGAGTTGCGGCATCCGCTCCTTGTCAATGACCTTGCCGTTGTTATCAATTACCTGCAACATTTTGTCGTCAGCAGGATCAAACTGGTCGAACATGATATCTGATGTTTAATGTTACTGCAATAAGATACAAAGAAAATTTGAATTTGTTCACCTCCTTGTTTTATCGTCATCTGTCATTCGCCCGGATGTGGGAGCAGGTCATTTGTGAAGAAATGTTAATCGGGTATTCTGCTCCGTTATTTTGTTTTAAATTAGTGCCTTCATTCAGCAAATCAGATAATCCCAAATAATAAACCATGAAAAACATCTTCAGAACATTATTGCTCGTGGCATTTGTGGTTCTTGCCTCATGCCAGAAAAAAGCAGGCGATGAGCTTTCATTGCCTTTTGAAAAGTATGAACTTGACAACGGACTGAACGTCATCCTAAATGAGGACAAGTCAGATCCCATCGTCTCCGTTGCAATCTATTATCATGTAGGGTCAAACCGTGAGGTGCCCGGTAAAACAGGATTTGCGCATCTGTTTGAACATATGATGTTCCAGCAGAGCGAAAATGTTCCTGAAGATCAGTTCTTCAGACTTATCCAGGGTGCCGGCGGTACCCTTAACGGATCAACCAACACCGACAGGACAAACTATTATGAGACTGTTCCGAAGAACGCCCTCGAGATGGTACTCTGGATGGAGTCAGACCGTATGGGCTATCTGGCAAACACAATAACAAAAGAGGCATTCGCCATTCAGCAGAATGTAGTGCAGAACGAGAAGAGGCAGAATTATGACAACAGGCCTTACGGACACGCACAGACGGTCATGTCACGGGCTATGTACCCCGAAGGCCATCCATACAGCTGGACGACCATAGGTGAGATCGAGGATCTTTTCAATGCGACAGTTGAGGATGTAAAAGATTTCCACGGACGTTTTTATGTTCCGAATAACGCTACACTCTCTATTTCCGGTGATTTTGATCCGGTGCAGGTAAAAGAACTTGTACAGAAATATTTCGGCGAGCTTCCAAGAGGTCCGGAAGTTGAGAAACTCGAGCCAATGCCTGTTACACTGACAGAGACTAAGAAGCTTTACCACGAAGACAACTTCGCAAACACAGCGCAGTATACCATGGCTTTCCCGACACCGGAAAGATATTCAAAGGACTCTTATGCTCTTTCGGCCCTTGCCGAGATACTCGCCGGAGGGAAGAAATCACCCATGTACAGTGTACTTGTCAAGGAGAAGAAGCTTACATCGGGTGTGGGCGCATTCAATATGGCCCAGGACCTGGCAGGCATGTTCCGCATATCGGTTATGGCCAATCCGGGTGTTGCCCTTGCTGACGTCGAAAATGCCATCAATGAGGCATTCACACGGTTTGAGACAGAAGGGTTCACCGAAAAGGATCTTGAAAGGGTAAAAGCCGGGCAGGAGACCCAGTTCTACAATATGATCAGCAGCGTTTCCGGCAAGTCATTCAGTCTTGCCGAGTATGACATATTTGCAGGTGACCCGGCTTTCTACAAGAAGGATATGGACAACATGCTGGCTGTAACTGCAGATGATGTTAAGCGAGTCTATGAGACTTATATTAAAGGGAAGAATTATGTTGCCACGAGTTTTGTCCCCAAAGGTCAGGTTGACAAGGCTGCCGAGGGTTCGGTGAATGCAGGTATTGTTGAAGAGAATATCCTTACTGCCACAGAGGTTAAGATCGAAGCTGGTGAAGTTGCTGAGATTCAGAAGACCCCGGCATCATTTGACCGTTCTGTGCAGCCTCCGCTGGGCCCGGATGTATCCGTTACAGTACCCCCGGTCTGGAAATCGTCACTTGCAAACGGCATTCAGATATACGGCATAGCTCATACCGAGGTACCCCTGGTTCAGTATAACCTCGTCATCGACGGAGGCCACATGATGGATGACATCACAGCTCCGGGTGTTGCAAGCATGCTTGCAGTGATGCTTAACGAGGGAACGAAAAACAAAACCCCCGAAGAGCTTGAAGAGGAGATTGAACTGCTTGGCTCAATGATAAGGATATCGGCCGGGACGGAAGACATAACGGTGAGTGTCAATACGCTGGCACGCAATTTCGAGAGGACCCTTGCCATTGTCGAGGAGATGCTGCTTCAGCCCAGGTGGGATTCACAGGCTTTTGAGCTTGCAAAGTCACGCACCATCAACGGCATAAGAAGGAATGCAATAGATCCGACATACCTTGCCTCTAAGACCCTGAATGAGCTGATGCTTGGCAAGGACAACATTTATTCAACAGATGTGCCGGGTACGATTGAAAGCGTAGAGTCAATGACAATTGATCAGCTGAAGGAGTTCTACGAAAAGAACATTTCGCCCTCAGTATCACGTTTTCTTGTTGTCGGTGCCGTTGAGCAGCCGAGGGTTGAAAAGGCGCTCGCATCACTGAATGCAAACTGGGCTCCAAAAGAGGTGGCGATGCCTGAGTTTAACTTCCCGGCAGCCCCGGAGAAAGCAGGAGTCTATTTCGTCAACGTTCCCGGTGCAAAACAGTCGAACATATACATTGGCGCCCCCGGCCTGCCACGTGGACATGATGATTACTACCCGGCATTCGTTGCCAATTACAAGCTTGGCGGATCATTCAACGGTTATGTGAACCTGGTCCTCAGAGAGGAGAAAGGTTTTACCTACGGTGCAAGAACAGGGTTCAACGGCCAGAAGAGTTATGGTGCCTTTGTTGCCAGTTCAGCCGTAAGGTCAACAGCCACGCTCGAGTCTGCAGAGATTTTCAGGGACCTGATGGCGAAATACAGGGCCGGTGTATCTCAGGAAGATGTCGATTTCACCAAAAATGCCCTGCTGAAAGGCAATGCACTCAGGTTTGAAACACAGCGGGCACTGCTTGGCATGCTTAACACAATGACACAGTATGGTCTTCCTGAAGACTATATTGCCCGTGAAGAGAACTATGTAAAGAATCTTACGGTTGAGGAGGTGAATGCACAGGTACAGAAATATATTGATCCGATGAGGATGTACTATGTCATCGCCGGTGATGCAGAGACGCAGCTAAAGGAACTTAAGAAACTGGGGTTCGGTGAACCTGTATTACTAAAATAAATTACGATAACAATGAAGATAATAAATGGATTCTTAACGATTTTCACGCTGCTCCTTCTATCAGGATGCGGCAGTGAAGAAAAAACCACCCTGTCGGTTCCGTACGAGATGTATAAGCTCGACAACGGACTGACTGTTGTTCTGAATGAAGACAGATCTGATCCTATCACTTCACTCGTGATACTCTATCATGTAGGATCCGGAAGAGAAGTTGTTGGAAAAACCGGGTTTGCACATCTGTTTGAACACATGATGTTCCAGCGTTCTGAAAATGTAGGCGAAGATCAGTTCTTCAAATATATCGAAGGGGCAGGAGGCAGCCTTAACGGAGGTACTAGTTATGACCAGACAATTTATTTTGAGGTTGTACCGAAGAATGCCCTTGAGATGGCAATGTGGCTTGAGTCAGACCGTATGGGATATCTCAGTAATACAGTCACCCCGCAATCATTCGCACTTCAGCAGAACGTTGTCCAGAATGAAAAGAGACAGGGTGTTGACAATATGCCCTACGGGCACACTGAATATGTATTGCTTAAGAATCTTTATCCTGTCGGACATCCATACAGCTGGGATGTTATAGGAGAGATGCAGGATCTGGCCAATGCTACCGTGGAAGATGTCAAAGCTTTTCACAGCAAATTCTATATTCCTAACAACGCAACACTGGTTGTCTCAGGGGATTATGAGGTTGAAGAGGTGAAGGCTCTGATTCAAAAGTATTTCGGGGAGATACCTGCCGGAGAGGAATTGGCTGATCCGGAGCCTGTGAAGGTGACTCTCAGCGAGACAAAGAAGCTTTTTCACGAGGATAACTTTGCGAGGGCGCCACAATATAACATGGTCTATCATACGCCTGAACAGTATACCGAAGATGCCTATGCTCTTGACGTCCTTGCCCAGCTTCTGGGACAGGGGAAGAAGTCTCCGATGTACAAGGTTCTCGTGAAGGATAAGAAGCTTACTTCCTCGGTCAATGTTTTCAATTCCTCACAGGAGCTGTCAGGAAATTTCAGGATCAGCGTAACCGCCAACCCCTCAACAAGTCTTAATGATGTCGAAAAAGCAATCTTTGAGGCGTACACAATGTTTGAGACAGAAGGCTTTACCGAGAAGGACCTTGAGCGCACCAAGGCGAGGATAGAGACAAGTTTCTATAATATGATCAGCAGCGTAATGTACAAGTCATTCATGCTTGCCATTTATAATGAATATGCGGGGTCACCCTCATATATTACAGAAGACCTTGAGAAGTCAATGGCCGTTACGATGGATGATGTCTGGGATGTTTATAACCGTTATATCAAGGGACAGAACTATGTGGCAACCAGTTTTGTTCCGAAAGGTCAGACAGACCTCATTGCTGAAGGCTCTGTAAATGCCGGCATAATTGAGGAAGACATTACAAAGGCAACCAAGATGGAAGTAACCGCCGCCGCAGAGGAGACTATTGTGAAGACCCCGGGTCTTTTTGACCGTTCAGTTGCCCCGGTACCCGGACCTGACCCCTCGGTCACCATTCCTCTGGTATGGCAGTCCATAGCCACCAACGGATTGAAGGTATATGGCATTGAACAGAGTGAGATACCACTTGTATCCTATTCAATTGTGATCAAAGGGGGCCATATGCTTGATGACATCAGCAAGCCCGGCGTGGCAAGGTTCACGGCACAGATGCTGAACGAGGGCACCAGGAATAAAACACCTGAGGAGCTGGAGGAAGAGATACAATTGCTCGGAGCCACAATCAACATAAGGGGAGGCGAGGAGAACATTACAGTCTCGGTCAACTCCCTGGCCCGTAATTTTGAAAAAACACTTGCCCTTGTTGAGGAGATGCTGCTCGAGCCCCGCTGGGATGAGGAGCAGTTCTCAATAAACAAAACAAGAACTGTAAATAACCTGAAGCGTAATATGGCGGATCCCAACTACCTCGCAAGTATTACATTCAGCAAACTGGCAGTTGGTTCTGACAATGTACTGTCGACAGATATAAGTGGCACGGTTGAGAGTGTAGAGGCTATCACGATCGATGATCTGAAAGCCTTCTATGAGAAAAACCTTTCGCCATCGGTAGCCAGCTTCCTCGTGGTGGGTGATGTTGACCAGGTAAGGGTTGAGAAGGCCCTTGCCTCGCTGAATGAGAATTGGAAGGCTAAAGAGGTGGCGATGCCCGGACTCACCTTCCCGCCTGTGCCCGACAAAGCGTCACTGTATTTTGTGGATGTACCGGGTGCCAAGCAGTCAGTCATCAATATAGGTTACCTGTCGCTGACACGTGATCATCCTGATTTTTATAAGGCTGAGGTTGCCAACTATATGCTTGGCGGCACTGCCAGTGCACGTCTCTTCATGGTACTGCGTGAAGAAAAGGGATTTACCTATGGCGCATATTCCAGCTTTGACGGCCAGAAGAGCTACGGGACATTCAGTGCTTACTCGGCGGTACGTTCTGACGCAACCCTTGAATCTGTACAGCTCTTTAAGGATATCATGCTTGATTACAGGGCTGGTGTTCCGCAGGAGACTGTAGATTTCACCAAAGGCTCTTTGCTGAAGATGAACGCCTTGCGGTTTGAGACGCTTCAGGCGAAGCTTGGGATGCTCAGCACAATGGCAAATTACGGGCTTCCTGTTGATTATGTCAAGCAGGAGGAGGACTATCTCAGGGGCCTTACTGCTGAGCAGATGAACGAGACTGTTCAGAAGTACATTGATCCGATGAGGATGTACTATGTGATAGTAGGTGACGCGGCAACACAGATCACGGACCTTAAAAAGGCCGGGCTCGGTGAACCGGTTATAGTGAAATAGAAATCGGGGCGTCTGTATCAGACGCCCTGATTTTTTTTAAATAACGGAGTTCTGATCAGACCGTTTTCCCGGTGATTTTACTTAACTTTAATGCAAGGCTCTTTGAATATACCTTGAATTTTAAACAAGTAATGACCCTGAAGCCGAAAGTCTAATCTTCGAAATATGAATCCCGGTAACAGATTACTGATCTTACTGGCATTGGCATCAATGCTTATTATTGCCTGCAGCAAGAATGATGAATCAGATATTTTAGAATACTCGATTGTCAGTCAGCAGGCTGATGTTGAAATTGACGGGTTGAAGAAAGAAGTGAACCTCACCTTCCCTGAAACAACTCTGAACGGAAGGGCTATGGTGGCAGAGTTCACCTTGTCTGACGGGGCTATGGCATACGTGAATGACGTGGACCAGATAAGCGGAAAGACTTCAAATGACTACGATCTCCCTTTTTATTATGACATAGTTGCGGAAAATGAAAAGGATGCCAGCAGGTGGAAGATTTCTGCAGCAAATAATGATTATACCCTTTCATGGGGTCTGGGTGGATTTCAACAGCACTCTCAGGCTAATAACCGAAGTTACGAGTGGTATATCGACCAGTTTGGCACGGGCCAGCATTCAGGAAACAATTGTGGCCCTGCTTCAACGACAATGGCAGCCAGGTGGTCATTTCCCGCATTCAGCAAAACGACGGCTGATGCAAGGGCAGCATACAGACCTGGGGGAGGATGGTGGTACACAAATGACATCAACATGTATCTTACCGACAACAATATACCGCACTCGATCATAAGCCTGTCTTCAGAAAAAACAGGTACTGAACAGATAATAAAGACCCGCCTATCTGAAGGATACATTCTTATCCTCTGTCTTGATATGTTTTACATCAGAAATGAAGCTGATTCCAGATTCAGGGTAGACAAGTTCTACACGGCAGCATCTGCCGGATGGGGTCATTTTATTGTTTTAAAGGGGTACAGGGAGGTTAACGGCAATGTATATTTTGAGGTCTATGACCCGTATTGCAACAGTTTAAAATACAGCGACGGTGCTTTAAAAGGGAAGGACAGGTATTACAGGAGTGAAGACATCTTCAGTGCCACTTCCATATGGTGGAATTATGCGTTTGTCATTTCGCAGGCAGGTGACCGTAAGGGGGTAGAGGGAGGACTGGATCCGTCAACCGTTCCTGTGCAGTGGGGGAGGTAGCAGCTGTTCGGCTCAGATCTCTTCCATGTGACAATTGACATCCGGGTGCCTGAACAGGATTTTTAATATATTTGCACATCCATTTAAGGCTCTGACCGACTGCAAGACCTTCAGACCTTCAGACCTTCAGACCTTCAGACTTTGAATAGCCCGGATGGTAGGGGCGAGCGAAGAAAAAACACCCGGTGGGTGTTTTTCGCGAGCAGCCGGACTGCAGGGGAGGACCATTCCACCATCCTCTGCGGGAGGCAGTTTTAAGTAAAAAAGTTGTAATTTGCGGCATTATGCAATTGCAATAAATAGCCCGGATGGTGGAATGGTAGACACGCTGGACTTAAAATCCAGTGGCCATTGCGGCTGTGGGGGTTCAAGTCCCCCTCCGGGTACTAAAACAGAGCGAGTGTGGGAGCGAGAGCGAGCACACTCGCTCTGTTTTGACTCACTTCGTTCGTCGAGCTCACCCCGATGAATCGGGGTTCGGTTCTCGCTCTCGCACTCACACTTTAATATACTCCTACATTTATAGGAATTATGACTTCCTGTATTATTTCAATGGTATCCTGTAAGGTCCGATAACTGAATTAAACAGTAAATCACCATCATCCAGTAATTGCAGAATAGCATAAGCACCATTACCCCTGTTGGTTTGACCATATTTTATTCTCAGTCTGTCTGCACCTGTATTCCAATCTAATCCGGTTACTTCCCATCCTCTTTCAGAAGTATAACCATTGACCAGGACCATATTCGAACCACTGGTTACCAAGGGGACCATGCTGGTTGAAACTACGTCATTCCTTGACCAAACTGAGAAAAATTCGTTCTTCTCCGGATCCCACTCTACTCTTTCCATACCTTTAGGGCCTGGATGAACAGGGCCGACAGTCATTACATCTATGATTCTGTCAGGATGACCTTCATCAATAAGATTATTAACCAGAAATGCTCCCCACTTATTTACCACAATTGTCTGTTCAGATTGAATCCAGGGTTTATCCTCCGGCAAGCCTGCCTTAATTGGAATCATTCCTGCTATTCTTCTTGATTTTGTTCCTTCTTTTTGTTGATGTGATTCTGGTATTTCGTTTCGCCAGAATGCCACTAAGTTCATCCTGTTTTGTCCGTCTGTAATCAATACCAATTTGTCGTCATCATTCCCGAAACCCATTAAGGTTGGTGTGGAACCTGCACCAGTACCAGCCTTAATAGCCGGAGGCCAATCTCCTCCGTTGTATGGGCACTTCCATGCACCATCTTCTTCTTTGTCTGATATTGATTCTCCCGTCCAGACCAGTCTTCGCATCATACCATCACCCCTGGGCACTTTGCTTCCGGTAGCAACATAAATTCCATTGTTCTCATCCACTGCCATGGAGTTAGTGCAAAGTTCATTATCATCAAAAGGATAAAATTTACCAGGGCCCTTAAATTCCCGGTCAATCACAGCTACGCCATTGACAGCACCGATTACAATATTTCCATCGTAAGTCATATTCATACCAACCATATTGATGCGCTTAACACCGGGGGCCAATTCCGCAGCCGGGATTAAACTTGACACATCAAATTTGTATTTTACTTCGAGTCCTTTTGACGGATTCATATTGTCAACCAATCCAATTGCTGACACTATATTGCCCGCATTAGCATAAACGTAATTATCAGAACTCACTAATGCATACACACCTGCAGGAAGTACTAATCCTGGCTCAGGACCCAGAATTTCCTTCAAATGTTTTTCTGCAAAATCAAGAGATGAATATTTTACATCTGAGATTGATTTAAGTTGATCAATTGTTAATCTTTTTGCCCCTGGAAGATTAATATCGGTTACATGTTTCCAGTTACCGTCTGACTTATCAATCAATGCAATTCGGTCTGTTGATACCGACCACATAAAATTACTGTCAGCAGAGGCATAGGTGACGTTATTTACAGGACCTCCCCAAATTGGTTCAAGTTTTTCCAGGTCAACAGTAAACTCTCCGTCATTAATTTTATACGGAACGCAATTGGTCTGGCCTGAATTAATATGTGTGACACCATAAATAGCTGCCGACAGATATGGATTTTTAACCGGATAGTTGCTTAAGGTCTCAGATTGATTAAGATCTTGTGAACTCCTGGATTTGTCATTCTTTACTCTGCAGGAAGAAAGAACAAGAAGACAAATGAACAGTACCGAAATTAATTTTCCTTGATTCATGATTTTTCAATTAATGTGGATACAAGATATATTATTTAGATTGATTAAAAAGCAAATAATTTACTCCAACCTGAAAGGCAAAACCGGCAAATCTGTTTCGGGTACCGAAGTTATTTGTAAATCTTGACAATACTCCAAGTTTGCCAGGCACAAACCAGTAGGAACCATATATGCCTAAACCATAAACCTGGTCTTTAAGTAAAACTGCTTTTTCCCCCTGATCATTCCCTGTTTGCCAGGTGCCAAACCCAAAGAAACCTATTTCGTGCCCCATTGTGAAGTTATACGAGGCACCATAATCAAGTGTCAGATGTGGTGCTTCCTTAAAATCTGCTCCTTTTTGTTTGCTGTTTAATTCAAAAGTGGCAGCACCGGTTAAGCTGTATTTTGAGCTCGGTTTATATCTTGCAGCTACACGAAAATTGTGTGACCAGTAGCCTAATCCAATATTTTCCGGGTCATTATATTCATATTTCCCTACGGGCATCCAAAAACCATATGAAAATGTTGTTGAAAACCCGCTTTTCTCCCAGGTCAGCCAGACAGGCTGCAGATAGAAATCGCCAAATCCGAACGACTTAATGTTTATGGTCTCACTGGAAGCACTGTTCTGACCTGAGTAAAATTCCAAAGCTATACTGGCATTTGGACTATTAATAATTGGCAAAGCCAGAAAACCCCATCTGGCATTTAGGATTTTCCCTTTGCCAAAATAGATAATCATGGGAATAACTGAATGAGTTTTGACTTTCTGGCCTATCTCAACAGAAAATGGAGGGTCCTGGTTAATTTCAATGACATCTGCTTTTTCTCCTGCATCATTGTAATAATCCATCTGTGAGTAAGAATAATACAGAGAAAAGACCCATCCTGAAGCAGGAGAAATAAAATAATCGTTTGGGTTAAAACTGCTTCCGGCATAATGTCCCTGAGAATACGAATTTATGGAAGCAAAAGATATGCTGATAATCAAAAATGATTTGAGGCAATCAGCAATTTTTGTCGACTTCATAATTACTGCCTGTTAGAAATTCTTATTGAAACCAATTTGATATAATATGCCTCTGGAATCAATTGTTGTTTGCCTGGTTGGGATTTCCATAAGACCGATAAGATTGAATCCGGCACCCAATGATTTGCCAATAATCGGAGATAAGATAAAATCAAAAATTTCGTTTTCAAAATCGTAAATAAGACGAGGTTCAAAAACATAAAATGCACCTGCATTAGTAAATTTAGCAATAAAAATTCTTGTTGTTAAAACATTCAGATCAGGATATAGTTCATCCTTGGCAATTGCGAATGTATACTGGGGTTGAACCGCCAGAAACAAACTGGTATTAATAGTGTAAGCGTAGGTAACTGCCGGTGTGGCGGAAAAATACTGACTTCCAAAATCCTGCTTTCCAAAAGGCAGATTGAACTCAACTGAACCGGCAAGGGAGTTTTTCCCCTTAATATAAAAGGCATTTAAAATAGAAAATTTTAAGTCGGAAAAGCCGGAATTAAAACCTGATCCTGCGACTCCGTTGTGTAAAGCTATTATTTCAGGTTTAATGGAAAAACTCCATCTGTTTACTCCGATAGTAAGATTTAATCTGTTGTTTACAGATGCGCTATTCTCAGATTTATCATAATATAAAACTGAATATCCAATCCTTGAATTGACTCTAGTCGGATCAACTCCTGATTCGGTTCTTAATTTATCAATAGATATAGTATCAGTTTGACCTGATACAAAATTAGTTACTAAAAGAAAAATAAATATTATATAACCACTCTTCATTTATATTCTATGGGCTAAATTCGATTTACTAGTCTTTGCATTATTTTACTTTGTCAGCTGCACGTTTTTTTTATTTATTGGAATTTTATCATTCAATATCAGATAAAACAAGCCTAGAACAAGGATCAAACTTGAGAGACCTATTAATATACCGGTGCCTGCATGTTCAAAATCTATTATCAGAACGTGTCTTATTATAGCAATAATGGCAATTTCAAGAATTACTTTTATGTAATTGATTTTGCTTTTTTCCAGATATTCACGCAAGGATTGGATTATCTCAATAAGAATTGTGATCAGCAAGACGGCTGATACAAATCCTTGAACTGAAGTTATAAATAAGTTTTCCTGGTTAATGGTTGGGTTGAGAAAATTTAAGATTTCATTTCTGACAATAATTGTCCTTAAAACAATAGCCACAATTTCGATTAATGAGTAAATCATGATAACCGTTAATAGAATTATCAAAATGTTTATTGTAATCTTTATGACTTTTTCCATATTTCAGTATTTCGTTTTTATTTAATCATTATGAATTTAATTATGTCCGTCATGATATAAGTTGCCCTTATAAGTTACACATAGTGATATAAAGTTAAATAATTTTGATCATTTTTTTCTAAATCGTACAAACCATATTTCTCTATGCTAACTTGAAAGTAATTATCGAGTTCCCTGTATTTTGGTCTGAGTAAAATCAGAGTTTAATTAATCTCTCCTAATAACAAAAAATCACTTAATTGGTTGCAACTTTTGTCCGCCTGCCCGCCAACCGGCGGGTTCGGGGTACTGAAACAGAGCGAGAGTGAGAGTGAGAGCACTAGCGACCACCTCATCGCTTTTTTGACTCACTACGTTCGTCGAGCTCATCCCGATAAATCGGGATTCGGTCCTCAAGACTCACACTCGCACTCACACTTTCTGACGTGGGTTGAAACTTTTAAATTCTAAAAATGTGATTTTTTGCCAGAGTTGCAACTAAATTACGAAGCATTCTGAACTGTCACAATACAAATTCCAGGAAATTTTCAGGAGTAATGCATTCAAATTGTGCATTGGGGTAGCTCGCAATAAATGCTTTTGGTGCTTTTACTTTCTTTTTAGAATTCCATTTAAACTCAAATCCATGGAGTTTGCCACCCCGGTCTTCGATCAGATCAATTTCCTGCCTGTCGTAGGTTCTCCAGAAGTAATTATTGGAGTAAAGCTTTTGGTAAGACTGTTTCTTTAATCGCTCAATAAAGCAGAAATTCTCCCACAGCATTCCCATATCCATGCGGGTCGAGGGATCGTTAAAATTGTTAATCAAAGCATTCCTGACACCATTGTCCCAAAAATAGTATCTTGATGTTTTGGTAATCTCTTTACGC
>Ga0209450_10000627_pt1 | contig 17796 bp, 19 predicted proteins | sample FrelakmetLWP11LW_FD_187149 | JGI IMG/M metagenome (GOLD analysis project Ga0209450, IMG submission 187149) | Freshwater lake sediment microbial communities from the University of Notre Dame, USA, for methane emissions studies - LWP11 LW (SPAdes)... | ecosystem: Environmental > Aquatic >...
AGGTGGCGGTCGCGCGCAAGCGCGCTCCTACGGTCGGGCCCGCGGCGGGCGATCGTCACACCCGATACCGCACGTAGGAGCCCGCTTGCGGGCGACCGCGACATCCGAACATTGCCGTGGAATCCGAGGTGGCGGTCGCGCGCAAGCGCGCTCCTACGGCGGATCGCGGGCCAGCCACGCGGCGGCCATGCGGCGCAGCGACGCGTCGTAGGCGTCGCCGTCGCGCACCTCGCGGATCGGCCGCCACGCCAGCGCATGCGATTCACCGGAGACCACGAAGTCCTCGCGGGTCGTCGTGCGCACCACGAAGCGCAGGTCGTAGTGCCAGTGTCCCGCATCCGTGCCGCGCGCGGGGATCCAGTGCCGGTCGAGGTCGAACACCGCGGCCTCGACGACCAGTCCGGTGAGCCCGGATTCCTCCTCGGCTTCGCGCAGCGCGACCGCGCGCAGGTCGGGATCGCCACCCGCATGCCCGCCGAGCTGCAGCCAGCGGTCCAGTTTGCGGTGGTGGGTCAGCAGGACCCGCCCGCCGCCGCGGTCCACCAGCCAGGCGGAGCCGGTCAGGTGGCCGACGTCGAGCTCGCGCCGGCAGCACCACGGGTGGGCGTGGATGAAGGCGCGGAACCGATCCACCTCGATGCGCCGATCGGGCCACGCCTCGCCATGGGCATCGATCAGATCCAGCAGGCGCTGGCGGGGCTCGGCGAGGAAGGGCATGGCGTCGGCGGTCGCGGGCTGTCGTGATGGGCCGCGGCGGCGCTTGCCCCTGCGGCGGTGTCTGCGTAAGGTACCGGGCACCCGGGCGTCCGGGCAGCGGCCCGGGGGCCGCGGCCCGCGGCCGGACCATCCATCCCATCCACGCACGAAGCCGGCATCGCCCCGCCCGTCGGGACGCCAGCCGGCCACACCGCAACGCCCAATCGGGGAGAACCGCATGCTTTTCTGGCGCGTCAAGCCGCTCGACCAGATCCTCGCCAACGCCGAGAAGAAGCCGCTGAAGCGGCAGCTCGGGGCGCTACAGCTCACCCTGCTCGGCATCGGCGCCATCATCGGCACCGGCATCTTCGTGCTGACCTCGATCGCGGCCAACGTGGCCGGCCCGGGCATGATGGTCTCGTTCATCATCGCCGCCGTGGTCTGCGCGCTCGCGGCGCTGGCCTACGCCGAACTGGCCTCGATGGTGCCGGTCTCGGGCTCGGCCTACACGTATTCCTACGCGGTGCTCGGCGAACTGGTCGCCTGGATCGTCGGCTGGGCCCTGATCCTCGAATATGCCGTCGCCGCCAGCGCGGTCGCGGTGGGCTGGTCGGGCTACATGGTGGGACTCATCAACGCCTCGGGCTGGTTCACCGTGCCGCCGGAACTCGCGGCCGGCCCGTTCGAGGACAAGAACGCCGGCATCATCAACCTGCCGGCGCTGTTCATCGCGCTGGTGATCACCGCCCTGCTGGTGTTCGGCACCTCGAAGAGCGCCAAGTTCAACGCGATCCTGGTCGCGATCAAGGTCGCGGCGCTGACCGCCTTCGTGGCGATCGCCCTGCCCGCCGCGCAGGCGCCGAACTTCGAGCCCTTCCTGCCGACCGGCTGGAACGGCGTGTTCATGGCCGCGGCGACCATCTTCTTCGCCTACGTCGGCTTCGACGCCGTGTCGACCGCCGCCGAGGAGACCACCAACCCGCAGCGCAACATGCCGATCGGCATCATCGGCTCGCTCGCGATCTGCACCATCTTCTACCTGCTGGTCGCGGCCGCGGCGATCGGCTCGGTCGGCGCGCAGCCGGGTGGTGAACTGGCGCAGTCCAAGGAGCCGCTGGCCTACGTGCTGCGCGAACTCGGCCACCCGCAGCTGGGCAACTGGATCGCCATCGCGGCCGGCCTCGCCCTGCCGTCGGTGATCCTGATGATGATCTACGGCCAGACCCGCATCTTCTTCGTCATGAGCCGCGACGGCCTGCTGCCGGAGGTGTTCAGCAAGGTGCATCCGAAGTACCACACCCCGCACGTGGTGACGCTGTGCACCGGCGCCTTCGTGTCGCTGTTCGCCGCCCTGTTCCCGGTCGGCAAGCTGGCCGACATCTCGAACTCCGGCACGCTGTTCGCATTCTTCGTGGTCGCCGCCTCGGTGATGGTCCTGCGCCGCACCGATCCGGGCCGCAAGCGCGCCTTCACCACCCCGCTCGCGTTCATCGTGTGCCCGCTGGCGATGGCCGGCTGCGTGTTCCTGTTCTTCAACCTCTCCGGCTACACGGAACTGATGTTCCTCGCCTGGGCGGTGATCGGCCTGCTGGTGTACTTCGGGTACAGCAAGAAGCGCAGCCACCTGGCGAAGCAGGGCTGATTCGCGGAAGGGGTCAGGGGTGAGGCGGGATTTGCCGCCGCACTGCGGCGGCCCGCCGAACGCCAGCGCGCGTAGCGCTGGCGGGGATCAGGGCTCGGGGCGCAGCGCGCGGCGCTGAGGTTACGGAGCCCAGGCTATCGGAGCGGCCGCAAGGCCGCTGCCCCCGCCACGGAGCGGTCGGAGATACGAACAAGGCCCGGCACTGCCGGGCCTCTTCGTTTGCGGACCCTGGATGTCGGGTCAGTTCGACTCGGGCGGTTCCAGCGCGGGCGGCGGGTCGTCGGCGAGGTCTTCGGCGTCGGCCTCGGCGCGCAGGTCCTTCGCCAGCCGCTTGCTCGCCTTGGCGCCGAGCTTCTGCAGCGTCTCCATCTGCGCCACCACGTTGCCGCGACCGCTCGACAGCTTGCTGCGCGCCTCGTCGAACGACTCGCGCGCGATGCGCAGGTTGCGATCGACTTTCTCCAGGTCGGCCATGAAGCCGTGGAACTTGTCGTACAGCCGCCCGGCGCGCTGCGCGATCTCCAGCGCGTTGCGGTTGCGGTCCTCGTTGCGCCACACGCTGGCCACCGTGCGCAGCGTCGCCAGCAGGGTCGAGGTCGAGACGATGACCACGTTGCGCTCCAGCGCATACAGGTACAGCTCGTCGTCGGCCCGCGAGGCCTCGACGAAGGCGGCCTCGACCGGCACGAACATCAGCACGAAGTCGACGCTGCGGATGCCCGGCAGATCGGCATAGCGGCGCTCGGACAGGCCCGCGACGTGGGCGCGCAGCGAGGCCACGTGGGCCTTCATCTCGGCACCGCGCGCGGCATCGTCGGGCGCACCGCACCAGCGCTCCCAGGCCACCAGCGAGACCTTGGCGTCGATCACCAGGTCGCGTTCGTCAGGCAGGTGGACGATCGCATCGGGGCGCAGGCGGCCGCCCTCGCCGTCCGCGCTGACCTGGGTCTCGAAGCCGCGGCCGCGCTCGAGGCCGGACGCCTCCAGCAGGCGCTCGAGCAGGACCTCGCCCCAGCGGCCCTGCACGCGCTGCTCGCCCTTGAGCGCGCGCGTCAGCGCGGTGGCCTCGTCGCCGAGCCGCTGGTTGAGGGTCTTCAGCGCCTCCAGTTCGTGCTTGAGCCCCGTGCGCTCGACCTGCTCGCGCTGCCAGGTCTCGGTGACCACCTTGCGGAAGCCTTCCAGCTGCTCGCGCAGCGGACCCAGCACCGCGCCCATCTGCTGCTGGTTGGCCTCGGTGAACTTGCGCGACTTCTCGTCGAGGATGCGCGCCGACAGTGCCTCGAACTCGGTCTTCATGCGCTCGCCGACCTGGTCCAGCGCGCGCTGGCGCTCCAGCGCGAGCGACTGTGCCGCTTCGGCCTGCGCGCGCGATTCGGCCAGCGCGGCCTGCAGGTGCGCCGCATCGGCGCGCAAGGCTTCGTGCTGTGCCCGCAGAGCGTCGAGGTCGGCGGCGAGCGGCTGCAGCGCGCCGAGGCGCGTCTCCAGCCGGGCACGCTCGGCGGCGGCGACCTGGAGTTCGGCCAGCGCTCGGCGCTCGGCCTCGCGCACGGCGGCAAGGTCGGCGCGAAGTTCGGCCTGCCGCGCGTCGTCCTGGGCCTGCTGGCTGCGCAGCGCGGCCAGTTCCGGCTCGCGCGACCGGGCGCCTTCCTCCCGCGCCGCGCGAACGCGCGCCATCGCCCAGGCGGCCAGGCCCACCAGCGCCAGCAGCAGGATGGTGCTGGCCACGCCGAGCACCAGGGTCGCGGGGTTGCCGTCCATTCGATCGTCGCGTCCCGGGAAAAGCACATTCTATCGGCCGCCGGGAGCGGCCCGGAAACGACGAGGGCGCGGCTCGCGCCGCGCCCTCCGGTCAAGCGATGTGACGGGCGATCAGGGCTTCTTGACCCACGCCGCGCACCAGCCCTTCGGGTGGACCGCCTTGCCCGGGAAGATCGAGCACGGCAGGTTGCCGTCGGCCTGCGGCGGCTGGTGCAGGTTGCAGTTCGTGCAGTTCTGGTCGGCCTTGTGGCTGGGGAACTTCGCAGCGTCGACCTTGCTGGTGTCCTCGACATAGCCGAGCGCCTTGGCGGTCGGATCGTCGACCGACAGCAGTGGCAGGTTGGCCGCGGCCGGCTGCATGGCAAGACCGCCGACGATCGGCGCGGTGGCCGCGCCCAGCACGGCGATCTTGATGAAACGGCGGCGGGAATTGTTCGACTCGCTCATGGCGGAATCCTCGGCTTGCGTTCGGGGTGTGCGATGATGATTGGCTATCGCGTCTGAATATGCGTTGAAACGGATCAACGCACCGCGAAACCGCGGCGCGGAGATTAATGCGCCGGACAGGTTCGCGACGAAAGGAAAACCAGTCGCATTTGCGCGCCGTTTTCGAGCCGCTATAGTGACGCGCCGCAGCATTCCGTACCGGAGAACCGCCATCACTTCCGCCGCCCACGACGCCGCCTTCCTGGCCGCCGCGCGCGCCCTCGCCGAGACGGGACGGGAACTCGCCGCCCGCGGCTGGACGCCGGCGACCTCCAGCAATTTCTCGGCCCGCGTCGACGCGCGGCGACTCGCGATCACGGTCTCCGGCCGCGACAAGGGCCGCCTGACCGAGGCCGACCTGATGCAGGTCGACCTCGAGGGACAGGCGATCGGCACGCCGCAGCGCCCGTCGGCCGAGACCTTGCTGCACACCCAGGTCTACGCCCGCTTCCCCGCCACCGGCGCCGTGCTGCACACCCACTCGCACAACCAGACGGTGGCCTCGCGGCTCTACGCGCGCGAGGGCATGATCCGCATCGAGGGCTACGAGCTGATCAAGGCCCTGCGCGGCCACGACACGCATGACACGGCGATCACCCTGCCGGTGTTCCCCAACACGCAGGACATGCACCAACTGGTGGCCGACGTCGACCGCTGGCTCGATGCCGGCCGACCGCTGCCCGGGTACCTGATCGACGGCCACGGACTCTACGCCTGGGGCCTTGATGTCGCCGAGGCGCGCCGCCATCTGGACGCGATCGAGTTCCTGCTCGGCTGCGAACTGGACCTGAGGAGACTGCGATCGTGAGCCGCTTGCGCATCTTCGCCGAGGCCGTCCCCGGCACGCCCGTGGCGGAATACACCGACCATGCCGCGATCGCGCGCGAACTCAACGCGCGCGGCGTGCGCTTCGAACGCTGGGCCGCCGCCGAGCCGGTGGTGCCGGGCGATCCGCCGGAGAAGGTGCTGGCCGCCTACAAGGCCGACATCGAGCGCCTGATGGCGGAGAAGGGCTACAAGGCGGTCGACGTGATCAGCCTCAACCCGGATCATCCGCAGAAGGCCGAACTGCGGCAGAAGTTCCTCAACGAGCATCGCCACAGCGAGGACGAAGTGCGCTTCTTCGTCGCCGGCGAAGGCCTGTTCAGCCTGCACCTTGACGACCACGTGTACGAGGTGCTGTGCACCAAGGGCGACCTGATCGGCGTGCCGGACAACACGCGGCACTGGTTCGACATGGGGCCGAACCCGAACTTCGTCGCGATCCGCATCTTCACCAACCCGGCGGGCTGGGTGGCGGACTTCACCGGCAGCGACATCGCGCAGCGCTTCCCGCGGCTGGCCAACTGAGCATGGCCGCTTTCGCGCGCCCGCGGGTCGTGCTGACCGACATCGAGGGCACGACGAGTTCGATCTCGTTCGTGAAGGACGTGCTGTTCCCCTATGCGCGCGAGCGGCTGCCGGCCTTCGTGGCCGCGCGCGCCGCCGACCCGGCAGTGCGCGGCCTGCTCGCCGATGCCGCGCGCGAGGGCGGGATCGAGGGTGCCGACGACGCGGCGGTGGTGGCGCTGCTGCAACGCTGGATCGACGAGGACCGCAAGGCCACGCCGCTCAAGGCTCTGCAGGGCATGGTCTGGGTCGACGGCTACGACGGGCGGCATTTCGTGGCCCACATGTATCCCGACGCCACCGCGGCGCTGCGCCGCTGGCACGCGGCCGGGATCCCGGTGCACGTGTACTCCTCGGGCTCGGTGCCGGCGCAGAAGCTCTACTTCGGCCATACCCAGGACGGCGACCTGCTGCCGCTGCTGTCCGGCTACTTCGACACCACCACCGGCCCCAAGCGCGAGTCGGCGTCCTATCGCCGCATCCTGGATGCGATCGGCACGCCCGGGCGCGAGGTGCTCTTCCTGTCCGACATCGACGCCGAACTCGACGCCGCCGCCGAGGCCGGGCTGGCCACCGCCTGGGTGCGCCGCGACGGCACGCCGGCGCCGCACGCCCGGCACCGCGCGATCACGTCGTTCGACGAACTGGGCTTCTGAGCCCGCGTCAGACCGGTCGCAGCGCGCGGCGCACGACCAGCTTGAGACCCGACCACACGGCGTCGACCGCGCACACCTTGACGTCGACGAAACCCAGCGGCAGCGCCACCTCGCGCACCACGTCCTCGCTGACCGTGCTCGCCACGCCTGACGCCTTCTTCGGCCACGAGACCCACACCGCGGCCTGCGGCGGCAGCGCGGTGCGCAGCGCGAACAGGCGCCGCGCGAGATCCTCCCGGCGGGTGACGAACACCTGCGCGAGATCGATCCGCGAACTGGCGCGGGCCGCGAAGGTCACATCGGCCGGCAGCGGCGCCAGCAGGTCCAGGTAGCCGTCGGGCGCGCCGAGCAGCAGCAGCCGGCAGCCGGTGTCGATCCCGAGCTTCTTCGCCAACGGCGAGCCGGAGTAACCGGCTGACGGCGGTGCAGCCATGGGCCACAGGATCGCGCCGACGCCCGGCCGGCGCAATGACCGGCGATCAGGGGGCGGGGCCGAGCAGGTCCCAGCGATTGCCGTAGAGGTCCTCGAACACCGCGACGCGGCCGTAGGGCTCGTCGCGCGGCTCGCGCACGAAACGCGCGCCGGCGGCGCGCAGGCGCGCCTCGTCGCGCGCGAAGTCGTCCGTGCGCAGGAACAGAAACACGCGGCCGCCGGCCTGGTCGCCGATGAAGCGCGCCTGTTCCGGCGTGGCGGCGCGCGCCAGCAGCAGGGCGCAGCCTTCCGCATCGTCGCCGGGCGCGATCACGACCCAGCGCTTGCCCTGTTCCGGCACCGCGCGGTCTTCGACCACGCGGAACCCGAGCGCGGCCTGGTACCACGCGATCGCCTCGTCGTAGTCGCGCACCAGCAGCGCGACCAGCGCGAGGCGGCGCGCCTGCGCCATCAGCGCTGGCGCAGCCAGTCGTGGATCGCCGGCGGCACCTCGCGCTGCGAGCGGCCCGACACGTAGATCCCGATGTGGCCGCCCTTGAACGCGATCTCGGTGTAGTCCTTGCTGCCCACCACGCCGGCCAGCGCGCGCGAGGCCGCCGGCGGCACCAGGTGGTCCTGCTCGGCGAAGATATTGAGCACCGGCTGGCGGATGGCCTTCAGGTCCACCGCGCGACCGCCGATCTCCAGCCCGCCGCGCACCAGCCTGTTGCCCTGGTAGAAGTCCTTGATGAACTGGCGGAACGCCTCGCCGGCCTGGTCGGGCGAGTCGAAGATCCACTTCTCCATGCGCAGGAAGTTCTCGACCTCCTCCTTGCTGTCGAGGATGTCGACCAGCCCGACATACTTCTGGAAGTTGAGCCGGAACGGCTTGAGCGTCAGGTAGCACCAGTTCATCAGGTCGCCGGGCACGTTGCCGAGCGTGTCGACCAGCAGGTCGACGTCCATGTCCTGCGTCCAGTGCGAGAGCATGTTGTCCGGCGTGTGGAAGTCGACCGGCGTGACCATGGTCACGAGGTTGCGCACGGTCTTCGGGTGCAGCGCCGTGTAGCACAGCGAGAATGCGCCGCCCTGGCAGATGCCGAGCAGGTTGATCGCCGGCACACCGTGGCGCCTGGCGACCACCTCCACGCAGCGCCGGATCGTTCCGTTGATGTAGTCGTCCAGCGTGGTGAAGCGGTCCGACGGGTCGGGGTAGCCCCAGTCGATCAGGTACACGTCCTCGCCCTTGTCGAGCAGGCCGCGCACGATGGAGCGATCGTGCTGCAGGTCGACCATGTAGGGCCGGTTGACCAGGGCGTAGACGACCAGCAGCGGCACCTTCGCGGTCGGGGCATGCTCGCCCTTGAACCGGTACAGCACCACCTTGCCCTCGCGCCAGACCGCTTCGCGCGGGGTGGCGCCGTAGGTGACGTCGTCGACCTCGCGCAGGGTCTTCGCGCCGCGCGCGATCTTCTCGCCGAGTGCTGCGACCTCGCGCAAGGCCTCGTCGGGCGTGAACTGCAGGGGACCGAACATGGCTCAGCGTCCTCCCTTGCGGGGTTTGCGCGCCGACCGCCGCAGCGCCGCCAGCCGCTCGGCGAAACTGCCGCTCGCGGGCGCGTCCTTGCGGGCGCGTTTCGGCGCGGGCGCCGGTCGCGCGGGCTTGGCCGGCGGCGCCGCGGTGCCGCCCACCACGCGAAGCCGTGGCGGGCGGGCGCGCGAGGCGGCGGCCGGGGCGACCTTCGCGGGCGCCTCGTTCCTGGGCGCCGGCGCGCGCGGTGGCTTCGCAGCGGCGCGACGCGGTTTCGCCGCCTTGGGCGGCGCCGGCGGTGGCGGTGCGTCGGGTGTCGTCGTCGGGGTGGCCCGATGCGCACCGTGTTCGAGTTCCGCCAGCCGACGCTGGAGGTCCGCCACCTTGCGATGCAAAGCATCGACTTCGGCGCGCCCTGGCATGCCGAGCGCCGCGCTGCCGCGCTCGACCTCCTGCTGCACGTGGCGCCGCACCGCCATCTGCGCGTTCACCAGCGCGCCGTAGGCAGCACGGAATTCCGGCGACAGCGCGACTTCGGCGTAGCCTTCCTCGGCGGCGTCGATCCACAGGTCGTACAGGGCGCGGAACGACTTCAGCTGGCGGCCCGGCTCGCTGTGCGCGGACAGCTTCGCCTCGACCTTCTCCAGCGCGCGCCGGCTGGCGTCGACCATCAGGCGGTTGTACTCGTCCATCCGCGCGCGGTAGTCGTCGAGCGCCAGCGCGAAGCGCTGCTGGCGCTCCTGCGACTCGCGCGCGTAGCCGAACGCCGGCAGGTGCATCAGCGCCTGGAAGTCCTGTCGCAGCGGGGCGGCCGCCGCGGCGAAGTCGCCGAACAGCTGCTCGAAGCCGCGCGCGCCCTGCCCCATGGCCTCGCGCAGCGCATCGCGCATCGGATTGTCCTGCGGGCCGAGCCCACCGAGGGCCGACGAGATCGCCGAAGCCCAGTCGGCGCCGGAGGGCGCGGCCTTGCCGGACGCGGCCGAGAGGCCCGCCTGCATCATCTGCACCATCTGGCGCGCACCGGCGACCATGCGGTCGACGGCCTCGTTGCCGGACGCGCCGCCACCGGCCATGCGCGCCCACTGCTCGAAACCTTCCTGCATCGGCGGCGTCGCGCCGGGCGCGCCCGCGGCGTCCTTCCAGGCGCGCGCGAACTGCTCCTGCAGCGCCTGCCAGCCGGCGAGCCAGGACTCGGGGGGATTGGGTTTCGGCATCGCAGCGGCTCCCTCGGGATCGCCGGGATGCTACACCGCGCCCATGGCGCGACCAACCGCAACCGAGGTCGCGGCGTGCCTATTCGAAGCCGTCGGCGAACAGCAGTTCGTCGAGGCCGAAGGTCCGCTCGACCGCGCCGATGTCGCAGGCCGGGCCTTGCGGGCGAACGACGCCACGCTGGTCGACGCCCAACGCCCCCCCACCCACATCCACGCAGGCCGCCGCGCCGATGCGGTCCAGCAGCGCGCTGCCGGCCATGGGCACGCGCGCCGGCAACTGCACGGCGCCGGACGGCTGCAGGGCACCGAGCATCGGCGGCGTGCCGGCCACCAGGTCGCTGGCGACGAACCCCGCGGCGTCGCCGCGGTCGCCGACGAGGTTCGACCCCAGCGAGGCGAAGCCGATGGCCGCGCCGTGCAGGTCGGGGTTGAGCACCGCCGAACCTTCGACCAGCACCGTGTTGCGCATCACGATGGTGGCGGCGCGCGCGCCCTTGTAGAGATTGCCGCCACTGCGCCCGCCGGTGTTCGGGCCGAGCGTGCTCGAGACCACTTCCAGCGAGCCGTTTCCGATGCCGATCGCGCCGCCGCTGCACGCAGGTCCCGCCGTGTTTCCGGCCAGGGTGGTGTTGACGATCACCACGCTCGCGCCCGCGCCCTCGCTGCGGATCGCCGCGCCGCTGCCGCAATCCGCGGCGTCGATCGTGTTGGCGTCGAACACGCTGCCGCGCACCACCAGGCTGCCGCCGGCGCCGCTGCGCTGGTTGAGCACCGCGCCACCGGAGATGCCGGCGCCATTGCCGGTCAGGCGCACGCCCTCGAGGCGCAGCACCCCGGTGTTGAGGATCGCGCCGCCACTGCCTGCATTGCCGGCGTTGCCCGACGCCAGGGTGAGGTTGCGGATCGCCGTGCCGCCGGCGGCGCTGCTGGACACCTCGAACAGCCGGCGGGCATTGGCGCCCGAGATGCGCGTGTTGCTGGCCCCGTTGCCGGTGATCGTGAGCGCCGTGGCGATCACGATCGGCGTGCTGGTGAGGGTGATCACCTGGCCGTTGAGCGCCGGATCGAAGGTGATCTGCGTGCCGTCCGGCGCCCCGGCGACCGCCGCGCGCAGGCTGCCGGTGCCGGCGTCGGCGATCGTGGTCACGACCCGCGTCGTTGCCTGCGCGTATGCGCTGCCGATACCGCACAGGAAAAGGATCGCGATCCCGCAAGTCTTCATGCCGCTGCCTCGTTGGCCGTCGCCGGGCGCTGCATGCGCCAGTACGCGCCGGCGTCGCCGTCGACGACGAACCCGAGCCGCTGGTACCAGGCCAGCGCGGGATTGTCCTTCTCGACGTGCAGCCGGACCGCGCGGCGACCGGCGTCCGCACGTGCCAGCACAGCGGCCAGCAAGGCGCGACCGATCCCGCGCCGGCGGAACGGCGCCAGCAGCGCCACGTCGACCAGCAGCAGCGCGTCGCAGCTGTCGTCGAGGTAGAGCCGTCCGGCGTCGGCGCCGTCGACCACCACGATCGACCACTCGGCCTGCGGATAGTGGTCGCGATAGTGTCGGCGCTGCGCCTCGAACTGCATGTCGAGGAAGGCCTCGCGCTGCGCCACCGACCACGGCACCCGCGCGAGTTCGTCGGCTCGGGCGGACGCGTAGATCGAGCGCGAAAGCGCGCGATCGTCGTCGGTCTCCGGGCGCAGGCGGATCGCAGGGGCGGCGGCGATCATGGGCGCGGCGGGAAGATGCCCTGCAGGGCGATGATGAAGTTCAGCACCAGGCTGGGCTGCATGTTCTCGTGCGGCTGCGACCCGCCGGCCGTACCCTGCGCGGCGGCCGCAAGGCCCGGGTTGGCCGCGGTATACACCGGATCCACCGTGGACCCGAAGCGGGTCCCAACCGGATTGGCGCGATCCGCCACCGCGGTGGAGACCGCCACCGGATGCGAATGCGGCGGCATCTCGGCGACCGTCAGCGTGACCGACTCGGTGCCGCCGCGCTCGCCCAGTACGCGCGGCGGCAGGCCCGGACCCTGCCCATCGAACATCGGCGCGCGTCCGCGCAGGTCCGGCAGGGCGAACGTGGTCTGGCCATTGCCGCCGAAGGTCGTGCCCAGCAGCGAGAACAGTGCGGTGTTCTGCGAGATCGGCAGCAACTGCCCGTCGCACAGGGCCCAGCCGACCGGCGCGAAGTTGAAGCCGACGATGCGGATCTCGGCGATGAAGGGCTCGGACATCGGCTCAGTTCCTCGGCGGGAAGATGCCGAACAGCGCGATGATGAAGCTCACGCAAAGGTAGGGCTGCTGGTTCGGGTGCGGCTGCGCGCCGCCAGCGCCGAGCAGGCCCGGCTGCTGCGCGTTGGCCGCAGCACCGGTGTACAGGTCGGCTTCGCCGGCGGCGGGGAAGGCGCCGGCCGGCGCCACGCTGCGCACGCCGCCCGTCGCGGCCAGCAACGGATGGGTGTGCACGGGCAGTTGCGCGCTGCTCAGGGTCACGTCGACGGCCCCACCCGACTGACCGAGGACGCGCGGCGACAGCCCCGCGCCCTGTCCGAAGTGGATCGGGATCCGGCCCCGCAGGTCGGGCAGCGCGAAGGTGGTCTGGCCGTTGCCGCCGTAGGTGGTGCCCAGCAGCGAAAACAAAGCGCTGTTCTCGCTGATCGCGAGGAGCGAACCATCGCAGAAGGCCCATCCCAGCGGCGCGAAGTTGCCGCCGAACATCCGAATCTCGCCGATGTAGGGCTCGCTCACGCGTTCAGTTCCGGGATGGAAACACGCCCTGCAGCGCGATCGCGAACTGCACGACGAGGAAGGGCATCATGTTGGCGTGCGGCTGCGCGCCACCGGCGGGCAGCGAATTCGCACCGGTGGCGAGCGGCGTCACCGCCCCGCTGCGCCACAGCGGCGAGCCGGCGCGGGCCGGCACGGCGCCCGAGGGGTCGGTGCGGTCGGCGAGCGCGTCGCTGGCGGCGAGCGCGTGCGCGTGCTGTGGCATCTGCGAGGCGAACAGGGTGACGGACTCGGCGCCCAACACCTCGCCCTGCGAGCGCGGCGTCAGACCGGGCCCCTGGCCGACGTGGACCGGAACCCGCCCCTGCAGGTTGGGCAGGGCGAAGGTGGTCTGTCCGTTGCCGCCGTAGGTGGTGCCGAGCAGCGCGAACAGGGCGGAATTCTGGGCGATCGACAGCAACTGTCCGTTGCACAGCGCCCATCCGCGCGGGGGGAAGTCGAACGCGAACAGCCGGATTTCGCCGAGGAACTGCTGGCTCATGGGGCCTCCGTCCGGCGTCGACTATAGCGCGCTTGCCCGCGGCCGTCGCAAGGCGCATCCTGCGCACCACTGGAGGCCCGCATGCACTGCTCCCGCCGCAGCCTGATCGTGTCCGCGCTGTCCGCATCGGTGGCCGGCGCGCTCGTCGAAGACGCCGACGCCGCGCTGCGCGCCAGCGCCGAAGTCGGCGCGCGGTCGCGATTCGCGCCACTGCTCGGCGAGCCCTTCGTGCTGCGCGACGCAGGTGCCGCGCACGTGGCCGAACTGGTGGCGATCCGCGACCTGCCGCGCGCAGGCGATGCCGAGCATTGCTTCGCACTGGAATTCGCGCTGCTTGGCCCCGCCCGGCCGGCGCAGGCCACGTTCGAAATCGTGCATCCCGCGCTGCCACGCTTCGCCGCGCTGGCGGTGCCGACGGCACACGCCGGCGACCGGCTGGTTGTCGTGTTCAACAGCCCACGCTGACGCGACGCGGCGCGTCATTCGAGGCGACGGTTGAAGCTCGCGTGGTACGCACTGGTACCGTCGGCCCGCCCGAATGGCACCAGCAGCAGGGCGTGCGACGGCAGGCCTTCGATATCGACCGCATACAGCCCCTGCGCCGCCGCGGCATCGCGCACGGCGAATTCGAGTGCGAACGACTCGAACCCCCCGGCGCAGTGGCGCGCGCTGACCTCGCGCAGCACGCCGGCCGCCACCGACCCTGGGCTGCCGGGCAACCACACCCGCACCGCCCGCCCGCGCGCAGCCGCGTAGTCGGCATGCGCGACGCACACGGCCAGCAGGTCCTCGAGGGGCGGTGAAGGATCCATCGCACCGCCGATGGTACTCGCGGCGCCAGATGCGCGACACGTCCGTATCGGATCGCGTTGGGGCGCTGGCCGGCTCCAACCCGGGCAGCGCGACCGGGGCTGCCGCAAGCCCGAAAAGCTCGCGGCGCACGCGCCGCTCCCACAAAGCCTGGGCTTCGACGCGGCGCTTTGCCCGAGCGCATCGACTGTAGGAGCGCTGCGTGCAGCGCGACCGGGGCTTGCCGCAAGCGCGAAAAGCTCGCGGCGCACGCGCCGCTCCTACACGCGACCGGCTTCGACGCGGCGGATCGGCCAGGTGCCTTGCCTGTGGGAGCGCTGCGTGCAGCGCGATCAGGCGCTGGACCGGGACAGGCGCTGCAATCGGCGGCGGTGCCGGGGGTCGGTCGGCGCAATGGCCACGAGGCGCTCGGCGTAGCGGCGCGCGCGGTCGCGATCGCGGTGCACGTGCTCGGCGATCTTGGCCAGGCGCTCCAGCGCCAGCGCGCAGGGTCGTGGACCCTCGGCCAGCGGGGCCAACAGGGCCTCGACCGCCGGCCAGCGACGCTCGCGGGCGTGGATCGACGCCAGCGCGCGGCGCGCGGCAGCGTCGTGCAGCGCGCCCTCCAAGGCCGCGCGGGCCGCATCGGGGCGACCGGCCTGGGCCAGCCGGCGGCCGATCGCCGCCGCATCGGCATCGAAGCGCGACGGGTCCGCGTACACCGCCCGCAGCGCCGGCAGCAGGCGCGCCAGCGCCACCACGTCGTCGCGGTTGTGGCGGATCGCCTCGCCCAGCATCGCGGTCTCGCCCTGGCGCAGGAAGGCGGTGTAGGCCTGCGGGGCGAAGGCCCCGGGCAGGTCGTCGACCCGTTCGATGCCGAGCAGGCGGCGTTCCGCGGTCTGCAGGCGACAGTCCGGCCAGCGCGAGTCGAAGGCGCGGCGCAGCGGATGCAGCAGATCCCAGTGCGCGCGGCCGGCGAGCGGATCGCGCAGCCGCGACAGGCGCAGGCGCGCAGCCAGCAGCGGCAGGTCGAAGGCCTTGCCGTTGAACGACACGAGGTGCGGGTTCTCCGGCAGGCGATCCATCATCGCGCGATATATCCGCTCCTCCGCGCCTGGCGAGACCAGCAGCCACTGCTGCACGGCGAGTGCGTCGCCGTCGTGCCAGGCCAGACCGAGCAGGAACACCAGCGTGCCGGTGCCGCCGGCCAGTCCGGTGGTCTCGGTGTCGAGGTAGACCAGCGGCCCCGCGGCGCCCTCCCCCGCCTCCCACGGCACGGGATCGCGCGCGCAGGGCGGCAGCGGCGCTCGGAATTCGATGCAGCGCACGCCGGGCGCGACCTCGGTGCCGGGCAGCGCGCGTTCCGCCGTGCGGCGGCGCGCCTCGCGCACGCGCTGCGCCTGGCGCAGGAACTCGATGCGCGCGGTCCAGTCGTCGGCGGGGACGGCGTCCGCCACCCGGTCGGCAACGCCGGCCGCCGGCGTCGGCGCGGTGGTTCCGGCCGACGGCGGCGACGCGACCACGCTGCCCCGCTGGCGCAGCAGCGCGCCGAGCCGGGCCTGCAGGTCGGCGCCGCTGCGCGGATCAGCCATCGACGGCGAGTTCCCGCATCCGCGCCTCGCTCTCGCGCGCGAGCACGGCCGGATCGGGCCGCGCGACCGGCACCGCGTCGCCGTCGTCGAGCGCCGTGCCGTCGAACAGGGCCAGCACGCGCAGCGCCAGCGCCTTGGGCGCGCGGGCGTGGGTCTCGTCGGAGCCGAGCACCGGTCCGATGCACGCGGGGCAACCGTGGGCGCAATCGCAACCCTGCACCAGGCCACGCGCGGCGGCCACCAGCGCGCGGCGCTGGCCGAACAAAGGCTCGGAGAAGCCGGTGCCGCCGGGGTAGTTGTCGTACAGGAACACGGTGGGTGCGAAACGCGCCAGCATCTCCGGCTGGATCTCGCGATCGCTGGCATCGCGCAACTGGCCGCGCCCGCGCGCATCGACCACCGCGTTCCATTCGCCGGCGCCCGAGCCCACCGCCTTGCCGAGGTCGCGTGGTTCCGCCATCGCGGCCAGCACCGCCACCGTGTGCAGCGCGTAGGCCGCACCGAGGAAACCGTCGAGCGCCGCCCAGCGGCTGTCGAAGGCGCGGTCCAGCGCGGCTTCATCGACCTGCCACCACAGGGCGGAGGTGTGCATCTCGCGATCGGGCAGGTTCACCGGCCCGTAGCCGATGTTCTCGTGGGTGTAGTAGCGGATCTTCTTGTAGCCGGTCACCCGACGGACCAGGTGCACCTCGCCGTGGCCGGCATCGGATGCGGCGCCGCGTTCGCCATCGAATCGCTCCAGCACCTTCAGTTTCTGGTACTCGATCGCATCGGTGTAGTAGTCGACGTTGGTGCGGGTCACGTAGGCCTTGCGCCCCACCCAGTCGAGCTTCTCGACCTGCCAGGGCCGGCTCTGCACCATGTAGATCGCGCCCTCGTACAGGGTCTCGGCGGCAGCCGAATAGTCGACCTCGGCGATGATGGCCTGCTGGCCGTCGGTGCGGTCGACGACCACGAAGTTGCCGTCGGCGACCGAGCGCAGCGAGACCGCGTTGGCCGGATAGGCGTCGGCGATCCAGTGCCACTGGCCGGCGTCGCCGTGCAGCACGCCCTGCTCGGCGAGGAACTCCAGCAGTGCCCGCGGATCGGCGTGGCCGAAGCGGTCGCCGTCGCGGAACGGCAGTTCGAAGGCCGCGCAGCGCACGTGGTCGAGCAGGATCAGCAGCTGGTCGGGCGCGATCCGTGCGTGCTCGGGGCTGGCGTCGAAGAAGAACTCCGGGTGGCGCACGACGTACTGGTCGAGCGGGTCGGAACTGGCCACCAGCACGCCCAGCGCCGCCTGCTTGCGGCGCCCCGCGCGGCCCAGCCGCTGCCAGGTGGCCGCCACCGAGCCGGGGTAGCCGTTGAGGATGCAGACGTCGAGGGAGCCGATGTCGACCCCGAGCTCAAGCGCCGAGGTGCTCACCACGCAGTCGATCTCGCCCGCGCGCAGCTTGCGCTCGGTGGCCCGGCGCTCCTCCGGCAGGTAGCCGCCGCGGTAGGCGTGGATCCGCGCCGGGCGCCGCGGGTCGTGGTCGAACACGTCCTTGAGGTACTTGGTCAGCACCTCGACCATCAGCCTCGACTGCGCGAAGACGATGGTCTTGTAGCCGGCGCGGATCGCCGCGCGGGCGATGCGCGTGGTCTGCGAGCGGTTGGAGGCGCGGATGCCGAGGTCGGGATTGATGACCGGCGGGTTCCACAGCAGCAGGTGCTTGGCCCCGGTCGGCGCCCCGCTCTCGGTGATGGCGTGGACCGGGCCGCCGAGCAGCGCTTCGGCGTGCTCCTTGGGGTTGCCGATCGTCGCCGAGCACAGCACGAAGCGCGGGCTTACGCCGTAAAAGGCGCAGATCCGCCGCAGCCGCCGGATCACGTTGGCCACGTGGGAGCCGAACACCCCGCGGTAGTTGTGCACCTCGTCGATCACCACCCAGCGCAGGCTCTCGAAGAACTGCGCCCACTTGGTGTGGTGGGGCAGGATCGCCTGGTGCAGCATGTCCGGGTTGGTGACCACGATGTCGCCGCGGGTGCGCACCGCCTTGCGCGCGTCGCCCGGGGTGTCGCCGTCGAAGGTGTAGGCACGGATGCCCAGTTCGCCCGCGCGGTTGAGCTCGTTGAGCTCGGCCACCTGGTCCTGGGCCAGCGCCTTGGTGGGGAACAGATAGAGCGCCTTCGCCTGCTGGGTGCGCGCGGCGTGCAGCACCGGCAGGTTGTAGCAGAGCGTCTTGCCCGAGGCGGTGGGCGTCACCACCACCACGTCGTGGCCTTCGTGCACCGCATCCCAGGCCTCGCGCTGGTGGGAGTACAGGCGGAAAATGCCTCGTCGCTCCAGCGCCGTGCGCAGCGCGGGGTCGAGTTCGGCCGGGAAATCCGCATGGCGGCCCTCCCGCGCC
>Ga0209450_10000628_pt1 | contig 17791 bp, 17 predicted proteins | sample FrelakmetLWP11LW_FD_187149 | JGI IMG/M metagenome (GOLD analysis project Ga0209450, IMG submission 187149) | Freshwater lake sediment microbial communities from the University of Notre Dame, USA, for methane emissions studies - LWP11 LW (SPAdes)... | ecosystem: Environmental > Aquatic >...
GAGTCGGGCATTGGTAATTATGTCTGCAACAAGTTGGGTATAGTCTGCCGTAAGCCTGATCTTAAGGATTGGAATAAGTTGGTTTCTAAAATTAGCTTAGTTAAGCCAAGTATAAAGGTAGGTGTAATTGCAAAGTATATGAGCAATGAAGACACCTACTTGAGTGTTTTTGAAGCGCTTAATGCTGCCGGCTGGTACCATAATCTTAATATTGATATTGTATGGGTGGATTCTGAAAAGCTTGAAACAGATAGCGAGTTGCCCGAAGGTTTAGATGGAATTTTAGTTCCTGGCGGATTTGGTTCTAGGGGCTTAGAAGGTAAAATAATGGCATCTAGGTATGCCCGCAAAAATAAGGTTCCTTATCTGGGGCTCTGCCTTGGTATGCAAGTTGCTGTAATTGATTTTGCAAGAGAAGTTTTGCACGACGAAAAAGCCAATAGTAGCGAGATGGATCCAGAAGCAAAAAACAAAGTAATTTACATAATGCCAGACCAAATTGGCGTCGACCTTGGGGGTAGTATGCGGCTAGGAGACTACAAGGCCAAAATAAATAAAAAATCTCGAGCCTTTTTGGCTTATGGACAATCAACTGTTTTGGAGCGACATCGTCATCGTTATGAATTTAATAATGACTACCGAAAAGAATTGGAGGCTGCTGGGCTTGTAATTGCTGCAACATCTCCAGACGGTAAATTGGTTGAAATAATTGAGCATAAAGAGCACCCGTTTTTTGTTGCTAGCCAATTTCACCCAGAATTTAAGTCTAGGCCAAATCGGCCGCATCCTCTCTTTAGAGACTTCATTGGAGCTATAAAACACCTCAACTCTAAAGCTTCACCTGAAAAGCTAGGTAGCAATCTTAAATTACAAAAAAAGCCGCTGTAAAGCGGCTTTCAGAAGCAAAGGCCTATTTATTCAGCAGATCCAGCTACAACACTTACAAGAGATTTGCGTTCTTTGTTGCCGGTGAAGGCTTCTTTTCGAACTGTCTTAAATTCAACTGATCCGGCCTTTAGGGCGAAAAGAGTGTGATCTTTTCCGATTCCAACATGTGAGCCGGCAATAAATTTGGTGCCTCTTTGACGAATAATAATATCTCCGGCCTGAACTACTTGTCCTCCAGATTTTTTAACACCTAGTCTTTTTGATTGCGAATCTCTACCGTTTTTTGTAGAGCCGCCAGCTTTAGTCTTTGACATACTATTTCTCCTTATTCGGTTTAAATACAACAATCTGCCGACCTGTAAATTGCCCCTCTCGGTGATAGCTGAGAGTGCTACGTCGAACAGATTTAAACTCGGATATAGTATATCCCAGATTAGCGATTTCGTCAATAAGATTAAGCTCTATAACCTTTTCGTTAAGCACCCAGAAGGGTAATGAGATGCAAATGGATTGTGGCATGTTGTCTTGGAGATTGATATTTTCGAAAAATTTTAGATACAAATCTCTTAATTGAGGCTTTTGTTCATTAATAAGCTGCACAGTTGGCTTTGATAAAAAATTTGTCCCCAGAAATCCTTCCGTGACTATCGAATAATCCGAATTAGGATAGTTTGCATTTGTGGCATCGGTAGGAGGTAAAATTTCTATTGGCTTACAGTTATCAAAGTTTTGTTTAAGCCAGGCAGTGTTTTTTTGGCTGCAGTCTGTCATGTCCTTGGAAATATCACTTCCAATGGATGAATAGCCCATCAGAGAAGCCTCCATTAAGAGCCCACCAGATCCGCAAAAAGGGTCCACTACCTTTGCGCTTTTGGGTATTTGAGCTAGATTAATCATAATTTGAGACAGCTTTGGTGGGAGCATTCCGACCTTTCTATCTCTGCATGGCTTTTCATAGTCCCTCTTAGAATATGAATCTACATCTTGAAAAGATAAGCAAATCGCTAGTTTTATTGAGTTTTGTGTATTTATAACGATGAATTCTCGCCCGTTCGATGAAGTTAGTTTGTTGTGCTTTAAAGATGCTGCATTGAGTGTATTTCCTTCATTTGCTGCAACATAGCGCGGTTTTATTCCAATTTCTTTTAATTTCTTTTTGAGTTTAATCCCAAACTGATTAACATTTATCTTAGAGCTGCCATAGCTGCTTATACCATAAGAAAATTTAGTGTCTAAATTTAGTTTGTTGCAATAATTTATGATCTCGGCCTGCAGATCACCGACGGTTGATATACTGTCAGAAATTAATTCACCGATTTTGATTGTTCCACCTAAGTTTTTTGTATCGACTAATTTTGGAGACATGACAATATTCGGAAGAAGCATCTGCGTTTCGATGTTTTTGCTCTCCAATTCTGCCAGACAAAGCTCCGTTTCGCGACCTAGTAAGTAAATATACATAACTCTATTATACCTCATACCACTATTGCTCGAGCTGATGTACAATAGCTTTATGAGATTAAGGCACGTTTTCTTTTTTATTGCTCTGGTTTTGATAACTGTTTTTGCAATTGTGCAGTTCGGAGAATTGCAAAACTTTATGGATATTATTAAAAAGATAAATGTCTTTTTGTTGTTAATTGTTTTTGTATTTAGGTACTTAGCATACTTTTTTAATGCGAAATACTTTCAGGCTTATCTTAAGAACTTTAATCATCCAATTCCTTTAAAAACTATCTATAAAGATGTTCTAACTATGAATTTCGCAAACACCGTTTTCCCTAGCGGAGGAATTAGCGGCATAGCATTATTACGAAGCCAATTTAGAAAGCATAAAGTCTCGGCACATACCACGACGGTAGCTCAGGCATTTTGGATTGGATTTACTGCAGTTTCTTATATCGTTTATCTTTTGTTGGCGCTTTTGATGCTGTTTTTGTCTCAGAAAATCGAGATGGTAAGCTTCAGATTAATTATGATAATACTGGTTTTTGTTTTAATCGGTTCAATTATAGTCGTAGGCCTACTGCTAAATAGAAGAATTGCTGAGAAAGTGACTTATTTGCTGACTCGGCCGACTAACTGGATTTTAAAAAAGTTTAGGCGCAATAGTTTAGAAAAACAGCAATTGCATGAGCTAAATAGTAAATTTTATGAAACACTTTATGAATTTAAAAATAATTGGAGAATGTTGGTAAAACCATTTTTATGGTGTTTTGTATCGATGGGGTTTGATTTGCTTTCACTTTATATGGTCTTTATTGCATTTGGATTTTACCCCAATCCTGGCGTAATCATTGCAGCCTACCTAATAGCCCTAGGACTATCGGTCTTGTCCGTATTCACGTCTGGAATCGGCGTTTTTGAAATTGGCATGGTAAGTATATTGGTTGGTTTGGGCCTAAGCTTTGATTTGAGCTTCTCTGCATCAATTGTGTTTAGAATTATCGCGCTGTGGTTATTTTTGCCAGTCGGTTTATATTTCTACAAAAGGACGATGCTAGATGGGAAATGAAGCAATCACAGTATCAGAATTTAATTCCCTTCTAAATCAAACACTGTCTTTCGCTTATCCGGAGGTAATTGTTGAGGGGGAAGTGTCGAGTTTTAAAGTTAATCAAGGTAAGTGGGTGTTTTTTGACCTAAAAGACGAGGATAGCCTGGTCGGGTGCTTCATAACAATCTATCAGCTCAAAACCGAATTAGAGGATGGTATGCTCATCAGGGTTAAGGCAACTCCCCAGCTAACCAAATGGGGTAAATTTAGTCTGACAGTTAAAGAAGTAGAGCTGGCGGGTGAAGGTTCAGTTAAGCGGGCATTTGAAATGCTTAAAGCCAAATTTGAAAAAGAAGGTCTTTTTGAGCAAGATCGAAAAAGGCAACTCCCTCAATACCCGCAGAAAATTGCACTCATAACATCCAATCAAGCAGCCGCTTATAATGATTTTTTAGCGATCATTAACGACCGCTGGGCTGGGCTAGAAATTGAGCACATACAGGTTCAGGTCCAGGGACCGAGCGCACCTCTGCAAATAGCCGAGGCAGTAGAGTATATAAATGAGCTTAAAGACTACGATGCTCTTGTGATAATTAGGGGCGGTGGTAGTGCCGAGGATTTGCAGGCATTTAATACTGAAGAGGTGGTTAGGGCAGTATATGGAAGCCGTGTTCCAACCCTGGTAGCTATTGGTCACGAAGACGATGTAAGTCTTGCTGAGTTGGCCGCCGACATTAGAGGTGCCACACCAACCGATGCAGCCAGAAGATTGGTCCCCGACAAATTAGAGCTATTATCTAAGATTAAGTCCGATCAATTAAGAAATTACTCTGCAGTTGAGGGTATAATGCTTAAAACTAGACAGCATTTGAGCGGCTTTTATCATAGCCTAGAGGTGAGAATTAATAATCTTAGATTCGATTCAGCAGAACTCTACGCCAGAACCACAGGCGCCATTCAGAGGGCTTTAGAGCAATATTCATCGCAAATTAACCTTCAAAAGAAATTGCTGTATGGCCTAGATCCATCGGCCATCCTTTCCAGGGGTTACAGCATAGTAAGGCTTAATGGCGCTGTTATAAAGTCAGCCGAAGAATACAAGTCGGGAGATGAGCTTATGATACAATTACATCAAGGACAGATAACAATTAAGGATTCAAAAAATGAAGAAAAACAGCAAAGCAGAATCGAATTTTAAATATTCAGAAGCAATTAAAGAGCTTCAAGAAATAACTGAGTACCTTGAAAGTGCAGACGTTGATCTTGATGAGGCTATAGAAAAATTTGATAGAGGTAGCAAGCTGGCCGCTGAAATCGAAGAGCACCTAAAGATAGCTGAAAACAAGATCAAGACTATCAAGTCAAACTCATAGACTTTTAGTGGTAAAAGTGTTATAGTATTGCGATTATGCCAGATTATTTCACAGCCCTTGTAAGCCAGTACTGTGGGGCGGTTAATGCCACCCAGGCTGAAAACTACGCACGCTCATTCATTGACGCGTGGTATTTTACATTGCCAACCGAGAGCCAAACAGAGCTAATTAAAATTTTGCCAGACTACTTGAAGCCTAAGAAAAAGACCTTTGGATTCAAAAGAAAACTGGATTTTAAGGGTAATCAGTCTGAAATATTTTTCTCTCGTCTAACTATGGATCTTGGAAGGTCGGCAGAAGATGAAACAAAATATATTATACTGGGACTAATGAAAAGCTTAAAAGTAATTTCCTCGCCAGAGCAGAAATTTGCTTATTCTAAGCTACTGGATAGGCGTCTGTTTGATCTGTACGTGGAGGCGTAGGTGGGAAATATAAAATTCAAGCTTGATACTTCGACAAATGAATTCGATGAGGTATTTTTTAATAGGCCAGTCAGCAGACTGCAAGCCTCTTGGGTCGGCGTAGTAAGCTCAAAAAATACCAGCCTTAAATCTATAAGTAGCATCTATCAAATTCTTGACTTGTTGGGTCAAAACGTAACCCTTGTTGCCGATCAAAGACAAATGCACGCAACCCTTCCTGCCGATGTTGTCCTGAAACCAAAAAAAACACCTGGCTACACAAATTCCGATGAGGGAATAGAGAGCTTGCGCAATTGCAAGATAATTATTTTTTTAGCCGAAACAGAGCTTAATTCTGATATGGAACTTTTCATGAACCAGCTTTTAAAAGTTTACTCCGGAACCGTCATAACAGACTCATATTCGGTATTTAATGAATATGAGTTCAAGGGCGATAAGGTACTGACTGTAAACGACAAGCAGATTTCTAGCAGATATCAAGAAGGGCTGAATCATTTATCTTCTTTGATGCAGAGCTATTCTTTGGAGGTAGAATGTCCAATAGTTTATTTTGGCAAGAATCAAATAATTTGTATCAATAATAAAAACCTAGATACGGCCTGCGTTATAAATACCAAAAAAGTAATTGATCGAAATGAATTTGTAGGTATTTTGGCTGGTATGATGGCAGATAAAAAAACACCCGTTGATAACGGGTGGCTAAAATATTGTCAGGCCTCTGGGTTTTTATTAAGGCTTTTACAATCAGATGGCCTACAAGCGGTAAAAAAATATCTGGATAGCAAATTTTGATAATTATGGTGCCAAAGGTGGGAGTCGAACCCACACGCTCTTGCGAGCACACGATTTTGAGTCGTGCGTGTCTGCCAATTCCACCACTCTGGCAAAAATTTAAAACAAGCAGATGATTAAGTAGTTCATATTATATATAATAGAAGTAATTCAAGCAAAACCATTATTAAATGAAAACAATTCACCCCAATCAGGATCCAGAAAATAATTTAAAAAACGCCAACCAATTAAATGAAGGCGAAGAGATTAGCTTGGGTATTGTTCCAAAACAAGAGCATAACAAGGATGAACTTCAAAACCAAGACAATACAGAAGGCTTTCAAAAGATAACTAAGATACATAATCCTGAAAATGATTTCAATAAAATTCAAAACAACGATCCTCATGTTGCGCCTCACGCTCAGGGTGATTTTTTAAAGCAATCGAATTTAGGTGAAAATACAGTCGAGGAACCCTCGTTTGAACTGCAGAAGCATCCTAGAATTGATTTGACTCCAGGATCTGAACATATAGAGCCCGGCACAATATCAAACAAAAAAACAGCCAGACAAAAGCTAAAGGAGCTAAGATCTCATAAGCATTGGCATAATGCAAAATTAGTTATAGGCACAGTACTAGTATTTTTATTGATTTTCAATTCTCAGTGGTTCATATCTCAGTTTATGTTTTTATTCAACAGACCAAAAGTGCAGACTGTTACAGAGTCAAATCAAAATAACCAATCTAGCCGAGAAAATAACAATTCAGCAGAAGCAGAAGTCGTTGGGCCACAGAATGAAATAATAATACCTAAAATTGGTGTAACTGCCCCTTTGGTATTTATAAATACTGCAAACGAGCCAGATGTTCTATTAGCACTTAGGGATGGCATTGTGCATTATTATGGTACGGCTTTGCCTGGAGAAATAGGCAATTCGGTATTCTTTGGTCACTCTAGCAATGATTGGTGGGAGCCTGGAAATTATAAATTTGTTTTTGTACTTTTAGAAAAACTCACCGTAGGGGATACTTACGAAATTCATTATAATTCTAGAAAGTACGTCTATAGGGTGACAGAGACAAAAGTTGTTGCACCAACAGATCTGAGTGTTCTAAATCAGACGAGTGAGCCGATTTCTACACTTATCACCTGTACTCCGCCAGGCACAAGCTGGCAAAGATTCGTCGTTGTTGGCAAGCAAATTTCACCAGTTTTTAATACTTCGACCGCGCAGTCAGAAACTAAGAAATTACCGAGTGATTCCGCCCAATCAACACTTCCTAGTGCCCCACCAAGCCTGTGGCAACAGATCAAAGATTTCTTCTCGGGGATAACTGGAAGTCCAAAAGAAAACTCAAGCGATCAGAAGTCGCAACAAGATGACATTAAGCACTTACCTGAGATTAATTAAACCTCTTGGCTGGAGCGTGTAATAGCTGAGGTTTCCTTCCAAAGTGTAATAAATAGATTTATTATCTAGCTGGGTAGTAAAGCTGTACTGTTGATTGCTTGAATTGGGCGGGATTTTAACTAGGTTAGATCCGTTAAAATCAACAATGTGTAGTCCGTCTGGTTTTGATAAAACAACCTGATAATTACTCAGCCATTTTAGGGACTGGGACATTGCCGAGTTTGTAGCGTATCTGTCGCCCGTTTCAATATCTATAGTTTTGAAGTTGTCTGATTGTATAAAGCTCAATAATTTGCCGTTTGGGCTAAACGACAATACAGTTACCCCAGAGCCAATTGTCGATAAGAGATTTTTACTATCGGACTGTCTAAAAACATTTAACTCACCGTTACCTGTTGTGCGAATTGCTAGTAGCTTTTGGCCATTATTTTCGCTGGCTGTGATTTCCCTTACTGAATCAGCAGCAGGTAACTGAGCAAGCACATATCTGTTATTGCCATTATAGTCATACCTTACCAAAAATTGCCCTGATTCTTTCGGGGAAAGGTTTTCTAGGGTGTATATAAATTCTTTATCGATTTGATACGAAGCTACTGAACTAATATTCAAATCAAGAATCTGTTTATTATCCACGTTTGCCCTGCGCAATTTTCCGGACTCCAGATTGTAAATTTCTTTAGAATTTCTTTGGTTGAATTTCAAGTCGGACAGCTTTTGGTTAAATATCGGTTCTAAATTTACAAATTGACTATTGCCGGAGTCCACCCAGAAAGTAGTTGCAGCACCCTCGGGGTAGTTAGCTCTTGTAACAAATGAGGAGCCGTCTCTACTAAATTGTGTATCGCTCAATCTGCTAGGAGCCTGTATAGCTGGATTTAGTGGAAGTTCAATTATTTTTTTAGGGCTGTTTGACCTGTCAAGCTCATACACGCTGCCCGGGTTATTTATAGTAGCAAATACTCGATTTCGATCTTGGCTTGTGTAGAGATTATCAAATTTGGTATTAGTAAAATTATCACTTTGACTAATATCATTGGGTATCAGCAATGCATAGTCTGCAAATGTAACTTGCCCGGGCCTCACGACGTAGCTAGAGCTCCAGTTTAAATAATCATTTCTTGAGTATTCGACATTTAACTGCCCGGTTTTAAAATTCTCGAGTCTGTGAGGTGTTTTTTGAGTTATCGTTCGACCATTGATCTTTATTGAGGCTCCTGATGGGTTACTGCCCAATAGTACTAGGCCAGTCGAAAATATCTCGCCCCTGTAAATATCAATATTATATCCGGAAGAAAGGGCAACTATTACCAAGGTGCCAATGGCTACCAGAATTGTACCAATCGTGAGCTTAAGCGAAGATCTAGTCTTTTGTGATATCATATTTTTATACTGAGTTGATTATAAACCAGTTTTAATGCTATCTAAATACTAACAAAGGAAAATTCTTGCAAAAACTTATAATTGAAGGCCCAACAAAGCTTGAGGGTACTGTAAAAACAGCCGGAAGTAAAAACCACGTTCTGCCAATGCTGGCCGCAATGATACTAACCACTAAGGATGTCCAGATTCATAATGTCCCAGACATCGCCGACGTAGACGTTATGATTGAAATATTAGAATCGTTCGGTGTGCGGGTAGAAAGAACACGAAATAGCGTTATCTGTAATGGTGCTGACGCTCAGCCTAATCCGCTAGGTCCCGAACTTACTCATAAGCTAAGAGCCTCTCTTTTGGTGCTGGGGCCAGCAATGGCTAGATTTGCAGAGGTAAAAATGGGCTTCCCGGGTGGAGACTTAATTGGTGCTAGGCCACTTGATTCACACCTTAACGGACTCAGCTCCATGGGCGCAAAAATCCTAAATGACAAAGACGAAATAGAGCTCAAAGGCAAGCTCAAGTCGGCAAGGGTATTGCTGGACGAAATTAGTGTGACTGCCACCGAAAACCTAATACTTGCAGCAGTTATAACATCCGGCCTAACAGAAATAAGAATGGCCGCCACTGAGCCGCACATTGTGGCGCTTTGTGAATTTTTAAATAATTTAGGAGCAAAAATAAGTGGCATCGGAAGTAATGTACTATTTATAGAGGGGGTTGAAAGTTTACAGGGCGGAGAAGGAACTATAATACCCGACTACTTAGAGTCTGGAACCTTTGCGATTGCAGCTGCAGCCTCAAAGGGAAACTTGATTATTGAAGACTTTATAATTAATGACCATGATGCACTATTGAATACTTTCTCACGAATGGGCGTAAATTATAAAATATTGGCAAGTGATAAGCTTCAGATCCTTCCCTCAAAAAAACTACGAGCCACAAGAATTAGAACTGACATTTTCCCTGGTTTTAGTAGTGATTTGCAGGCACCTATGGCGGTATTGTGCACTCAGGCCGAAGGGGTTTCAGAGCTTTTTGAGACTATGTATGAAGGCAGGCTCCAATACCTTTTTGAATTACAGAGAATGGGTGCACATGTCAATGTTCGTGACAGTCATGTCGGACTTGTTGAGGGCCCTAGCGTACTTCACGGCACAGATTTGATTTCATTTGACATCAGGGCCGGTGCAACTGTGCTGCTGGCCGCAATTATAGCTCACGGCAAAACCACAATTGATCGCATAGATCACATCGATAGGGGTTATGAACATTTCGATGGCCGCTTGAGATCTTTGGGGGTCAAGATATCAAGAATTGGCTCTAAGTGATAGAATAAAACCATGTTTAGCAAAAGAATAGCAATTGATTTAGGCACAGCAAATACTCGAGTTTATATTCCTAAAAAGGGCTTAGTCGCCAACGAGCCATCAGTTGTGGCTATTAGCGTTGAAGATAATCGTATAGTTGCGATTGGTAGTGATGCCAAAGAAATGCTAGGCAGAACTCCAGATATTATTGCTGCCTCAAAACCTCTTCGTAACGGGGTAATTGCAAACTACCGTATAACTGAGGCTTTATTGAAGTATTTTTTAAACAAGATAACAGGTCACATCAGGCTTTTTAGGCCCGAACTAATGATTACGGTTCCAACGGGAGTTACCTCTACAGAAAGAAGGGCCGTTATTGATGCGTCTATCGCGGCCGGTGCAAAAAAAGTTTACATAATTCGCGCACCAATCGCAGCGGCTATTGGCGCTAATGTACCGATTTCTGCGCCAGCAGGAAATTTAATTGTCGATATTGGAGAGGGCACAACTGAAGTAGCCATAATTTCTTTGGGTGGCATTGTGGCACAGAATTCAGTTAGAGTGGGTGGAGCCAGGATCAGCTCAGCTATCGCTGAGCATATCAGAAAAAAGCACGGTTTAGTTGTAGGGACCCAGACATCTGAAGAGATAAAGAAAAAAATTGGCTCCGCAACAGCACTAGATAAGCCTAAGAAAATGCAAGTCAGAGGAAGGGATGTAGTCGGAGGACTTCCAAAAACTATCGAAGTCAGCAGTACTGAAGTCACAGCCGCTATTAAAGAACGTTTAGAAGATATAATTATGGCAGTTAAGTCGGTTTTAGAGCAGACACCACCAGAATTATCAAGTGACATAATTGACAGAGGAATGATAATTACTGGCGGCGGGGCACTACTTAAAAACATTGATAAGCTAATGACAAAAGTTACAGGAGTGCCGGCATACATTGCAGAGGAGCCCATGCTGTGCGTAATAAAGGGAGCAGGAACAGCGCTTGAGCATCTTGATGAATATGTCAGGAGTGTTGTAACGAATAAATGATAGACCTAAAAAAAATCTCAGAACAATTTACTCAAAAGTTTATTATTTACGGACTAGCAATCATCATAGTTTTGATGCCCTTTCATGCCTTTTTGGCAATATCATTGGGGTCTTTGGGTGTCGATAGAACTCTAGTCCAATCTTGGAAAGAAATATTAATACTCATAATGTCCTTTATGTGGGTAATTTATCAAATTTCTAAAAAGAAGTTAGCCTTCAAGACTGACGCGATCAATTTGTTGTTTCTATCAATCATATTTTTGAGCGTTCTGGTCTCGGCCTTCATACGGCCCGGATCCGAGGCGCTACTATTTGGCATTAAGACCAATCTAGTGGCTTTAGCTTTGTTTTTTATCGCACAAATTCCAATTTCTAATAAATCATTTTTAAAAAGAAATTTGTTGTGGTTAATTCTCATACCTGGGCTGATTGTGTCATTTCTTGCTCTTCTGCAGGCCTTTATAATTAGCCCAGAAACACTACAAAGGCTGGGGTATAATGCTACCACAATCAATCCTAGACAAATCATTGATGGATCGATAAATTTTTTGAGATCCTTTTCGACCCTTGGAGGACCAAATCAGTTAGGGGCATATCTACTAATACCATTAGCATTCTCGTTAGTGTACGGAATTAGACAGAAAAAGTGGTTTATACTGTTGCCTTCAATACTAATTTTATCGGCAATAGTGCTGAGCTTTTCAAGAAGTGCTTGGATTGGAGCAATTACCACACTTAGCCTTTCGATATTTTTATCAATTTCAAAAAAACAAAAAATTTATTTCTTAATAATCTCGCTATTGGTGGCATTTATCGTCGGTGGAGTCATTGCTAGTCAAATCGGAACGAACGAAAGGCTGCAGAATGTTTTGCTTCACGGTAGGGTTTTTGAGGGTCGTATTGAAGGTTCGGATCAGGGCAGGCTTGAGTCGATAGCAAAAACCACAAATGAAGTTATAGCAAGGCCGTTTGGGCACGGCTTGGGCTCTGCTGGCCCAGCAAGTTTCAGATCCGAAAATCCTATAATACCCGAAAACTGGTTTTTGCAAATTGCCTATGAAATAGGTATCGTTGGCCTACTTTTATATGTGTTCGCTTTTGCGGCATTGCTTGGCGACTTCATACGTAGTCGTAATAATCCATTGGCAATAGCCTTATTCTCTATAACAACTGGAGTGCTTGTAATAAATATATTCTTGCAGGCCTGGGCAGACTCAACATTGGTTCTGATGATGTTTGCACTTTATGGAATATATAGGTCAAAAAATAAATGAAAGTAGCAATTTTACATGACTGGCTTAATCAAAAGGTAGGGGGTGCTGAAGCAGTGCTTTTTAAGATTGCAGAAATGTATCCAGAGGCGGATATTTACACAATTATTTACAACCCTAAAAAATTCGACAAGTATTTAATGGGCAGAAATATTAAAACTAGCAAATTGCAAAAATTGCCTAAATTTTTCAAGAAGCGACCGAAACTTCTTTTGCCCTTTGTCAAAAAGGCAGTCGAAAGTTGGGATCTTTCTGAATACGATTTAATTATTTCCTCCTCTTCCGCATGGGTAAAAAACGCAAATATTCCAATAGAAGCAAGGCATGTTTGTTACTGCTACAGTCCTGCAAGAATGCTTTGGGATAGCTGGCCAAAGTACGTTGATGAAATAAAAATGGGGCCTGTTTTGAGATTTTATGTTATTGAACTGGCTTCAAAACTAAGGATTTGGGATTACTATAAATCTCAAGAAGGAACAGAATTTATAGCAATTAGCGATCATGTCTCCGAGCGCATAAAAAAATTTTATCGATTAGACAGCCTCGTAATTTATCCTCCGGTCAATCTAGAGCCTTTTATCAATCCAGTCAAGGATACTACTAAAAAAGACTATTATCTAATCGTTTCAATCCTGTCTAAATACAAAAATATAGAGCTAGCCATTAAGGCTTTTAAGGACTCTGGCAAAAATTTGGTTATTGCAGGTGATGGACCAGACTTAAGACGACTTAAAGAAATCGCGGCCAATAATGAAAACATAGTATTCCTGGGTAGAGTTTCCGATAGTCATAAAATTAGACTTATGCGCGAGGCTAAAGGTTTTGTATTTACAAATATAGAGGATTTCGGGATTACTATGGTTGAATCTATCGCTTCAGGAACTGGAGTAATTGCGCTTTCGGGTGGTGGCGCTAATGAAATTATTAAAGATGGCGAGACAGGAGTTTTTTACAAAGAACCTAACGAAGAATATCTTAATCGAGCTATAGTTAAATACGAAAAGACCGTTCTTAATGGTGGTAAATTTAATAATGATTACATTTTAAAAAAGTTTAGTGATAATGTTTTTAAAGAAAAATTCAAAGAGGCTATCGATGCAAAATAAATCTATCAAAATACTAGGCGTAAGGATTGATATTTTTACAATAGAAGAAATAAATAATTTAATTATCAATAAAGCTTCGGAAAAATTTACTAAAAGCACAGTAATATTTAAGCCATATGTGGAGTTTTTGTCTTTGGCTTCAAAAAACTTAGATATCAAAAACCTTTTAAACTCGTCAGACATAAACATTGCTGATTCAGTAGCTATACAGTGGTCCGCAAGCTATTTGTATGGAACGCCCAAAACTCATCCTGACTTATTATCAGCATATTACAGCTTGCTTTTTAGGATGAAATCGAAAAAATGGCGTAGCCAAATTGTCCCAGAGCGTATGGCTGGTTTAGATCAAACCTTACCGCTATTAAAATTAGCAAATTCAAAAAAACTCAAAATCGGAATTATAGGAGGGCCAAAAGACATTGAGGTAACTAAAAAAGAAATTACTAAGAGATTCAAAAATTTAAGTGTGGATATCTGGTCAGGTTATTTTTCGGAATCCAACGAAGACGAAATAGTTAAAGACATCTCGAGCAGTAATCTTGATATTTTGTTTTGCGCCATGGGCTTTCCCAAACAAGAAAAATTTATAATCAATCACCGCAACGAACTTCACTCCAAGGTAATTATCGGCGAGGGCGGAAGTTTTGATTACGACCAATTGGGGGGCGGCATCAAAAGGGCGCCCGTATGGATGCGAAAAGCTGGCCTAGAGTGGTTATGGAGACTCATTCTTCAGCCAAAACGCATAAGGCGCCAGTTAGCTATCCCTAGCTTCATATCTAAAATTAAGAAGGCCAAGAAATCTATAAAATAGCTTTACGCTTATGTATGTTTAATTTATAATGGTTATATCTAAAGGGTGAGTATGATAGAACTAAGCAAATGTCCAAATTGTTCAGAAGATGAAAGAGTAACTATTGCAGGAAAAGAATTCTGCATGCGTTGTGGTACTCCATCTGAAGACAATGCAATGATGGGTGTAAATCAGGCCCAGCCTGATGCTAACCAGGGCGTAGCTCCAGCGACTGTCGCCGACCAATCTGCCGTTCAGAAGTTTTCTGAGGTACAAATGGCATCACCTCATATTGAAAATACAAGTCCCGCTTCATCTGTTAGAGAGTTTGTGCCTCCACCAAGAATGGAAGTCGCAGATATGAATTCTAACCCTGCGAACAATACAGCCCCAGCGCCTATTGCTCAGAGTCAACCTTCTATTTCAAGTCTTACCCCAGTTGCCCCTGCAACGCCAGCACCACCTACAGCACCAGCATCATCTACACCGCCTCCAGCCAACGTTATGCCTCAGGTTGCTGCAATGGGCACAATGTCTCTAGACAAAAAGCAGCCAGGAGTCCTTTCTGATGACCAATTCGATCAGCTTACTGCATCGGTCAATTCTGCAGTTGCCCCCACCGCTCAAGCCCCTGCGATGAATGATCCAGCAGCTGCTTCAGTACCAGATTCCTCTGGCAATAGCAGTGCTGAGATAGACAATAAAAACAGTGCCGTTACGGACCCTATAGGAGCTCATGCTATAAACAATGCACAGCAGCAAGTCGCAACAGAGCCTGTTAAGTCTAAGCTTGCGATGTCTACAGATATTTACTCTAACGACGCCAAGCCACCAACAGCTGAAAACCACGACCAGGCGAAAACCACTGAGCCTAAAAAGAAATCAGCTTCTAAGGTCGCTAAGCCTGTTGCAATTGCAGTTAGTATTGCCGCACTTTTTGCTACAGGTGCCTATATTTGGAAGGTAAATTATCCCAGTCTTGCATTCAAAATAGCTAGTGCTAAGGCTGGAATTAGTGCCACTATGCCAGGCTATGTTCCTGCAGGCTACAATCTAGGAGGCAGGATACAGACAAATCCAGGGACTGTAAGCTATAGCCTGCTTGGTAATTCAAACGATAATCGTATTAGTGTCACTCAAACCAAAACAGACTGGGATAGCCAAGCACTCGCAGAAAATTACGTCGCCCCTAAGGCCGAAAACTATCTTGCCCTTCAGGCTCAGGGTCTTACGATCTACGTGATGGGAAAAAACGAAGCCACTTGGGTCAATAAAGGCACATGGTATAAGCTGGATGGTAAAGGCCAAGAGCTTAATCAAGATCAAATAATCAAGATAGCGACTAGCTTATGAACGACAGGGCATGGGGGGAGCTTGTCGACCTAATAGACGAACAGTATGCTATTGATAATTCCAATCGTCGAGAAGAATCTTTAGAGGACGATAAGAAGCTCAAGCAAACTGTAGAATCTATTGAGTTTGAAAAGGACAATATCAAGTACAGAATAGAGCGTATTACGGGTCCACGAATCATTGATAAAAAAACTTTTTACTCTGGCCATGGCTCAGCCAATAGAATCCAATATGTTTATGACCCAGAAGAGACTAGCTCAAGAGTAGTTTTTTACAAACAGCTTGCTGACGGTCATTATAATGAGATATCTCCAGAAGACCTGATGTCGGGTACCTAATCTGGTATAATATCAGATATGGAAAATCCAGTAAGAGTTAGATTTGCCCCAAGCCCAACCGGCTTTTTACATATTGGCGGTATCCGCACCGCGCTTTTTAATTATCTTTTTGCTAATGCTAACGGTGGAAAGTTTATTTTGCGCCTTGAAGACACCGACCGCGAACGTTTCGTCGAAGAAGGAGTAGAACAAATTATCAAATCCCTAGATTGGCTAGGGCTTCATCCAGATGAAGGCGTTTGGTATGAAGAGAAACCGGGTGAGCACGGGCCTTACGTTCAGTCGCAGAGATTAAATCATTATCAAGATTATGCAAATAAATTAGTTGAAAAAGGACTTGCTTACTACTCCCAGTCTACGCCTGAGCAAATTGAATCTTTAAAAGCCGAAGCTATTAAAGAAAAGCGCCCGTTTGTATACAAACACACAATGGAGCCTGAAGGCGGACCAGTATCGGCCGAGGGACTACCAATTAGATTAAAAGTCCCCGAAGGTAAAATAAATTGGAAAGACGAAGTTCGTGGAGAGTTCGAAACTAACAATGAAATAATTGATGATTTTATTATCATAAAGGCCGACGGCTATCCGACATACAACTTTGCCAATGTAATCGATGATCATCTTATGAAAATAACTCATGTCATAAGGGGTGACGAGTTTATTAGTAGCACTGCAAAGCACGCACTTTTGTATGATCTTTTAGGATTCGATAGACCGGCTTTTGTGCATTTGGCGCCAATACTTGGTCCCGATGGTAAAAAGAAGCTCAGCAAGCGCGATGGAGACGTTAATGTATTAGAGTACAAAGCAAAAGGGTATCTGCCGGAGGCGATACTTAATTTCTTGGCGCTTCTTGGCTGGAACGACGGATCAACCCAAGAAATATTTACCCCTGAAGAATTGATAGAAAAATTCTCTATCGATAGAATACAAAAAAGCCCAGCCGTGTTTGATATTAATCGACTAGATTGGATGAACGGGGAATACTTGCGTAATAACCTAAGCAACGAAGAACTTATTGAATCTATCAAGCCATTTGTACCTAAATCTTGGCTTAATGATATGAGCTATTTAAAGTCTGTACTGGAACTTGATAAAGAACGCATCAAACGCTTTGACGAAGCAAAATATATTATGGAGATATTTTTTGAAACTCCTGAAGTCTCTAAAGATTTACTGTGTAAAAAGGATGACATCGAAACTATAAGAGGGTGGATTGGTAAAGTTTTAGATGCTATTGAAAACATAGACTTTAGTCATGATGAAGTCGAAAGGTCATTGCGCGAACTTACTGAAAAGCTCGGAGTTCAGACAGGAAGGCTGTTTTATGTACTACGAGTTGGTCTTACGGGTCGTACTGAAGCACCTGGATTGTTTGATATTTTCGTAACTCTTGGCAAAGAAGAGTCTATAAAACGCTTACAAAATATTTAGTATGAAGTATTTATTATTTTCACATGGCTTTGGTGTGCGCAAAGACAGCAAGGGTATGTTTCCAGACATCGCAAAGGCCTTCCCGACTTATAAGCCTGTAATGTTCGACTACAATAATTATGATAGCAAAACCAATACGACCAAGGTTTTTAGCTACCGAAAACAAGCAAAAATAATTAAATCTGAGATATCTAGAATTAATAAAAAAGATGATAATGCTGAAATAACTATCATTGCTCATTCTCAGGGGGCTATTGTGGCGGGGCTTTGCAATATAAAAACTTTCAAGGCTGTACTACTAGCTCCACCTACCACTGTATCTGCTCGTCGCTCAAAACTAAGGCCAAATCGAAAAGTTTTAAAGAATGGTTCTGTAATGATATTCAAAAAGGATGGCAGTAGAAT
>Ga0209450_10000630_pt1 | contig 17763 bp, 14 predicted proteins | sample FrelakmetLWP11LW_FD_187149 | JGI IMG/M metagenome (GOLD analysis project Ga0209450, IMG submission 187149) | Freshwater lake sediment microbial communities from the University of Notre Dame, USA, for methane emissions studies - LWP11 LW (SPAdes)... | ecosystem: Environmental > Aquatic >...
GGAGAAACAATCGACTTTAAAGGATGTATAAATCTCTGGATTTTGTTGTTCTCGTTAAGCCCTTCCACCCATTCACTCATATGATTCCATATTTCTATCCCGTCATAATCATCAGTGTCCCATTCAGTCCACGGGTACGGAGGATGTTCAGGAAATGAACTCCGTTTTTCAAACGGATGGGCAAGGAAACCTGCACCGCCCCTTTTTTTAATTTCAGAGACATAATCCTTCGCTGTAAGTTTGCATCCCAGTTCGCCGTTATCAAGCACTTCAAATGCCCCGACAAGTTCGTCAAGCCCCATCACAAGGTAATGGTTGCGGTTCTGCAGGTCGTTAATCTCATATCCGACTATCAGCATTGTATTGTTGAACCATTTTTCAAAACCGTCTGCTCTTGCCTGAATGTTGTTGTGGTCGGTCAGGATTATATAGTCAAGGTTTGTCTCGTTTGCGCAATCCGCTATATGCTGAACAGAACCTGTTCCGTCAGAATAAGTTGAGTGAATATGTATGGCTCCCGCGTACTCGTACATGAATAAAAATATATTATATATAATTTACAATCAAATCAAATTACTTAAGAATCAGGCGGTAACGTACTTTTATTTCTCAGAATGATGCTTGTTGCGAGCAATCCGCCTGCCGCACCGAAAAGAGGAAAAATAAGCAGGTTACTTAAAAAAGTAAAAAGTATAAGAGTAACAGAATAACCCTGCGTATTAAAATCATTTTCAAGTTGTTTCAGCTGGTTCACCATTTCTGGCGGCATGCTGTTAAGGTAATTACCGAAGAACTGCATTGCCTCTGATATTGGGTTAACGCTTGAATAAATGAGCGAGATAATGTTTATCCCGCTTACGGTTACAGCAGCAAGAAATCCGCTTAATACTCCTGTTAAGAATCCGTCTTTATAAGTCAGTAAAGTATCTGCACGCCTCATCTGCCTGTTAAGTGACAGGACTCCAAAGAAACCGCCTGCTATAATACCAGAGCAGAAAAACAGATTGATAAAATTAATAATCGGCAGTATTGAAAGCGCAATCATAACAGTACTGCCGGCAATAACTGAGGACAACCTGTTAACTCCCGTATTTTCAGTCATTTATTTCTTATATATTTATTAAAAATCTCATATGCAAAATTCATTGTTCCCGGTATCAGATAAAATGGTAAAATAAAGCCGATAATTCCGCCTGTAATTGCCCTTGATATGAATGTATTGCTGAAAATCCCGCCGATATCCAGAAATACATCCAGAACCAAAAAGGCAGAAGCCGCCAGCAAAAACCAGAGCGGCGGCATTTTAAGATTATCAATTCCCCTGATAAACGGGTACAATACAACAGAAAACAGAAAACCAGTATAAACAGATGAGCACCTGGAACAAACAGCTACTTTTTCCCCTATAAGATGAAAAGACCTTTCATCAATTTGGTGACAGGTTTTTGAGTAGAAGATGTAAATAAAATCTGATATAGTTGCAGGAAAGCCTCCTGCAGTATTTAAAACCGGAGCGATGTAAATAAGCAGAGTCCATAAAAAGGACACAGAAAGGAATATTAAGTATATTTTTTTATTCATCAAACTTTACCGGGATTCTGCCGTATCACGAACAGGAATTATGCAAAATACAATTTTAAGCATTTTTTAGGTATTTAGCAACTTTATATTTTATTTATTGAAATATTTTTCATAGTTTTGCATATTCGGGTGAAATACCAGTTCTTTAACATTTTTATAAACCTTAATTTATAATGCCATGAACGTTAATATCACAGCACGCCACTTCAAAGCAAAAGAGTCCACGCGGGATTACATTCATGAAAGGCTTGATGAACTGACCAAGTATAATGAAAACATTATACATGCCGATGTTATACTGTCATATGACAAGCCTCCTGCTGACAGTAAGCATTGCGAAATCAAGCTGAAGCTGAAAGAACGCGTGCTTACGGCGAAAGAAACGGCGCCTGACTTTGAAAGGGCAATAGACCTGGCAGTAGTTAAAATCGAAACACAACTATATAAATTCAAAGATAAAATTAAAACCATCAAACACACAAAACAAAAATAAACATTATTGACTGACATCCTGAAAGACATAAAACAGATAAAAAAAGATTCCATAACCGTTGAATTTTTCTTCGAGCAGTGCAGAAACAGGTTCAAGCTCACAAAAGTAACAACCGGTAAAATAGGCAAAAAGAAAATTATTACCGAGAAAGACCTGCACCGCCCGGGACTGGCTATAGCGGGTTACGTGGAACTGTTTTCGCATAACCGTATCCAGATTCTCGGAAACACGGAAAACAAGTACCTCAAGAAATTATCAAAGAAGGAATCAGCGAGGAAACTAAAACGTTACTTTTCTTTTGAAATGCCGTGCATAATTTTTACGGACAAAAACAAACCATCGGAAGAATTTCTTGCATTTGCCAATGAAAAAGGAATTCCGATTTTCTGCACAATGCATCATACGACACGTTTCGCTTCTCTGATAAGCGATTTTCTCGATGACCAGTTCTCCCCGCAGGCTGCGATACATTCATCCTTCGTTGATGTTTACGGCATTGGACTTATGTTCTGCGGTAAATCAGGCATAGGCAAAAGCGAAATCGCGCTCGATCTTGTAGAAAGGGGCCACCGGCTCGTCGCGGATGACATTGTCATTGTATCAAAAAAAGCGGAGAATGTCCTGATGGGTTCCGGCACTTCCCTGGTGAAACATTTCATGGAAATACGCGGACTGGGAATTATAGACATCAAGCAGATTTTCGGCATCCGGGCAATCAGGTTCCAGAAAAGGGTTGAGGTAATCGTCGAACTGGAAACATGGGACAGCAGCAGGTCATATGAAAGAACAGGGCTTGATACTAAAATAGTCAATATCCTGGACGTGGATGTGGAAAAAATCAATCTTCCGATTTTTCCGGGTAAGAATATAACTGTCATTGCAGAAGTTATTGCACTTAACTATCTTTGCAAACATTATGGTTATGATGCCGCCAAAGTTTTTGAAAAACAGCTGGCGGAAAAGATAAAATTCAATACCGATTTTAATAAACCGTATAACAGTACACGGTACGGAAGAAGTACCGAGTACTTTGAACATGACTTTGAATAATTATAAATTAATATTTTAAACGGAGGTACTATAAATGGTATGGACATTGGAGTTAGCATCATATCTCGATGATGCTCCATGGCCTGCGAATAAGGCTGAATTAATTGATTATGCAACCAGAACGGGTGCGCCTAAAGAAGTTGTCGACAATTTAATGGAACTTGAAGATACAGAAGAACCTTACGAAAGCATAGAAGAAATCTGGCTTGACTATCCGACAGACGAAGATTTTTTCTACGATGAGGAAGACAAGGACTTCTGATTTTATGATTTATTTATAAGACCCAATATTACTGCAGATATTGGGTTTTTTTAATTATTGCGATTTGATAAAAACATTGAAACTATTCTGCATATTATTTCTTGCTTTTTCTGCTTTCTCGTATGCCCAGGAGGATGAGCAGGAATTATCGGCAGGAAATCTTACCACGGATGAAATCAATATAACTTTTAAAAATACAAAGAGTTTTGATGACGAAGAAATCCAGGCAATAATCAAAACCGGAAACGCGGAATTTTTCAATTATGACGATTTTGCGCTGGACATTATACGTATCGAAAAGTTTTATTTCGATAACGGTTTTTTCGACGCTGAAGTCGATACCGCTACTACTCTTCTGAAAGACAATGAAATAATTGCAAATTTCATTATCAGCGAAAACAGTCCTTACAGAATAAAGGATATGACATATACAGGCCTGGACAATTTACCCGAGGAAATCAGGAAAGCTGTGTTTAACAATGAATCCTACCTTGTAAAAAACGGAGATGTATACAGCAAAAACAAAGTTTTCGGAGAATCGAACAGGGTGCTTAAAGAACTGCAGAATAACGGGTATGCTTTTTCCACACAATCGGTACCGGTTATTTCAAAAATTGAATCGGCGAATCCTGAAATGAAGAGCAAAGTTATAGTTGAACTCGGTTTCACCACTTTCGGAAGATACAGGTTCGGTAAAACAAAACTCGGCATCAAAAACGGAAAATACTCAATCGGAATGGAAAATGTTCTTTATGAACTTGAATACAAAGAAGGACAGATTTACAGCAAGGAAGTTCTTCTTCAGAGCGAAAACAGGCTGAACAGGGTCAGTATCCTCGAAAATCCGAGACTCCAGATAACGGATGTTGATACTGTTAATATGAAAATTAATTTTTCGGTTCTCGGAAGGCTGAGAAACAAGTACGAACTCCAGCCTGAACTTCTCGGGTATGACATTCAGAACGAGTTTTATGCAGGCATCGGCCTTACATTCTCGGATTTATATTTTCTCAATGATACAAGGACATTCAAGATAAACGTAAAAGGTCTGATAAATTCTCTGGACAATTACAGGATGGAACTGTCAATGGATATCTTCCAGCCGCACCTGTTTAGGACAAACAAAATATCCGGCAATCTTAACATCGGAGGAGATATTTATTCCATTATTGATTACAGGGTTGAGGATATTAACGGTAAAGCCACACTCCGTTACGAGCTTCCGAGATATACTTATATTAACAGCATACTGGCTAGCTGGGAATTATCCAATGAAAGGTATACTTTCAAATTCCCGTTAATTGTGTGGGATGAAACAACCCAGGCAATTGATACAATCGGTACGGGTTCATTTGTGAACATATTCAATTCTATTCTCGGATTCACGATGATACATTCAAAAGTGGACAATTTCCAGTTTCCCCAGAGGGGTATTTACCAGTCATTTTTAATCGAAGAAAGCGGGCTTCTTGGAGATTTGATAGGTGAAATTTTCGATATATCACATACAAATTATGTGAAACTTTCCTTTAATAACAACATGTATTTTCCGTTAACGTCAAATCCCGAAAAATCAGTTCTCGGCAATAAACTGCTTATCGGACAAATATTTGATTACGGGGATAACATTGTAAAACTGAGCGGAGAAGACCAGGATTATAATACCGACCTTATCCCGCTGGAATACAGGTTTATATCAGGAGGAAGCACAAGCGTCAGGGCATGGAATGCAAAGAAACTCGGGACTTTCCCCAACAGGGAATACGGAGGCAATTTTATTTTCGAGGGAAGTTTTGAACACAGGACAAGGCCGTTCCTGAATACGAAAGGATATTTCAAAGACCTCGGTTTTGTAACTTTCCTTGATTACGGAAATCTCTGGGAAGAAATAAAATATTTCAAAATCTCCGATATAGCAGTCGCAATCGGAACGGGAATAAGGTATTACACTATTGTCGGACCTGTAAGGCTTGACTTTGCTTTTAAACTCTACGATTATGACCCCGCACCGGGAACTGACAAATGGCTGTTCAGCAATAACATTAAAACAATTTTTAAGGATAAATTTGCGATTCAGTTCGGGATCGGACATACATTCTGATATATGTGGAATAATATAATAGGACAGGAACGGGTAAAAAAAATTCTGAAGACGATGTACAGTTCGGGAAGGATTCCGCATTCTTTTATTTTTCACGGCACTGAAGGCACCGGTAAAGACGCGGCGGCTATTGAATTCGCAAAACTGGTAAACTGCGACGACCCTGATGCAGATGCAGGTTCCTGCGGGAATTGCAGGAGCTGCAGGCAAATTAACAGCCTGACATCCGTGAACTTCAGGTATATAATGGCATTACCTTCAGGCAAAACTGAAATTGAAAACGGAGAGGATAAAGCAGGAAGCGATAAAGATGACGGCGATATATTCAGTTCCGAATTAAAGAAAAAATTTAATGACCCGTACTACAGGATTTCAATCCCGAAAGCAAAAACAATAAAAATTGAGAGCATAAGACAGATAAAGAACGATATCTATTATACGGTCCAGAAAGGCAAGAAAAAAACATTTATTATATCAAACGCGGAACAGATGAGCACCGAGGCATCAAATTCGTTCCTTAAGATACTCGAAGAACCGCCCGGCGATGCGTTATTAATCCTGACGACTTCAAAACCGAACTCGCTTCTTCCTACGATTACGGGCAGATGCCAGAAAATTAAATTTGAAACTCTGAATAACGAAGAACTCGGTAATTTTATATTAAAAAATTATCCTGATGTCGGCGATGAAGAAAGAACCTTGCTTGTAAACCTGTCAAACGGAAGCCTTACAATGCTGAAGAGCATAATAGAAAACAATTTAATGGCACTGCGTGATAAGGTCATCGACCATCTTCGCTCCCTGATAGCAAACAATTACCTCAGACTGTCGCAGATTATTTCGGAAATTACAGCGGACAAGGACCGCGAATTTGTCAGGCAGTACCTGAACCTGATGGTTCTATGGTTCAGGGACCTTGCCGTGCAAAAATCGGGAAACGAAGAACTGCTGATAAACAGGGACAAAACCGAGAACGTGAATAATTTTCTGAACAGGTTCGATTGCAATGAATACGAGATAATTAATATGCTTGAATCTTTTATTAGCGATATAGACAAGAACGTAAACCTTGAACTGATGCTTTACACTCTTTCATACGACATCAGGCCGTTAATCAGAAATTTACAATAACATTTTCAGTTTTCCATCCGCCCTTCAGCGAAAGCTCCTGTCCGTAGAAGAACGATTTTTCAGATTCCCTGAACGGGAAATAACTTCCCCTGTCAAATTTCCCGTTTGAATTTGAATCTATGAATGCAAAAAGAAAATAAGTGCCTTCGTATATCCCGTTAAAAGCGAATGACGAATCGGCAGTCATGGTTTGAGAGAAGTTTTGTTCGGGATTGTCTTTATTTATCAGCATAACAACCGCCCGGCTTTCATTTTTACCCGTTACGGTTCCTGTAACTTCACTGCATTTTTTCTCGTCCGCCACAGTAAATTTTGATTTATATACCTGCTTTAATGCTGTTGCAGAAAGGTCAAAAGTAAAATTTACGGCAGTACCGTATTTTATTCCGAGCGGGACAATTTCAAGAAGCGAATCATTAAGCCATTTATAAACTGTTCTGATTTTCTTTCCCAGCGTATCGCTCCAGTCTGCTCCGTCAAGAATCTGTTCCCGTGTCAGTTTATTATTTTTGAAATAAAAATAATACCTGTGGTCTGTTCCAGTGATACTGCTTTTCTGTATATTGGAGTATATGAAACCTGCAGTATCTGATTTTAAAGTGTTCAGAAATTCAGGGCGCGAACAGAACGATTCATCCGTAAAAATGTCCTGCGAGATGAAATTAACATTGTCAGCCCGGAGTGAATCGGTAACATAAACATCCTTTTCCGGGGGCGATATCCTGTCAAATTCTTTATCAAATATTCCGTTTTTGTCGTTATCAAATACCGCAAACAGCCGGTAATCTCCCGCCGAAAGATTATACAGTTTGTAAGTTCCGTCATTCGATACGGGCATGTAATAATCTGCATAGGAGGTTGCCGGGTTAAGAGTATCTTTTGCCCCGGGAAAAAGCCTGTAAGCAAACACATACATCTTATCCATGCTTTTTCCCGATACTTTTCCCGATATACCTGCTTTGTCAATCCTGCTGCCGGTGGATAATGCAAACTGAACGGGTTCTTTCAGGGCATTATTGTGATTGTCCTTGAATGCTTTGCCCAGCACAAAAAGATAAGTTTTATTATTCTCAAGCGGTTTTGTAAATTCGATTTCAACGCTTGTCCGTCCCCAGCTGAATTCAATTTCGCCTTTTGGTTTCGGTGTTATAAAAAATGCTTCTGTAAAACTTCGCCTGTCGTAATATTCATCGAATTCCAGTTCAATTGTATTTCTTTTGAAATTAACCGTTCCCGGTTTTGGAGATATTCCGGTGACAACAGGAGGCGTGGTATCATCTTCGCCGCCTGACGGAGGCAGCTGGTTTGCGCATCCGCCCATTAACAGGACTGCGTAAATTAAAGCTGCTGAACTGATTAATACCGGAAAAAATTTCATTATCTAGGCTTATACCTCCTGAACTTAATGTCTACCTTCGTACCCTCATTAACTTTACTGCTAATGGATATCTGCGCTTTCATGTCATCGAGTGATTTTTTCGTTATCGTCAGCCCGAGCCCCATTCCGGTTGACTTTGTCGAGAAATTCGGTTCAAAAAGTTTGTTAAGTATTTCAGGTTCTATTCCGAGTCCGTTATCAGATATTTCAACAACGATAAAATCGCCTTCATTAACTGATTTTACTTCAACCTTTCCTTTATGACGGATTGACTGAACAGCGTTCTTTATAATATTCTGGAACACCCTGTTCATTTCTAACTTGTCGGCGTTTACCAGATTCAGGTCAGGACTGAGTTCTTTTACGAATTCGACTTTTTTATCCAGGGAATACAGCGCAATTATGTCTTCAAGAACATCATTTACGTTCAATGGTTCGTAATTCCTTCTCGGAAGTTTCGCGAAATCCGAAAACGCAGTTGCTATCTTGTTCAGTTTGTCAATTTCAGTCGATATCAGGTCCCTGGTTTTTATCAGAACTTTTTCAAAACTCTCCATATCCTTTTCAAGGAACATATTATAAAGGTGCTGTATGGAAAGTTTCATCGGCGTAAGCGGATTCTTGATTTCATGGGCAACCCTGCGGGCAATGTCCCGCCATGCAGCTTCGCGCTCGGCTTTTTTAAGTTTCTCTTTCGACTTCGCAAGCTCCCTGCTCATTTTATTGAATGAATCGACAAGGTCTCCGATTTCATCCGTACGGCTTACATTAATTATAACATCTTCCTCGCCTTCCGATATCCTCTTTGTTGCATCTTTCATTATCAGTATCGGCTTCGATATTTTTGCTGTGATAAAACTTACGATTACAAGGAGTATTATAATTACAAAGAAATATGACCCGAAAATAAAAGTCAGAGTCTCGGTAAGTTCTTCCTGTATTTCCTTCTGCCTGTAAACGGACAGCGACGACAAAATTCCGTTGATGTCTCCGTTCCTGTCTTTTAACGGTTTATATCCCAGAATGAAATTATGCCCGTTTATATTCTTGTTCAGAAGGAAAATGTCTTTCTTAAGCAGAATTATGTTAAGGTAACCTTCGTTTCCAACGCGTGTATCAATAAAGTCGGATTTGAAAAGCTCTTCGTTTGTGGATGCTACGAGTTTATTCTTTATGAATATGTTATAATTCTGCGGGGTATTGAAAAAGTTTCTGCTAAGAATGTTCTTTGCTGCGTTTTTTATCGTATCGGCAGTCTTGAATTTATTGAACAGTATATTTTCATCTTTCAGAGTTTCATTCAGCAGGCTTAAATCAGATATAATCTGGTTGCTGTAACTGGCGTTATTCTTGTCGTTAATGTACGACCTTGTGTAAACTGCGAGAAATATTATTGGTATTACAGATACTATAAGAAACGAGAAAAACAGTTTTTCCCTGAATTTGAACCTGATGTGCCTGAACTGAAAAAGCATTGCGGTTATATAGACAGCGTAAAATCCGATAAAGACAATGAGCGAGAAAAGCATATATTTAAGGAAATAAAACATCAGCACCTTGAAATCATCCCTCTTCATGCTTAAAGTAAAAATAATCTCACCCGGCTCTTCTTCACCCTCATTTACTGCAGTTATATAATAAGTTCTGTAATTCTCGTTGACCAGCCTGTCATATCTCCATGCGGATTTCGAAACCGAGTTTCTAACAGATTCCCTGAACAACGGAAGGTTTTTTTCTATACTTCTTGAAATTTCAATATCGGTTGAATTGACAATAGAGCCGTTTACGAACTCGGTGATGGCGGGTTTGGTAATCAGCCTGTCAAATAAAGTTTCCTGCCTGTAATTAATGTTTGCTGTAAACCTGTTTTCCGTGAAAAGGCTTATGCTTTCATAATTGACGGTTATTAAAAGATATCCGATTTTTTCCTCGAATTTAGTATTGCGGAGTTCAGTCCTTTCAAGCGGCAGAAGTCCTGTGAAATATTTTTCTTCCCTGTTTTCGAGAATCGTAATCCCGTCAAACATAATCGGTTCGGGAACCGAACTGAGGTCATCAAATTCCTCATTCCACAGTTCTTCGGCAGTCTCTGCCGTATCCGAATCAGGAACATTTAGCCTGTATTTTTTGTCAAATAAATTTCTTTTTACGTAAGAAACCACACTGTCGGAATTTATCAGATTATTGCTTGAGTTAAAGTCTGATATTATTCTTTTATTTGTATCAAGTAACAGTAAATCAGCTTTATAATTGTCAGAACTGAATTTACTTGCGCTGAACAGGAAATATGCAAGCCTTGGCAGTTTGTTTTCGTCCCTGATGTACTTCTCTATATCAGGGTTATCCTGAAATTCCCCCAGCACTTCCGAAAGCATATAAACAGTTTTATCGCTTTGCGTTTCAGAAAGTTCAGTTCCGATGTTTTCGATAAAATGTATTTCCTGAGATTTTGTTATTTCAAGTACAATTACGGGTGTTATTATTACGCATAAAAGCATTACAAAAGACACATTTCTCAGGGAAAATACTCCGGGGGTTCCGAACCCTGACCTGAAAAAGTAAAATCCCAGCAGAAAGAGAAGAATGATTACAATGATTCTTATAATATCCGACAGGTCCGTTCTTATCGAAAACAGGTTCACTGTTTCGTTAATAAGAATGAAAACCAGAAGAAGAACAGGCATGTAAATTTTCCCGAACAGCGCACTGCTATTCAGTTTTCTGAACTGGTTCAGCGCGGCGATTATGATTATGATATTAAAGAATAAATACGACGCGGAAATTATCAGAATAACAAACTGAATTATGAACAAAGGCAGGTCGGGTATTATATTGGTCTTATCAAGGAATTTAATGTTGGAATCCACAACGAGGCTCCTGACACTTATTCCGTAAAGATAATTCAGCCCGTAGAAAACCATTGTCAGGAGTATAACTCCTGTTATCAGACTCATGAAGGAATACTTCACTTTATCCGATTTAAGTTCGTTAATAGATTCGAATGATAATTTCACGGAATATACTGTGAAAACCATGAGAAAAAATACCGTTACAAACAACTCTCCCAGAGACTTGAAAATTCCGCCGCCGAGTGTTGAAGCAAAATACTGGGGCATGAAGATTTCGCTTTCAAAAACTTTTACCGGAAATCCGAAATAAATCCATGTGTATCTCATCATCAGAAGAGCAACGAATATCAGCGCTATTTTAACGGTTGACGAACGGAAGAGCATTATTAATTTCGTCAGAAGGGGAAAAAATGTTATTGTAAATAAAAGTCCCAGTACGGCAAGTGTTTTTCCTGAATATTTTTCGATACCGGCTTTATGCTCTTCAATAGAATATACCGGAAAATATAATTTTCCGATGATTTTATCATCCGTTGTTTTCAGGCTGCAATTAGTGAATCCGGGCACCGAATCACTCTGTGATAAACCGCCGTATCTGCTCACGGGGATTATATAGGTTTTGCCTCCGAATTTTTCCTTTACATCCTGAGTCAGCAGGCTGTATGAAAAATCGAACTGTTCTTTGCTGTATCTTGAATCAATCATCACCGCGGTTACCAGCACTCCTGATATTGCTTTCTCGTCTGACAGCGACCTGACGGGAGAATAGTTCAGCAGGTATGTGAAAAATCCTTTTTCTTTTATAACTGTAGGTGAATTTCCTGCCAATGCATCCTGTATCAGTAAAATCTCGGGATATACCTGCCTTCCGCCGTAATATACCGACTCAATGCGCCTGTCAAAGATTTCAAAAGAAAAATTCTCATTCTGCTCCGTCCCTGAAAGAGTTTCAATAAGCTTTTTAATCTCACCCTTTTCGAAATTCTTCCTGAAGTCAAGATTTCCGCTGATTCCTGACGACGTGTTCAGGAACTCATCTCTGGTTTTTATGAATTCGGAAGTGCAGTAATCAGCTCTTTCGGAATTTTTCTGTGAAAGTATATCAGCGCTGCTGTCGCCAACTTTTGAAGTCACGTAAAAAAACACTACCTTGACTATTATCATCCATAACAGGATAAACAGTGAAAAATATGAGAGAATTTTGTGCCTGCGGGGGAATATATACCTGAAATACAAAGCCCTGGCTTTAGTTTATGTTAATCTGGTCGATATACCACATATCGTACCTGTATTTCAGGGAAATTGATATTTTAAGGTCGCGCCTGCCTGCTCCTACGTCATAGGTATAATTACCTTTAACGAAGGCGTATGAATTCTTGTAGTATGATCGGGAATATCTGACGGATACAACTTTGAAATAATCCATGAACTCGGAGATTATAAGTTCCGCCTGCGAATAATTATAATAACCTTTTTCGTTTCCGATAATGTCGAGATATGCATCCTGTCCTAAGTACTGATTAATCAGCCCGAGGCTGGAGTACGAAAATCCGGCAGCTATATCTTTAAATGTTTTTTTGCACAGTTCCTGTTTATTCTTTTCGTAATCATTTTTGCTTTTTTTATCTTTCCACCAGGAATCCTGCGACTGCAGATTTCCGTTCAGTATAAAAAGAAATATAAAAAGCGAAAAAATCAGTAATTTGGTTACATGAAATTGTTTCATTGTTAAATTTAAATAAAAAATCCTCTTTAATCAATTTAAAGCAAAAGTATACTTACCGAATAAAGAATCCCGGTAATTTGAGGGATTTTTACCGTTGTAATTTAAATATTTAAAAATATTAAAAGAATCTGTTGAAAATCAAAAGAAACCGCTATTAGCATCGGCTCATGTTACAGGTTCACAAAAGACACAAAGAAATATCAGTTGTGAGACAAATACTTTTAATCCCGAGGCTGAAAGCTCGCTACGTTGAGGGTGATATTATTTCAGGAAAAAGAGGAATCTGAATTATCAGAAACAAAACCCTTTTTGCATTCATCGTTTGTGAATGCAAAAAGAATAAAAAATCATATTCTCCGATTCTACAATAATGTCATCCCTGCGGGATTCTTCTAAAATAATGCCATCCCTACGGGATTCTAATTTTAAAGATTAATATTTTCACCTCATAAGCATGCCTATTAAAGGACTATATCCAAAAGGCAGGCAGTGAGGATATTATTGCAGATTCAATTATTATCCGGAATTTTTTATTACACCCGTATTTTCCCGGAATCTTCATTGAAAAATCAGTATTAAATTACTATCTTTGTTGTTCTTATTGAGAATAAATGCCTGTTTTTGTCAAAAATCGGCAGAAATAAGAGCCGGAGTAGCTCAGGTGGTCAGAGCAACGGAATCATAATCCGCAGGTCGGGGGTTCAAGTCCCTCCTCCGGTACAATAAAATTTTAAATTTAATACAGATGGCAAAGAAAAAAGAGGGCGCGAGAATCAAGATAAAGCTCGTCAGCGTTGAGGGTGAACACAAAGGAAAGAGTGTTTACGTTTCATACAAGAACAGGAACAATACAAAGGAAAGAATCGAACTGAAGAAATACGATAAGTTCGCAAAAAAACACGTTTTACACAGGGAAGCGAAGTAATTCGTATTACTTCCTCCCCTCTTACTTAATTGCTCGCTTTGAAACTTGCTACTTTACTCTATATTAAGAATGCAGAAGGCGAGTATCTTATGCTCGAAAGAGCACACCAGCCCAATAAAGGACTTTTATCACCGCCCGGCGGAAAACTCCGTCTTGATGACGCCGAATCCCCTTTCCAATGCGCAGTAAGGGAAGCGTCAGAAGAATGCGGAATCATCTCTCGGACTACAGACTGGGTACTGCTCGGAATTATAACAGAAAAGAATTATCCGCATATCGGAAATATCATGCTGTTTCTCTTCGAATATAAGAATAAGCTTGATGCGCTCCCCCCCGATTTCAACGAAGGCAGGTTCAGGTTTGTGCCCGAAAATGAAATACTTCAATCAAACATACCCGAAACAGATAAACTTTATATTTGGAAATTTGTTTTAAACAAGGATAACGGATTTTTCAGCGTTTCGATTGATTGCGATAAGACTCCATTTATGAGCACGGAAGAAACAACCTGAAAAACACATTTTCAAACAAAATACTTAAGCAATGCTAAATAAAGAAATTATAAAAGAAAATATTAAACAAACACTTCCCGATACACAGAATCAGACGGATAAAAGGGAAATACCGATTGACAAAGTCGGAATTAAGAGCCTTAAATACCCTATTTCCGTGCTTGACAAGGATAATGGAGTCCAGCATACGATTGCCACAGTGTCAATGACGGTTGACCTGCCCAAGCAATACAAGGGAACGCACATGAGCAGGTTCGTGGAAGTGCTCCAGAATAAAAAGGAGATTCAGATTGAATCGATATACGAAATACTGAAGGAAATGCAGAACAAACTGAAAGCAGATTCCGCCCACATTGAACTTGATTTTCCTTATTTTATAGAAAAGAAAGCTCCCGTCTCGGGAAAGCCATCATTAATTGACTACAGAGTAAGGTATCATGCTGTAATGCATAAAGATAAAAAAGATTTGATAATGACTGTTGTGGTTCCTGTTAAAACTCTATGCCCCTGTTCCAAAAATATATCGAAATACGGAGCGCATAACCAGCGCGGAGAAGTTACCGTATCAGTCAGATTCCTTGAAACGGTATGGTTCGAAGACATAATTAAATACGTTGAGGAAAGCGCAAGCTGCGAGCTTTTCACATTGTTAAAACGTGAAGACGAAAAGTACGTTACGGAAAAAGCCTATGAAAATCCCGTATTCGTCGAGGACCTTGTCCGCAACGTCGTGCTGAAACTTCAGGATAACAAAAATATACTCTGGTATTCAGTAGAAGCCGAAAACTTCGAAAGCATTCACAATCATAATGCGTACGCAATGATCGAATCGCACGAGGAATTCAGCAACGGCCACGCAAAGAACTTCATGATAAAAAGATTCTAAAAACAAAGGCAGGGATATTAAAAGGCAGGGATATTAAAAGGCAGGGATATTAATTATATCTCTGCCTTTCATGCATTTCGCACATATTTAAAATTCCAGATTTACTCCGCCTACGGGAAGGAACGCCCACTGGTATATTGTTCCCTGCTCGTTCTTTGCTTTATTCCAGAAATAACCGTAAACATTTTGCCTGTTATAAGCATTCTGCAGTTCAAAATATGCCGTTATGCTGGCTTTCTTGAAATAAAATTTCTTATCAACCCTTAAATCAAGCCTGCTGTAAGCCGGATACCTTTCTTCATTGAACCTGTTCATATCCCATACTCCCCTGCCGAGTTGTGTTGACAATTCAGTATCAAAAGGCGTGTAAGGACGTCCGCCTGCATACTTAAACTTAGCCCCTATAAGCCAGTCGTCGGCGACCTGATATCCAAGGATTAAAGTGAATTGATGCGTCGGGTCAAATGCCGCCTGTTTTTCTTTTCCGTCGAGCGCAGTAAATCCCGATTTTGAATAAGAATAATTTACTGAACCGTATAATCCGTTGCCTGTTAGTTTTTTCTGTATTGATAAATCAACACCCCTGATGTATCCTTTCCCGAGACTTGCGGCGGCACCGACGAGATTAGGACCGAAATTTGCCCCACCGTCGATAAGTATATAACTCGGTGTATTAATACTTACCGCATAATTACTGTACCTTTTTTCATATACTTCAGCAACGGCTTTTAAATCGCTGAATATCATTTGCTCAATTCCTGCAATATAATGTTCGCTTCTCATATTGTTTAGTGAACTGTTGGATTCATCGGACGCTAACCATATATTCAGAGGAGCCTGATTATAAATACCGTATGCCGCATTTATTTTAGTCTTTTCGGTAATATAGAATGATGCTCCCGCTCTCGGTGAAACTGTCGCTTTGTTATTTATGTAATCAAAATAATCCAGTCTTAATCCGTAATTCAAAACAAGCCTGCCTGATAACAAGTTATTTGTAAGATTCAATCCGGAAAAGAATTTTGAATTCTGTATTGTATTATCAACGTTCAGTTCCTGGGTTACATATCCTTCGGGAGTCGTATCCGATATAGCATAGAAATTATTCCTGAATTTGCCCCACTTACCGCCGGCATTAACAGTAATGAAAAATCCCTTTGATATCCTGTGGTTCAGGTCGGTTTTGTAATTAAATTCGTTTTCGAAATTGTCGAGATAATATTCCCTTGTATTCGTCGGTGCATATATATTGTCAGAGAAATAAGATGTGTATGAATTGGATACGACTGCCTGCAGGTACCCGTTCTTGTATAAATGCTTGTATGTTACCCCGCCCGTGTATGTATTTGTTTTATTATCCGAATTATACGGAAAATCATCCACAGTCGTATTTTCATCAACTTCGAAATTAATCTTGTCAAGCGCGCTCAATCCGACTAAACTTATAATATTATTTTCATCGGGTTTGTATGTGAACTTAAGGTTAAAGTCCCAGTAATTCGGAACAGCGGATAACCTCAGAGCACCTGTAAGCAAATCCAGGTAACTTCTGTTAACCGAAAAAAGATAAGATGCCTTTTTCGTTACCGGTCCTTCAAATACACCTCCGAATCCCGCAAATGAAAAGTAAACGTTATTGATATAATTTGAAAAACTTCCTTCCCTGAATTTAATATCTACTATGCTCGAGAGACGGTCTCCGTATTTTGCGCTGTAACCTCCAGTGAGTATATCCGCTTCGCGTATGAACTTTAAATTTATGAATGTAATCGCTCCTCCCGTCGTACCCTGTGAGCCGTAATGGTTTATATTGGGAATATCTATACCGTCAATCATAAGTAAATTTTCCGACGGTGAACCGCCTCTGACAATTAAATCATTTCTCTGGTCATTAAGAATTGAAACGCCCGGTGCGGTCTGAAGCATGCGGGAAATATCTTCATTTGCACCCGGAGCGCGTCTCATTTCCTCATAATCGAAATTAATCGCGCTGAGATTAACGTCAGAACTTCGTTCAAAGTAATCAGCGTCTACAGTGATTTTATCTGTAGTAAAATTCAGTGGTTCGAGTTCAACAGTTACCTGTACAGGATTTGCTGAAGATATTACTATGTCGGTTTTCACTTTTGTTTTAAAACCAATCGATGAAACTTCAAGCATGTAAGTTCTGTATGATAGATTTTCAAAAATGAATTCGCCTTTTTCATTGGAACCTGTTTTTAAATCGGAGTTAAGGATTTTAATAACGGCTCCGTCAACAGGGCTTTGAGTATCGTGGTCAAGGACTTTACCCGATATTTTACCGTTTTCATTTAGAGGACTGTTCTGTCCGAAACTGTATCCTGCCGTAAGCAGAGATAACATCGCAATCAGAATAATGTTTTTCATAACATTGATTTTTATTTGTAATTTATTGTGTTTAATTAACATAAGTATTATTATTAACATTGTTAAGTTTTAATTAAAAAAATTTTATTTTATAAAAATGCCTTTGAATGCATATTGCAAAGAATTATAAATCAGGTATTCTCTGAATGCTTCAGGAATCATGAACCCCCGTTTTATCATAAGCGAAGCAATTCCGTGTACAAGCGACCACAATGTAAACGCGGCAACTTCGATATCTGATTGTTCGATGTAACCGGCATCCATGCATTCCTGAATGTTCTTTTTTAGTACATCATACGTTCTTGTCGATACCTGCCAGTCCTGCGGACATTCCATATTTTCAGTCGGGTCCTGCATAATAAACATCAAATCGTAATGAGACCTGTTGGCCATTGCGAATTTCACATATGCAAGTCCGTGCGCGAGAAGTTTTTCTTTAGAGTCTGCAATATTCTGTACGCTCATCTGAGCCTCATAAAAT
>Ga0209450_10000631_pt1 | contig 17758 bp, 14 predicted proteins | sample FrelakmetLWP11LW_FD_187149 | JGI IMG/M metagenome (GOLD analysis project Ga0209450, IMG submission 187149) | Freshwater lake sediment microbial communities from the University of Notre Dame, USA, for methane emissions studies - LWP11 LW (SPAdes)... | ecosystem: Environmental > Aquatic >...
CTGCTGACCCATTTGCCGGTCAGGATGCCCCGCAGCGCTTCGCGAACGGCATGCTGGTCGGCGGCCGCCTGGCTTGTGGTCAGGAAGCTCCAGTTGTCCGCGGAGGGAACGGCGCCGGGGAAATAGCGGTGGACCATCAGGACCTGGTTGGCTTGCAGCAGCGCCGCCGGTTCGCTCTCGGAATTCCTGGAAACACCATAGCCGGTGGTGTAGAAGACGGTGGGCGCATCGTCGGCCCGATGGGAGAGGTAGAAGCGCTGCCGGAAGGTCCCCTGAGAGGCCTGGCCGTGGTCGACCGCCTGGGTGATGTCGATCTGGAACGACTGCCGGAACCCCGCCAGCGGCGCAATCTCGCTCACCTGCAGCCCAGGGATCTCCTGGAGTCGCTCCAGCAGGGTTTTCTCTTGTTCCTGCCGACTGCAGGAAAAAAGAACGGGTACGAGCAGCAGGAGCAGAAAAAGCTTCCGCATTTGATTCATGAGACCCCCTAGGTTCATTGTACGGAGAATGGGTCGCGCCCGTTCCGACAAAATGGCACATTGTCCCGATCCATCTTTTCTGATATATAGACGACATGGACGGAGCGGAAAGAATCGACCGGGCGCCGGCGCGTCAGCCCCGCATCGTGATTCTCGGCGGCGGCGCCATCGGCTCGGTGCTCGCCGCGGCAGTGGCCCGGAAAGAGGGCCAGCAAGCGATCCTGATCGGGCGGCGTGACCACGTGCGGGCGATCAACGGAAACGGGCTCACGGTCGACGGCATGTTCGCCGCGCCGGTATCCCTGGAGGCGCGCGAGCAGGTCGACTTTCCCCTCGACGACGCCCTGTTGATCGTCACGGTCAAAGCCGGAGGCCTGGAGGCGGCACTGACCGATGTGGGTCCCTTCCTGCGGTCGACGACCGCGGTGCTGTTGCTGCAGAACGGCCTGGGCATCAGAGACCTCGCCCTGGAAGCGTTGCAGGGGACAGCCGTTCCCGCAAGCCACATCTTTATCGGCATCGTGGCCATGGGCGTGACCTTCATCGCCCCGGGCGAGGTTCGCTGCTTCGGCGGCAACATCCGCGTAGAACCGGCCTTTGCCGCCACGCCGTTCTTCGACCTGCTCTCGGACCTGCCGGTCAAGGTGGAAAAAAGCCGTGATATCGCCAGGGATCTCTGGACCAAGCTGCTGGTCAACGCCGTGATCAACCCCCTCTCGGTGCTGCTGCAGGGGCACAACCGCCTGGTCGCCGAGGCCCGTTTCGACCCCCTCAAGGAGCCGATCCTGGCCGAGGGTTGCGCCGTGGCCGCCGCCGAAGGCGTGCCCCTCACGATCGACGCCGCCTTCGTCAACCGCTTCGTCACCTCGGACAACATCACCTCCATGCTCCAGGATTTCCGCCGCGGCCGGCCGAGTGAGATCGGCTTCATCAACGGCGCCATCGTCGCCGCCGGGAAAAAGCACGGCATTTCCACCCCGGTGAATGAGTACCTGGTGGCAATGATTCGTGCGCTGGAAGCTTTAAGAACCTGATCTCGGCGACCGGCGTACGGTGGACGGTTGACGGCAAGAAAAACGCACCAAAATCCAAGCAGCAAATTTCAAAACCAAGAAGTAGATGGGTAAAAGGGTAAATGAGTAGATGAGTCCAGAACACTACGAGAGATCGCTGTCAGGGCCGTTGCCCCATCTACCCATCTACCCGTCAACCCATGCAAGCGCTATTGGTTTAGGACATTGGAAGTCAGTGCTGGGAATTTCATTCTTACCGTATGCCGTATACCGTATGCCGTCTGCCGAGTTCTGATTGACAAACCCCGCCAGCCAAAATAAAATCGAGCTCTAGGAGGCCCGCGATGAAAAAACTCATGTTTTGCGCGATTATCACCCTTATCATGACAGCATCCCTGCTGGCCGGGCCCGGCAGCGTAGCCAAGCGCATCCCGGCGCCGTCGGGCCGCACCACCGGCCTGGCCTTCGACGGCAAGGCCTTCTGGACCGTGGACCGCGACAGCGACAAGCTCTACCGCATTGACCCGGCCGACGGCAGGGTGCTGGCGACCTTCGACGCCCCCGGCTATTTCTGCACAGCGCTGGCCTGGGACGGCAAGTCCCTATGGGTGGCCGACATGGATTTCACCAACACGTCCGCCGAGGACTATTGCGGCAAGATCTACCAAATCGACCCGGCCAGCGGCCGCACCCTGAAGGTGATCATGGCGCCGGGTTCGGACCCGCAGGGGCTGGCCTGGGACGGAACCGCGCTGTGGGTCTCCGACAACGGCACGAAAGAGATCTATCAGATCAGCCCCGACGATGGGACAACGATCAAGACGCTGAAAGCTCCCGCCAACGACCCGCGCGGCCTGGCCTGGGACGGCGGCTTCCTATGGCTGGCCGACCGCTCCCGCGACGAGCTCTACCGCATCGAGCCGGCCCAGGGCCGGGTGATCATGATCCTCCCCGCCCCCGGCCCCTATCCCTGGGGCCTGGCCTGGGTGCAGAAGGACCTGTGGGTCGTTGACTACCAGGACGACGAGATCGCGCAGGTCGCCGTGTTTACCGAGGGCGCCTATACCCGCACCAAGGAGCGCAGCACCGTGGTCACCTTCACCCACGACATGGTCAATTTCGGACCGGGAACCGTGACCGGGCTCGATGTGTACCTGGCCCTGCCCAAGGGGCGCCCGACCCAGGAGATCATGGCCATCGAGTTCCCGCGAACCCCCGACGAGAAACTCAGCGATCGCTGGGGACAGGAGGTGGCCCGCTTCCAGAAAGCCGCCCTCAAGTCCGGCGAACGCGCCACGACCCGCATGCGCGTCAAGGCCAAGCTGTACGATGTCATGTACCATCTTTTCCCGGAGAAGGCCGGCTCGCTCAAGGACATTCCCAATGACGTGCGCAGCCGCTTCCTGGCCGACGACGACAAGTACCGCCTCAAGGACCCGGTCATCCAGAAAGCCCTCAAGGAAGCGCTGACCCGGACCGACAATCCCTACTGGATCGCTCGCGACATCTACGATTATTTGCACGGCAAGATGGTTTACAAGCGCATCGGCGGCTGGGATATCGCCCCCACGGTGCTGGAGCGCGGCTCGGGCTCCTGCTCGGAGTACGCTTTCGTCTACATCGCCATGTGCCGCGCCGCCGGGCTGCCGGCGCGCTATGTCGGCTCGGTGGTCCATCGCGGCGAGGACGCCAGCTTCGACTTCGTCTACCACCGCTGGGTGGAGGTCTACCTGCCCAACACCGGCTGGGTGCCGGTCGACCCCAGCGGCGGCGACCAGGAGTCCCCGCGCGACCAGGCCATGTACTTCGGCCACCTCGACAACCGCTTCCTCATCACCACCGAGAGCGGCGGCGGCTCGGAGTATCTGAAGTGGGATTACAACTCCTCGGAGAGCTGGCAGGCCGACGGCCGCGTGCAGCTCAGGCTGGAGATGATCGCCGACTGGGAGCCGCTGGAAACGAAATAAAAGAGAGAGAAAGGGAGTGCCGCAGAAATCGTACAGTTCCGGTGTGCTTCAACCTGACAGCCGATTCAGATAAATTGAGGAAAAGAGGACTGAATTGATACTGAAAAGGCCTGAGGAAAAGGAAAAATCCGGTTTGCACATAAAAGGAACTCATAAGAAGCACTAGAAGCGCGATCTTTTCAAGATATAAGGGAATTACCGAAAAAAACTCTGATACAGAGCAATTTGGAGCGATAGGCGGGGTCCAGGGGGCACAGAAGCCCTCCTGGCGACTGCATTCCCGATCTCAAGGCCGCTGAGTCCGAAAATGACAGCGCTATTTTTTTGAAGATCAACATCCTTACTGACAAATGCAAGATTTAAAGCATAGACCCCAAAAGCTCAAGGGGGGGTACCGTCAGGCGAAGGGATGGGAACCTCTTCACTGAGTTGGGAGGGAGGCGGGAGAATTGTTGGATTCTCGGAATCTAGCACGGAACCCGATGAAATGGGGTGACGCCAGAAATTCCAGAATTGACTTTTTGTTCAACATCATATAGTTAACGTCCGGGAGAGAAAGGCAAAAATGCACAAACGGTTGCTGGAGATCGCGATCCTGCTGTCCATTCATGGTGCGTTCCTGGTTCAGGCCCAAACCCTCGACGAGCTCAACCGCCCGCTGCTGAAAAAAGGGCAATGGGATCTCGTGCTCGACTACAAGAATTTCGGGCGCGAATACTGGGGCATCAGCCTAGACCACGAGGAAACATCTTCAATTGATTCGCAGGTCATCCTTTTCCCGCGGCTGGCGTTCGGCCTGGCCAAAAACCTGCAGCTGACCATCGACGGGGCCTGGCAATTCCCAATCACCAATGCGATGCCACAATTTGAAACTTGGGATTACTGGCGGGAAACGAATACGCTCTGCTTACTATCGGCGCAACTGCGGTTCCGGCCGGCGCGCAACCTGGAACTGGGCTTCTTTTGGCTCACCGGCCAGGCAAAAGAAGATGTCCACTACGCGCGAACCGTAGGCGTGGACGACCATATCAAAGCGGTTTTTTCGGGCGACATCCTGATCCTGAGCGGAACGTGGTTGTCGAGTGTCGACAGCCGAAGCCGCCTGCTCAGAGCCGACCTCGACGGTTTGCACCGGCCGCTGCTCAAGAAAGGCCACTGGCGGATCGATCCCGAAATCCTGATCCGCCGCCACGAATACCATTATCACAGCCGGTTGGACGTGCTCCCGGACTTCATCGACAAGAACAGTGATTCAACCGACGTGCGCCTGCGCCTGGCGGCAAGCCACGGCTTGACCGACCATCTGCAGGCCAAGGCCGATATCTATTGGCAGCCATCGTCCCGGACCAGGGAATCGAGCCGTTCGCTGATTACCTGGTGGGACGGGACGGAGCATGCAGATGAAACCGAGACATGCCGGCTCCTTTTCGGCAATTGGGGAGCACGCGGCAGCCTTGCCTGGCGGCCAAGCCGGCCATTGGAGTTGTCCCTAGCAATTCGCCGCAACCGATTGAAAATCGGTTATGAGGAAACAAACGTGCCCTTCGGGCCGGATGCGGTGATCGAAGGCGGCTCGAATTCAAAGGTGATCGATGTTTCCACGCACATCATTACCCAGTTCGAGGTCAGGGCTACTTTTCTTTCAAAGACGAAACGGCTGGGGACGACACTGGTCGCCGATCTTCCTGGGATTTACCAACCGCTGCTGGAAAAAAGGCAATTCAAGCTGGATGGCAAGATCGATTTCCGCTCCTATCATTGCCCGACCGAACTTTTACAGGGATTTTACAAGGATTCCCGGGATACGGATAATTGGTTATTCAGGATGCAAGGCTCATATGGGATATCCCACTCGTTTCAATTCACAGCATATTACGGCATCTCACTGTCCAGAAACCTGTTCACCGGGTTCAAGTATGAAAATGAGTATTCCCTGGGCGGCGAGTTGAAATGGCGGCTGAAAAGGCGCGCTGAGATCTACGCTGCCTTCAACTACAGGCCCACTGAATATTGGGATGTTTTCCCCGATTTTATATTGGATATAGACGATTATCTTAACGAACATCATGATTTCATGAGCACCTATTTCGGTGAAACCGTCAATATCATACTGGGTATGAAGCTGATCGTGGGGAAATAGGCGTGAGAAGAGCAAGCTGGCTGTTGGTCCCGCTCGTCCCCCTAGCGCTCTTTTTTCTCGGTACTCGTGTTTTGATGACGCATCTCTTTCTGGCAATGGAATACCGCATGCCCGGATTTCCGGAGGATCCCAATGGCTTGCCTGGGCAGGACCGCACGCAATACGCCAAGATCACCCTTGACTATCTTCTCCATGACGCCGGCATCTCATTCTTGAGTGAGCGGAAATTTCCCAGCGGCCTCCGGCTTTTCACTGATCGGGAGCTGAAGCATCTGGAAGACGTGAAGAATCTCGTGCAGCCGATGCTTTGGGTCGGAAGAAGCACATGGATCATCCTTCTTTTGACCGGCATCGGGGTGTGCCGGGGAAGATGGCGATTTGACTTTTTCCGTAGCCTCCGTCTGGGCGGCTGGGTCGCCGTGGGATTGGCGGCTTTAATAATGATTTTTGTGCTGATTGGTTTCCGAAATTTTTTTGTTTTTCTTCATGTTCTTTTATTTTCTGAAAATTCATGGCGATTTCATCCAAATAATACGCTGGTGCGATTGTTTCCCATCCGTTTCTGGCGGGATGTTTTTGTCATATTAGCTGTTTTTACCATGAGCGGAGGATTGGTTTTCGAGTTAGGACTAAGAAAAAAAACTAGTGAAAAACGTTGATTGATGCCGCTCAGAAAGAAATGTCACATTTTTCATTATTGACAAAGACACATTTTCCTTATAGTTAAGTTAGTTAATAATCAGATTGGGAGGAAGTTATGCTTGTAAAAAAGCTATTATTGGGTATTGCTGTTCTATTTGTCTTTACTCTTTCTGAAGACGCGCTGGAACGAAAAAAGCCTTTGCCTTTAAAAGAATTGCAAAATCCTAGAAGTCCTTCTTTTGTTCCATTCCCATATCCAAAAAGTGATAAAGAAATAGTCGCTGATTTAAAGTACTTTTTTAGCAAAGAACTGAAATCTCAAGAAAAAAGAATCTTTTCTGGAAAGAAAATTCCAGCGCGCGAGAAGATTATGCAAGATTTTTTGGAAGGGAATGATGTTATTATTGGGGAAATCTTAAAAATAAAAAATGAAATAATCGGTAGAGAAAGAGACTATACTTTTTTAGTGAGATTGCGCAACAGAAAGAACATTTGGCTATCCAATATTAGTCTTAATTCCAACGGCTTATTTTTAAGCATGAATTTCCTAAATATTGACGAACTGAAGCCAAGTGAAGTTAAAAAATGTATGATTTTCAAACCATACTCAGACAGGTTGTCTATAAAAGAAGAATTGAAAAAATCAATTGGGTATGACCTGGAAGAAAATGAAATTAGTAAAATGCAATTAGTTGATGGATTATGCCAAATTGCAAACTCATTGTATCCGGCTTGGGAGATACACTTGTCAGATGGAAGGACTTTAATCAAAAGTTTTTATGATAATGAGTTATATCAAGTTGAATCCATAGTCGTTCCCAACAATAAGGGTAATATGACCAATTCCTTGGATGTATTAATCAAAGAAGGTTATCAACATTTCAATAGATCCACAAAAAGTGAGGTGCTGATTCTAAAAAAACTTGAGGGTCAAAAGTGAAATTGGTAAAGTTATTGTTATTCGTTATTATTGCGCATCTTCTTATTTTCGAAACTTGTACAATTACTTTTGGAGGTTTTGATTATTCTAAGATGCTAGATGGGTATCCATGGGAACTGACTTTGAATCCTAGAACGCATTGTGCTCCTGCCAACGTAAGAATGTGGGCTGTGTGGGACAGAGAGAATACCGCGGATTCACAAGCAACAATCGCAAGCTGGATGGGTTCTCTCCCAACCAATATCATGCGTCTTTCAGAGGCCGTGCGATATTTCACAAATTCGATTGCATGGCCCTATAGTACTCCAATTAGTGATGAAGAGATTATCCAAGGTACACTAGGTGACAAAGCGTTGTTTTTTTTAAGTTGCGCAAGAGCAGCATTAGATTACAATATTCCTTCAATTTTCATTATCAATAGTGGAGTCCATTCAATAACCTTGAAGGGATGTCAAGCTGATTATGAGCAATCTCAGCTTGTCGTAAAAATATTGTTTTTTAAAGATCCAAACAATCCAAATCACGAGTATTATGAGGATGCATATTCACCAGAGGATATGTTCCTCTATTGGGAGTCAGGAAAGGTTAGAGAAGTGGTGATCGGAGTTTTTGGCTCTATGAGTGGATTTGAAGCAGATTCAAGAGAGAATTTAAAGGATTTTTATAGATACAACGGTACATTTTATGGCGGCCCAACATCCTTTTTCCCGGTGGGATCACAGTTTGTTCGAATCGTATCTCCAATTAGCCCTGAACAACTTGAGTTAGGAGCACAAATACCTATTGCGTGGGAGTCAAACGGACTATTGGGAAACATTAAGCTTGAACTACTGAAGGGCGATACTTATTGGGGCACAATCGCCACAAACCTGCCGATACAGCAGCAATCATACGCATGGACGGTCGGAAATTACCAGGGGGGCACGGCGAATGCCGGGGACGATTACAAGATTAAAATCACCATGATGGACGGTTCCGATTACGACACCAGCAATGTCAATTTTTCCGTTGTCGATCCGCCTTCCATCACCGTCATCTCACCCAATGGCGGTGAGAACTGGACGGTAGGATCAAGTCATGACATCACATGGGGGGCAACGGGACTGGTCGAGTTCGTGAAAATCGAATACTCCGTCAACAATGGCGCTTCTTGGAGCACTGTCGTCGAGCAGACGGCCAATAACGGCGTCTACTCCTGGATCATCCCCAACACGCCCTCCGCTTCTTGCCGGGTGCGAGTCTCCAGGCTGGCCGATACCGCAATCCAAGATATTTCCAACGCCAGCTTCACGATCACCCCCCCGGCGGAAGCCGTTTCAGCACCAAGCCGGCCAACGGGTAACGCTTCAGGTGTAAAGTCAAAAAGCTACTCGTTTTCCACCGGCGGCTCGGCATCGAACCTGGGCCATCCGCTGCAGTACCTGTTCGAGTGGGGAGACGGGACGAATTCAGGTTGGCTGCCTACGGGAGCGACGAGCGCGAATCATTCCTGGGCCGCTACGGGCACTTTTCAAGTCCGGGCTTTGGCCCGCTGCGGCACGCACACGGCCGTCGTTTCGCCTTGGTCGCCCCTTCTGGGGGTGATCATCCATGACGAGACGGTTTCAGGCTTATACAACTCGCCGGCCCAGTATTTGGCGCTTACCGAAGCGATCTGGGCAACGGCTTCGGGCGGCGGCACTTGGACGTCGGCAGTGCAAATCAATGACGTGACGGGCGGATCGAAGGTATCCGCATTCTATTCCACGGCCAGCGGCCGCCGCGGGCCTTTCCTGCTGTGGGACAACAGCGCCGGCGCCGCGCTCAGCAGCATGAAGCTGGACAACGTGCTGCAGGCCATCGATGCCGCCGACACGGGGATCTTCACCTATTTCGGAACGGTGGGCGCGGTGGAGTTCATCACCCAGGACGGCGGCCACAAGATCCACGCAGCGGCAAGGACGGTGAACGGCAACTATGCAAAAACCCTTACGGCCATTTCCCTGCATGACGCCAACACGGCGGCAGCGGGCCGGGACATGGTCATACCCAACCTGGCCTCGAACGCCACCTACCGCTCCAACTGCGGCTTCTTCAACCCCACTGACGACCCGGTGACGCTGGAGCTGAAATTGCGCAACGCGTCCAATGCCCAAGTGGGAAGCACGGTGAGCAAGACCCTGTCGGCACGCGAATTCGTCGCTTATTCCATCTTCACCTGGGCTGGAGTCCCCTATCCGGCCAATTCCCATGACAATGTCGCCTTAGACATCCATGTGACGTCGGGCTCTGGCAAAGCAGCCTGTTTCGGCGCCACGGTGAACAATGCATCGAACGATCCGGCGGCGCACGTGGCGGTGCAGGGAGTCGCGGGCCATGACAACGGTCCATCGACCCGGCAGGTGATGCCCGAGGCAGTTTGGGCGGCGGCGTCAGGTGGGGGGACGTGGGCGACCGAGGTGCAACTGATCGACGTGACGGGCGGCTCGCAGGTAGCGGTTTATTTCAACAGCAGCGGCGGCGTTCGCCGGGGCCCGTTCGCCCTGTGGACCGGTACGACGGCGGGCGTGAAGGTGAAATACGCCGGCATCCTGGAGCGGCTGGGCCAGCTGGACGGCGGCTATGAATATTACGGCAAGAGCGGAGCGGTGGAGTTCGTCACCCAGGACGCGTCGCACCGGATCCAGGTGACGGCGCGGACGGTGAACGGCAATTACTCAAAGACCTTTCCCGGCCTGAACGTGGTGGACGCCGACACGGCGAGCTCCAGCCGGGTGATGATTATCCCAAACCTCACCAACAACACGACGTATCGCTCGACATGCGGATTCTTCAATCCGACCAACGACTACGTGACGGTGGAGTTCACAATACTCTCCTCCAACGGCGCCCTAATAGGCTCCACGTTCAGCAAGACGCTGATAGGGCATGACTTCCAGTCCTTCAGCCCGTTCAACGAAGCGGGTGTTCCATCTCCTTCGTATCCCCATGACAATGTGATCCTCAAGATACGTCCAACATCAGGGGCGGGTACAGTGATGTGTTTCGGGGCTTCGGTGAATGGCACGACTAATGATCCCGCCGCCCACTTGGCGGTACAAGGGCAGTAATGGTTAAACATCTCCCATAGGGCTGATCTTTGGGTTCGCTCTTTCTATCGCAATGGCATCGCTACGGGATCCAAGGCGGGGGACAGAGCCCTAGCAGAGGAAGGTATAATGGTCCCGATATTTCGGGCCAAAAAGCTTATGAGAGTAGGGTATACGCCCTTCACCAGCCATCCGCGATTCCGCTTCCGGCGTTTGTCGGGAACATTTTGCCGATCCGGTTCGTATAACCGAAAGACGTGTGGGAAGCGGAAACGAAAATCCTCCCGGCGCATTCCCCGCGGGGGGATGGAACGAAGGAACCGGAGGCACACGCGAGGAGAACAGGCACATGGCCAACGGCAAAAACGGAAAAAAAGTGAAGTCGCGCAAAAAGATCGTCTGGATCGCCATCGGCAGCATCATCCTATTGCTCATATTGAAATCGGTGGTCTGCGGCAAGAAAGACCCCGGGATCACGGTCCAGACCGAAAAGGCCGCCCGCCGCGACATCACCCAGCTGGTGTCGGCCACCGGCATCATCAACCCCGCCTATCAGGTGCTCATCACCCCGGAGGTGACCGGCGAGATCGTCGAGCTGCCCGTCAAGGAAGGCAACCGGGTTAAGAAGAACCAGCTGCTGATCCGCATCAAGCCCGACTCCTATGCCGCCCAGCGCGACCGGGCCCAGGCCAACCTGGAATCGGCCCTGGCCACCCTGGAGATGAAGAAGGTCGAGAAGAACTTCATCGAGGGCAACTTCAAGCGCACCCAGGAGCTCTTCCGCAACGGCTACACCAACCAGCAGGAGCTGGACAGGGTGAAAGCGGACCTGGCATCCAGCAGCGCCCAGCTGGACGCCCAGCAGGGCCTGGTGCAGCAGGCGCAGGCGGCCCTGAAGGAGTCGGGGGAAAGCCTGAACAAGACGGCCATCTACTCGCCGATGGACGGCACGGTCAGCAAGCTCAACGTCGAGCTGGGCGAGCGCGTGCTGGGCAGCGGCTTCAGCCAGGGCACCAACCTGATGACCGTGGCCGACCTGGGCAAGATGGAAGCCATCGTCGACGTGGACGAGAACGACGTGGTTCTGGTCTCGATCGGCGACGCGGCCAAGATCGAGCTCGACGCCTTCAAGAACATCACCTACAACGGCAAGGTCACCGAGATCGCCAACTCGGCCAAGACGACCGCGGCGGGCACCCAGGAGGAAGTGGTCAATTTCGCCATCAAGATCGCCCTCAACGACTTCAATCCCCAGGTCCGGCCAGGCATGTCCTGCAACGCCGACATCGAGGTCGAGACCAAGAACGACGTGCTGGCGGTGCCGATCCAGAGCGTGACCGCCCGCTCCGAGGAGGAACCCGAGAACCTGGAGCCGCCCGACTCCGGCCGGGGACTGCTCGCCGGCAAGACCAACAAAAAGAAGCAGTCCAAGCCCAAGGAGGTCGTCTTTGTGGTGGACAAGGGCAAAGTGGCCATGAAAGAGGTGAAGATCGGCATCAGCGACAACGAATTCATCGAGGTCATCTCAGGGCTGAAAGCGGGCGAGGAAGTGGTCAGCGGCCCCTACCGGGCCGTCTCCAGCGAACTCCAGGACGAGAGCAAGGTGCAACCGGAAAACAAGGCCAAGAACGGGAAGAGCAAGAAGAAGAACTGAGGCCGCAAGCCGAGACAACATGAACATCATCAATTTTGAAAATATATCCCGGGTATACCAGGTCGGCTCCGAGGAGGTCCACGCCCTGGACAACGTTTCCCTGAAGATCGACCGCAACGAGTACGTGGCCATCATGGGGCCCTCGGGATCGGGGAAATCCACGTTGATGAACATCCTGGGCTGCCTCGATACGCCCACCTCCGGCAAGTACGACCTGAAGGGGACCGACGTCAGCGACATGAGCGACAACGAGCTGGCCGAGGTGCGCAACCGCGAGATCGGCTTCGTCTTCCAGACCTTCAACCTCCTGCCGCGCGCCACCTCCTTTCACAACGTCGAGCTGCCGCTGATCTATGCCGGCATCCCCGCCGCCGAGCGCCGCGCCAAGGCCGAGCAGGCCCTGGCCAGCGTCGGACTGAAGGACCGCATGCTGCACAAGCCGAACGAGCTTTCGGGGGGCCAGCGCCAGCGCGTCGCCGTTGCCCGGGCCCTGGTGGTCGGGCCCTCGATCATCCTGGCCGACGAACCCACCGGCAACCTCGACTCCAAGACCGGCGAGGACATCATGGTTCTGTTCCAGGAGATCTACAAGCTGGGCAACACCATCATCCTGGTCACGCACGAGGAATACATCGCCAACCATGCCAAGCGCGTGATCCGCCTGCTGGACGGCCGGATCGAGAGCGACAGCCAGGTGGCGGAGCGCGCCGTCCCCAAGCGGGGCAATTAGCCGTGCGCCATCACCTGTTCGAGTGGAAGGAGGGGCTGCTGATCTCGCTGGCGGCCATTCGCGCCAACAAGGGCCGGTCGATCCTGACCATGCTGGGCATCGTCATCGGCATCTGCTCGGTGGCGCTGATGGCCACGGCCATCAACGGCATCGACAAGGCCTTCGTCAACGGCATCAGCGCCCTCGGCGCCGACAACCTTTACATCGACAAATACGCCTGGTTCAGCGACGAGGATTTCTTCCTGATGCGCAACCGCAAGAACGTGACCCTGGAGCAGTTCGAGCGCTTTGAAAAGCTGGCCCAGCTGCCGCTGGCCGTGGCGCCGACCATCCTGACCGTGCACAAGGTGCTTGCCGGGGACAACTACGTCGAGGGGACGCTGATGACCGGGACCACCGACGGCTACGTGCGCACCACCAACTTCAACTTCGCCCGCGGCCGCTTCTTCTCGCCGCTGGAGAGCAGCGGCGCCCGCAACGTGGCCGTGCTGGGCAGCGAGATCGCCGCCCACCTGTTCCCCAGGCAGGACCCCCTGGCCCAGGAGGTCAAGATAGACAGCATCCCCTTCCGCGTCGTCGGCGTGCTGGAGAAGCAGGGCAGCAACATGCTGGGCAACTTCAACCCCGACAACCAGGTCTACATTCCCATCGGCACGGTCTTCAAGTACTTCCGCCGCGACCGCGACACCGTGACCATCGTCGTGCGCGCGCGCAATACCGCGATGACCGAAGCCACCAAGGAAGAGGCCATCGGCATGATGCGCCGCGTGCGCGGCCTGCTGTACGACGAGAAGGACGATTTTTCGGTGAACACCCAGGAGGGGCTGACCCGGGAATATGACCGGGTGGTGGGCGTGATCAAGCTGGTCGGGCTGTTCATCACCGGCCTTTCGCTGCTGGTGGGCGCCATCGGCATCATGAACATCATGTTCGTTTCGGTCAAGGAGCGCACGCGCGAGATCGGCATCCGCAAGGCCATCGGCGCCAAGAAGCGGACGATCATGGGCCAGTTCCTCACCGAGGCGGCGGTGATCTGCCTGATGGGCGGGCTGGTCGGCCTGGTGCTGGCCGTCCTGCTGAGCATGCTGGTCAACAAATTCCTGCCCACCAGCATACAGATGAACACGGTGGTGCTGGCCATCTCCATCTCGCTGCTGACCGGCATCGTTTCCGGCCTGGCGCCGGCGTGGACGGCGGCCAAGATGGACCCGGTCGAGGCCCTGAGGTACGAATAATGAAATTCTGGGAAGTCCTGAAAGTCGCCTTCGGCTCGCTGCGCGGCAACAAGCTGCGCTCCTCGCTGACCATCCTGGGCATCGTCATCGGCATCTTCTCCATCATCTCCATCAGCACCGTGATCACCATGCTGCAGAACTCCATCAGCGAGGGGCTGTCGCAGCTGGGCAAGAACACCTTCCAGATCCAGAAATTCCCGGCCATGCAGCAGGGGCGGCTGAGCGACAAGATCCGCAACCGCAAGAACCTGACCATCGAGGATTATTACCGGCTGCGCACGATGCTGGACGAAGCGAAGCTGGTCGGCGCCGAGCAGTGGCAGTTCGGCAAGCTCTTCAAGTCGGCGTACGACGAGACCAACGCCAACATCCAGCTGGTGGGCGGCACGCCGGAGGCGATGGTGACCAACGACTGGGTGGTCGCCGACGGCCGGGCCATCAATGCGGACGACATGGACCGCAACCGCCGCGTCTGCGTCCTGGGCACCGATGTGGTAAAAAAGCTCTTCCCGCGCATCGACCCGCTGGGCCAGGAGGTCAAGGTCGACGGCCTGCGCCTGACCGTCATCGGCGTCTTCACCTCCAAGGGCGAGATGTTCGGCCAGTCGCGCGACGGCTTCGTGGCCACGCCGCTCTCCACTTTCCAATCCAAGTACGGCAAGACCAGCCGCAGCGTCAACATCACGGTCATGGCCCACAGCGCCGTCACCTACAACCGCACCATCGACGCGGCCATCGGCCACATGCGCACCATCCGCAAGGTGGCGCCGGGCGAGGAGAACGACTTCGACATCTTCTCCAACGAGTCGCTGATCTCCCAGGTGGGCCAGATCACCCAGTACGTGCGCCTGGGGGCCATCGTCATCGCCTTCATCGCCCTGCTGGCCGCCGGCGTGGGCATCATGAACATCATGCTGGTCTCGGTCACCGAGCGCACGCGCGAGATCGGCATCCGCAAGGCCATCGGCGCCAAGAAGCGCAACATCCTCTTCCAGTTCCTCATCGAGGCCGTCACCCTCTGCCAGTTCGGCGGCGTCATCGGCATCGTGCTGGGCCTGGGCGCCGGCAACCTGGCCGGCAAGGCCCTGAACGCCGCGCCGGCGCTGCCGCTCGACTGGATCCTGGGCGGCATCGGCCTCTGCGTGCTGGTCGGCGTCGGCTTCGGCACCTACCCGGCCTGGAAGGCGGCCAACCTCGACCCCATCGAGGCCCTGCGCTACGAATAACAGCCCGCGCCGGGGACCTTGAGTTTTTTTGAATCCTGCCATACCATTATCTCGCTTGACTGCATGAGAATGGGGAGGGGAGAATGAAATTCAAGACCCTGATGACGATCAAAGCGCTGGTCTGCCTGGGCTTCGGTCCCGTGCTGCTGTTGTTCCCGGCCTGGATCATCGGCCTGCTGGGCGCGGCTTACTGCAGCGGCGCGGCGCTGACGGCCAGGGAGTACGGGGCGGCGCTGGTGGGCAACCTGCTGCTGACCTGGCTGGCACGCAACGCCGACCCGGGCGTGGCGCGGCGGGCGATCATCTGGAACCTGTTCGTCTACGACGCCATCGGCCTCATCGCCACCGTGGCTCTGCTGCTGCAGGGCGTGCTGAACCCGCTGGCCTGGGGCATCGCCGCCGTCTACCTGTTCTTCGCCGCCGGCTTTGGCTACTTCGCCTTGCGCGCGGAGAAAGCCGCCTAGTACCCGCTGGCAGGATACAAAACGAATTGGAGCCGGCGTCCAGCGCCGCGCGCCCATGGGCTGTTGCGCCGGCCCGATCTTTCGCGCGGCCATTTACCTCTTTTCTATTGACGCGCCGTTGATAATCGCTCCCTGTTGGCGGCGGTGGCTTGTCCAACTTGACTGATTATGCCAGATGATCGGATTCGGACTCCGGAAAACAACAAGACAACGCATGCTGGCATTCAGGAATCGCTCCAACGCCGTTCTTCCCGCCCATAACGAATCATGACAGCGAACCACCGCAGGCCGCAGTGTTTCCGGTTCCGGCAGCGGCCAATGGAATAAAAATCAAAAAAGCGTGTCTGATGGATTGAACAAGCGCAGGTATCGGGATGAAAATGAAGTTTATGCTGGAACCAGACGGACAGAACGGCGGCGAGCCGGACGCGCATGACGGTGGGGGCCCGTCCCCCAGCGCGGAAAGGCTCTTCGCCGGGCTCTTGGAATTCAAGGAAACGGTATTCCGCATTTGCCTCGGCTTCTGCCGCGATATCCGCGACGCCGAGGAACTCACACAGGATGTCTACGTGAAAGTCTTCGCCAAGCTCGGCACGCTTCGGGACCTCCAGGCGGCTCGGGCATGGCTCTTTCGCATCACGCGCAACATCTGCCTGAACCATTTGCGCCGCATGCGGCCGCCGATCCTCTCCCTCGACGAGTGCGATCCGGTCGCCGACAGCGCCTCCCCGGAGCAGCGTCTGGAGACCCGCGAGCAACTGCAGGTCCTGAAGCAGGCCATCTCTACCCTGCCGCGGCGGATGAGGGAGGTATTCGTCATGCGCGAGTACGGCCAACTGCGATATGAGGAGATCGCCGGGGCGCTGGGCCTGCGGCCGGGGACGGTCATGTCCCGCCTGAGCCGAGCCCGGACCCTGGTGAGCGAACGCATGAGGAGTTTCAACGATGGATGAAGCCAAAAAAAATCTGGAGCCGTGGGAACGGCTGATCGAGAATGAGTCCCAGGCCGCCCTGGAGCGCTTTCGCCGCCTGGATTTCCGGGCAGCGCTGGAGCGCAGGCTGAAGTTCGTGCCGCGGCCAGCGCCCTGGTTTCGCCGTCCGCTGCCCATGGCCGCCGGCTTGGCCGCTGCCCTGCTTCTGGCCCTGGGCATCAGCGTTTTCACTTCCTTCCTGGCCATGAAACGGGAGGTCCGGGAGTTGAAGGAGGTCCTGATGCGGCTGCCGGAGCTGCGGACGCCCCTCGCCGCTCTGTCCCCCGTCCCGGTCGACGAGGAGACGGCGCGCCTCATCCGCCTCTCCTGGGTTTTCCGCCTGGCCGGGAAGCGCCTCGATGGGGGACCTGGAACGGATGAGGAGTGGCGGTCGGCGCTGGAGACAGCGTTCGCCGCCCCCGGAACCCCGACGGCCAGTGAATGGCGTCTCCGTGGCATGGCGAAGACGGAGCGGCTGCTCCTGGAAAAAAGGATCCGCGCCCTGATCGCAGCAGGCGAACTGCAGCGCCTGCGCGCTCGAAATAAATCAAACCAACTGTAATGGAGGAAACCATGCGCATGAAATCCATCATGGTCTGCCTGCTTGCCGCCCTCGCGGCGGCCCATCTGCCGGCTCAGGCGAAAGCGACGTTCACCATCGAAGGAGAGGGAGTCGGCTATGTGCTGCTCAACGACGTGGTCAAGCTGTTTGAGGGGATGGCCCCGCCGGGAGACAATTTCCGCGACAAGATCATGCAGGGCCTCGACCGCCTGTACCAGGAAGCCCGACTGGCCAGCGAACAGAAGCATGTCGACGCACCGTTCCTCGAACGATACAACCGCGTCCTGCTGGTGCTGAAGCTCGTCATCCTGAAGTCCGACGCGGGCAAGGGGACGGCGGACCCGATCGTGGACTCGCTCATCATCCGCGAGATGAACCGCTTCGACGTCTCCGAGAAGCTGGCCGAGGGAACCGCGCTTCAAGGGATCGGCTCGGTGGCCGGCAGCGTGGCCGAGGAGCTGCTGAGCCTGAAGAAATACCTGGACAAGCTCAAGAACCAGCCCGCTCCTTGAAGCTGGGCCCGGACAGGCACATCAGCGAGGGGGGGGCCGTTGCGCCCCCCCTTCCTTTTCCAGGGCTCAGGGCTGCTGGGCCACCAGAACGGCGTCGATGTTCTTCTGGTCGAGATGGTACCAGGCGGGCTGCACGGGTGAAGACTGGGTATTGA
>Ga0209450_10000632_pt1 | contig 17699 bp, 14 predicted proteins | sample FrelakmetLWP11LW_FD_187149 | JGI IMG/M metagenome (GOLD analysis project Ga0209450, IMG submission 187149) | Freshwater lake sediment microbial communities from the University of Notre Dame, USA, for methane emissions studies - LWP11 LW (SPAdes)... | ecosystem: Environmental > Aquatic >...
AACTTCAAAATATGTATAATCCGCCTAATAAAGGGCACACTTCTTGCATAATATTTAATAAAATAAGATATTTTCAATAATTTAACATACTAATTATGAAAAAACTATTACTTGTTATTTTCGCAGTAATTATACTGCCTTCCATGCTTTATTCGCAGGATTACCTGAAAACTTCAAAGTACAGGCAACCTTTCTTTTCGATAGACGCTTCATTCGGTTATAACCAACCGTTGTTTGACCTTTCGGGAGGATCTGTAGCAGAATTTTATGATTTCCGGAATTATGCAGCATCCTGGGGATATGACGCTTCAGTGAAGCTTAAATTCACAGTTGCAAACTTCAAGCCTTCTCAGTTAAGAGTCACCTGGCTACTTGGTTATTCAAGATTTCTGAGTGACTTTAACGTTGCATATGGTTTTAAAAAAGTTGAACCGGGCTGGCCTACTATAGGTTTCCAGACACTCCCGCAAACAGCAGGTACCAGCGGTGTATCAATCAATCATCCTTACACTGCAGTTGGAATGGATTATGTTGTTTATACAGACAGAAAGAGGAGTTCGCTTTTCAGTTTCGGGGGCGACATCACATTATCTGTTCCCTTCGGAAAAGTTGAAGACCATCCTACTGTAAAAGTAGATAATGATGAATATAATAATATACTTAATGGTACAAGATTCGGTTTTGGGGTAACCGCGGGATACACAGTCCGCGTTGTTGAATGGATGGGTCTTTCTGTAACATCAAGATTCCAATTGTCAAATCTGATAGGAAAATCTTCGGATGCAGTTTCAGAGGGAAAAGATATTCCTTTAAATGACGGAGATGCTACGAATCTGCACCCGAATCTGACTTCCAGAACAATAGGGTTCTTAGGAATCAACGGCGGCCTTACATTCTTTTTCGGTGGCAAGAAATAAAATTTTATAATTACCGCAGGCCTGGTTCTTCGGGCCTGCGGGGTTTTATTTTACAGAATTTTTCCGAAGTATTTTTTTGGGGGATAAATCCAGTTCAACCTTTCATTTTGGTTTTTTCCATTACGGTTTTCACGAATTGTTTTTAGATTTTTCTATACCAAGAAATATTCAGTTGTTTATAAAAACTAAGTTTTTGATTTTTGTATAACTGAAATTTAAAAAGGAGATCCAATGGTTTTCAGATTAATCACCGTTATTTTTATTACCGTATTAATCTTTTCCGGCGCAAGCGCACAATCCAATAAATTTGCTCTGAAAAATCAGATTGAATTCGGAGGTTCCTTCGGCTTTGTAACCACAACCCCGGTAACTAACGGAAACACCGAAGATTCATATTATGAGATTTCATTTTATCCTGCATTCGGATGGTTTCCTGTTGACGGGCTTGAACTCGGTGCATTGATAGAACTGACATATGAAAATCCGTCAAGCGGACAAAGCTCAACCGACTATGCGTTTTATTTTGCCCCTTCATATAACATCAATACAAAAAGCATAGTGTATCCATACCTGCAGGGTCAGATAGGATATTCGGGAATTTCCGGTTCATCAGATGCGTCAGGCATCGCATGGGGATTTGAAGGCGGGACAAAAATTCAGATTCTCAGCAGGGCATTGCTGAAAGTCGGTTTGAATTACAAACAGGTGACAAGAAATCCGGATAATGCCGACGGCAAGAACGGTTACAATAACGTTTCATTCCTCGCTGGATTTATGCTCTTCTTTAATTTATAGAAGACAGTACATTTTATTATTTGCTTCATTACCGAATTTATAACTGAGAAATCTATTCTCATTACAAGAATTTGAGATAGTCTTATACCATTATCATGGATTTACTCCGGTTAAAAATCATTACGTTCATCGTTTTCTTTACCCCCTTTTTTACAGAGGAATTTATTATTTTCGTTAAATTTAATTTAAAATGAAGAAGTATTTAATAATATTTATTGCGGCTCTATCTTTCTGGGGTTTTAATGAAAATCCGAATGATATATATCCGGGTGTTGATAACATAAAAGGCGAAAATCTTCTGAAAACAGTTGAATATCTTGCCTCTCCCGAACTTGCAGGAAGGCTCGGAGGAAGTGAAGGGTATTATAAAGCGGCGGAATATATGGCAGATGAATTCAAAAAACTCGGACTTAAACCAATGGGTGATAACGGATATTTTCAGAATTTCACTGTTGAATATAATGAGATACTAGCGCCGTGCAGGTTTGCTTTAGCGGACAATAATAATGTTTATTCTGATTTTAAACTTGGCAATGATTTCGTTTGCAGAGGTTTTACAGGTTCTGGAAAGATTCTGGCGAAAGTAGTTTTTGCCGGTTATGGATTTTCAATGCCCGAAAATAATTTCGACTCATACAAAGATGTTGACGTTAACGGGAAAATAGTGATGATGTTCAAGCAGGTTCCGGGATGGAGATTCGGTGAACAGAGATGGAGCGAATCACTAAGGTACAGGGCAAACATTGCTTACAAGAAAGGCGCTAAAGGTGTTATCTTCGTCTCAAAACCTAACGATGCGCATCCGCAGAAACCGATTGGAAGCGTAATGGACGGAGAAGGAGAACAGACCGAGGATATGCCGATGATTCATGCTGACATAGATGCTGCAAATACCATTCTTGAACCGTCAGGAAATAATTTAAAAGAACTTCAGACTTATATTGACGATAACAAAAACGTTAATTCATTTGAGATAAACCACTTAGTCTACATCGAAACAACCGCAAAGTATAACAAAGCAAGAAATTCAATGAATGTTGCCGGACTGTTAGAAGGAAGTGATCCTGAACTGAAAAATGAATATCTTGTAATCGGAGCGCATCTTGACCATGCGGGAAGCCAGGCAGGCGAAATATATTTTCCGGGAGCAAATGACAATGCATCCGGCTCAGCTTCTGTACTTGAAATGGCAAGAGCATTTATAAATTCAGGGATTAAGCCGAAGCGTTCAATACTATTCATACTTTTCTCAAATGAAGAATCAGGACTTGACGGGTCGAAGTATTACTGCAATAATCCATTGCTTCCGCTTGAAAAGACTGTAGCAATGTTCAACAACGATTGTGTAGGACACGGAGACAGTATTCAGATTGGAAACGGAAAGAGCGCCCCCGTTCTCTGGCAGATTACAAGAGGGATTGATTCTCTTTATACAAAAGCCATGATAATGCGGACCTGGAATGGCGGCGGAGCAGATGCGCAACCATTTCACGACAAAGGAATACCGTGTTTATATTTTGTGTCTTATTTCAGCTATACACATCTGCACTTAATGTCAGATAAAGTTGAGACTCTGAATCCCGTACTGTTCGAAAAGATCTGCAAACTAGGATACATGAGCGCTTTCGAAATCGCTAACGGAAATTACAAACGGGAATATGTTAATCCGTGATTTGTGAATTCGAAATTCGTTAATTTGTTAAATAGAAAACAGAAATTAGAAAATAGGTTTGCGTTAATTTATAACAATACACACGGAATTAAATAAATAGTTTTCTGTTTCTGCTAATTTACCCCCTAACGATATTCTTTTATTCCGTTATTGTGAAATAACAATATCAAATTAATTTCCCTGATTATCATTCAGATATTTTTACATTAAAATTATAATTTTATTCTTCGTCACAACTTATTTGAAAAAATATTTTCATAAAAATTTTTGATAATATTTTTTCAAAACGATTGAAAACTTATTGACTATTACAGTTATAATGTTATATTGTATTAACTTTTTAAAAGATAAGTTTAAAATTTTTATTGAAGTTAGCGTTAACATATAATGTAAAGATTGAAGCGGCTGAAAATGCAGCAACGGCAGGCATTTCGGCGAACGCTGCAAAATACATCGACAGGAACCTTGCTGAGAATTATCCTGAACGTATAGATGACACATATGCCGAATGGGATTCAATGGAAACAATCGATGCAATCAGGCAGGCATTTGAATTAAATAATCATTCCGTTGAACTTATAGAAGCAAACGAAAATGCTTACAATAAATTAAAAGATTACAAACCGGAAATAGTATTTAACGTCGCAGAAGGTTTCAACGGAGCCTCAAGGGAATCTCAGATTCCTTCGATGCTTGAAATGCTGAACATACCTTTTACGGGAAGCGATTCAATTACTATCGGAATATGCCACGACAAATCAAGAAGCAAAGAGATTTTAACTTATTATAACATACCTAACGCAAAGTTCTTCATAACAGACAAAACTATGAGGAACGGTTCTGAATTAAGATACCCGAAATTTGTAAAACCTCTGCATGAAGGTTCTTCAAAAGGAATTTACAATTCTTCTGTTGCAAGAAACCTTAAAGAACTCAACAGCGAGATTGAAAGAATAAAATCAAGCTACAACCAGCCTGCGCTGGTTGAGGATTTTATTTCGGGAAAAGAATTTACGGTTGCCATGCTCGGCAACGGAGACAACCTGCGCGTTCTTCCAATCGTAGAAATAAACCTGGACACAGTTCCTGATGATTTCAACAAGATTTATTCCTACGAAGTGAAATGGTTTTTTGATACGCGCGAAAACCAGCTGGACATTTTCAAATGCCCTGCTGACGTCGACAAGAAAATTTATTCGGAAATTGAAAAAGTCTGCAAAGACACATTCCGCGCTCTCAGACTGAAAGACTGGGCAAGAATTGACATTAGGCTTGACGAAAACAATGTTCCGAACGTTATTGAAATTAATCCCCTGCCTGGCATACTGCCAGATCCTGCGGACAACTCGTGTTATCCGAAGGCGGCAAGGCATGCGGGGATGGATTACAATGCGATTATAAATGCGGTATTAAACGAAGCATTAAAAAGATATTCTTTAACTTAATCAGAACCGTTATTAAATATTTAAAATGAAAGTAAGCATACTATACAACGACCCGCTGCAATATACAAAGGACCGCATCTGGGATGACGGTGTAACTGATATTGAGAAGGCAAACGAATCAATAGACATGAGCGAGTACGGAGTTCTGGACGAAATGAAATCCGTTCAGCGCGCCCTTGCAACGAGCAGCCACGAAACAAAAATTGTACCCGTTGCTCTTGACCCGTACAAACTTATTGACGAACTGAAAAACGATACGCCAGATATTATTTTTAACCTGTGCGAATCGCTTGACGGTGACCCGACGCAGGAAATGAATATTGCGTCGCTTTTTGAAATGCTGAAGATTCCTTATACGGGTTCACGCGCACTTACGCTCGGCATAGCACTCAATAAACCAAGAGTTAAAGAAATTCTTAATTACTATAATATACCGACAGCACTTCACTTTATTTCAACTTCGCCTTCAAAACTTTCTGAAGAAGGTTATTCAAGGCTTAAAGACAAGTATCCGCTGATAGTAAAGCCGTCAAGGGAAGACGCAAGCATCGGAATTGAAAACGATTCAATAGTAAGGGACGAAGCGTCGCTGAAAAAGAGAATCGAACACATTATAGATGTTTACAGACAGCCTGCGCTGGTCGAGCAGTTTATTGACGGACGGGAAATAAATGTTAGCGTAGTAGGAAATGTAGTAAATGACATTAATGACCTTATAGTATTTCCGATTTCTGAAATTGATTTTTCCAGATTACCGGAAGATTATCCTAAGATAGTCAGTTACAACAGCAAATGGATGTACAAGACCGTTGAGTTTGAAGGAACGAAGGCAGTATGTCCCGCAAAGAACATGTCACCCGAACTTGAGGAACTTATACAGAAGACTGCAAGAACAGTTTATCATTTAATCGGCGCATCGGATTATGCGCGCGTTGATTTCAGGGTAAAGGACGGTGTGCCTTATGTACTGGAACTAAATCCCAATCCTGATATAGCATCAGACGTTGACGAAGATACGGGATTCACGAGGAGCGGAAAGGCATACGGATGGAGTTACGAAACGCTCATAACAAAAATTATTGACCTTGCCCGGGAAAGATGGCAGAGAATTTATGAAAACGTAAAAGTTTGATAAGAAAATTAATAAATACTGACAGGGACAAAATTAAGAAGATTCTCGTTGATACGAATAACTTCAACGAGGACGAAATAACCATAGCGATGGAACTCGTTGATTTATACCTGAACGAACCGGTCCAAAAAGATTACGAAATATTTGCGGATACTGATGACAGCGAAACAATAAACGGTTATGTATGCGTAGGCCCGAGGCCCTTGACAAACGGAACATACGACCTGTACTGGATTGCGGTAAATCCTAACGTGCAGTCAAAAGGAATCGGGAGCAGGTTAATCGCGTACATTGAGAATTATTTAAAGCAAAAATCAGTCAGATTAATTTTAATAGAAACAAGCGGCAAACTTTCCTATGAAAAGGAAAGAAAGTTTTACGAGAAAAATCTTTACGATAAGATTGTCGAAATAAAAGATTTTTACAACGTTGGTGATTCGCTGGTAATATACGGTAAGTATCTCAGCGGCGATAAAGTTTAAAACATTATTACAAACTAACAGAAGGAAAATTTTATGGAACTTTGGCAACAAATGATTCGCGACAGTGTTCATTCTGTTGACCAGTTAGTAGAAAAGTTCGGACTGGACAAAACAGTAGCGGCTAAGCTTGACAAATTTTTTCAGGCGAGGATAAATCCCTACTACCTTTCGTTAATAAGAGAACCGAACGATCCTATCTGGCGTCAATGTGTTCCTGACGAAGTAGAACTCGAAGACATTGATGCACCTGAAGACCCGTTAAACGAAGATGACATGAGCCCCGTACCCAACATAACGCACCGTTATCCTGACAGGGCTTTATTCCTCGTCACTTCTCAATGCGGTTTATACTGCCGCTTTTGCACACGCAAGAGAAAGGTGGGAGACTCACACAAAATTTCGATGAGAACTCTGGAATCCGCTTTTCAGTATCTCGAACATCACACAGAAATATCGGACGTAATTTTATCCGGCGGAGACCCGCTTATGCTTACGGATACAATGCTTGAAAGCATTCTTATCAGGCTGCGTAAAATAGAGCACATACAGGTCATCAGGCTCGGCACTAAGATGCCGTGCGTTCTTCCGCACAGGATAACCCCGAAGCTCGTAAACATGCTTAAGAAATATCATCCGATTTATATTAACACACACTTTAATCATCCGTGGGAAATAACAGAAGAAAGCAAAAAGGCGTGCGGAATGCTTGTAGACGCGGGATGCCCGGTCGGAAACCAGGCAGTGCTTATGAAAGGCGTTAATGACAATGCAGAAACGATGAGACAGTTAATGAAAGGTTTGCTCGCAATGAGAGTAAGGCCGTATTATTTATACCAGGCTGACCTCACGAAAGGCGCAAACCATTTCAGAACGCCATTAAGCGTCGGTCTTGACATCATGGACAAACTCAGGGGCCATATTTCAGGACTTGCAGTTCCGCAGTTTGTAATCGACGCACCCGGCGGCGGCGGAAAAATTCCGATGCTTCCGAATTACGTCATTTCAAGAGACAATGATAAGATTATTCTCAGGAACTTCAAGTACAACATTTATGAATATCCGGAAGCAATGGATGAAGCAAAGATAACGGAAAGGTCGGCATTCCTGAGGAAAGGAAGAAAGAAGAAACAACCTGCGCTGAACGGTGAAGAAGCGGCGAAGAACGTGAAGATACCGGTTTTGAACAGTTAAGAATAATAATTTAACATAATATATAATCCGTTCCGATAAATCGGGACGGATTTTTTATTTTATATGGTTTGTTTTGACGCTGACGAATATGATTCTTATGAATAACACAGAAACAAATTAAGTAAACCGTTAAAACGGTTACAACACCTTATACATTCTAAACCCACGGTTAAAGAGTGTATCCGAAAACCCAAAATCCACACAGTGTCATTCCCGCGAAAGCGGGAATCCAGGAGTTTTTTGCAAGTTATTTTTCCGGTTTCTTTGCAATTGCTAGTTCTCGGACAGACTCTAAAACCGTGGGCTCAATTAAAAATAACTATTTGTAATCAAATAAATTATTACCTGTTAATTAACCGAGTAGCGGTGACACTATTTTAGGAAAGTAGATATCATGTGATTTTTGTCTTTTTAATTTCAGCAACGCTGAAATTAAAAAGGGTGTGGTAGAAATGTTTCATCGGTTTTTGATAAATCCATTTGTAAAACCCTTTTTGATTTCACTAAAAGTGAAATCAAAAAGATAAAGAGATATTGAAACGGTTTTTCTACAATCATCTCACCCCTGACGGGGTTAAAAGATTTGTACCCATAATTTCCACAATATGCAACACTATAGGATTCTTATATTCAGCCCGTAGTTTTAACTATGGGTAATGATGAGAGAAATTATCGGAACCGTTTTAAGTGTTTTCATAAAATCATATTTCTGATTTTAAATTTATGAAATAAGATAAAACCCTTTTTGATTTCATTAAAAGTGAAATCAAAAAGATAAAGAGGTATCGAATCATATTTTCTACAATCATTTCACTCCTAACGGGGTTCTTAAATTTTGTACATAGTATAAATTATGGGTTATAGGATAAGAACTTTTAATATCCATTTTACGGATTCTTATAGAAAAAGGAATCAACAAATTACAAAGCAACGAATAAACTAATTCACGAGTTACTATTTTCTAATTCCCTGTTTTCTAATTTACGAAATGTGGTCGATGAGGATTTTTATACCGATTGCGATTAGGATGATACCGCCGATGAATTCCATTCGTTTGCCAAATGTCTTGCCGAGCCTGGCTCCGATTTTAATTCCGATAAAAGAAAGAACTGCGGTAATGATGCCAATGATAACGCCGGGATACCAGATGTCGACACCGAGTATGGCAAGTGAGAATCCGACCGCCAATGCATCGATACTTGTAGCGACACTAAGTATTACAAGGTTGCTTCCTTTGGACGGATTTGATTTTGGCTTATCATGATTGCGGCGGCTTTCAATTATCATCTTAATGCCGATAAATGAAAGCAAGCCGAATGCAATCCAGTGATCAACGGATTCTATGTACGACTGAACACTGCTGCCGAGAAACCATCCGATAACAGGCATAAGAAACTGGAACAACCCGAGATGAAATGAAAGACGAACAGAAGAACGGAGTTCCTGAACAGTGCCTGACGTTCCCGCGCTGATGGAAACCGCGAATGCATCCATTGCCAGCCCGACTGCTATTAAAATAATTTCGGGAAGTATCATTTACTCAATTTCGATTTCTTAAGTTTTAATTCATTCTTCATCCTGTACTTATCAATCATTTCAACTGTTTTTTGTATTCTGCGTTCCCTTGTTTCGGGTTTCTTCGCTTCGAGAATTGATCCGACATATTCCTTTTTAATTAAATGTGAATTTTTTCATTGAAATAAAAACGGTCCGTAAAATACCGGTTAAGTTTTACGGACCGTCTGATAAATTATCAGAAGTTAACTTTTTTGTATTCGAACATTTTAGCAAATTCGCGTTTCGCCCTGTTCTTCCAGCTTCCTTTATGGTAAGCATATCCTGCGATAAGCGGCATTGCAATTGTCGCTTCGGCGTATACCATCTGTTCGTACGTCATGTCAACTTTTCCCCATGAACTTGCTTCCTTAAGCGTTGAACCGGAAAGCGCTCCGTCGCGTTCGTCGGCAACGGTTATCTGGATTGCGTACTTATGCATCGGAACTTCTTTTTCAAGAATGTCTGCGGCAACGACTACATCCTGAGTGAAGTTTTTCGGAACACCGCCGCCAACCATGAAGAGACCTGTTTCAAATGCTTTTAGCTTTATCTGAGTCAGTTCAAGAAAATCCTTTGCGGAATCAAGCGATACATGCGAATCCGGATTGTGGTACTGATGATGCACGAATCCGAATCCGGCGGAACAGTCAGAAAATGCCGGTACAAAAACCGGAACATTGTTTTCATACGCAGCAAGAACCACGGAGTCCTTGTTTTTTCCGTATTTCGAAAGATATTCGCCCATATGCCAGATGAATTCACGCGACGAATACGGGCGGTGCTCAAGAGCGTCGCATATTTTTCCGATTGTGAAATCGCACTCGCGAAGTTCTTCTTCGTCAATGTAAGTGTCATAGATTCTGTCAATCATAAGGTCGCGGAGTTCATTGTCATCGACAAACTGCGTACCCATATAATGCTTGAACCCGAGCCCTTCGAAGAAATCCTGGTCGACCATGATTGCGCCAGTTGAAACGATTGCGTCGACCATGTTATTCCTCACCATATCAACGACAACGTTTTTCAGTCCTGCGGAAAACAGCGAGCCCGCGAGGCATAGCATGACGGAGCAGTTCTTGTCGGCAAGCATCATGTCATAGTAATTCGCCGCAGTGTAAAGGTTGCGCGCCTGAAATGCCATGTTTTTATACGAATCGACAAGCTGCACGACGTTGTGTTTCTTAATATCGATATGCTCGATTGTAGATTTCAGAAAGTCTTTTTTTTCAGCCATGATAAATTTTAATATTTAATTATTAATTATTTTCTTTATGAACAGGTTAAGGCAGATTTGCGGCAAGAGCCGGAAAAAAACCTTTACGATGAGTCAATTTAAAGTGTAAAATTCAAAATTTAAAGTTCAAAAGATTAAAGAAAACAGAGAAACAGTTAATGCTGCAATAATGACACTTCGACGGAGTTATGGTTGTTTTTAAAAGAACTGGATTCTCGACAAAAGCACTCGGGAATGACAGACCGTGGTCGCAGGCATGTAAGCGGCGTATACGTAAGTAGATTTTCCCTAATTTACCCATTTCCTAATTCACGTTTTTCCTGTTTTCTATTTCCCTGTTTTCTGTTTAACTAATTCACAAATTCACGAATCCACAATTCTTTAACTGCTTTCTGTTTTGTTATCGTTCACACAGGGATTTGAAGTCGCAGTACGTACAGACTTTTTCGTCATCAGTCTGGGTGAAGGAAGTTTCCATTCCGAAGATTTCTTCAAGAAGAAGGATTAGTTTCTGTTCAAAAAGATTGAATTCGTCTATTGTAAAAACGGATGGTTTCATGACCTGCAGGCCTTTTGTCTGAGCCTCCTTCATTGCATAGATTCCGGCATTAAGGTCCGTAGTGCTCATTTCTTTGTGCAGAAGATATGCATATAAGAAGGTCTGGAAGTTTGCTTTATACCCGGGGTCGCTGAACATCTTATCGAAAGAGAGCGTCGTATATGATTTCATGTCGGATGCGCCTGTTTTATAATCAATCACGGTCAATCCGGATTTATCGCTGTCGATACGGTCAACTTTACCGAAGACTTTAATGTTATGAGGGCTTCCGCTGACGCTGAAATCAACAAATGTGTGGTGCCAGTCTTCAAGCCCGTAAATTCTGAACTTATCGCGTTTGAGTTCGGCATCGAGCAAGCGGTGTATGAGTTTAAGAATAACTGATTTATACAAAGCATTCCTGCCGATGTTTTCAAGGTCGGCGTGCCTGTAAGCGTCTTTTTTGTTCATAATTGTTTCAAAATACGAATCATAGAATTCCTTCAACTGAGATTTCATGTCGTGTATTGCATCTTCATCGATGGTTTTTCCGACATAAGGCTGATATAACTTTTCGACGAGGTCATGAAAGAAAGTTCCGAGCGTCCTTGCATCGAAAACTTCTTCGACTTCCTCTCCCGCTTCGAGTCCAGCAACTTTCTTAAGATAGAACTTAAATTTGCATTCGATGTAATTAATAAGCTGGCTCGGAGCAAGTTTGACGATATTCTTCGTCATAAAATCAATCAGTTCATCATCCTTTTTAATTTCGATTTTCCTGGGCGCGCTGAAAGACGCAGGAAAAGAAACTATTTTATTCGTGTAATTCACCTTCGGATTCGTTTTGGCCAGTTCATTTTCAATCTGGTAAACATAGCGGCTGCGTTCTTTCACTTCATTTCCGGTTTGTGTATTATAAAACAGGAAAATGTTTTTTGCTTTCTGCAGAAGCCCGTAAAAATAATACGAAGTAATTGCATCGTTATCCTCGAACGTCGGCATTCCGAACGCTTTGCGAAGGTTGTACGGAATATAGCTCGAAGACGAACTTCCCTGCGGAAGCGAGCCTTCATTCAGCGAAAGAATGAAAACATTGTCGAAATCAAGGTTGCGCGTTTCAAGAAGTCCCATAACCTGCATGCCTTTGAGCGGTTCTCCCGTGAAATTAATTCTTGACGTATCGAGCAGTTGCATCAGCAGGCTCCAGAAAGAACCCGCGTCCATTTCAACACTGCGTCCGGTTATTACATCTTTCAGGCGGTTAAGATTGGTCGTGAAATTATAAAGATATTCAAGCTGGAAGAGTTTATATTTATCTTCCATTCCTTTTTCAAGCCGTTCAGCGAGAAGGTTAGTTATCTTTTCGAGCCAGTCAATCAGTTCCGGAACGGTATTAACGGGCGTAAAGATTTCATGAACCAGGCCGAAATCCGTAAAGATATCGCTTTTAATAAGTTCACCGGGGTCAACATAGACAATGTTCTCTTTTCTGACGCGGTTCAGAATCTCAAACGTATTTTCCGCGGAAATATATTTAACATAAGGGTGCAGAAGAATGCCCGTAAAATCCTTGTGATAAAACCTGAACTTCTCTTTTTCGGGTTTCTTGCCGTTCTGCAGTTTTCTCAGGCGGCTTATAAAATTATAAAAAGGAGTAGCGCGGAACGGAAGGCCGATTGAAACGTTGATATCCTTAATTTCATCCGCGAGCGAATAGAGAACGGGCAGAAGCGTGTTTTCATCGGGCAGAACGACCACAGTCCTTTCAGGAACGAATCCGTCAGAAGACACAAACTTTTTCAGTTCATTCCCGAATGCCTTGACCATTCCCGCCGTGAGCGGCGAACCTGTGACAGTGATATTTTTCGCTCCGCCAGCGAGACGGTTATCAGGCTGAATGAGTCCGGGACCGAACGTTTTGAAATTCTTTCTTAAGAACTTCCCCGCTTCCTGGCGCTTGTCTTCAATAAAATAACTATCGGCATCAAATAGCACTACAGCTTTACCTGACCGGACGAGAGAGCCTATAATTTTTTCTTCGCATTTATTGAGCGAATTGAATCCCGCGAAGTACATCTTATCGTATTCAAAATTAATTTTGCCGATATTATCCGACAGGTTTTTAACGGACATACCTTCATAGGCAATTCCTTTTGAATCAAGTTTTTTCCTGAACTCGTTATAGACTTGCAGGAGTTTTGACCAGATTTCTATAAATTTGTTCCTGTATTCATTATCAGATTCGGTTTTAAAAATGCTTGACCAGAATGCCGAGAGCTGTTCCCTTGCTTCGAGCGGAAACGCGGCCTCGATTTCCTTTTCGTCCTTAATTACTTTGAAAAGTTTTGACGCATCAACGTTATATTTGTCAATCACATCAAAATCTTTAAGCAGCATATCGCCCCATGTATAGAAACTGTCGTACGTTTCATCGGGAAGGAATTTTGAATACGCGTCATACAGTTCAAAAAGCAGAGTGAGATAATCAGCGGTATCGTAGCCGGAATATTTCGAGATGAATTCGTTTATGCTGATAACAGCTGGTGACCAGACGGGTTTATCAATGAGAGCCGCGAGTTCACGGCGGAAGTAGTATCCTGCGCGTTTTGACGGAAATACGACGAGGATGCCGGTAAGATTGGTGCCGTGATTTTTGTAAATTATTCCGGCTGTTTGCGATATAAAACTTTTCATGCTAATATGATTTCTGGTTCAATAATGTCACCCCTACGGGGTTTAAATTGTAAATGAGGCCTATTTTCTACAATAATTACACCCCTAACGGGGTTATGAAATTTTAAGTTTGAATTTTTAAATTTGAAATTTATATTACCCACCCCCCGGCTAAAGCCGTACCCCTCCATCCCGACGTATCGGGACGCAAAGAACGCGGAGGGAATTTTTCCAAATGATACTTGATTCCAGATGCTTCGCATATCTGCTGAGCGAGTGCTGGAATGACAGACTTTAGTTTTATTAATGAATTTTTTCATGTCAGACTTCTTTTACTTTTACTAAGTCTTTTTCAGATTCGGAGATGTGGAGAAGATATTTACGAATGTTTTTATAGCCCATTTCATTCAGCAGGGATGCATATTCGTTGAGCTGGTCGATGTCTTCGTCACGCTCTTTGCCTGTTTTGTAATCGATTATGATAGTTTCTGTGTCTTTGGCGTTTGGGTCTTTAGAGTTTGTGTCTTTAATGTTTATGTCTTTAGCGTTTGTGTCTTTAATGTTTATGTCTTTAGCGTTTATGTCCTTGGCTTTTTTGTCTTTGGCGTTTGCGTCGTCTTCAACAATATTTCTTGTGATTACGCGGTCGGGGCGCGCGATTTTTCCTTCTTTAGTGAGAATTTCGGTTTCATTCAGGACGGTCCATTTTTCGTCATACCAGTCTTTGATGACGGGGTTTTTCAGGATTCCGGCAATAAGTTCTTTGAACGTATCTGTTTCAGACGCGGATATAACTCCTTCGAAGAGAGCCTGATTAACAGCGTTCGATATATCGCCGGAATACTTCAGGTATGACAGCAGTTTATGAACAATAATGCCTTTGTTGGTTTTTACTGTGTTGTACTTTTCGTCGAACACTTTCAGTTTGCGGTAAGAGGATTTTATCACAATCTTTTTATACCATGCGGATGAAACAACAGAACCTGTTTCCTCATGTCCCACTTTAATTTTTGATTTCTTTTTGTTTTCTTCTTTATTCAGTTCAGATTTATTCATTTTACTTCCGAGCGAGAAAGAAAGCGGATTATCTGCATCGGGTTCGAAATTCTCCGCTGCCACTTCAAGAATTACATTTGCAATCGACGCTCTTTGTTTTAAAGGCACGTTGATATACAATCTTTCCTCGGGGCGCGTAAACGAGACATACAGAAGGTTTGTATTATCGAGGTTAGTAAGCGCCAGTTCGGTTTCCGCATCATCTTTGAAGTAAGAATCGGCAAGTTCCTTTTTATACTTAATGTAATACGCGGGCGCTTTACTGAACGGTTCTTCGCTTGCCGAAGCCCAGAAACTTGTTTTTGTGCTGTTCACGTCAATTTCCCAGTCAGCATAAGGGATAATCACAACTTTACTTTGGAGTCCTTTCGCCTTATGGATAGTCATAACCCGTACACCGCCTGCATTTTCAGGAATTTCCACGGAAGCAGTTTCCCTGACGGTTTCCCAGTAATCAAGAAATGAAACAACATCGTCCTCGGATTTTTTTGAAAACCTGTACGCTTCATCGAGAAAACTTATGAGATACGGGTCAGCCCTTCCGGCAAGGCCGAATATTTCAATAAGATGTTCGGTGAGTTCGAACGCGGTAAGTTCATTCAGCACAGGTTTGAATCCCGTTTTCTGTCCGTCCCTGAAGAATTCCGCGGGAATAACGCTGTTGAAATAATCAGATTTCCCGTCCTCGAAAATTTTCCTTCCATTCACGCGGCTGCCCGTGACTCCCTTATAATGGTGCAGAAGTTCGGTTTTCGCAAGGCGGTTCCTGTTATCGGAAATATACCTCATCAGGTTCAGGAGCATTTTCACTTTAGGAGAACTGTCAACGAGTAGCGACAGTTCCGAGACAACGCTGTAACCAAGCGAAGAAATGAATTCCGAAATCTGAAGGCTGTCTTCTTTTGTTCTGACGAGCACAAGAATATCCGACGGGTCATATCCGTCAAGTTTCAGTTCATCAAGAATATCCTTTACCTTCAGGTTGGATTCTTCGTAGGATTTCAATTCGTTATCCTTAATATAAGGAAAGAAACTAAGGTTAACATAACCGTATTTCTTACCCGGGAGCGGAACCTGTGTGAGCAATTCAGGAACATAGGATTCCGCTACATAGCCCGTATTTCCGTTCCTGCCTGCGATCTTCTCCGCGAATTTTGTAAAGAAAAGATTATTGAACTCAACAATTTCCTTATGGCTCCTGAAATTATTTTTAAGGGTTTTCTTTTCAATATCTTTTTTAAACGCCCCAAGGTCATTTTCGACATCTTCAAGCAGAAGCCGCATATCGCCTCCTCGCCAGCGGTAGATTGACTGTTTCACGTCGCCGACCAGGAATGCAGTATTCTTTTCGCTGAGCGTATTAACTACAAGCGGTTTGATATTATTCCACTGGAAGCGCGACGTATCCTGAAACTCGTCTATGAGAATATTCCTTATGCGCGTTCCCATTTTTTCATATATGAACGGTGAAATATCGTCGGAGATAAGTTTTCTCAGTATATTATTGACATCGTTCGAAAGCATAACGCGGTTTTCCCGCCTGTAGTCATTGAGCAGGGTAAGCAGGTCCGAGAAAATCCCGATGTTATATATATTTCTTGTCACGGCATTAGCGGTAATGTAAGCAGAAAGCGAAGATTCATAGAATCGAATCATATTTGCGATGCCGGAGTTAACTTCTTTCGATATTTTCGCGGGAGTCTTCAGCACCCCCTTACTTCCGACAAGTTTCAAAAGAGTATCCGACGGAGCGTACTCCCCTTTCAGGACTTTTCTCAGATAGGAAAGCCCGCCGCCTCTTGATTTATAGTGAAAATCATCGTCCGTAAGACCTTCGGACTCAATGAGTTTTTTAAGATGTTCCGCTTTTGATTCGAGGAAATTCTCGAAAGAGAACTTCACCTTTTTAATTTCATCAATATGCTTCAGAGTTGATTCCCTGTTTTCATACACGTCTCCCGAAACGGCGCGGAACCTTCTCTGCCAGTATTCCTCGCTGAAGATTTCCATACCGATTTCTTTTATATCCTCTTCGATATTCCACGTATATCCTTCGCCGAGTTTATAAATTATAAAATTCTCGAAGTACTTCGCGATATTTTCGTCGGTTGAAAATTTATCGAGCAGTTTTTGCGTAATTTCTTCCAGAACTTTCTTCGCGTCAAGTTCGATATCAAAACCAATCTGCAGGCCGAGTTCCTTTGCAAACGAGCGGACGACCTTGATGCAGAAACTGTCGATTGTGGATATATGAAAATTCGTATAATCGTGAAGGATATTCCCGAGCACTTCCGACGCGCGTTCTTTAAGGTTAAAATCCTTATCAAGTTTAAACCTTGATATCAGATTTTCCATAACATCTTTGGCTGTACCGGTCTTATCGTTTTCCGCAAGATCAACGAGGTATTCAATAACGCGCGACTTCATTTCATCGGTTGCCTTATTGGTGAAGGTAATTGCAAGCGTGCTTTTATAGTTATGCGGGTACGCGAGCGCGAAGGTCAGGTACTCGATAACAAGCCGGTGAGTCTTGCCCGAGCCTGCGGACGCCTGATATATATACAGATTGCTCATAGACAATTAAAAGTTGACAACTAAAAAACGGATTTAATATTTGATATTTAAATAAAAGTTCATTTTGATTACCTGTTCAAATAATTTCTTTTGGTTTGATACATTAATAAATACCCTCTTTTGATATCTTCACTTAAAAAGGAATGTTTAACAAGCACATCAACCATGTCCTGTTTTAATAAAAACGGCGCAAGCAATTTTTCAATTCTTGATTTTTCGTCCGGGAAGAAATATTTATGGAGGTCATCATCAAACATTGCCAATGCAAAAATTTTTTTTGCCTGGGCAATGTCACTTTTGTTAATCAGTTTCATGTTGCATAATCTGAAATAATTCGGTTTATTATTGTTCATTCATACAATGCCCGCTAACGAAAAACAATATGCGTATGTTGCGGGATTTCAAGGCGCTATGGTTTCAAAGTTGCACAAAG
>Ga0209450_10000634_pt1 | contig 17667 bp, 15 predicted proteins | sample FrelakmetLWP11LW_FD_187149 | JGI IMG/M metagenome (GOLD analysis project Ga0209450, IMG submission 187149) | Freshwater lake sediment microbial communities from the University of Notre Dame, USA, for methane emissions studies - LWP11 LW (SPAdes)... | ecosystem: Environmental > Aquatic >...
TGCCGCGCAGCGGCGCTGCGGGCGCTTCGTGCTTGGCGACGCGGTGACGATCGCCGACGTTCTGGTGGTGCCGCAGATCTTCAATGCCAGGCGCTTCGACTGCCGGCTCGATCACGTGCCGACGGTGATGCGCATCTTCGATGCCTGCATGCAGTCGCCGGCATTCATCGAGGCCCAGCCGAGCCGGCAGCCGGACATGCCGCCCGCCTGAAGAAGGCGACGGACGCCGCGCTCAGCCGGCAGCGTGGGCTGTCGGCGCTGCATGTGGATCGGCTCGCGCGCGCAGCGTCACGGCGAACTCGGCCACGGCGGCGCCATAGAAGTAGCTGCGGTTGTAGTGCAGGATCGTCGCCAGGTTGACGGTGCCGATCCGGTATTCGAAGTTCGTGCTCTCGTCGTCCTGCAGATACGGAAGGTCGAGCAGAACGACGCGCGCCTCGGGCGGCAGGTAACCGTCGATGCGCACGCCCAGGTCAGCCACGTCCGACCAGGCGTGGGCAGCGACGATACCGCGGCCGAGCTGCTCGGCAATCGCCTCGTTGGCGATGGCGTCGAACATCACCGGCTGGTCGCGCTGCCAGCCTTGCCGGTGCAGGTAACTGGCCACCGAGCCGATCGCATCGGTGGCGGAGCGCGCCAGGTCGATGCGTCCATCGCCGTCGTAATCGAGCGCATAGCGCCGGATCGAGCTTGGCATGAACTGCGGCAGGCCGATCGCGCCGGCGAACGATCCGCTCTGCTTGAGCACATCGATGCTGCCCTGGTGGCCGAGCGCCAGGAAGTGCGCCAGTTCCTCTTGGTAGAAGGCGGCCCGGCGCGGGTAGTCGAAGGCCAGCGTCAGCAGGACGTCGAGGGTGCGGAGGGTTCCCATCACCCGGCCGAAAATAGTTTCGATGCCGATGATCGCCACCACAATCTCCGCCGGCACGCCGAAGTCGTCGGAGGCCCGGGCCAGCGTGCGGTGATGCGTGTTCTGGAACGCGGTCGCCTCGCGCAGGCGGGCCTGGTCGAGGGCGCGCGCGCGGTAACGCGCCCAGTCGCGCGGCGGCGGGGTCAGGCTCGGCGTCATCAGCCGCTCCGCCTGCGCAGAGCGGCGGCCGGTCGCCAGCACGCGCTCGGCCCAGCCGCGCGGAACGCCATATTCGGTGACGACGGTGTCGACGAAGGCACGCACGTCGGCCCGCCCCGCATACGGTCCCGGTGCCGCCTGCCTTGCGTGACTGGCGCCGGCGGCGGCCAATGCCAGGGCGCCCAGCAGCACCTGCCGTCTTCCAATGCTTGGGATGGTGCGCACTCAATCTGCCGTCAAGTTGTGAATGACGGAGCCTATCGCGCTGCGGTCAATCGGCGAAACGCACCCTGAAGCGACGCACGCGGGAGCGCAGGTCGCGGATGGCTGCTGACGGCACGTTCGCGCTGGCCGCCGAATAGCGCCAGCGCTCGAGCAAGAGCAGGATGGCCTCGGCCTCCCTGCGCGAAGGCGGAGTGAGTTCGTTCGTCAAGCGACCGTTGAGCGCGCGCAACCCGTCGGTGGCCTGGCATGGGACGCCGGCGCGCTCCAGCCGGGTGCGGAAGCGCGTTTCCAGTTCGGCCAGCGGATCGCGCCGCACGCGATGGCGCAGGGAGATGACCGCCAGCACGGTAGCGATGATCGACACGGCGAGTGCAAGCAGGATGCCGAGCACGCGCCAGTCGGGCTCGAAGCCGAGCCGGTCGAGCAGGCTCATCTGCTGCTGCGCCGAGTAGGTGAGCACCCATTGGTTCCACGAGTTCTCCATTGCCTCCCAGTTGAAGCGCAGGCGCTGGATCGCGCGCGCCCAGCCGGCATCGGTGCCGGCGCCGATGGTGAACAACGGTCCGGCGCCGGTCTGGCGGGCGAGTTCCCGCAGCCCTTGCTCGATGCGCACCGGAGCGACTACCGAGGTCGGGTCGACGCGGGTCCAGCCGCGCCCGGCGAGCCACACCTCGGCCCACGCGTGCGCATCGGACTGGCGCACGGTCATGAACCCGTCGACCGGGTTCAACTCGCCGCCCTGGTAGCCGGTGACGACACGCGCCGGAACATCCAGCGCGCGCATCAGCACGACGAATACCGAGGCGTAGTGCTCGCAGAAGCCCAGGCGGCTGCCGAAGAGGAAGTCGTCGACCGAATCGCGGCCAAGCAGCGGGGGCTCCAGCGTGTAGCGGAAGCCGCCGTTGCGGAAGTGATCGAGCACAGCCTCCACGGCGCGCAGCGCGTCCTTCCCGGCGCCTTCCGCACCGCCCGCGGCTTCCAGGCGCGCGCGCAGGTCGGCGGCGAACTGCAGGGTGCGCGGATTGAATCCCGCCGGCAGCGCGAGCCAGTTGCGCAGCGACAGCTCGGTCTCGTTCAGGCCAAAGGTGAAGCGGGTGAACGAGCGCGCGTCGTAGCGCGTGCGTGCCGTGATCAGCCGCCCGGCGAGCAGTTGGCCGTCGTTGGTCGCGCGCGGGCTCAGCTCGGCCGCCTCCGGCAGGCTGGCCGGAAGCTCGAGGGCGAACAGCCAGTCCCGTTGGCTCGGTTCGAGCGTCACCGTGTAGTCGACCGCCGAGGCGGGATCGGCATCGATCTGCAGCGGTGGCGAGGCGTTGGCGCGCCGCGCCAACGGCGACCAGGTGCGGCCGTCGAAGCTGCCGAACACCGGCCCGCGCCAGTACAGGCTCTGGTTGTCGGGCGGGGTGCCGGCGAAGCGGACCCGGAAGGCGATCGCCTCCGTCTGCAGCAGCCGGCTGATGCCGCCCGGCGACATAGAGTTCGACAGGCCGGTGCCCCCGGCGAAGGCGTCCCGCGGCATACCCCACAGCGGGTTCTCGAGCCGGGGGAAGAGCAGGAACAGCGCGACGGTGAGCGGCACCGCCTTCAGGGCGATGCCTCCCACCAGTCGCAGCTTGCGCCCCGCCGGCAGGTCGTCGGCTTTCAGGCTGACGCTGACCAACACGAAGAAAAGGGACAGCACGGCGCCGAGCGTCATCAGCGCCACCGGCAGCGCCTGGCTGTGCAGGAACTGCGTCAGCAGGATGAAGAAGCACAGGAAGACGACGACGAAAACGTCGCGCATGGCGCGCATCTCCAGCAGCTTCAGTGCCAGCAGCAACAGCAGGAAGGTCACGCCCGCTTCCCGGCCGAGAAGCGTGCGGTAGTGCAGCCAGACGGCGCCGGCGGCCAGCGCCAGCAGGGGCAGCATCGCGACATGGCCGGGCAACGGCAGGTTGCGCAGCGTGATCCAGACGCGCCAGCACCACAGCAGGCCGATCACGCCGATGGCCCACGGCGGCAGGTGCTCGAACTGCGGCAACGCGACGAAAGCCACCGCGAGCAGCAGGACCATCACGTCGCGCCGCTCGCGCGCCGCCGACGAAACCTGGGCGCGGGTCAGCCAGGCGGCGAATGCACGCAGGCGCGCGCCATGGCGCCGTCTGCCGTTGCCGTTGGCCGTGCCGGGTGCGGCGCCCATCTACGACCTGCCGTAAAGGGCCAGCGCGGTCAGGCAGCGGTCGCGCTGCTCGGCGCCCAGCCCGAAGTCGATCCGCTGGCCCGGCAGCGACAGCCCGTAACGGACCTGCGCGGCCTCGGCCATCAGGACCCAGCGGGTAAGCCGGGCCAGCTTCTGCTCGATGTTCAGGCTCGCATCGACGACGCCGAGATCGAGCACGACTTCGCCCTGTGCATAGCCTTCGAACAGCTTGACCGTCAGCTCGTCGGAGCGAGAAGCCAGCCGCCAGGCCACGCGCTTCAGTGGATCGCCGGCCTGGTACGGTCGCACGCCGGCGAACTCGTCGCCGGCGACCGCCAGTCCCGTTTCCTGCTCGGCATCGCCGCCGGCGACCGTCGGCAGTTCGGGGGCGTCGTGCTCCGGCGTTGGATAGACGATCGCGGTCAGCGGCGGCGTGTAGTAGCTCCACGCCTGCCACAGGCCGAACGGGAAGCGCGTCTCGACGCGCAGCCGCGGGCAGGGCAGCCGGCCGCGCACGCGCGTCGACACAGCGACGCGCACCGCGCGGCTGCCGGACGCGGGGATGTCGGCGTCGGTGATGGGCTGCACCGGCAGGTCGGGGCCGACGACCTCGAGCAGCGGATGGGCCGACTGCAGCGGCTCGAACTCCAGCGCGTAGCGGGCTTCCGGGGTCGGGTTGTGCACCGTGATCTCGAAGGTCGCCAGGTCGCCGGCGAAGACGTTTTCCGCGCGGTGCGCGGTCAGCGTCAGGCGGGCCAGGTTGCGATGCGTGTGGTACATGGCCACCAGCGCCATGCTGGTGACCAGGAAAGTGAGCAGGAAGCCGAGCTGCAGCAGGTAATTGATCGAACCGACCAGCATCATCAGCATCGCCGCCGCGAAGAGGATGCCCGCGCGCGTCGGCAGGATGTAGACGCGGCGCCGGTCGAGAACCACCTCGCCGTGCTCGACGCCCTTGCGGCCACCGATCATTTCGCCGATCTTGATCGCCAGCGGATGGGCAGTGATGCTCATGCGTGAAGGGCGTTGCGGCGAATGCTCACGCAGATCGGGAAACGGCTGGTCCGGTCAGGGCAGGCGAACCGCCTGGATCAGCTGCGCGACGAGCTCGCGGCCGTGCAGCACACGGCCGGCCTCGCGTTGCGCGGCGTGCAGGCGGTGGCCGGCGACGGCCGGCAGCACGTTCTGGATGTCTTCCGGGATCACGTGCTCGCGGCCGTCCATCCAGGCCCAGGCGCGCGCCGCCGCCAGCAGCGCCAGCCCGGCGCGCGGCGACAGCCCTTCGGCATGGCGGCCGGAGCTGCGCGTGAAGGCGAGCAGCGACAGCACGTAGTCGAGCAGCGCTTCGGAGACGAACACCTGCTTCACCGCCGCCTGTGCGGCCAGCAGGTCGGCGGGCCGCGCCATGGCGGGCAGTCCGCGCAGCATGTCACGACGCGCCCGGCCGGCGAGCAGCGCCCGCTCGGCGGAGCGCTCGGGGTAGCCGAGGCTGATGCACATCAGGAAGCGGTCGAGTTGCGACTCGGGCAGAGGAAAGGTGCCGACCTGGTGCAGCGGATTCTGGGTGGCGATGACGAAAAAGGGCTGCGGCAGCGGCCTTGCCATGCCGTCGATCGAAACTTGGCTTTCTTCCATCGCCTCGAGCAGCGCGCTCTGCGTCTTCGGGCTGGCGCGATTGATCTCGTCGGCCAGTAGCACCTCGGTGAAGATCGGCCCCGGGTGGAAGGTGAACTGGCCGTTGGTTCGGTCGTAGACCGACACGCCGATCACGTCCGACGGCAGCAGGTCGCTGGTGAACTGCAGCCGCCGGAAAGGCAGGCCGAGCGAGATGGCGATGGCGTGTGCCAGCGTGGTCTTGCCGACGCCGGGGGCGTCCTCGATCAGCAGGTGGCCGCCGGCGAGCAGGCAGGTCAGGCTCTGGCGGATCTGCAGATCCTTGCCGACGATCACGGCACCGATCTGTTCGGCGCAGCGATGGATTCTTTCCAGCATTAGACTTTCCGCAAACGGGCCAACCGTCAGGGTCGGGGAGTCAGGAACCGGTGCATACGGGCATCTTTACGCACGCGCAGTGTGCAGCGCACGAGATGGGTTCGTGGCATCCGGAAAGCCCCGAGCGTCTGGCGGCGGTGCACGATCATCTGATTGCGGTCGGGTTGCTGCCGCACCTGCTGCCGTTCGATGCGCCACGGGCCGATCTCGACTTCATCGCCCGCGCGCATGACCGCGGCTACATCGAGCGGCTGCGTTCGAGGGTACCAAAGCAGGGCTACGAGCCGGTCGACCCCGACACGTCGATGAATCCCTGCAGCTGGGATGCGGCGCTGCATGCGGCCGGCGCGGTGGTCGCGGCCACCGACCTCGTCATCCGCGGCGAAATCAACAACGCCTTCTGCGCCGTTCGCCCGCCGGGGCACCATGCATGCCGGGCGGCGGCGATGGGCTTCTGCTTCTTCAACAACGTCGCCGTCGGCGCGCTGCACGCGATCCACGCGCACGGCCTGAAGCGGGTGGCGGTGATCGACTTTGACGTTCACCACGGCAACGGCACCGAGGACATCCTCGCCGGCAACAGCCGGGTGCTGATGGCGAGCTTCTTCCAGCACCCCTTTTACCCTTATTCGGGCACCGACTTCGCTGCCGACAACATGGTCAACGTGCCGGTGCCGGCCGGCACCCGCGGCGATGTGGTGCGCGAACTGGTCGAGGCGCAGTGGCTGCCTCGACTGGAGGCCTTCGCGCCGGAGATAATCTTCATCTCCGCCGGCTTCGACGCCCACCGCGAGGACGATCTCGGCCAGATGGGGCTGGTCGAGGCCGACTACGCGTGGATCACGCAGCAACTGATGGATGTCGCTGACCGGCATTCGAAGGGGCGCATCGTCAGCACGCTCGAAGGCGGCTACAACCTCAGCTCGCTGGCGCGCAGCGTTGCAGCACACGTTCGCACGCTCGCCCAGCTCTGACCGATGCCGAGCAGCATCTTCGACCAGGATCTGCCGCGCACCGCGGCCAACCATGCGGCGCTGTCGCCGCTGACCTTCATCGAGCGGGCGGCGGCGGTGTACCCACGGCAGGTGGCCGTCGTGCACGGATCGATCCGCCGCGACTGGGCCGAGGTCTACGCACGCTGCCGGCGGCTGGCGCACGCGCTGGCCCGCCGAGGGCTCGGCCCCGGCGACACCGTCGCGGTGATGCTGCCCAACACGCCGGAAATGGTCGAGGCGCACTTCGGCATCCCGATGGCCGGCTGCGTGCTGAATGCCATCAACACCCGGCTCGACGCCGAGGCGGTCGCCTTCATGCTGGAGCATGGCGAGTCGAAGCTCGCCATCGTCGACCGCGAATTCTCGGCGACCGCCAAGGCGGCAGTGGCCCGGCTGACGCATGCGATCGAGGTGGTCGATGTCGACGACCCGGTCTACACCGGGCCGGGAGAGCGAATCGGCAGGACTGACTACGAGGCATTCATCGCCGAGGGCAGCCCGGAGTTCGCCTGGCAGCCACCCGCAGACGAATGGGACGCGATTGCGCTGAACTACACCTCGGGCACCACCGGCGATCCGAAAGGCGTCGTCTATCACCACCGCGGTGCGTACCTGAACGCGGTGTCGAACATCCTGGTTTGGGCACTGCCGCACCATCCCGTCTACCTGTGGACGCTGCCGATGTTCCACTGCAACGGCTGGTGCTTCCCGTGGACCGTGGCGGCAATGGCGGGCACCAACGTGTGCCTGCGCCGCGTCGAGGCAGCGGCGATCTTCGATGCAATTCGCACGCATCGAGTGACGCATTACTGCGGCGCACCGATCGTGCACTCGCTGCTGGTCAACGCACCCGACGAAATGAAGCAGGGCATAGCGCACCGCGTCAGCGCCATGGTGGCTGGCGCGGCGCCACCGGCGGCGATGATCGAGGGCATGGAGCGGCTCGGCTTCGACCTCACCCACGTCTACGGCCTGACCGAGGTCTACGGGCCGGCCGCCGTGTGCGCCAAGCAGCCGGAGTGGAATGCGCTCGATGTGAGCGAGCGGGCGATGAAGAACGGCCGGCAGGGGGTCCGCTATCCGATGGAGGAGGCGGTGACCGTGCTCGATCCGGAAGCGCTGCAACCAGTGCCGGCGGACGGGGAGACGATCGGCGAGGTGATGTTCCGCGGCAACATCACGATGAAGGGTTACCTGAAGAACCCGGCTGCCACGGTGAAGGCCTTCGCCGGCGGCTGGTTCCGTTCCGGCGACCTGGCTGTCGTCTATCCCGACGGCTACCTGCGCATCAAGGACCGCAGCAAGGACATCATCATCTCGGGCGGCGAGAACATCAGCTCGATCGAGGTCGAGGATGTCCTGTATCGCCATCCGGCGGTGATGATCGCGGCAGTGGTCTCGGCGCCCGATCCTAAATGGGGCGAGGTACCCTGCGCCTTCATCGAAACGCGCGAAGGCGCGCGAGTCACGGCGGAGGAGCTGACGGCGCACTGCCGCGCGCATCTCGCCGGGTTCAAGGTGCCGAAGAAGTTCGTGTTCGGACCGGTGCCGAAGACGAACACCGGCAAGATCCAGAAGTTCCTTCTTCGCCAGCAAGCCAGATCGGCGAGCGCAATCGACGTCTAGTGCGCGATAACGACAGCAACCCTTCGCAAGGAGAACGCCATGAACGCCCCGCAGGCCCCGGCCCAACTGGAACCGCTGTTGCTCGAAGCGCGCTCGCCCGAGGGCATCGTCACGCTGACGCTGAACCGTCCGGCGCAGTTCAATTCGCTGTCGGAGGAGATGCTGGCGGCGCTGCAAGCGGCATTCGACCGCATCGGTGCCGACACCGCCGCACGAGTGATCGTGATCGCGGCGGCAGGCAAGGCATTCTGCGCCGGCCACGACCTGAAGCAGATGAAGTCCAACCCGCGCCAGGAGTACTACGAGAAGCTGTTCGCCGACTGCGCCAAGCTGATGCTGACGATCCAGCGCGTGCCGCAGCCGGTGATCGCGCGCATCCACGGCATTGCCACGGCGGCGGGCTGCCAACTGGTGGCGACCTGCGACCTGGCAGTGGCGGCCGAGGGTACGCGGTTCGGTGTCAACGGCATCGACGTCGGGCTGTTCTGCTCGTCTCCAAGCGTGGCGCTGGCGCGCAATGTCGGCCGCAAGCAGGCCTTCGAGATGCTGGTCACCGGGGAGTTCATCGATGCCGCCACCGCCAAGGCGCGCGGCCTCGTCAACCGGGTGGTGCCGGCCGATCAACTCGATGCCGAAGTGAAGCGACTGGCCGAGGCCATCGTCGCCAAGCCCGGGGTGGCGATCGGCATGGGCAAGGGGCTTTTCTATCGGCAGCTCGAAATGGGCGTCGATGCCGCCTATCAGCTGGCTGGCCAGACGATGGCCTGCAACATGATCAACGACGTCGCGCAGGAAGGCGTGGCGGCATTCATGGAGAAGCGAAAGCCACATTGGTCCAGCAGCCGCTGACTGGGCGGGTTGCGCCCGGGCGGGCGTCTACAGTCTGATGGCGGCGCTGCAGGCGAGCAGGATCAGCCAGGCGACCACGAATACCGGCCCGGCCCAGCCGCTGATCTTCGACACGTCCTTGGGCAGGTTGGGCGTACGGCCGCTCAGCGCGGCCAGTTCCGCCTCGACCGCACGGCGGTGCACGACCAGCAGCGCCAATGTCCGCGATGCGCGATCGACACTTCCGTGCAGCGCCAGCGCGCAGAGGATGCCGACCAGCGCCACGCCGCCCAGCAGCCAGTGATTGAGCATCACGACACCCAGGCCGCTGACGATGAACAGCATCAGAAATGCGTGGATGAAGATGGCCTGCGAGGCGATCAGCCAGTTCATGTGCTGCCCAAGGGCCAGCTGCTCCACCGTTGCAGCCTGATTCAGCCGGTCGAGTTCCCTTTCCGCGGCTGCCTGCTTCTGCGCTAGCGCATCCTCGGCGCTCAGCGGCGGCGCGGGCACGGGACGATCGGCGTCGATGCGTAGCGTTGCCCGGTCGCTGTCGGCCGAGACAACGCGAAGCTCGCTGTTTCGAGGCGTGCTCATGGAAGCGCAGTGTGCGCGGGGCACTGCCGCCCAGAAATCCGCCGATTGTCTTAGGGCGCGCAGCCGGATAAGGGTGCGCATGCATAGCGACCCGGTGCTGCATTGCCGGAATCCAACCGCCACCGTCGGTCGATCGGTCGCATCGCGGGGTAGGATCGGCGGTGCCCAGTCTGTAGCGGCCGATCTCGCGTCACCGGTTGCAGCGACTCCGGAACTTCTCTCGATGCCGCTCTTCGACCCGCAGAGCCTCAATCCCGGCGTGCAACGGCGAGAGGTGTTCGCCTGGGCGATGTACGACTTCGCCAACTCCGGCTACACGACCGTGGTGCTGACGGCCGTGTTCAACGCCTACTTCGTCAATGTGGTCGCCGGCGGTGCGCCGTGGGCGACGCTCGCCTGGACGCTGGCGCTGTCGGCCTCGTACGTGCTCGGCATGCTGGTCATGCCGGCGCTGGGCGCCTATGCCGACCTGCACGCCTGCAAGAAGCTGCTGATGGGACTGGTGACCATCGGCTGCGTCGTCGGCACGGCGGCGCTGGCGCTGGCCGGCCCGGGTGACCTGGCGCTGGCGGTGGCGGCGATCATCGTCTCGAACATCTGCTTCGCTGCCGGCGTGACGCTGAACAGCGCCTTCCTGCCGGAACTGGCGCGGCCGGAGGCGCTCGGCAAGGTGTCCGGCTGGGGCTGGAGCCTCGGCTACCTCGGCGGCTTGCTGGCGCTGGCACTCGGCCTCGGCTATGTGCTGTGGGCGCAGCCGCGGGGATTGCCGGCCACCCACTACGTGCCGGTGACCATGCTCATCACCGCGGCGCTGTTCGCGCTGGCGGTCATTCCCACCTTCACCACGTTGCGCGAGCGGGCAGTGCCCCTTGGCCGGGGGACGGTGGGCAGCGTGCTGAGGGAATCGACGCAGCGCCTGTGGCACACGCTCGCCAACATCCACGAGTTCCGCGACTTCGGCTGGCTGACCCTGTGCGGGCTGCTGTACCAGGGCGGGCTGTCGGTGGTGATCGCGCTGGCGGCGATCTACGCGCAGCAGGTGATGAACTTCGAGACCGCGCAGACGATGATGCTGATCCTCGCGGTGAACGTCACCGCGGCACTCGGCGCCTTCCTGTTCGGCTACGTGCAGGACGCGATCGGCCACAAGCGGGCGCTGGCACTGACCATCGCCGGCTGGATCCTGATGGTGCTGATCGCCGGCTTGACCTCGGGCGTCGCCTGGTTCTGGGTGGCCGCCAACATCGCCGGCGTGTGCATGGGGTCGAGCCAGTCCGCCGGACGGGCGATGGTGGGTGTGTTCGCCCCGGAACATCGCCGCGCAGAGTTCTACAGCCTGTGGAACGTCGCGCTGTGGCTGTCGGCGGTGATCGGGCCGCTGACCTACGGCCTCGTCACCTGGGTCACCGACAACAACCACCGGCTGGCCATGCTGACGACCGGCCTGTACTTCGTGGCCGGCCTGCTGGTGCTGGCGAAGGTCGACGTCGAACGCGGCCAGCGCGCCGCGCGCGCCAGTACCGACTGACGCCGCTTCGCTTTCGCTACAGGCCCAGCGCAGCGATGCCGGCCTTGGCGACCTGCGCGTCCTCGCTCGACTTCACCCCCGAAACACCGACTGCGCCGACCACCTGTCCCTCGGCAATGATCGGCACGCCGCCCTCGAGCATGCCCTGCAGGGGTGCCGACAGGAAAGCGTTGCGGCCCTGGTTGATCATGTCTTCGTAGATCTTGGTCTCGCGACGGCCCAGCGCCGCGGCGCGCGCCTTCTCCGGGGCGATGTGGGCCGACACCGGCGGCGCGCCGTTGAGACGGGTGAACTGCAGCAGGTGCCCGCCGTCGTCGACGATGGCGATCGCCACCGCCCAGTTGTTCTTCTTCGCCTCGGCGATCGCGCCGTCCATCACGCGCGCCGTGTCCTCGATGGTCAGCATGCTCTTCTTCTGCATCGTGTTCTCCTCTCGTTCGACAGTCAGTTGCGCAGCCGGTACCACAGGCCGGCCGCCCATTCGCGCAGCGCCAGGTTGCTGACCCCCAGCGCTTCGGCGTTCGGCACCAGCTGCTGTGGCCGGAACGACGATCGTCCAATGTAGCCGGTCGGCGCAGCGATGGGATCGAGCCCGGCGATGGCGAAGGCGCGCTGGGCACGCGGCATGTGATACGCATCGGTCACCAGCAACACGCGGCTGATCGCGAGCGGGGCGAGGATCGCCGCGGTGAAGCGCGCGTTCTCAGCCGTGGTGTCGCTGCGGTCCTCGATCCAGCGCGCCTTGATGCCGAACTCGCGCTCGAGCACCACCTGCATCAGCTGTGCCTCGGGCAGCTTTGCCCGGTCCGGATTGCCGCCTGCAATCAGTACGGGCAGGCCGGTCTCGCGTGCCAGTTGCGCGCCGTAGCGAACGCGGCGCAACGTTGCGGCGTTGACGGTATCGCCGCCCCACTCCGGGGCGGCGCGCACGCGGCCACCGGCGAGGATGACGATTGCCTGTGCGCCGGCGCGCTGTGCAGCTGTCAAGGCTGGCGGCTCCAGCGTCCGGATCAGCGCATGGGCGACGAGCGACGTGCTCAACGCCAGCAGCGCCAGCAGACTCGCGACTGCAACGGCAACGCCCGCGGTGCGCCGTCGCAGGGCGAGCACGGCGCCGGCCAGCGCTGCCACGACCAGCGAGGTCGGCGGCAGCGTCAGCTGCCCGAGCACGTAGGTCGTCGTGTCGCCGGCGGTCATGCCCGCCGCCCGTCAAGCGGGCTTGACGGCGCTGCGCACCTGGTCGAGCGCGGTCGGATCCTCGATCGTGGTCAGGTCGCCCGGGTCGCGGCCCTCACACAGCGCCTGGATCGAGCGGCGCAGCAGCTTGCCCGAACGGGTCTTCGGCAGCGAGGTGACGAAATGCACCCGCGCCGGCCGCGCCACGGCGCCGAGCTGGCTGTCGACTGTCTTCATCACGTCGCCCTCGAGCGCCAGCCGGGCCTCGGGCGTTGCAATGACGTTGGCGTCCTTGACCACGGCGAAGGCCATCGCGACCTGGCCCTTGAGCTGGTCAGCGACGCCGACCACCGCGACCTCGGCGACCGCCGGGTGCGAGCTGATCGACTCCTCGATCTCGCGCGTGCCGAGGCGATGGCCGGCGACGTTGATCACGTCGTCGGTGCGGCCGAGGATGAAGAAGTAGCCGTCGGAATCCCGGATGCCCCAGTCGAAGGTCGAATAGACCATGCGGTTTGGCACGCTCTGCCAGTAGGTGCGGACAAAGCGGTCGTCGTCGCCCCACACGGTGGTCATGCAGCCCGGCGGCAGCGGGCCCTCGATGGCCACCACGCCCTTGTCGTTGGCGCCGGTAATCTCGGCGCCGGTCGCCTCATTGAACAGCTTCACGTCGTAGCCGTACACGGGCAGTCCCGGGCTGCCGAACTTCGACGGCAACGCCTCGACGCCGCGGGAGATGGCCAGGATCGGCCAGCCGGTCTCGGTCTGCCAGAAGTTGTCGACGATCGGCTTGCCCAGTCCCTCGGAGATCCAGCGCGCTGTCGGCTCGTCGAGCGGTTCGCCGGCGAGGAACAGCACCCTCAGGCTCGACAGGTCGTACTTGCTCAGGAATGCCGGGTCCTGCTTCTTCAGCACGCGGATCGCCGTCGGCGCGGAGAACATCACCGAGACCTTGTACTTCTCGACGATGCTCCACCAGATGCCGCCGTCGGGGCGGATCGGCGTGCCCTCGAACAGGATCGTCGCCATGCCGGCGATCAGCGGGCCGTAGATGATGTACGAGTGGCCGACCACCCAGCCGATGTCGCTGGTGGAGAAGTAGGTCTCGCCGGCGTTGCCGCAGAAGATGTGCTTCATCGAGGCGGCCAGCGCCACCGCATAGCCGCCGGTGTCGCGCTGCACGCCCTTGGGCTTGCCGGTGGTGCCGGAGGTGTAGAGGATGTACGAAGGCTCGGTCGACTCCATCCACTCGCACGGTACTTCGTCGTTCATGTGCGCGGCGCGCAGCTGTGTGTAGTCGACGTCGCGGCCGGCCGTCTTCTCCATCGGCGCCAGGCCGCGGTCGACCAGCAATACCTTCGATGGTGGGCTCTTTGATAGCCGGATTGCCTCGTCGAGCAGGCCCTTGTAAGGCACCACCTTGCCGGCGCGAGAGCCGGCGTCCGAGCTGACGATCACCTTCGGCTGCGCGTCGTCGATGCGCGTGGCGAGGCTCACCGAGGCGAAACCGCCGAAGACCACCGAGTGGATGGCGCCGATGCGCGCGCAGGCGAGCATCGCGAACGCCGCCTCGGGGATCATCGGCATGTAGATCAGCACGCGGTCGCCGCGGACCACGCCCAGCCCGCGCAGGATGCCCGCCATGCGGTTCACCTCGCGGTGCAGCTGGTTGAAGGTATAGGTCTTCTCGGCGTCGACCTCCGTGGAGACGTAGATCAGCGCCGGCTGATCGCCGCGCTCGGCGAGGTGCCGGTCGATGGCGTTGTGGCAGAGGTTGGTCTTGCCGCCGACGAACCAGCGCGCAAACGGCGGCCGCGAGTAGTCGAGCGTTCGCTGAAAGGGCGCGTGCCAGTCGATCAGGCGCGCCTGATCGGCCCAGAAGGCGTCACGATCGTTGATCGAGCGGGCGTGGAACTCCCTGTAGGCTGCCATGGACGACGGTCTCCTTCTTTGATAGTTCGAGTTCTTTTTGCTGTCGCACCAAGGCCATCAGCGGGCGAAGCTGGTGCACCAGCCGCGGCAGATGGGGCACGACTTCCGCTGCGCGACCTGAACGGATCAGGGTCAGCGCTAGGTTGACGTCCATCGAACCCTCGTCGGCGCGCGACTGTCCATTGCCGCCGCCGGCGTCTGCCGCGCCCAGTACGATACGCCGCGACCGGCCGGTCTGTGCCTGCTGCGCGCGCTTCTGGCTGATCTGCCGCAATTGTTCCGCGGTAAGCCGCATGTCTTCCGACAGGCTGGCCACGCCGATGCAGGTCCAGACATCGACGCCGCCGCCGGCGGCGTCGACGTTCTCCAGGATCTTGCGCAGCCGGGCCGCGAAGCGCAGCACGCCAGCCACGCCGTCGCTCTGCGTGGCAACGCAGAACTCGTAGCGGTCGGAGCGGGTGGCGAGGTCCTCCATCCGGATCGCCGCCGCGAGCGAGCGGGCGACGAGCCGCACGCGCTGCTCGATCTCCCCTTCCCAGGCTTCCGCATCCGGCATCGACAGCTCGACGCGGATGCAGACGACCGCCACGTCGGTCAGGTTGCGGCGCGAATACGAGATCAGCTTGTCGACCTGGCGGTCGAAGAACGGCAGGACCAGCAGGTCGGTGTCGGGATCGACCGTGCGCGACGACTCGAGGGCCGCGCGGCTTTCCGCCAGCGCTTCGCGGGTCGACGAGAGCTTGATCAGCACCTCGAGCCGCGAGATCAGTTCGGCCGCGTTGACGCCCTTGTTGACGAAATCAGTGGCGCCCAGGGCGGCGGCACGCTCGCACTCGGCCTGCTCGTCGGCGCCGGAGAGCACGATCAGCGGCATCTCACGGATGCGCTGGATCTTGGAGGCGCGGGCGCGGCTGATCAACTCGAATCCATCGACCTTCGGCATCGTCAGGTCGGTGATGACGACGCGGATCGACGAGTCGAGCAGCATTGCCTGCCAGGCCGCCTCGCCGTCGGCCGCCTCGCGCACGTCGAAGCGGTCGCGGATGTGTTGCGCGATCGTGGCGCGAACGATCCGCGAATCGTCGGCGATGAGAATGCGCGCTTTGGCGGACACGGGTCCTGTCTGCGATCGGGTTGGGCAGAACACGCGCGTCGAGCGGACGCGACCGCGCGGGGCCCGTCCGTTTCAACCGGCGTGATCGAGCAGGAATGCTGCCGCAAGCAGGCGCGCTTTTCTTCATCTGTTCGGCTATCTTGACGGCTGTCACACGGGATTGGGAGGGTGCTTGCGCCGCTCGAGACTGCGCACGCGGCTGATCGCCGCGATGTTCTGCGCGACAACGATGCTGTCGGGCTGGGCCGCAGCATCGCGCGCGCAGCCAGCTGTTGGCGGCGCAACGGAACTCGTGCTGAACGCCATCGGGCTGCTCGGTGTTCCGTACAGGTACGGAGGCGATCACCCGGCCTCGGGGTTTGATTGCAGCGGCCTGGTCCGGTTCGTGGCTCGCACGGTCCTCGGTGTCCAGTTGCCGCGGCAGGCGGAAGCGATCAGCCGGGCCGGCATTGAGATTGCCCAGCAGCTGCAGCCGGGCGATCTCGTCTTCTTCAATACGCTCGGCAGGCCGTTCTCTCATGTCGGCTTCTATCTGGGCGACGGTCAGTTCCTCCACGCGCCGGCGCAGCGCGGACAGGTCCGCATCGAGCGGATGGCGCAGCCGTACTGGCAGGCACGCTTCAATGGGGCGCGGCGGCTCGAAATGCCGGCCACAGAGGGGGTAGCTGTGGATTCGACCGGCTTGGACCTTGGTGGACTGCCGAAGGCGGGGGATCTGTTCATCGCCGTCGAGCCCTGACTTGGCGGCAGCGGCCGCTCGGGCGTCAGTGAGAGACGCTTGATCTCGATCAAACAAGAATCGTTTGCACTTGAGAATCGATCTTGATAATCTCCGCCCTGTTCGTCGCTGGGACTTTCCGGCGCAGTGCGCCAGCGAACTAGAAACCACGCGGAGGGTTTGATGGCAAGGGGAAGTGCAGCAAGGAAAGCAAAGTTCGGCTTCAAGCAGTTCGTGTGGGGCGTGTTGGCGCTGGCGGCAGTGGCGAGTCTCGTCGCACCCGTCTCCGGGCAGGCGCAGCAGGGGGTGCTGAACCTTTACTCGGCGCGGCATTACCAGACCGACGAAGCGCTGTATCGGACCTTCACCGAGCAGACCGGCATCAAGATCAACCGCATTGAACTCGGCGATGAGCCGCTGCTGCAGCGGCTGAAGAGCGAGGGCGCCAACAGCCCGGCTGACGTCGTGCTGCTGGTCGACGCCGCAAGGCTGTGGCGGGCGCAGATCGACGGCCTGTTCCAGCCCATCGATTCGAAGGTCCTGAACGAGCGCATTCCCGCCAATCTGCGCGCGAACGACGGCAGCTGGTACGGGTTCTCGACGCGGGCGCGGGTGATCGTCTACGACAAGGCGAAGATCAAACCGCAGGAAGTCGATTCCTACGAGAAGCTGGCCGATCCGGTGAACAAGGGGCGCGTGTGCACGCGCTCCGGCTCGCACCCGTACATGTTGTCGTTGATCGGGGCGATGGTCGAGCGCAGCGGGGAGGCCGCCACGGAGCAGTGGGCTCGGGGCATGGTCGCCAACATGGCGCGGCCGCCGCGCGGCGGCGACACCGACCAGATCCGCGCCGTGGCCAGCGGCGAGTGCGGTGTTGCCCTGACCAACACCTACTACTGGGTGCGACTGATGCGATCGAGCGATCCGAAGGACAAGGAGGTCGTCGCCAGGGTCGGCTTCCTTTGGCCGAACCAGGCGACGTCGGGCACGCACGTGAATATCGCGGGCGGCGGCGTGGCTCGCCATTCGCCGAACCGCGCCAGCGCGATCCGCTTCCTCGAGTACCTGTCCAGCCCGCAGGCACAAGCCTATTTTGCCGACGGCAACAACGAGTGGCCGGTGCTCAAGGATGTCGAACTGAACAACCCGGCGCTTGCCTCGCTTGGCAAGTACAAGGCCGAGAGCGTGCCCGTGTCGTCGATCGGCAAGGGCCAGATCGCTGCGCAGCGCATCCTCGATCGGGTCGGCTATCGCTGAGACCGACGCGCGCCCGGCCCGGATACGCGTTCTGGGATGATGCGTTCCGGCAACCGGGGCGCAAATGAACAAGCTTGATGTTCTGATCATCGGCGCGGGCCACAACGGACTCGTCTGCGCCGCCTATCTCGCCGCGGCAGGGTTGAAGGTCCGCGTGCTGGAGCGCCGCGGCCTGGTCGGCGGCGCGGCGGTTACCGAGGAGTTCGTTCCCGGCTTTCGCAACTCGACCGCCAGCTACACGGTCAGCCTGCTCAACCCGAAAGTGATCCGCGACCTGCGGCTCGTCGAGCGAGGCTTGCGGATCGTCGAGCGGCCTTTTTCGAATTTCGTGCCGCTTCCTGACGACAGGTTCCTTAAGTTCGGCGGCGAACTGGCAGCGACGCAGGCGGAGGTCGCGAAGTTCTCTGCAGAGGATGCGCAAAGCTTGCCCGTCT
>Ga0209450_10000636_pt1 | contig 17658 bp, 15 predicted proteins | sample FrelakmetLWP11LW_FD_187149 | JGI IMG/M metagenome (GOLD analysis project Ga0209450, IMG submission 187149) | Freshwater lake sediment microbial communities from the University of Notre Dame, USA, for methane emissions studies - LWP11 LW (SPAdes)... | ecosystem: Environmental > Aquatic >...
CGGGGCTCTCAGCTCCTCCGCAGCCCTGCGCGCACTGCAGGACCGGACCATCGACATCGGTGCAACGGACCTCCTGCTGAGTGCAGAGGAACAGGCGCGCCTTCCTGCTTCGGTGCTTGCGATCCCCACGTGTCTCGGCGCCGTGGCAGTCTGTATCAACCTGCCAGGCAACCCAGCTCTGCGCATGGACGCGGCGCTCGTGTCAGCCGTCTTCCGCGGTGACGTCAAGACATGGAACGATGCGCGCATCACAGCACTCAACCCGATGCTGAAGCTGCCTGACTCGCCTGTCGTCGTCATCCACCGCGCAGACGGCTCAGGTACGTCCGGTATCTTCACGACCTACCTTGCCGCTGCCGACCAGACCTGGAGAGAAAAGATCGGGGCTGGGCAACTCGTCGCGTGGCCGGCCGGTGTCGGCGTCAAGGGCAACGCCGCCATGGCGGCCATGATCCGGCAGACGTCCGGGTCGATCGGCTACCTGGAGTACACGTTCGCCGTTCAGTCCGCCTTGACCTGCGTCGCACTGAGGAACCGTTCAGGGGCGTTCATCACGCCGAGTGTCGACTCGATGAAGGCTGCCATCCCTGCAGACCTGACAGCCGACCTGCAGGGGACGCTCTTGAACCGTCCCGGCGCAACCTCGTACCCCGTCGTCAGCCTGACGTGGCTGGTGTGCTACCGCGATCAGGCGTATGACGGCCGCTCGCGGGAGCGGGCCGTAGCCGTGCATGATGTCATCTCCTGGCTCCTTGGCGATGGACAGGCGCTTGCCGAGCCGTTGCAGTACGGCAGTCTGCCGGACGCCGTCCGCACGGCTGCCAGAGACATCCTTGCCCAGCTCACTTGGCAGGGGAAGCCGGTCAAGTAGTGGACTTCCTCGCACTTAACATAATCTGAACCAAGCCCAAACACGAAGCAAACATGCCTTTCTAGACTGTTACTCGGAAACCCAAAGGGGTTTATCGAGTATCAGGAGGTATGTATGTCAGCAACTGGAAGAAGAATCCTTTCGATAGCGCTTGTGGTTCTGTTGGCCGTAGGACTTGTGGTCCCCGGCATGCAAGCCGCATCTGCCGCGTCAACTAAGACTATTGTCCTTTCAATCGGCTCCAGCACAGCAACGGTTGACGGATCGGCCGTACCGCTCGACGCCGCCCCATTTATTGCAGGAGGGCGCACTATGCTGCCTGTCCGCTTTGTCGCCGAGAACATGGGTGCCGGCGTCTCATTCGTGACCCAGGCAAACGGTGCCGTCACAAAGGTCAATCTTGGACTACCACAAGGTTCCACCTCGATGAAGACGCTTGTTCTCTCGCTCAGCTCAGCGACCGCTCTGGTCAATGGGCAGGCTGTCGCCCTTGACGCGACACCCGTCATCCGAGGTGGCAGGACGTTCGTCCCTGCGCGCTTCATCTCCGAGCAGATGGGCGCGACCGTGGCGTGGAACGGCACAACCAGAACCGTGACCATCACTATGCCCGTGGTCTCCATCGATGTTCCCGGCCAGCTCTCCGGAGCTGGTGCCACCTTTCCTCTGCCGCTGTACACAAAGATGTTCGACGTCTATGACAGCTCAACTGGGGTCCGTGTCAACTATCAAGGCATCGGCTCGGGCGGAGGTATCAAGGCTCTGACCGACAAGACCGTGGACTTCGGGGCATCTGATGCGTTTCTCACCGTTGCCGAGACAACGGCAATGGGGGCTCCCGTCCTGCACATTTCCACCTGCGTGGGTGCTGTCGTCATCACCTACAATCTTGACGGGAACCCAGCCCTCCGCCTCGACGCCAAGACTGTCAGCGATATCTTCCTTGGCACCATTACGCGCTGGAACGATAGTCGCATCAGGGCACTGAACCCTGGCATCAATCTTCCTGATCAGGCCATCACAACAGTCCATCGCTCCGACGGTTCGGGAACGACTTCTATCTTCACCAACTATCTATCTGTTGCCGTACCAGAGTGGAAGACCAGGGTGGGAGCCGGCAAGTCTGTCAGCTGGCCCGTCGGGCTTGGAGGCAAGGGCAACGATGGCGTTGCAGGACTCGTGAGTCAGAATAAGGGTTCCATCGGATATGTCGAGCTCGTCTATGCCATCAGTTCCAAGCTTCCCTTTGCGACGATGCGCAACTCTTCAGGCAACTTCATCGTTCCGTCGCTTGTGTCCTCAGGCCGCGCGGCACAGATTCAGCTTCCAGACGACCTCAAAGTCCTTCTCATGAACAGTAGCGACGCACAAGCCTATCCGATTTCAGCATTCACATGGCTGCTCGTGTATCGTGATCAGAAGTACACCGGCCGCACGATTGGCCAGGCCATTGCTCTCAAGCGCACATTGAGTTGGGTCCTCACAACCGGCCAGTCCGTCAACGAGGGCCTCGGCTACGGGAAGCTGCCTCAGGCTGCGGTCGAGAAGGCACAGAAACTAGTCAGCTCGATGACCTACGACGGGGCACCAATCCCCGACTGAACCGCTCCTTCCTGGAGACACAGCACCTCCTGGAACTCCAGGAGGTGCTGTATGCACGTTGGCGAGGACTGAGTCCATTAATGCAATCTTAACATTCACCCGTGGTAGTTCTCCACAGTCCGTCATATTCTTTAATGATACAGTAGTGTACTCGCGTCAGGAGGCTTGCATGAAGAATCATAGTGGTTTGTCGGTTGTTGTAGTGGGACTGCTGGCGATCGCCCTGGCCCTGTCTGGCTGCAGTTCCGGCAACCAGCCTTCTGCTGTCACCAGTCTTTCGGGGGCTGGCGCCACCTTTCCCTACCCGCTCTACTCAAAGATGTTCGACACCTACGATGGCGTCACGGGCGTCCGCGTCAACTACAACAGCATCGGCTCGGGTGGCGGCATCAAGGCGCTGACCGACAAAACTGTGGACTTCGGGGCTTCGGATGCATTTCTCAACGACCAGGAAGAAGCAGCCATGGGGGCTCCCGTCCTACACATTCCCACCTGCGTGGGCGCCGTCGTCCTGTCGTACAATCTGGACGGCAGTCCATCCTTGAAGCTCGATGGCAGCGTCACTGCCAACATCTTCCTCGGCACGGTCACCAAGTGGAATGACCCATCGATTGCGAAACTCAACCCGGGTGTTTCCCTCCCCGACCTCGCCATCACGGTCGTCCACCGCTCGGACGGCTCGGGGACAACATCAATTTTCACCAGCTACCTGGCAGCTGTCAGTACCGCGTGGAAGACAGCGGTCGGCGCCGGCAAGTCCGTGAGCTGGCCCGCTGGCGTCGGAGGAAAGGGGAACGACGGTGTTGCTGGTATGATCTCGCAGACGAAGGGCGGCATCGGCTACATCGAACTGGTCTATGCAGAACAGTCCAACATGCCGTTCGCCTCGCTCAAGAACGCATCCGGCAGATTCGTCGCGCCAAGCCTTGCATCCTCTGCCGCAGCAGCGGCAGTCAGCCTTCCCGACGACCTTCGCGTCGTCATCGTCGACAGCCCCGCGGCGGATGCCTACGCCGTCAGTGCGTTTACATGGATCCTGGTCTACAAGGAGCAGAACTACGCCGGCCGAACACTGGGACAGGCCCAGGCGCTCAAGAAGCTGCTAATTTGGATGCTGACCGATGGCCAGGCTATCAACGAGGGTCTGTCCTATGCCAGATTGCCTGCGATTGCTGTCACCAAGGCGCTGGCACTCGTGGACTCCATGACCTATGGCGGTACAACCATCCCGTAGCGACCGGCGCGAGCTGGTCCGCGAGCGCGCCTTCACTGCTGCCGGATTGACGGCGGCCGTCGCGCTCGTCACGACCATCCTTCTCTTCCTTGTCCAGCTGTTCATCACCTCGCGCGCGTCCCGAGCCGCCTTTGGCCTTCCCTTCTTGTGGCGCAGTGAGTGGAACCCCGTTACCGAGCAGTTCGGCGCTCTGCCCATGATCATCGGAACACTCATCACCGGGTTTGGCGCCCTGCTCATCTCGACCCCGTTTGCGCTGGGCATCGCCATCTTCTTGGCCGACTACGCCGGCAAGAAGGCTGCGGAACCGGTTAAGTATCTCATCGGCCTCCTTGGCGGACTGCCATCGGTCATTTTCGGCTTGTGGGGATTGTTCGTCCTCGTACCGATCGTCAGCAGGTTCGAAGTCTGGTTTGGCAAGCTCGTGGGCAGTGAAGCCCTTGTCTCCAGCGGCACGACCGGCGTCGGCCTCCTGGCAGCCATCCTGCTGCTGGCCATCATGATCCTGCCGTTCAGTGCTTCGCTCATCCTGGAATCGCTGCTGGTCGTTCCCATGGAACTCAAGGAGGGGGCACTCGCACTGGGAGCGACGAAGTGGGACACCATCCAGAACGTCGAACTCCCCTACGTCCGCAGAAGCACGGTCGGCGCACTCGTCCTGTCACTCGGCCGCGCATTGGGCGAGACGATGGCCGTCACCATGGTTATCGGCAACGGGATGCGGCTGCCACACTCCCTGTTCGACCCGGCCAACACGCTCGCGTCAGCGATTGCCAACCAGTTCCTGGAGGCCACGTCCCCGGTGTACGTAGCATCACTCGTCCAGCTGGCACTCATTCTCTTCGTGATCGCTATCGTCATCAATATCGCGGCACGGGTCATTCTGAGGCGGGGAGTTCTACAGTGACGGCACGGAAACTCAAGAACAGCCTGATGGGCTTCCTGGTCGCTGCGTCGGCCGGACTGCTCATCGCCGTACTCGCTGTCATCGTATGGCACATCTTCATTTCGGGCGTCCGCTACCTGAACTGGGATTTCTTCACCAAGGCGCCCGCCCCGTTCGGCGAGAGTGGCGGCGGGGTGTTCAACGCCATTGTCGGAACCTTCCTCATCACGCTCGCGGCAGCCGCCATCGGCACGCCGTTCGGCATGTTCGCCGGCATCTATGTCGCAGAACACCGGGGTCAGCGGTTCGCCGACATCGTGCGCCTGTGTGCCGACGCCCTGCAAGGGATACCTTCCATCGTGATCGGCATCTTTGGCTACACGTTCCTGGTTGCGCGGTTCCGCAGCTACTCCGCCCTGTCAGCCAGCGTCGCGCTCGCCTTCATGTTCGTACCGACGACGGCCCGCGTCACTGAGGAAGTGCTCAACCTGGTCCCCTCGGGACTCAAGGAAGCGGCCTACGCTCTTGGGGCCAGAAGGTCAAGCGTGGTCTGGAATGTCAGCATCAAGACCGCTGCGGCCGGCATCACGTCGGGATTGCTTACGTCCATGGCCCGTATCGCAGGCGAGACGGCGCCTCTCCTGTTTACAGCCTTTGGCAGCCGATACATCGAATGGAACATGTTGCGTCCCATGTCAGCTCTTCCGCTCCAGATCTACATCTACGCCAGCAGTCCGTATCCCGCCCTCCAGCAGCAGGCCTGGAGCGCAGCATTTGTCCTCGTCCTGCTTATCCTGCTGCTCCAGTTCGGCGCCAAACATCTCATCGCTCGCGTGTTGCGAGTGAAGGCATAAGGAAGGCCCCATGGAAGAACCTGTCATCGTTCTCGAAACCCAGAAGATCAACGCCTGGTTCGGCAAAGACCAGGTCCTGTTCGACGTCTCAGCACACATCCCGAAGAATAGGGTCACCGCAATCATGGGTCCCTCCGGCTGCGGCAAGACGACCTTCGTGCGGACGCTCAACGGACTACATCTGATGACGCCGGGAACCCGTTCCTCCGGTACTGTCCTGCTTGAGGGCACCGACACGTCGACCATGGACATCGTCGACGTCCGCAAGCACATCGGCATGGTCTTTCAGCGGCCCAACCCCTTTCCTACGATGACCGTCTACGAGAACGTCCTTGCGGGCTATCGTCTCACCGGCCAGCGCCTTGCACGGGAGAGGGCGGACCAGATCGTCGAGACGACCCTGAACAAAGTCGGGTTGTGGAGTGAAGTCCAGAGCAAGCTCTTCAAGGCTGGCACGTCCCTTTCCGGAGGACAGCAGCAACGCCTGTGCATCGCGCGTACGATTGCCATGGAACCAGCGGTCGTGCTGTTCGATGAACCGACCAGTGCCCTCGACCCGAAGTCGACGGCGATCATCGAAGAGCTGCTGTCCGACCTCAAGTCTGACTACAGCATCATCTTCGTGACCCATGGCCTGCAGCAGGCGGCCCGCATCTCGGACTACGTCGCCTTCTTCATGCTGGGCGAACTAGTAGAGTTTGGCGAGACGAAGCGGGTCTTCGTCGGCCCACAGGACAAGCGAACTGAAGACTACCTGTCCGGAAAGTACGGATGACAGGAAAGGAGCAGACCATGCACGAAGAGAAGCTTCAGGAGATCAAAGACAAGCTGTTTGCCTTCAGCGCCCTGGCCAGTTCCATGGTCGAGAAGGGCACGAGGGCTATCGTGACCAAGGACGAACCTCTTGCCAGGGAGGTAATCGACGTCGACGAGCCCAAGGCAAATGAGTTCGACCACGCCATCGAACGCGAGACCATCAACTTCATCGCGCTGTACCAGCCTGAGGCGCGGACCCTGCGCAGCGTCTACATGTATGCCAAGATCGGCACAGACCTCGAGCGCCTGGCGGACCATGGCGTCAACATCGCCGAGAGCGCGCAATATCTCATCGCACGGCCCGACATCAAGCCTTATATCGACCTGCCCCGCATGAGCGAAGAAGCCCAGAAGATGCTGGCTGATGCGATGACGGCGTTTTCGACTCAGAATACCCGCCTGGCCATCGACGTCGTGGAACGCGATGACATCGTCGACCAGCTGGGCAACCAGATCTTCAGAGAACTCCTTACCTACATGATGGCCGACCCCACCACGATCGACCGGTCGCTCCAGATCCTTTTCGTCAGCGGCAACCTCGAGCGCGTCGCCGACCTGGCGACCAACATCGCCGAGGACGTCGTCTTTGCCACCACTGGGCGCCTCATCCGCCACAACCGCCTCACTAAGGAGGAGCTCGACAAGCTGTAACACTCTCGGGACGGTTCCGAACTCGGCGAGAGTGTTACAGTAACCGTTACGACGCATGCCCACTCGTCGTTCTCGCAAAGACCTGTAACATTTCGGGACGGTTCCAGAATGTTACAGCAGTTGTCACCGGGCCGTTCTGCGGCATACTGGAATCGAGGTGTGCCTATGGACAGACAATTGATGTGTGTGACGTGTGGATCCACCTATCCCCTCGAAGAGCGGCGGCTCCGATGTGATTGCGGGGGGCTGCTCGACGTTCGGCTTGACATGGACGGCGCTCAGCCCCCTGCTGCTCTCGCGGCAACGTTCGAGACGCGTCTGTCTTCCCGCCTTCCGCAGGACCTCTCGGGTGTCTGGCGCTACCGCGAACTTGTGCTCGACCTTCCTCCCGGCGACGTTGTCACATTCCCCGAAGGCCGCACCAACCTCTACGAACTGGACCCCTCCCTATTTGGCCTGTCGACCCTCTGGGCCAAGCATGAAGGAGAGAACCCTACCGGCTCCTTCAAGGACCGGGGCATGACCGTCGCCGTGAGCTGGGCGAGGCACCAGGGGGCCCGCGCCCTCATCTGTGCTTCCACCGGCAACACGTCCGCCTCCCTGGCGGCCTATGGCGCCCGCGCGCGCCTCCCCGTCTTCGTCCTCATCCCTGAGGGGAAGATCGCGCAAGGCAAGCTGGCACAGGCACTCGCATATGGCGCTCACACCCTGCAGATCGACGGCAGCTTCGACGATGCCATGGTCGCCGTGGAACAGATGGCGACACAGCACAACCTGACCCTAGTCAACTCATTGAACCCGTTCCGCCTGGAGGGACAGAAGACTGTTATCCTTGACAGCTTCTTCCAGCTGGGACAGATGCTGCCGGACTGGATCGTCGTCCCCGGCGGCAACCTGGGCAATACCAGCGCCTTTGGCAAGGCACTTATCGAGATGAAGGCGTTGGGTCTCATCGACCGCGTGCCGCGCCTTGCGGTCGTCCAGGCCGAGGGCGCGTCCCCGTTCGCGCGTGCCGCGCAGGACGACTTCCGCCACTTCGAACCCATGGAGCCGGAGACCATAGCGACCGCCATCCGAATCGGCAACCCTGTCAGCTATGATAAGGCCGTGCGTGCCATCCGCTTTACAAATGGTGTCGTGACCAGTGTCACTGACGTGGAGATCCTGCAGGCGAAGCACGACCTCGACCGGCAGGCGCTCGGGTGTGAACCGGCATCGGCCGCCACGCTGGCCGGCTTGCGCAGGTTAATGCGCGAGCACGTCATACACCCCGGCGAAAGCGCTCTCCTCATCATCACCGGCAACCTGCTCAAGGACCCTGACACAACCATCGCGTTGGCAACGGGATGGACGGCTGCTCTCGACGTCCGGGATGCTGCATCGCTCGACGCTTGTGCCAACGAGCCACGCCACGTGGCCTCGGATCCAGAGACGATCGCCAACATGATCGAGGAGGAACTGCGGTGAACACTGCTCCTGTGACGCACATTATCCAGTTGGGATACGGCAAGGTCGGGAAACCTCTGCTCCAGCTGACGGTTGAGAACCGTGTGCGCATCGAACGCGAGACCGGCGTCCGCCTGGAATACGCCGCTGTCGTCCGGAGCAGCAGTGTCTCTCTGGGCAACGATCTCGCCCTGCGGGCAGCCGAGCGGGGAGCTTCCCTTGACGAATGGTCGCCGCGCGCGCCGGGCATCGGACTTGCCATTCTGGATCCCATCTTCGACCACTTCGGCCTTCCGGACGCCACGAAGTACGTGCTCGTCGACGTCACAGCCACAGCCGACACAGGACCTCTGTTGCTGGAAGCGCTGGCCATGGGCATTCCGGTCGCCACGGCAAACAAGATCCCCCTCGCAGAGACACCCGGATGGTTCGAGCTGGCACGCACAGCAAGCCGCCAAGCTCACACGCCATTCCGGTATGAGTGCACCGTCGGCGCGTCCCTCCCCGTCATCAGTACACTTGCCGACCTCATGGCGACCGGCGACACTATTCAACGCATCGTGGCTCTACCCAGCAGTTCGCTGTCGTGCATCCTGGGGGGCTTCAACCGCGGACTTCCGCTGGAGGAAGCCATTGCGGACGCTGTGCGGAGAGGATTTGCCGAACCCAATCCCCTGACGGACCTTGCCGGCCGCGACGCCCTGCGCAAGATCGTCATCCTCGCCAAGACCATGGGGCTTTCCACCGGTATCGGCGACGTCGACCAGGAACCCCTCCTCGACCAGGACTACCCCGATTTCGCCGCATTCCGCGGTGATGGCATGACACGCCTTGCGGCTCGCCTGATGGCTGCCCGACAACCCGGAATGATCACGTACTACGTCGGCTCGGCCTCTGCTGATGGAGATGTGACACTCCGCCTTCGCAATCTCCCGCAGGCATCCGTCTGGGGGACCCTGGAACCTTCCGAAAACATCTTCCTGTTCAGCACCACCCGGTTCGGCGACATCCCGGTCGTCGTCCGCGGCATCGGCGGAGGACCTATCCTGACCGCCTCGGGCGTCCTCGCGGACGTCATCAAAGCGGCACAGGGACAGAACTAGAAGCGTACTACCCGACGCTCATCCCACGGACCGTGACGCTCTCGGTACTCATCGGGACGCCGGCCGCAGCCAGAGCCCCGGGAAGGGTCTGGGCACCACGGATCATCACGGAACCCATCTGGTCCGTCAGCCAGATGTGGACCAATCGCCCGTCCTTCATGGTAATGCGGAAGCCTCGGGTCTCCGACTGTGCGCCCAGCAGGGCCGCACCCGCCCCCCGCCGGCCGGACAGCGCGGCGAGCCAGGATGCCGTGATGAGCCATCTCGGCGCAACCTGGATGGCAGGCTGAACCAGTGCCATATCCGCATACGCACACTCGTCGTATCGCCACGCTGTCACGCGCACGAGGCGGTCAGCCAGCACCATCATCTGCAGGCCCCCCGCGCTGATGCCCACCTGCACGGCCCACAAGCCGAGGAGCCCGATCAGCCAGAATACCAGCGTCAGGCCCCAGTATTCCGTGACGGCCAGGGCAGAGTTGCTGGTGATCAGGAAGGGCATCGCGACGAACACCACAGTGAGCATGAGTCCCAGAATATCGCCAAGGACCACACGCCATCGATCGTAGGCTATGATGTCCTTTCCCCGGCGCGGCCACGGCAGGAGGGCGTACAACAGCACGGCAAGCCCCTGCAGAGGGAGGAACAAGCCACGCAGGGGATAGGCGAGCGCGTGCGGCGGACCGTGGAGACCTGCCCCGAGTGTGAAGTCGCCACTGTCGAGATGGACAGCGACGGCCTTGATCCACGTTCCGTCGGGAAGAGCCGCGTAGCGCACTTCCCCATCCGGGAGCCTAGCAAGCAGTTCGGGCGAAGGAAGGTCCGTCTGCAGGACATACACACCGCCGTATTCACCGACGCGGTTGCGCCACGTCCGGTCTGGAGGTCTCCCCTCATCCGTGAGCAGCACGTCGCGGGCAAACGCCTCCCACGTGGATCCGATGGCAGCGGTCGTCTTCCCTGCAGTCACCGCGACGATGTAATCAATGAGGGGCATCGCTTTGAGCCCCTTCTGCTCGTCGGTCCACAGTCCATAGAGACTGCCAATGTCCTGCTGTTCCTGCGCGAAGTCCATCACTTCGACACGAGCCAGCGGCTCCTGCGTCACCACAAACGCCGTCACGACGGCGGCCAGAACGAGGACCACGGGCAGGATGCGGCGCCAGATTTCCCGGGTGTTACCTCTCTGTGTTGTGTTCATGCGGGTTCTTCCTCCTTGGAAAGACGCTCTGCTTCAATCATGGGGAAATGCCCGGCCAGTGCAAGAGACGTTGTGCTATCTCGGCGTCTGCTCCGGACCGGGAAACCGCATGTACTTGCTCCACAGGTCGAACAGCTGCGCGGTCGCCATGGCATCACCGAGGCAATACCGAGCGATGGTCATGTACTCGCCGGATGCGTACAAGGCAGCGACGTCACTCCCGTGCACCTCGCGCTTCGGCTGTTCCACACCGAGCGAGGCACACCAGGCATCCAGCGAAAACCGGCGGCGAACCGCTCCAAACCAGGTGAACTGGTCCATGAGGTCCACGTGCTGATTGCTGTAGCGATTGGGCATGAGATCGACCGTCGGGCGGACGCGATTGGCCGCCGAGCGCACCAGGAGGAAGGGACAGTCGAACCCGCGCCCGTTGAAGGTGATGACCTGCTTCGCTCTTCCGGCGGCCTCCCAGAAGTGAATGAGCAGCTCCTTCTCCGTACATGGAACGAACACGGCTTTCTCCTCGCGCACCTGCGAGGCACCCCCCTGCGGCGCCTGGAAGAACACCGCAGCATGATCCTGCTCCGGCGAGTACAGTGCAACACAAACGATCTGCGCCGTCACAGGGAACAGGCTCAGCGACTCCTGGACGCCCTGCCGCTCCTCATCACTCCTGGCAGAATGCAGCAGCGACTCCTGGACGCCCGAGTCCAGTGACTCCCATGGGACCCCGACCGTCTCGACGTCGAAGACAAGCCGTTCCATGCTCACGTCCGGGCCGAGAAGCGGTTGAGCGGCGACATCCGTTCTACCTGAACCTTGTGGATGTCGTCGCGGCCGTAGATGCTTTCCAGAAATGCCATCTCGGCGTCGAGCTCGTCGGCCATGACCGTGACGTGCCAGGCCTTGGGATCGCCTCCTGATCCTGTGCTCCAGCGATAGCCACGCGCCTTGAGGGCGTCCTTGGCATCAAAGGGAGCTCCGATGGCCCAGACGTTGGCGTCATCGGCCATGGCGTGGCCGAGCAGCGGCTTCAGGGCCGGCTGGCCGGATTTGGGCAGGGGGCTCGCCAGGATGTGGAGGAGGGCGCGGCAGTCATTCTCGGCACGATGCGCATCGTAGAAGAAATCCAGGAAGAGGGCAATAAGCTCCTGCTTCTGGGTCGCGATCCCCTCGTCCCGCCAGTGCACCTGGGTCATGGAACATCCCCAGGGCTTGGTCGCGAACACGCTCCACTGCTTCTCGACGAACGGACGGTCGAACGCCGCGTTATGGGCGATGATGACCGCAGCCCGGGCGACGAATGCCTCGACTGCCGCTGCGTCGATCGCGCGCCCGCGTACCATGTCGTCTGTGATGTGTGTCATGGACGTGATCTCGGGGGGGATGGGGCGCGCCGGGTCTCTCAGTTCGTCGAACGTGTCGACGACACGGTAGATGCGTCCGCTCACCGGAGAGTACTCAAACAGGACCATACCCAGCTCGATGACCTCATCCGCCTGCGCGTCGAGACCTGTCGTCTCCGTGTCAAGGATCAGGCCCAACGCCGTCGGCTCGCCGTCGGGCTCGGCATACCGCTCCACCGGCTGGAGCTTCCGAATGACACGGTAGTCGCCCGTTTCCTCCAACCCTTGTGCCACGATGTTCCACAGCGTTCGCTCGTCGTCCGTCATCGCTTCCCCCCGAGCACTTCTGTCCAATGCCCCCGAGCATGTTGGCTCAATGCGAGGGGCGCTTGTGAGGGGTGCCCCCGCCACGCACACGTCACTGTATGATGTTGTTATACCACCATTCCATCCAAAGGACTGCACGTGTCGAGGATGTTACAGTTTGGAACCCCCCACACATGTCGGTGCAATGTGAGGGGTGCTTCTGTCCCGAAGTGTACCCTACTTGGTCACGCGCTGAACAAGTCTCCTGGTTCCCATGCGCTTCGGCGGCGGTGGGCAGCGTGGGCCGCCGCAATTCCTTCGTACTGGATGCCGTGCGATGCGCACCAGTCACGAGCGATCACGCCTGTCTGTCGGTAGAAGGCGCGCCAGCCCGGGTACTGCTTAACGACATCGTTGTAGTTGAGCTGGCCAAGGCGGATCTCGTCCACGAAGGGGATGGTCTCGAGGACACGGAGGATGTCCTGCTGCCAGATATTGGGTGTCGGATAGGGCTCCATGTTCACGAAGCAATGAAACCCGAGGTCGTGCGCCCGCCGGAGTCCAGCGATCCTTGCGGCATACGGGGCGGTGCCTGGTTCGTAGCGCTTTCGGAAATCCTCGTCGACCGAAACCAAGGTGATGCCGAACTGATTCTCGTGGGACAGCCGCAGGGCGTCCTCCGGGATGACACCCTTGGTCAGCGTGTGCACGGGAATGTCGTAGGAGTCGATGAGGCGCATGAGCTGGAGCGTCAGAGCAGTCACCTCCGGATGTTGGTACATGAATGCGTCGGTCGCAAACGAGAGGTGCACCGAGCGTGCCTTGCCGCGCAGCCGCGGCAGTTCCTTCTGCGCCAACTGCAGTGCATTGGCAACCAGTCGTGGCTGGCACCACTCCTCGTATGTGGCGACCTTGCCGAACCGCTGCATCATCAGGAAGGCATAGCACGGGAAGCGACACCCATGCGAGCAGCCTACGACGTGGGTCGCCGCATAGGCGCCCGGCCCACCAATGCCGGTACCGTAGAGCAGTGACTTCCGTGTGACAGTCTCCATGGTTACATGGTACTGCGGGCGATGCTGAGGACAATAGAGCCAGGAATCCCTCGCCTTCCTGACGAGGCGCTTTCTTCTTGATCGTCATGATACTGAGACGGGGCTCGGAAGAAATAGTACGTCCTTCCAGCGCCTCTGCCAATGGAGAAGGCCCGCAGGGATGAGCTGCGGGCCGAGGGGGAGACAATAGCTGACTATTCTTAGTGCTTGCCGTTCCCGTTCCCGGGGTTTGCGCCGGTGTCAGTCGTCAAGACGATTCTCACGACGTCGACGGTTCCGTCGGCCAAGAGTCTTCCTTGGATGGTCACTTTCTGAGCAGCGGTGCCCTGCAAGGTCTGGAGGGCCGCCAGGGTCAGCGTGTGGCTACTGGCGTCCTGCACTACTGACGTCGGGAGGATCCAGTAGAGCGTAGGTTGCTGGCCGGATGCTGTCAGTACGACAACACCGATGGTCTGCTCACTTGCGGAATTGACTCCGGGCTGCACGAAGACACCGAAGATCGTGCCCTGCCACGTCGTCACGGATATGTCAGTTGGCTGTTCGTTGGCTTCCTTGTCAGGTTTCACGTACTTGTCCTCGATGTGGACCTGGGTCGCCGTGTACATGGTCCCCGTCAGGGAGACATGAACCTGGACGGTCTGTCCGACCTTGATGTCGGCAACGGTCGACTTGCCTGCTCCAGCCTGCTCAACCTTCGAGCTCCCCGTGAGGACAACGTCATGCGCGTACCCGTCGATTCGCAGCATCATGGCTGTCACGGCGGTGACCTTGCCGCGGGCCTGCTGTTCGTTGCTGACGGGCTGGTTCCCCTGGTCGCCAATCTTCTCGTCAGATGGTGTATCGAGTTTCACGTACTTGTCCTCGATGTGGACCTGGGTCGCCGTGTATGTGGTCCACGTCAGGGAGACATGAACCTGGACGGTCTGTCCGACCTTGATGTCGGCAACGGTCGACTTGCCTGCTCCGACCTGTTCGACCTTGGTGTCGACATTGAGGACGATGCCAGGAACGAATCCGCTGATTTGGAGCAGTGCAGAAGACACAAACGTAACGTTGCCACGAATTTGCTGCTGGATACCGTTCGCATGTTCCTGTGACTGTTCGCGCTCCTGTTCCTGCTGGGTTTCCCCGAGCATGTCCTGCACGACGATGAGGTTGGCGCGGAAAGTCGTCTCACTCAACTTCGTGCCCTGGACTGTAGCGTAGAGCTTGCCCGCAGACAATTCGACGGTTATCTTGGCGGGGGTAACTGGCTTGCCGTGGTACTTGAGCTGCGTTTCCACTACAATGGCAAACGTCTTGCCTTCAACTGTGATGGAGTTCGTCGACACACCTGTGATCTCACCACTCACGACAATCTTGTCTCCATCGCTGTTGCTTACTGCAGGTTTGGAGGACGTTTCCTGTCCCCGTGAAGCGGCACTGGGCGAGCTTGCCACGGCGACTTCCTCCGCTTGGCTCATCGCTTCGCCGACGTCGCGACCTGAAACGTCAAGCTGAGTCATAATGAGACCCCAGCCCAGTCCGTCGGTTCTCATGGTGAGTACGTCCGCCACTGGTTTGTTTGCCCGCTCAGATATCACCAGCGCAAGGATGCCGTCTGTCTCAGACAACGCACTGTCACTGACGGCCTGCACGGTTGCCACAGACGTCTGCAGAGCTGTCCCTGTCTGCTGGACGGGACCAGTTCCCAGTGTCTTTGACATCTTCTCCGCCTGCCGTTCCGCCGCCATGGCAGCGATGACCTGGGGCAGTGTCCCGTTCCGGCCAAAGACCGGCGTTACTGTGCTCAGGCCTATGGTCAGGACAATAGCAACGGCAACGGCTCCAAGAGCGGTGTTGCGGCGGCACACACGTAGAACGTTCCGCGCAATTCTGTCCCGCACCTTGCTGTGCAGGCCGGCGTCCGGTTCGATATCCCTGAGTTCGTCGTTCAGCATGTCCGTGTACTCTGTATCGTCATGTTCCATGGTCGATGACCTCCCGTAGCCGTTCCCGTGCTCGTGAGAGCCGAGACTTGACCGTTCCTTCCTTCTCACCTGTCATCCTGCAAATGTCCTGAATGGAGGCCTGGTCGCCGTAGAACAATCCCATCACGAGGCGATCAGCCGGCGAAATCTGCTGCAACGCTTCTCGTACAACACCCTTCACGAGCTCAGTATCCGATGCATCGTCCTCCTCCAACGGAGCAGTGATGGGATGGCTTCGGCGAAGCTTCCGCCTCGCACAGTTGATGGCAATCGTTCTGAGATAGACTGGTACCGAACGCGTATCGTCCAGCTTCCTGCGCACCTGGTAGAGTTTGAGGTAGGCTTCCTGGACCACATCCTCCACGTCCTCCCGTATCAACAGGTACGTGTAGAGAGTCTTGTACAGTTGCCGAACTGTCAGATGATACAGTTCGTCAAACGCTGGTTCCTCCCCTGAGTGGACACGTGTGACAACTGTCCTGAGCTCGTCGTCCATGGCGCCATCCCTTCGCATCGATGCTTCTGCCTTTCCACTATGATATCCCGGTTGGATCCAAAAGGTTGCATTCAGCCCGGAAGAGGAGGCCCCAGTCCAGGGACTGGGGCCGACACAACACTGCTCGCGTTCGCCAGCTGATCCCGTAGGTTAGTAGCCGCGCTCCAGGTCCACCCGGTTCCGTGGCGTCTCGCCGCGATCGGCGCGAATGGCATTCTCAAAGGACTCACCCCAGAGTCCCTCGACGGACACATCCGCAAACCCGCCCGTATGCGGCGACATCACCACATTCGGCAGCTCCCAGAACGGCTCATGGGCAGGCAGGACCGGCTGGAGCATCCGGCCGGTGACCGGATCCTTGGCAACGGGTTGTGGCGGATACACCCACCACGGGTCGATGCCGGCGCCGGCAAGCGTTCCGTCCTTGAGCGCACCGTAGAGTGCCTTCTCATCCACGGTGCGCCCGCGGCCGATGTTGATGAACCAGTGCCCGCGCATCGCCTCGAATTCTGCCTTGCCAAAATAGTTCTCGGTCTCAGCGGTCAGTGGCAGGACGTCGATGACGAAGTCGCTGGCGCGCAGAAACTCCATTTTCTCGTCAGAGCCGTATGCACGGTCCACCAGGTCGCTGCATGCTCCACCGGGTGTGCGCTTCAGGCCCAGCACCTTCATGTCCATGGCACGGCAGATGCGCAGGATGTGAGCGCCGATATTGCCCAGGCCGGCGATGCCGACCGTCTTGCCGACGAGCCCGACGACCGGTTCGTCCATCGTCGTGAAACCATGCCAGATGCCCTGCCTGAGGTCGCGGTCATAGGGAATGATACGGCGCGCCAGCGCGAACATCAGGGCGATGGCATGTTCGGCTGTCACCTCGCGGTTGCCATGGGAGTTCGCAAGCGCGACTCCCGCACGCTTGAGGACTGCCAGGTCCATGCTGTCAACCCCCGCGAACGGCACCTGGACCAGCCTGAGATGGGGCGCCGCCGCCAGCAGTTCCGGTGTGACGCTCCTGGTGACCAATGCGCCGATATCCCCACCGTGCCGGGTGAGCTCGGTGGCGTCGGTGATGACCTGTGGCGGTGGACCAGTGTAGCCTGCACGCCGTGCTGCCTCGTCCCATACCTTCTCCCACCCGACAGGTGGAACGGTCCCGATGTAGACTGCCATGGCACTGCCTCCCGTGACTCCGACCTATGGTTCTCTTGTTATTGTACCATTGTTCCGGGCAGCGAACTAACGACAGCCAGACCGGAGCCTTCGTTGCGGGCAGGCTCAATGCACCTATACTGATGTCATGGAACAAGACGGAGAACGGCTTCGCAAAGGTGGAGCGGTCACGGTTGCGGTGTCGGGCGATGCTGCAGAGTATGTGGATGGCTTCCGCAAGCGGTATGATCCACACGTGAGGCGCATCGTGCCCCATATTACGCTGGCATTTGCCGCCGACCTCGACGTCTCCGACTGGATGTTGGCACGCCACCAGATCGACGAGTCGCTGGTCCACCTCCCTCCATTCACCGTCCATGTTGCTCGACCGGGGATATTCGTGGATGGCTTTGTGCTGTGGCTGCAGCCGACTACCCCCCACGGCGAACTGCTCACACTGAGACAGATCATTCTTGGGTCTTTCCCGGATGTAGCGTTCGACCGGGCAGTTGACTACGTTCCTCACATCTCTGTCGGGTTCTTCGAGAGCCGGGAGGGATTGCTCGAAGGAGAGGGCAGCGTCAGCCGCGAACTGGTCCCGTTCTCGTTCCGGGTAGCATATGTCTCCTATCTCCAAGCCGACGAGGGTGATATCTGGCAGTGCCTCGACAC
>Ga0209450_10000637_pt1 | contig 17645 bp, 16 predicted proteins | sample FrelakmetLWP11LW_FD_187149 | JGI IMG/M metagenome (GOLD analysis project Ga0209450, IMG submission 187149) | Freshwater lake sediment microbial communities from the University of Notre Dame, USA, for methane emissions studies - LWP11 LW (SPAdes)... | ecosystem: Environmental > Aquatic >...
GTAGGCGAGATCAATGTCATCGCCGGTCAGGATCGTTCTCATCAGATTGTCTCCACCTGCAATGAAAGGCTCTTTCAGACGGCGAAGGTATCATAGTAGAAGTTTCTGAAAAGTAAAGGACAAAGCACGGTCGCCAGTGAAGGTCTTTACGGTTTCACCGTGCGCTGTGAGCCTTGCGTTTACCCGCCGTCCCTCTTGCCCGCCGTTCTTGTGGCGGGGTGGCGGGCCTTGCGCCGCTTTTTATCGGCCAATCACCGGGCTTGAGGAGAACCCTGGCGACCGTGTCGAGAACAGGCCTTTTTTCTCTCATCCGGGGCACGACTTTGCCTGCATTCCTACCCCATGCCGAACCGTAGCTCAGCAGCACCAGGAATTTTTCAAAATGCAGAGCAGGGTTGAACCCTTTTTTTCTCAGTTTCTTGTACTCTTTCAGGACCTCGGGGAACTTGAACAGCACGAGCCACTGAAGCCTGCTCCCTTCCGGGAGGTCCTCGTTCTCTTCATGCCAGACAAAGATCCCCTGCTCCTGGCATATTTTCTCAGCTTCTCTGCAAAGGCTTTTGTAGTCTTCACGATAAAAGGGAGGAGAGAAGGCCATCTTCTTGGCTTCTCCGGCAATGCATTCCGCGAAAGCGGTGATCATTCCGAGCATGAAGGATTTTCTGTCCATGGAACTCTTTGAAGAAGAGGGACGTTTGGATGACGGCATAAGTTCATTCTCCTGCAGTGTTGTTCGGTCGAGGGGATGCTTATATCAGAGTCGGTTTGTTTTGCAAAGGCGCAACCCTTAAGTCGGGAGAAGGGTCAAGAGAGAGGGGTGGAGGTTTGATGTTGATGTTTCCGGGACGCTGAGATAAAAACGAAGACAGCAAGAAACGCTGAGCACAAGAGAGAGGGGATAACGCGATGAAAGAAAACAAGGCTCTGAAGCGGCTGAAGCCGGTGGTCAAAGAATCCGAGAGCTCGCCCATGCGAGAGATGATGAGAATGATGGAGGAGAAAAAAGATCTTCTCAGCCTGTCAGCAGGAGAAGCCAGATTCGACGCGCCGCCGGAGCTCATCGAGCTTGCGGTCAAAGCCATGCAGGAAGGGAAAAACCTTTACACCTCCACCAACGGGATCCCGCAAATCAGGGAGGCGGTCGCCGCTTTTGCCCGGAAGCAGTTCGGAGGAAAGATAGACCCTGGGACCAACATCCTCATGACAGTGGGCGGCATGGAGGCGATCTTCCTGGCGGCCAGGATTCTTCTGGAAAAGGGGGACAAGGTGCTGCTGCCCGATCCGGGATGGGGAGTGATGCGCACGGTGGCGGAAAGGCAAGGGGCTCTGGTGGAGCCTTACCCCCTGGAAGAAAAGGGGGGCTGGGTGATCGATGCCGACGCTATTGTCGATCGAATGGATGAGAAAACAAAACTGGTGGTGGTCAATTCGCCCTCGAATCCGACAGGGGCGACGCTTTCCAAAAAGGGGTTTTCGGTGTTGATGCAAAAAGCCCAGGAAAAGGGCATCTTCGTTCTCTCCGATGAGGTCTATCACAACTACGTGTATGAGGGAGAACATGCGAGCGCCCTGAGCTGCGGGTCTCTGGACAATCTCATCTTCATCAACAGTTTCTCCAAAACCTTTGCCGTCACCGGGTGGCGGCTGGGGTACGCCATCGCTGATCCTTGGATCATTCGCCAGATGGGTATTTTCAAGGAAAGCATTTCCCTGTGTTCTTTTTCCATCGGCCAGTGGGCCATGTCGGGGTTCTTGAACAAGAGTGATGCCTACCTGAACAAGGCCAGGGAATTCTGCAGGGCCAACATGGAAAGGTTGGTGGCGAGGCTCAAGGCCATTCCCGGAGTTCGCTGTGAGCCTCCCAAGGGCGGGTTTTACGTGTTCGCCGATTTCTCGGCCATTGAACCCTCTTCGCAGAAGTTTTTCAAACAGCTGCTGGATGCCGGAGTGGCGGTAGTACCGGGAGTCTTCTTCGGGTCAAAGGGGGAGGGCAGGGCGAGGATGATGTTCGCGTGCCCGGGGGATCACATTGATCAGTGTATGGATCGAATCGAAAAGACGCTAGTCGGTGCCGCCTAGGTAGGCCTTTTTCATCATCGGGTTGTTGAGGAGGTTCTGGGCCGTGTCGGTCAGGACGATGGAACCGGTCTGAAGCACGTAGCCCCGGTTGGCGATGGAGAGGGCCATATTCGCGTTTTGTTCCACCACAAAGATCGCGGTCCCTCTCTTGTTCACCTCTTGAATCAGATCGAACTGCCGGTCCACCAGAACAGGAGCCAGTCCCATGGACGGCTCGTCCATGAGGAGAATCTTTGGATTGGAAAGCAGTGCCCTGGCCATGGCAAGCATCTGCTGCTCGCCGCCGCTGAGAACCACTCCGGGCTTGTGGAGGCGTTCTTTGAGCTGCGGAAAGAGCTCAATCATCTTTTCAATGTCGGACCTCACCTGGTCGCCGTCCGCCCTCAGGTAGGCGCCCATCTCCATGTTCTCCAGCACCGTGAGCCTGGGAAAAATCCTTCTGTTCTCCGGAACGATGGCGACCCCTTTGGAAACGATGTGCTTGGTCGGCTTTCCGTCAATGCGCTCGCCTGCAAGAGTCACAGAGCCCTTCTTGATCCTGCAAACCCCGAGGATGGTCTTCAGGGTGGTGGACTTGCCGGAGGCATTGCCTCCGAGAAGGCAGATCAGCTCCCCGTCATAGATCTCCACGTTGATGTCGTAGAGAACCTGAATGGCCCCGTAAAAAGTGTCGACATTCTTGAGTTGGAGAATCGGTTCTTTACTCATTGTTCACCGCAGTTGTTCAAATCTCCCCTGGCCCCTCTTTAGAAAAGAGGGGTAAAAACAGAGTCTCGAAGCCTCCCCCTTTGCAAAGGGGGACGGGAGGGGGATTTTTCGTGCACGGACTATCTCTTTCTCCCCAAATACGCCTCGATCACTTCCTTGTCGTTGGCCACCTCCTCGTAGGTTCCTTCAGCGATCTTCCTGCCATAGTCCAGGGCAATGACCTTGTCCGAGATGTTCCTCACCACATTGAGTTTGTGTTCGATCACGATGATCGTGTAGCCATACTGGTCGCGAAGACGCTTGATGAATTCCGTGATCTCCTCGGTCTCCTGAGGGTTCATGCCGGCAGAGGGTTCGTCGAGCATGAGGAGTTTCGCGTTGGTCGACAAGGCCCTGGCGATTTCGAGGCGCCTCCGGTTCGCATAGGAGAGGAACATCGCCTGCTGCTCCAAGCGGTAGCCTGTGAGCCTCGCCCCAAAGAGTCTCAGCACGCCCTTGACCGCCCTGTCTGTCTCTTCTTCCTCCCGCTTGTGCAAGGGCAGGTGAAACAGGATCGGCAAGGGGCCTGCCTGAGTTCGGCAGAATCGTCCCACTTTGGCATTGTCGAGAACAGACATGGTGCTGAAGAGCCGGAGGTTCTGGAAGGTTCTGGCCACGCCGGCCTTCACCACCTGGTGGGGTTTGAGGCCCGAGATCTTTCTCCCTTCGTACGCGATGGAGCCGGCGCTGGGAGGGTAAATGCCGGATATCAGGTTGAAGAGGGTTGTCTTGCCGGCCCCGTTAGGGCCGATAATGCTGAGGATCTCCCTTTCGCGAACCTGAAAGCTCAGATTGCTGACCGCCATGATGCCGCCGAAATTCATGGCCAGGTCCCGGATCTCGAGGACCAGACGATCCCCCTTTGAGAAGGCCTTAGAGCCGGAAGCCTTTTCCCCTCCTTCCTCCTGATAGTACAGGTCCGTGGAAGCCTTGAGCACGCCGGTTTCATCCTTGTCAGGCCTTTTCCGCCCTTTTGTGAAAAAGGCGAAGGAGCCCATGATGCCCTCTGGCCTCAAGGCCATCAGCACAATGAGGATCAAGCCGTAGGTCATCATCCGGTAGGCGCCGTATTCCCTGAGGAACTCCGGCAGGATGGAGAGAAACACCGCCCCCACGATCACGCCCGGCACATTCCCGAGGCCCCCGAGGATCACCATGCAGTAGACGATCACGAGCTGGGGAAAATCAAAGTTGTTCGGAAACACCGAGTCCTGGAAAGAGGCGAAAATGGCGCCTGTCCAGCCCGCGATAAAAGCGCCCGCCGCAAAAGCCTTGAGCTTCATCCCCGTGGTGTTCACGCCCATGACTTCCGCGGCCAGTTCATCCTCCCGGATCGCCTCCCACCCTCTCCCGTAACGAGACGTCTTGAGCCGCGAGCACCCGATGATGACGAGGATTGCGGCAATCCAGATCAGGTAGGAATAGGCTACCGGAGAGACGATGGTGAAGCCGAAGAGGTTGATGGGGTCGAGATTGTAAATTCCGTTCACCCCGCCCGTGATGTTGATCGGCCTGTCCAGGTTCAGGAGCATTAGCCTGAAAATCTGGGCAAAGGCGAGGGTCACGATGGCGAGATAATCTCCCTTGAGCCTCATGCTGGTGGAGCCAAGGGCAAACCCGATCCCCATGGTCACCAGGGCGGAGAGAGGCAGAGTCAAGAGAAAGGGCAGGTGAATATTGAACTGGCTGGAAGAGAGAAGAGCGAAAACATAGGCGCCGATGCCGAAAAAAGCGACATAGGCCATGTCCAGAAGGCCTGCAAAGCCGGCGACCACATTGAGCCCGAGAGCGAGCATGATCCACAGACCGGTCATGCCGTAGATCCGGAGCCAGTAATTGTTGGGCATCACATGGGGCGCTAAGAGTAGAACGGTCCCGGCTGCGGCGTAAAGGATCAGCCTGTTTCTCTTCACCCAACCCGTCTCTGAAAGGCTTTGCTCCATCACACCTTTTCCGGGATTTTTTCTCCCATCAGACCCCAGGGTCTGAAGATGAGCACAAGAATGAGCACGACAAAGGCGACGACATCCTTGTAGGTTGCGGGAAAGAAGGTGGTGGCCAGGGATTCGAGAAGACCGAGGATCAGGCCTCCCAGCATGGCTCCGAAGATATTGCCGATGCCCCCGAGGACTGCGGCAGTGAATCCCTTGAGCCCGGCCTGGAACCCGACGTAGTAATCGACTTGAGTGAACAGGAGACCCACCAGGGCGCCGGCTGCTCCCCCGAGGGCGGAGCCGATGAAGAACACCAGGACGATGATCCGGTCCGTGTCAATGCCCATGAAGGCGGCGGCTTCGATATCCTGGGCCGTGGCACGCATCGCTTTTCCCACTTTGGTCTTCTTGACCATGACCGTCAAAAGCGCCATGAGCAGGAACGCGACGACAATGACCAGGATCCTCATGAAGGAGATGACCACATCGCCCACATGGATGACGCGCAGACCCTCAGGGATCAAGGAGGCCACGGCAAAAGAACGCGCTTTTGCGCCCTGGAAGTTGAGGACCAGATTCTGCAGGAAGATGGAAACCCCCAGAGCGCTGAGAAGCAGGTTCATTCGAGGGGCTTTCCTGAGCGGCCGGTAAGCGAAACGCTCGACAAGAATGCCCAGGCCCCCGGAGAGCCCCATGGCCATGACGATCATGAAAGCAATCAGGACGCCGGCGTTCACAAAGGGAACGTTGTTTCCGGTCAGCAGGGCGAGCACCCACCACGCGACAAAGCCGCCGATCATGTAAATCTCGCCGTGGGCGAAGTTGAGCATGAACAGGATGCCGTAGACCATGGTGTAGCCGATGGCGATGAGGGCATAAACCCCTCCGAGGGTGAGGCCGTTGACCAGCTGCTGCGGCAATTGCTGCAAATAAATGTCCATGAAAAAGACCACAAAAAAATAAAGGTCCTAACCATGGGGAGCGGTTAGGACCTTTGAGACGAACATGCTTACTTCCCTGTCATCACCGCGACCTGTTTGAAATCCTTCCCCACGACCTTGAAGAAGTAGGTGGCGCCTCCCTCGAGATCTCCCTTTTTGTCAAAGGTGACGGGGAATCCCAGCATCCCTTTGTAGCCCTTGGTTTCGGCCACGTTTTTCAACACCTCTTCGCGGCTGATGGTGCCGTCTGCAGCCGCCTTGTTGATGGCGGTGAGCAGGATGTTCATGGCTTCATACGCAGGGGGACCGAACCCGCTGATGGTCCCGTACTTGGCTTCAAACTTCTTGACGTACCCGGCCGCCTCAGGAATGGCAAATACGTCAGGGGCAAAGTGGTACACATAAGCTCCCTCTGCCGCGCCTTCTGAAGCCTGGATGAAATCCTTCTTGTCCCTGGCGCCTTCTGTCCCGAAGAAGACCGCCTTGATCCCAAGCTCCTTGGCCTGTCGGACGCCGATCGCCTGATCCGGCGCAGTGGTTGCCACAAAGAACAGCACATCAGGCCCGTAGGCCTTCACTTTTGTCAGGACAGAGGAGTAATCCTTGGCTCCTGCCACAATCGTGTCCTGCATGATATCGGTGATGCCGAGTTTCTTGAGACCGTTGATGGTTTCGCTCGCTATATTTTCGCAATAGGCGACCTTTTCATTGAGCACGGCGACTTTCTTGGCTTTGAGCTCCCTCTGAATGAAAAGAGCGCAGTTCCAGCCGTGAGCATCGTTCCGGGCATTCACCCGGAAGAAATGCTTGAAGCCCTGATCCGTGAGATCCGGCTTTGAAGCCGCGGTGGTGATGCAAGCGAGGTTCGCGCCCCCGTAAATCTTCATTGTGGCCTGCGCAATGTGGCTCATGGGAGGCCCGACCACGCCGTAGATCAGGCTGTCTGCCACGAACTTGTTCGCCACGTTGACGCCCTGGGCAGGGTCCATGGCATCATCGCCCATGACCTGCTCGATCTTGACCCCCTTGATGCCTCCCTTTTCGTTCCACTCATCGACGGCAATTTGAGCCGAGTTATAGATTTCCATGCACGGTGCAGCCGCATCGCCGGTGAAGGCTCCCGCATTGCCGACCTTAATTCCCTTGGATACGTCTGCGCTGAAGGCCGGCGCGGAAAACGCCAGCAGCATTCCCACCACAAGAACGAAGAAAACCAGACTTCTCCTCATTGCCCTTCTCCTTTTCAGTGTTTGTGATGAATCGACATCGCCCTTGATACAAAAGCCCTTATAAACTTTCTGCTTTCCATGCCAGGTGCGGACTTGCCCAAATTGCCGTGTCATTTCGAGGGAGCAAAGCGACCGAGAAATCTTCGGATCATTCAGCAAAAGATTTCTCCCTTCGGTCGAAATGACATTATCTGCTCTGCTGCACTTTGGTGCCAGTGTATTCAGCGCTCGCGCAAAAGGTTCTTTAACAGACCCTGGTCTGACTGTCAAATGGATGGGGGTGTTGAGTTATGGAGACCTTTGCCGAGGCAAGACTCCAGAAGAGAGTTTAGCCCCGGATGACCGTCTTCGGGCTGTTTTCCTTCAACAGGGCCTTGGCCATTTTTCCTGCCTGGTCGTACCGCCTCAGACCCTCATCGATGAATTCTTCATCCTGATCTTTGTTTGCCTCGACAAAGACCGCTTTGAGAATGCTCACCCGTTGCTCGATCGCTTGGGCGGGGGCGTCTTCAGCCGACTCCTGGTCTGCCGGAACAGGAGGCACGCCCATGAGGATGTACCAGACCAGGTTCTCAAGGTCTGGGAGCACGCCGCTCTTGTTCAGGTCGACGGAGTTTCTGAACTCGTGGTACGCTTTGATAAAACGGTCCTTGTCAGCCACTCTGAGGGTACCCCTGAAAAAACGCTTTCCATCTCTTACACCATGTTCCTCGGCTATGGCAAGCACTGAGGCGGGCTCCCGGAGGGAAGTGGATTTCCGGAGCGGAGCGACAAAAGCGATATTGACAGATGGTCTAATAAATGGTAAACGCGTACCAGAATATGGACCGTGGGTTTAACCCCTCAGCAAAGGCGCTTCGATGACCTCCAAACCCTTCGCCACGCTTTGCCGATTCCTGTCTGAGACGGATCTCAGCGCTCTCCCCCCATCAGTCATCGACCATGCCCGACAGGTTCTTGTGGACACGCTAGGAGTGATCATTGCAGGGTCCGGAGTCCCCGAGGTGAATCGGATTGCCGACCGGTTGTCGCCGTCGTGTCGGAAAGAGGAGGGGGTGACCTGTCCGGGCCGCGCCGGAGGGTTTGAGCCCCTTTTCGCTGTACTGCTCAACGGCATCGCCGGCTCCAGTCTTGAATTCGAAGAAGGAAATTCCAGGGCCATGGGCCATCCGGCGATCCAGCTTGTTCCTGCTCTTGCCGCTGACGCGGAAGCCGGGGGCCTCTCCGGAAGGGATCTCCTGCGGGGCCTTGTCCTGGGGTATGAGACGGCGAGCCGGCTGAGCCGGGCCTCCTCGATGCGCAAAGGCCTTCACCCCACTGGGACCTGGGGAGTGGTCGGTTCTGCCCTAGGGGTTGGCTGCAGCCGGCAAAAGGGAGCCGAGGCGCTTGAGCAGATCGGAAACATTGCCGCCTCCTATGCTTTCTCGCCCTATGTGAAGAACTCCTTTGTCGGAAAAAATGTGGCGAGCACTTTCGCAGGCCTTGTGAGCCAGGCCGCTCTCCTGGCCAATCTGTTCTTCGAAACAGGCTTTCGCGCGGATGAAGGTTGTCTGGAAATGACCTTTTCCCAATTTCTCTCCGATCGTTTCGACCCGCAGGTCCTCGTGGCAGGGCTGGGAGACGAATACGCGATTACCGAAAATTATTTCAAACCTTATCCCTCCTGCCGATTCACTCACCCCGCCCTGGATGCTCTGGAAGAAATCCTTCAGGAAAAGAAGATTGCCCCTGGAGAGATCGCGAGGATCTCGGTCGCCACCTTCAAAGCTGCGGTTCACACGGCTTCGAAGCCACCGGACAATGTGGAGGCCATGCGCTTCTCCGTTCCTTATCTGATCGCAGCCAGGCTCTGCCGCGGCCCAATCGATCTTAGAACAATGGATCACGGCATTGTCCGTGATCCGCAGGTGATGGAGCTGGCGGGCAGGGTGCAAATGCTTTTGTCCCAGGAGTACGAACACCTGCGGCCCGGGAGGAATCCTGCGAAGGTGACCCTTCACCTCAAGGGTGGACAGGAGGTGACCCGGGAGGTGATGGACTGCCTGGGGGATCCTCTCAAACCGATGCCAAGGGAGGACCTGGTGGCCAAATTCCTCGACCTTGCAGGGCCCGTGATCGGTAAAGACAGGGGAAAGGAATTTCTCGTAAAGGTCCAGGGGTTGGAATCCGTCGATAATGCCAGGCCTCTCCTACGCATGCTGCGGCCGGGAGCGTAGAAAGAGAGAACCACTTTGGGCACTAACACAAAGCACGGCAAACGAGAAAACTCAGACCAGCAGTGTGAGATCCTTAAGAGAATAGGGAGCAAGATCCGGATCGAGCGCAACCGTCTCGGGCTTTCGCTGGAAGCTCTGGCAAGGAAAGTCGGCATCAGCAAGATGACCCTCCACCGGATCGAGACGGGCACGACGTCTCCTTCAGTGATTACCCTGACGGAAATCTCCTTCCATCTCAAGAAACCGATCGAGTCCCTCATCCATGAGGGCGAACCGAAGGTCATTCTGATCAAGAAGGCGGAACAGGATAACATAATGGATCCTGAGAGCGGGATCAGGGTCCTTGCGCCGAGAGGGCTCATTACAAACCGGATTACCCTCACTTCTGCAGAACTCAAGAAAGGCTATGCCATTGAGACTCATGTCAACCATGGGTTTGAGTGGGCTTTCCTGATCAAGGGCAAAGCGGTGGTCACGGTGGCCGGAAAAGACTATCCCATGCATGGAGGAGACTGCATTTTCTACGATGCTCACTTTCCTCACTCCATCAGGGTTAAGGAGAAAATCCAGTATGTAGGTCTTTTTTTGAAGGATGAGTGAAGCAGGTGCCAGGCACAGGGCTCAAGGGAATAGCACCTGTAAAGACCAACAACCATGAGGACAAGGAGGAAGGGAGGGATGCGATGACCAAGTTATTGCTGAAAAAAGGGGAACTTCAGGTCCATATTCCTTCAGGCTGGGAAGTGAAACACACGATCTTCAAGGAGGCCCAGCCGGTCCGGTCCGGGCTCCAGGAGACGATGATGCAGGCTCTTTCAAAGCCCATTGGATCGCCAAAGCTGGAGGAACTCTTGAAGCCATCCTCCAAAGTGGCGATTGTCGTGGACGACCTGACACGCCACACGCCGGTCAGCGATTTGCTGCCGGGGCTCTTGAAAGTGATTGAGAGCAAGGGAGTTCCCAAGGGGAATGTGACCATCGTGATCGGCACAGGGACTCACAGAGCGATGGACCAAAAGGAGATCGAGGCCAGGCTCGGTAAAGGCGTGGCCCGGGCGTACCGGGTGGAGAATCACGATGCCCGCGCTAAAGACCTCGTGGTCATGGGCGAGCTTCCGGGCTACGGGAAGATCTCCTTCAATGCCACGGTCATGAAAGCGGATGTGAAGATCGCTGTGGGAACCATCATCCCTCACGTGCACAACGGTTTCGGCGGCGGCCCCAAGAACATCATGCCTGCCATCTGCAATTTCGACACCGTGCGGAAACATCATCTGAAAACGGCGCTCCATGCTCGCGCGCGGGTCGGAGTCGCGGAGTCCAATCCCTTTCTCGACGATGTGACGGCGATTGCCCGGTTGGCGCGGATGAGCTTCAGCCTCCAGTGCCTCAACGACTCCTTCGGCAACGTCTATGACATCCTGGCAGGAGAGGTGTTCGACGTGTTCCAGGCCGGGATCCGGCGGCAAAGTCAGGCGCTGGGTGTCGCGGTGTCCAGTAAGACCGATGCCACCATTGTTTCCGCTTTCCCCTATGATGAAGGCGTGCAGATCATGAAGTCCTTCATGCCCTCAGCCATGGTGACCAAACTCGGGGGGAGCATCCTGGTGGTGACGGAGCTGCAGGAACCTTTGCCTGCGTTCTTTCTTGACAGCATTCGCAAGATCAAAGGAGACGATGCCTGCGTCATTGACCCTGGGGCAGCGGAGAAATTGAACCGGTGCGAGCCTCTCATCGAGGGAGTGGGAGTGGATTTCAACATGGCTCTCATCCTCGTGCTGGCGGTGGCCAAGAAATTCAACCTGTCGCTTATCGGGCACGAAGTGCTGCAGGACCTGGCCAAGGCCATGGAGTGCAAGTGGTATCCGGACCTGAACACCGCCTTGCAGAAGGAGAGCAAGAAGGGTGAAAAGAAAACGGTGAGCGTCATTCCGGCAGGAGGGTACATTTTCCCGATCATTTCGGAACCCTTCGAGCTTCTGGGATAATGAACCTGGTAAATGGAATAGGGGAGGGCTGCCTTTGCAAGGTGTGGAAGGCTCAAGAGCGAACCGCAGAATATCGAATAACGAATGATGAACGTCGAAGGGAAGGGCGATGGGTTTAAACTTCATCATTCGAAATTCCTTGTTCGACATTCGATATTTATTTCCCGATCGGCAGAGACCACACCCCCCGCCGCCGGGCTCAAACAGTCTGGCAGGGCCGGCCGCCGTGCCGACCGGCACATGTAGTGAGACAGTGAGGAAGCAATGAGAAAGCTCATGACAGGCAACGAAGCGGCGGCGCTTGCGGCCAAGATGGCGAAGCCTCAAGTCATTGCCGCTTACCCGATCACCCCTCAGACCAGCATAGCGGAAAAGCTCGCCGCCTACGTGGCCGGAGGAGAGCTCAAGTCCCGGTACATCAAGGTGGAATCCGAGACATCGGCTCTTGCGGCCTGCATCGGGGGGTCGCTTTCAGGGGCCAGGGTTTTCACGGCCACGTCCTCCCAAGGGCTCGCGCTGATGCACGAGCTCCTTCACTGGGCCTCAGGAGCGAGGCTTCCCATTCTGCTCGTGGATGTGAACCGCTCCATGGCAGCGCCCTGGTCTCTGGGGGTGGACCACAATGACACGCTCTCCCAGAGAGACACAGGCTGCCTGCAGATCTACTGCGAAACCGCCCAGGAGGTTCTGGATAACATTCTGATCGCCTTCAAGCTCGCCGAGAAAGCTCTGCTTCCCACCATGGTCTGCATGGACGGGTTTCTGCTTTCTCATTACTCGGAGCCTGTAGAGGTCCCGGACCAGGAAGCAGTGGACCGTTTTCTTCCCCCGCGAAAAGCCCAATACCGCATGGACCCCAACGACCCGTACACTTTCGGAGGGGGAGTGAGCGGCCAGGTGTTATTTGAACTCCGGCAGCGGATGCAGGAAGACATGGACCAGGTGCCGGCCCAACTCTCTCGCATTTGCAAGGAATTCGCTCTTCAGTTCGGCCGGAGATACGAAGCGGTTGAAGTGGTCAGGGAGGAGGGCGCTGATCTGGCGATGATCACCACAGGCACTATGGCGGGAACCGTCAAAGCCTTTGTGCAGGAAAACAAAACCGTGGGGCTTGTGAAGATAAGGCTCTTTCGACCCTTCCCGGGTAAAGAACTGAGAAAGGCTCTCAAGGGATTCAAGAGAATTGTAGTCATTGACCGGAATCTTTCGCCCGGAGCCGGAGGGATTTTTGCCCAGGAGATCAAGGCGGTGCTCTACGGTGGCAGGAAACGAATCCCCATCGTCAGCGTCATCGGAGGGCTCGGCGGCGTGGACGTGACCAAGGACCACCTGGACAGGTTGGTCTCAGGCATCAGGCAGCAGCGCAAGGTCCCGGCCGACCTCCTGTGGATGGAGGTTTGAGATGGAAATCATGGAAAACGAGTTTGTCCATTCTGGAAGCTTTGCTTGCCCCGGTTGCGGGTTGACGGTGGCCTTTCGGCACGTGGTCAAGGCGCTCGGGAAGAACACGGTGGTCGTCACCACCGCAGGCTGCGGATCGGTGGTGGCAGGATACTACCCCATGACCACTTCGAAACTCCCCTTCTTCCACTGCTCCTTCGGCACTGTGGGCGCCACGGCGGCCGGCCTTCGAGCGGGCCTGGACATGCTGGGCAAGGCGAAAACGCAGGTTCTTGCGTGGGCCGGCGACGGCGGGACTTTTGATATCGGGCTTCAGTCCATGTCCGGCGCGGCAGAGCGGAACGACGACATGATCTACGTGTGTTATGACAACGAAGCGTACATGAACACCGGAGTGCAAAGGAGTTCAAGTACGCCCCTCGGGGCCTGGACCACCACGACCCCCTTCCAGGCCCCGGAAGATCGTCCGAAAAAACGCATTGCAGCCATTGTGGCTGCGCACGAGATCCCTTACATGGCCACGGCCTCCATCTCCTATCCCCAGGATCTGGAGCAGAAAGTGCGGAGGGCCAAGAGCATTAAGGGATTTCGATTCATCCACATCCTGATTCCCTGCCCCACAGGGTGGCTTTACCCCACGAAAGACAGCGTCAAGCTGGGGCGGCTGGCCGTGCTCTCCCGGCTGTTTCCTCTTTATGAGGTGTTCGGAGGCAGGCAGTATCGCTTGAGCCCGATGGCTGAAAAGGTTCCTGTCCAGGAGTATCTGATTTCACAAGGCCGCTTCAAGGGGCTCTCCGAGCAGGCGATTCAAGGCATTCAGGGAACTGTAGACCGGGACTGGGCCGAGCTCCGGGATCTGGCGGCTCGCAGCAAGGAGTTGCGATCATGATCGAGGTGAAGATTTCAGGGCGCGGAGGGCAAGGAGCCGTGCTGGCCTCGCAGGTTCTTGCAGCCGCTTTTTTCGAAAAGGGGTTTTATGTGCAGTCCTTTCCCTCCTTTGGTGCGGAGCGAAGGGGCGCTCCGGTGTCCGCCTTTCTGAGAGTGGATACAAAAGAGATTACCCTGCGATACAGTGTACAGTCACCGGATTGGATGGTTCTCTTTGATGCCAACCTCCTGAAGAACCCGATGGTGATGGTGGGCATGAGCGGGAAGACGAGTCTCCTCGTGAATACCAAACTCACGAAAGATTTGGAGGTCCGGGAGTGCAAAGGCTTCTATGTGGTAGATGCGAACTCCATCGCCGAGGAGCTGAAGCTCAAGACCACCTCCTTCAGCATGGTGAACACGGCCATGGTAGGTGCTTTTGCCAGAGCCTCGGGATTGCTCGATCTGGAAAGCGTTGAAAAAGTGATTGCTGACATGGCGCCTGTAAAAAGAGAATCCAATGTGGCAGCGGCCAGAAAAGCCTTTGAAACGGTTAAAGAGGTTTCTCGATGAAAGGTCACGTTAAACCGCCCATGGCGGCAGCAAAAGAACCGACCACGCCGATTCGCACCGGAACCTGGCGGTTTGAACGGCCTGTTTTTGTAAGCCGCCTCGCCCCTTGCAGCGAAGCCTGCCCGCTCGGTGAAGACATTCCGGCCATCATGGCGTTGAACGCTAAAGGGGATTTCGAAGGAGCGTACCTCAAGATTCTGGAGGAGAACCCTTTTCCCGGGATCTGCGGCAGGATCTGCTTTCATCCCTGCGAAAGAGTCTGCAATCGGGGACGCTTTGATGAGGCGGTATCCATCAAGGATCTTGAATGGTCGGTCTTCAAGGAGGCGCAAACACGAGAACCCATCGCCAAGGGTCTGGAGCCCAAAAAAGGTCGCAAGGTCGCTGTGGTCGGAGGAGGGCCTGCAGGACTTTCCTGCGCGTATTTTCTTGCCCTCTTGGGGCATCAGATCACGGTCCTGGAGCAAGGGGCTGAGCCCGAGATTTTCGCGCTCGGCCTTGACAAAGGCCCGCTCGAGAGAGCGGACCTCGAATGGGAGGTGAAGCGGGTTCTGAGTCTGGGCGTGGGCATGAGGCACTATGTCCCCGATCAGGCCAAGGGGTACGAAGACCTGGCAAAGGAATACGAAGCCGTTTACGTGTCTCCGAAGCTGGACACCGACCCGGCGCGAAAAGAGATCGCTCCCGTGAAGGTGAGGTCCGGACTGGTCGTCCTTGACTCAGGCGCAACGACGACGGAAGAGCCTCAGGCTAAAGAGAAGGAAATCGCGCGAACCGTGGTTCGCCAGATCGCGGCCGGCAAAACGGCTGCTCTTCAGCTTGAACTCCACTTTCGCGGGGCTCCTGCAGGTCAGATCAGGCCTTTCGCCGTAGGGCGCCTGGGGGCCTTTTCCTACGAAGTCTTTAAGCTGGGCGTGACAGGCCGGATCCCGCGACCCCTGCAGGGGGTGGTACGATTTGAGGATCTCAACGTCGCGCATTTTGAGAAAATGCCCAGACTTCATCCGGCTTCTCCTCAGGGAATCCTGGATAAACAGAAGAGGATTGCTTCAGCACAGCGTTGTTTTCAGTGCGGTACCTGCACCTTTTGCATGCGGTGTTACGACTACTGTCCTGATCTGTCCATCCAGATGGACGGGAAAGCCAAAGAGAGAGCCATTGATTACGACCACTGCAAAGGCTGCGGAATATGCGCTGAAGAATGTCCGCGAGGGGCTATATCCTGGGTCCACGAGTGATCCAAAGCAGGCTGATGAAAGACGCCCCAACTTTTCTTGAAACCCGCTTAGCGCTTGACACACAAGTTTCATGCTCCCTATACTGGTAAAGTTCAGTCTACCCGTAAACGCCAAGAAAAGGGCGGATTCTGGGTTTATCAAGCAAGAGGGGGCATGGGTTTCAGGCAGAGCGTCCTTCCATATATCGCAAGCATTCTGATCTGCCTCTGTGCCGTGATTCTGGCATTCACGGGAAGCTTCGGCTTTGCCGTTGCCGGGATCTTCCTCGCCGCCCTCGCCTTAGTGACCACCCGAAAGCTCCTTGAAAAGATTGCTACAGCGAACGAGCAGGCCTGCTTCCTGGATGAAAAACTGGTCCAGTCTCAGAAACTCGCTTCCATCGGTGAGCTCTCAGCAGGGATCGGACATGAAATCAACAATCCCCTTGCTATCATCTCTCAAGAAACAGAGTGGATGCAGCACATTCTCAAACGGATCGGCGAAAAGGACTCAAAGGAAGTCACAGAGCTCCAGGATTCGCTGAAGGAAGTTCTGCACCAGGTGGACCGTTGCCGGGAAATCACCCAGAACCTGCTCGACTTTGCACGGAGGAAAGACCCGGTTTTTCAGGAAGTGAATGTCAATAAACTCATCGAAGATCTCTCGAGGCTCGTGGAGAAAGAGGCGATCTTACACCAAATCGAAATCCGAAGAGACTTCCAGCAGGATCTGCCCCTCGTGCACACGGATGCTCCGTCGCTAAGGCAGGTGGTTCTCAACCTCCTGACCAATGCCACCCATGCGGTTCAGAAAGATGGAAAAATCCGGATTGCCACCAAGAGCTCACAAAACGGTTCCGTGGACATTATCGTGGAGGACACGGGATGCGGCATTCCGAAAGACCACCTGGTCAAAATCTTTGATCCCTTTTTTACAACCAAACCCGAAGGAAAAGGGACCGGGCTCGGGTTGTCCATCTGTCACGGCATCGTGGACAAGCTGGGCGGACGCATCTCCGTGAGCAGCGAAGTGGGCAAAGGGTCCACCTTTGTGGTGACCTTGCCCGTTAACCAGCAAAGAGGAACGAGACCATCATGAGTGGCAAACCTAAAGTTTTGATCGTAGATGACGAGGAAAGATTCAGGACGACCATGGCCAAGCTTCTGACGGTCAACGGCCTGGAGGTCACGGCTGTGGGGAGCGGGAAAGACGCGCTGGAAGAGCTAAAGGCAAAACCCTACGACGTGATCACCCTGGACATCCGGATGCCCGGAATGAGCGGCCTCGAAGCCCTTGCTGAAATCAAGAAGGTGAATCCGGGGATCGAGGTGATCATTCTCACCGGACATGCTTCGGTCGACACGGCTATGGAAATCATGAAGCTCGGGGGATACGAGTACCTCCTCAAGCCCACGTCCACTGAGGAGTTGATGAACAAGATTGACGCCGCCTTTGAAAGAAAACTGACCCGCGAGCAAAAGACACGAAAAGGAGAAGGGAGCTAAGGGCTTGCGGTCAAGTCGCAGTGATAGTTGCCTTCCAGAAAACATTTGGCCACAAACTCTACGCTGCTCTCGTTGGCCATGAGCATGTCCATCTGCCGGGTGAACTGGAGCAAACGCCCCACGCTCTCCAGCTTTTCCTCGGTGGCGGCCTGATTGAATTTCTGAAAACGGCCGCTCACCATGTCCCCCTTCACTTCCACGATAAAGTCGAGGGCTTCAAGAACCCTGGAAATGGCCCGGGCACGGCGGTTTCTCCGCAGATCATCTGCGGCGCCGCCCTTGAAAGAGAAGGTGATGTAGTTCTTGCTCACGGTCTCCCCGCAATAGGAGTCGAGAACACTGTAGTGGTAACCGACCCGGGAACTAAAATTCATGTACCTGTCGGAAATGAGGGCATAGCTGCGGTCTCCGAAACGCTCGGCCGAAAGGGGGTTTGAGAACATCTGCTCGCTCATTACCGAAAGCAACCCCTTGAACTCAATGGGTCGGGGCGCCTGGGTGCGCAGTTCTTCGTGCATCATGCCTTTGAGAACGGCGCGGAAGGGAATCGAGGCAATCTGCTCCACCCTGACCTTTCGATTTTCTTCCGAAAGATTGGAGAGCCCTTCTCCCAGATCAATGACAAAGAGATCCAGAGGAATCGGTGCGTCCACCTTCAGGGCGGCGCCGGCTTGAGCGGAGACGATGTCGCTGATCTTGAACATCTCGGAGTAAGAGAGCTCGTGGACAAAGCGCATGATGTCGTGAAGGGTTCTGCAGGACTGAGGGGTGAAAGAAGGAGAATTGGGGTCCACGAGGGTCAGGGGAACGATCCACCCGGCGATTTTCTTCAACGTCTCATAAACAGGCGTTCCCTGCATGTGCGATTCCCGCGGCTTTTGCAGGGAAAGCAGTTCAGGCACTTTTCCCAAGTACACTCTGCCGGAGTAGGCATCCACGGTGATGAGA
>Ga0209450_10000638_pt1 | contig 17642 bp, 13 predicted proteins | sample FrelakmetLWP11LW_FD_187149 | JGI IMG/M metagenome (GOLD analysis project Ga0209450, IMG submission 187149) | Freshwater lake sediment microbial communities from the University of Notre Dame, USA, for methane emissions studies - LWP11 LW (SPAdes)... | ecosystem: Environmental > Aquatic >...
CCGCCAGAAGCATCGCTGCGCCGATAGTGAGGGCGAATTTTTTCATGGCACCTACCTATTTGCCTCCAGGTTGAGCGCGGCGCTCACCGCGTCTTTCTTCTCATCGGCGGCCGAGGGCTTCACCTCGATGCGTTCGGCCGGGATTTGACCGGCCGCGCTCAGCTCGGCGACGATGGCTTGCGACCGGGCGTCGGCCAGCTTCGTGAGGGCGTCGTCGTCCGCCGGCTCGGCCTCCGCGAGGCGGCCGAACAGAGTCTTGGCGAACTGCCCCGGGTCTTCTTCGACGGCCGCCGTCGCACCCCCGGATGTCTTGGCGGACGCTGCATCCTTTTTGGCTTTTTCGAAAGCCGCCTTTTGCTCGGCCTTCAGGCCTTTGAGGGCATCGGCGCCGAAACGCTCCGAGAACATGGCTTCTATCGCTTTCCCGGTTTCCAGGCTGCTGAAGTCAACGGGCCCGGGATCCTCGGCCGGGTCGGGCTTTTGCCCGAGGCGGGTCGCCAAGGCGCGGCGCACGCCGGCCGACTTGAGCTCGGCGCGGTCGATTTCGGGGTTGTAGCGGCCCTGCACGCTCAGCTTGAGCTGGGGTCGTTTCTCAAGGGCGCCGGCGAGCTTGGCGAGCTTCTCCTTCTCAGGCGGGGGAACGTCGGGCCGTCCGGCCGCAAAGGCGATGGAGTTGAAAGCGTCCTCCTCCCCGCCGCCGGGCAAGAGCGCCCCCAGGGCCCGGAAGGGGCTCGTCACGATTTTGGTGAGCAAGTTGGTCACTGCTTTCCAGATCAGCGCCCCGTAGCTGAATTCGGGAGAATCAAGATCTCCGCTGACCGGCAGGCCGAGGTCGATCACGCCGTTGGAGTCCTCCAGCAGGGCGATGGCGAGATCCAGCGGCAGGTCCACCGCCTCCGGGCTCTGCACTTTCTCCCCGAGGGTCAGGCGCTCCACCACGAGCTTGTTATCGCCAGCCAGTTGGCTTTTGTCGATCTTGTACTTCAGATCCACCGAAAGCTTGCCGGAATCGATCTTGCGGCCGGCGAATTTGCCCGAGTAGGGGGTGAGCCTGGACATTTCCACGTTGCGGAAGACGACGCTGATGTTGGTGAAGCCCTTGGGGTCCGAGGTGTTGAGCTCGCCGTCGACATTGGCGGTGCCGTAGTCGTCCACGCGGCCGTCGAGTTTGATTTGCGCTCGGGCATTCTTGACCGACGACACGCCGGCCACTACCCCCTTGAGCTCGTGGATCTTGGTGCCGAAAGGCGTGATCAGGCTCAGGTCGGCGAAATCGACCTTTCCCCCGCTGACGAGGATGCGGCGGACTCTGAAGGGGAAGGCGTCATCGCCGGCGGGCGCCTCGGCCTTTTTTGCAGCAGGGCCGGACTTGATCACCTTGGCCATGTTGATCGAGCGGTCTTTTTCGATGATGAACTTCCCGGTCGGCTGCACGACCTTGAGGTCCCCGATTTCGAGCCGGTTCGGTTCGAGCTGCACCGTCAACTGCTCGGTCTGAACCGACTTCCATCCCACCAGGGTTTCCTTGCCGCCGGTTTCGGTGATGCGCAGGTCGTCCAGCTTGAACCCCCCCTGAAAGGCCGTTTGGGCCCCGGCGGCCTTGATTCCGTGGCGCATTTTCCCACGGGTTGAAAAGGTGCCCGATTTAAGGTCTATGGTGGCCACTTGGCTGGCGTATGGCTGGAAGGCCGTCAGCCCGAGATCCGCTACCTGTACCTCGGATTCCACCGACGGCCCGGACGGGTCAACAGTTCCTCCGGCCTTGATCTGGCCGCCCTCGCGCACCTTGAGGCTTGCGTCGAAGGTCATGGGCGACTTGCCGTCCACATTAACCAGAGAGACCGCCAGATCGTCTATGTTGAGGATGGGGGCCTCCGGCTTGACCGTGAGATCGCTGAATTTCACCTGGAAACCGGATAAGCCGACGGCCTTGGCCAGGAATTGAAACGGATGGCCTTCGGCCGCCGCTTCCTCTTTTTCCCTGGCGATAGCGCCCTTCTGCGGCGGGGCGAACAGTTGCACGATATTGATGGCGCCATCGGGCAGTCGTTTCAGGTCCACCATGCCGCCCTCTATGGAAACCCGCTCGAGGCTGAGGGCATTGGGCTTCAGGTCATAGACGCCGTCCGCAAGTCCGATGCGCCGGATCTGCAATCCAGGCTCGCTGTTATCCGACAGCGCCGCCCGGAAATCCGACAGGGTCACGCCGATGTCGTTCACGACGACCAGGGTCTGCCCGCCGGCTTCCACCCGGGCCTTCAAGGCCGTCTTGATTTCACCCACCCCGGCTACAAGGCCGGGTGTGCGGCTGCGGTCCTGGTAGTCGGCTGCAAAACCGCTCAGATCGACGGCGGCCAGGTTCAGGATCCAGGGTTGGGCAGCGCCGGTCGTTGCGCTCGGTGGTGGGGCGGGGGCGGGTTTTTGGGTGTCCCGAACGATGCGTTCGAGGTTCAAGGTCCCGCCCTCATCCACGGTGATCCTGGCCCGCCCGCCGGCAACCGCCAGTTTCTCGATCTCGACCTGCTGCTTGGCGAGATCGAGTCGGCCTCCGGTCAGCCGCGCGTCAGGCAGTTCGAAAAAGGCTGCCTCCGCGCCATCGAGTTTCAGTGCGAGTCCCGTCAGTGCGACGGTGAGCTTGCCGAGCGTCACCTGGGGTTCCGCCCCGCTCAAGTCCACGTTGTAGTCGGCCATGATACTGATCTTCCCGGCCGGCTGTTCGAGAGTGACGGCATCCCGCACGAATTTCCAGGCGGTGGCGGCCTGGAAATTCTCGATGGCGAAGCTGCCTTGGGTCACCACGGGATTCAGGCCGATCTCGCCGGTCCACTTCAATGTGCCCCCGTCGCCCAAGGTCGCCGTGATGGTTTTGGGCCCCTCCTGCCCGGGCAGGGTAGTGAGATTGTTGATCTGCAGCTGCAAGGGCTTGAGCGTAATGGAGGCTGGCTTGGACTGGCGGCGATCGGTGAAGTCGATTTGGCCCCCGTCGATGGAGACCTCCTCGATCAGCAGGCGCGGCGGGGCCTGGTCTTTTTCCGGCGGTTTCGGAGGTTCTTCGGACGGCGGCGCCAGGTCGGCGAGGTTGAGGGCGCCGTCCTTGGCGATGACGGCGTTGACGTGGGGAGCTTCCAGGCTCGCCTGGCGGAAGGTCCAGGCCCATTTGAAAAGGCTCTTCAGCTCGAAATCGACGAACAGCCGTTTGAAGCCCACGATCGGCTGCCCATCCGGCTCCTCCATGCGGAAGTCGTTCGCCTCGACGGTGAAGATGAAGGGGTTGATGCGCACCTCGCCGACGGCGGCCTGTTTCTTGAGCTGCTCCTGAACGATTTTGGGCACGTAGTGCCGCACGAGCCAGGGAGTGAGGAAAAATCCGGCCAGCGTGTAAAACACCAGTACGGCGACACAGATGATAAACGGCTTGCTCCGCAGGATTTTCTTCAGGGCATCCATGGCATTTGATTCCCGTTCGGTTGACTGTCAAGCAATAGCAGTTCAAGCGCTTTTGCTTACAATCGCAACTATAGGGATGGAGGAAGTAAAATCAAGCTTTTTGTGGTTGACACAGGAGATGCTGAAGACTCCGATTGACTAACAGAAATCATACGGATCAGGACGATTTACTTTGTTTTTCCCGCAGCCAGCAGGGCTTCGACGGCAACCGGGCCCGGGATCAACCCCTGAATCCGCATGATCTCCTCGGTCTGCTTCCAGGCGGCGGCGTCGATCTTGCCGAATTCAGAAGCCGGGCTCGTCGTCATCAGCCGGCGGCTCACGGGGAGCTGCCTGCGGACCACGGCCTCCGGCGTTTCGCGGTCGGCATCGAGAAGGACTTTGACAGCCGACGCTTCGTTCCGGGGGTCCAGCGCATCCTGCCAGCCCTGGAGCAGGGCGGATAGGAAGCGTTTGACGGTCTCGGGGCGTTTTTCCAGCATCTCGCGGGTGGTCACCACCGAGTTGGCCACGAAGCGCACCCCCAGCGCGTCCGGGCTCATGAAGGCATATTTCTCCCCGGCCTTCTCCAGTTTTTCACCGATGATGACGGCCTGGGCATTGAGGTAAAGCGGCCAGAAAGCCACCTGACCTTCGTAAAACGGCGTGTAATCGTAGCGCACGCTGAAAAGGCTCACCTGGTCTTCGGTGATACCGTAGCGTGCGAGGAGCGCCCGCAGGATGGCCTCGTCGTTGCCGCCGAAGGTGACCCCGATATTCTTGCCTTTCAGGTCTTCCGGAGTTGTGAAAAGCGTCCGGTCGGGGCGATAGATCCAGTGCAGGGGGTTCACCTGGAACAGTTGGGCCAGGACCACGATGGGCGCCCCCTTGGCTGCGGCCCGCAGCACCTGGTCGGCCGAGGCCACCCCGAAATGGGCGTGGCCGAGTTCAAGCTCTTTCAGGGCGTCGCGCTCGGGTCCGCCGGGCTTGACGTTCACCTTCAGACCGCTGCGCGCGAAATACCCGTGGGCCTCGGCGTAAAGGTCACCGACCGTGCTGACGTTGTAGAGCCACTTGAGCCGGTAATTCACTTCCTCTAGTTTTTCTTTTTGCCCGCAGGCAAAAAGAAAAACTATCATGGAAAAAAGCATCCAAGCCTGTTTCATGTTCAAATCCAGCTCGTCTCCTTTCGGCACCTGACGAAGAAAACGTCGTCTGTTGGATTTGCTTTATCCCACCGTCGAGGGGGCGGTTCCTCTTTCAAGTCACGAGGGATTATTAAACCGCACCGATTATGAAACGATTCTAAATGCGCTTCAAGCGTGCTTGAAGCGCATTGCCGGCCCACTCGAGGCTCACCAGATAAAGCGAGGTGCCGATGCCGATCAGGAACAGGGCGACCAGGATCTTCGCCAGGTCGCTCTGGTAGAGGGCGATGCGGATGCTGTAGCCGATGCCGGCGGTCGCGGCGACGAACTCGGCCACGATGGTTCCGACCATGGCCATGGTGGCGCTGCCCACGATCACGGTGGTAAGTTTCTGGATGTTCTCGAAGGCTCGGATTTTCACCTGCAGCCGCCAGGTCATGCGTCCGGTAGACTCATAGAAGTGCTCGATTTCACGGACCGGCTCCGAGAAAACACCGATGAAAGAGAGCAGCAGGGGAAAGTAGCAGATCATCGCGGCGATCAGAAGCCGCGAGGCAAGACCGTCGCCGAGCAGGATGAAGATGATCGGGGCCACGGCCACGATGGGATAGGCCTGGATGTTGAATGCCGCCGTGCGGATGAAAGACCCGATCCAGGCGGTCAGGCGACCGATGATCGCCACTGCCGTCGCCAAACAGATGGACACGACGTGGCCGAGGATGGCGACCGCCAGGGTGTTCAGGACGGCCAGCACGTAAAGGCCGGTATACGATCGGGCGGTCTGCCAGATCTCGCCGGGGCTGGGAATGACGTAATCCGACAGGTTCAGGCTGTATTTCAATCCCAGCAGCAGGCCCACGCCCAGGAAGTAGATGATGAAAAACTGGTAGATGCGCCTATGCAGCATGGACGATCTCCAGCATGGCGCGCTCGAGCCGGCCCGGGTCCGGCGCGGCGTCCTCCCGGTGGTCCTGGCCCTGCACGGAAACCACCTGCGGGATTTTCGACCGGCTGCGCAGCACGAGAACCTGGCTGCAGAACTTGGCCACTTCAGCCACGTTGTGGGAGATGTAGAGAAAACTGCGCTCCGGGAACATGGTCTTGACTTTCAGGATGATCTTCTCCCGCGTGAGCTCATCCACATTGGCAAGGCTTTCATCCATGATGAGCAGATCGAAATCCTGCAGCAGATAGCGGATGAGGTTGGCGCGGTTTTGCTGGCCGAGCGAAAGCCGATGGAAGCGCGAGGAGACGTTGGCTTCGATGCCGAAGGTCTCGATCAACTCATCCATCCGGCGGCGGCCGGCGGAAGGGGCAATCTCCTCGAAATGTGTGCGGACGTTCGACCAGCCCGGCAGGCGTTCGAGGTTGTACGTGTAGAGAACTCGACGGGCCCCGTTTTCAACGATCTCCCCATCAAAACCCTTGATCGCGCCGGTCAGCATCTTGGCCAGCGTGGTCTTGCCCACACCCGAGGGCCCGAAAAGGGCGTGGAACCCGGCGCCGGAAATTCGGATATTCAGATCGCTGAACACCTCACCGGTGGCGTTTGGATACCGGAAGGATATGTGCCGGCCTTCGAGCGGCATGAATCCGTGAACCTCCAGTTCGCATTCGATTTATAGAGGGTACAGCCCTACATATCAACCCGGCTCCATATTCTCAAGCGGGCGCTTGTTATCCATCTTGTCAAAGGCCTCTATGCAGGCTATGACGTCCGAGTAAAGGCATGTTTCCGGTCGGAGAGAAAGCAAGATGCCCTTCAGCCCCGCCAGCCTGCAGCAGCGCTTCACCATTTTATTGATCATCCCCGTGACCCTTCTTCTGGTCATCATGGGGGTCGCGGGATTTTTCTATGCGCGCGACCTGCTGCTTGACCAATGGCGGGAGGCGGCGATCCTTAAGCTGCAGCGGGCCGCCCATCAAATGGACATGCACCTCGTCAGCATCAAAGAGGGGATACGGCTGTTTCATGACACTTCCGGCGCCCAGCGTGACGATCCATTTCATGCATGGGCACTGGACCGACTGTCGCGCCAGGAAGGTGTCGTCGACGTTAAGCTCAGCTGGAACAAGCCTGAGGAGGGCGCCCCTGCAAGTCTTGAATCGGGGCCAGGCGTTCATGGCTCGGGACGAGGTGCCCGCGCCGTAGGAAAAGCGTGGCAGATGCGCCGGTTTCACGGCACCGGCATTCGCGAAATCACCGCCCCGCGCTTTGACGCAACCGGGGATCACGGCACCGTCAGCATGATCTCGGACCTTCTTGATGAGCGGGGGCAGGCCATCGGCCGGCTCGAGGTGGTTGCCAATTTTGATTTCCTATTCAAGCACGTGGTGGAATCCGGCTGGTGGCAGAGCAGCAAGGCTTTCCTGGTGGATGACCGTGGGGAGGTTTTGGTGTGCACCGTGCCCGGCCGGCACGGCAACCTCGCCGATTCCCAAGACCCGCTGGAGCGTGAAACCTTCAAGGCCACGGCCCTGGCCGCTGATGGCACCCTGCGGGGGCCAGGTCACCCCCCGGACGAGGTCAGCGGCTTTTACCACCTTCAGGAAGCTCCCTGGGTGCTGGTGATGATTGCGCCCGGCAGCGAGATTCTTGCGCCGGTCATTAAGCTCCGGACGCTTTACTCCATTTTCGGGGCCTGTTTTATCGTGGCCATCATCGCGCTGATCCGGTGGGTGGTTGTGCGCACGACATCCGACATCCAGAAGGTCTCCGGTGCGGCGCTGAAGCTTAGCCGCGGCGAGTTCGGCGGCCCCCTGCCGGTCAAGAGCCGCGATGAAGTGGGCGAATTGACCCGCAGCTTCAATTTGATGACGAGCCAGCTTCAAGAACGCCTGCATTTGAAGGAGGCCATGAACCTGGCCATGGAGGTCCAGCAGAACCTGCTGCCCATCGCACCGCCGTCGGTGCCGGGGCTCGACCTGGCCGGCCGCAGCCTTTACTGCCAGGAAACCGGCGGGGATTACTTCGACTACATCCTCAGGCCCGGCCCGGCCGGCCGCCCGCGCCTCTGCGTCGCCGTGGGTGACGTGGTCGGCCATGGGATATCGGCCGCCTTGCTCATGACCACCGTGCGCGCGTTGCTGCGCTGCCGCCTCGACCCGCCGGGATCCATCGCCGAGGCGGTCTGCGACGTCAACCGGTTATTGTACCAGGACACGGCGCCCAGCGGCAGTTTTGTGACCCTTTTTCTGCTGGAGGTGGACCCTGCCGTCGGCCATCTCGAATGGGTCCGGGCCGGCCACGACCCGGCCTTGTTATATCGCGTTGCTACGGATGACGTCCAAGAACTGGGCGGGCCGGGAATGGCGCTGGGGGTGGACGACAGCTACTCCTACCTGAGCGGCGGCCGCTCAGGCCTGAGCGTCGGTGATATCCTTGTGATAGGGACCGACGGGGTCTGGGAGACCCAGGGCGAAGGTCCGGAAAAATTCGGGAAAGCGCGCGTTGGGGCGATCCTGCGCAGTCATCACGGCCGGGAGGCTGAAGCCATCCTGCAGGCCATTCTGGCGTCCCTGACGGAATTCCGGGGAAAAAACCTGCAGGAAGACGACATCACCCTGGTGGTCGTGAAGGTTGCGGGCTCAAGGCAGGATTGACGGCGGGTCGACGCGAACAGCGCTCAGGCGCTGCGGCGTTCCAGCCCCTTCAGGTAGAAAAAAAGCGCAACCCCGGCCGCGATCATGCCCGCGCAGAGCACTTGCCCCATCGAGAAGAAACCCACGACAAACCCTATGTGTGCATCCGGTTCCCGGTAGAACTCTATGAAGAATCTCACCAGCCCATAGCCGATCAGGTAGAAGGCCAGCATGGCGCCCTTGGGCGCGCTCACCTTGCGGATGCTCCACATCACCGCGAACAGGAAGATTCCCTCAAAAAAAGCCTCGTAGAGCTGCGAGGGATGGCGCAGGGCCTTCTCCGGCGAGAGGGGGAAGTACATGCCGATCGGGGCCGTGGTGACCCGGCCGTAAAGCTCGCCGTTGATGAAGTTGCCGAGCCGGCCGAAGGTGTAGCCCAGCGGGATCCCCGGAATGAAGAGGTCCGCCATGTCGCGCAAGCTGACGGCATTCTTTCGCGTGTAGAGCCATCCTGCGATGAGAATGCCGATGACGCCGCCATGGTAGGACATGCCGGAGATGCCCGTGAAGGTGATGCCGTTTGAAAACTCGAAGGGCAGGAAAATTTCGAGCGGGTGCTTGAGAAAGTAGGGCAGGTTGTAGAACACCACGTACCCCAGCCGTGCCCCGATCATCAAACCCAGGATGATTACGGTGGTGAGGTCGTTTACCTGCTGGCGGGATACATGAAAGCGGCTCTCGTGTTTCAGACGATAGACCACCAAGGCATAGGTGATGGCGAATGCCACGATGTACATCAGCCCGTAGTATTGCAGCTTGAAAGAGCCGATCTGAAAAATGACCGGGCTGATGTGCTGCGGTAGATGCTGCCACCAACTCCAGAATTCTCCCATTGATAAAAACCTTTCCCCTTCCGGTCTTTCCGTTCGGCAGGTGGCGCGATCTTAGTTTGGCGTCTTTGAGATGTCAATCCGGCGGGAGCGCTATCGACGAATGGACCTGAATCTGGCGGTTGCCCCCTCGCGTGGGTCGTGAAAAAAAGGGCTTGACACGCTGGCGCCGGATTGGATATAGATCGGCTATTAAATAGTTATATTGGCTACTCTGTAGCTTTATAGGAGGCTTCATGCCCACCGTTATTCTGGAAGATGAATCCCTGAGAGACGGTCTTCAGTTCGAGCAGAAAATCCTGACACTGGAGGAAAAATGGTCTCTCTATCGCCTGTTGGCCGCCGCCGGAGTGAAGCGTCTTCAGGTGGGGTCTTTTGTCCACCCCAAGGTGGTCCCCCAGATGGCCGATACAGCCGAGTTCATCCAACACGTTCGCGACGAAACCCCGGGCGTTCTCATAACGGCCCTGGTCCTGAACGACAAGGGACTCGAGCGCGCCCTGAACTGCGGATTGGGCCATCTCAGCATGTCTTCATCGGCTTCCAATTCACACAGCCTGAAGAACGTTAAACGCCCTGCGACGGAATCGTTTGCGGCCTTGCTCGATCTGATCCGGCAGGCAGTGGCCTCCGGGCTGGAGGTGCGCGCGGGCATCCAGTGTGCGTTCGGCTGTGCGTATGAGGGGGCCGTCGCCGAAGACCGGGTGATTGAAATGGCCGTCCGTCTCGCGGAAACCGGCGCTAACGAACTCAACCTGGCGGATACCACGGGCATGGCCAACCCGCTGCAGGTGAGGAGGCTCGTCGCCAAAACTCGGGCGGCGATACCGCAGTTCCCGATTTCGATCCACCTGCACGACACGCGTGGCCTCGGCCTCGCCAACATGCTGGCCGCTTATGAAGAGGGCGTAAACATCTTCGATGTATCAGCGGGGGGCCTCGGCGGCTGCCCGTTTGTGAAGGGAGCCTCCGGCAATGTCGCCGCCGAGGATGCCGTGAACCTTTTCGAGCAGATCGGAGTTGCTACGGGCATCGATCTGAAAGCGCTTTGCAAGGTGGTGGACCGTTACGAGGAGATTTTGGGCCGCCGCCTGCCGGGCCGCATGAACCAGGTGATCAAATCCCAGGGGATCTCTTGCGAATGAAGAAGCCGACCCGCCAGACCGATCGCCATGTGGAGGCCGTGCTGGCCGCCCTCGACGTGCTGGAATGTTTTTTGGCCCAGCCGACCATCTCCACCATGGAAATGATGCAGACTACCAGGTTCACCCGCAACCGCGTGATGCGCTTGACGGGAACGCTCACCCACAGAGGCTACTTGATGGCGGACCCCGAGACCGGGGCCTTCAGCACCGGCCCGAAGATTTATGCTCTCGGCAAAGTCTTCGAGCGCAACCGCGTGATTCTTTCCCTGATCAGGCCCGTTTTGAGGGACATTACCCTGAAAACAGGGGAGTCCGCCTCGTTTTATGTCAGGGAAGGCTACGAGCGTGTTGTCCTGGCGCGCGAGGAGGGCACCCATGCCATCCGCCATGCCATCGCCGAGGGTCAGCGCATGGACTTGCATGCCGGGGCCGCGGGCAAAGCCATTTTGGCCTATTCACCCGCAGAGATGGTGAACATCGTTTTGGCGAAAACCGGTTTGCCCAAGCGCACGGCAGCGACCATCACCGACAAAAACAGATTTTTAAAGGAATTGGGAAACGTCCGAGGTCAGGGGTACGCGGTCAGCATCGGGGAGCGCGCGGTCGATGTCTGCGCCCTGGCTGCTCCCGTTTTCGAACATGGACATGAACTGGTGGGCGCGCTCTGCATTTCCGGCCCCATCAACCGGTTCACCTCTCAGATCCGCAAATCATACGCGGAGCTCTTGCTGGTTGCCGCCATGAAACTCTCCCGACAGCTGGGGTGGGCGCAGACTGGAAATGACAGGGACAGGCGGTTGCCGGGCGACGTTCAAGAAGGAGAATCTTCAGATGGCTACCGAAAAAAAGCTTCCGCTTGAAGGCGTTTTGGTGCTGGAGCTCGGCCACACGGTAATGGGGCCGACCGCCGGATTGGTCCTGGCGGACATGGGGGCCGAGGTCTACAAGGTCGAGCGCACCGGCAAGGGCGATGACACGCGCTGGCTGAAAGGGTTCGGGGCCGGCTTTTTCACCTATTTCAACCGCAACAAAAAAAGCATCTCCATCGATTTGAAATCCGACAAGGGCAAAGAGATCCTCCTCAAGCTGATCGAAAAGGCCGATGTGCTCATCGAAAATTTCGGGCCCGAGACGGTGGAGCGACTTGGCGTCGGCTACGAGATCTGCCGGGAGCGAAACCCGCGCTTGATTTATTGCTCGCTCAAGGGGTTCATGCCCGGGCCGTACGAAAAACGTCCCGCCCTGGACGAAGTGGTCCAGATGATGGGGGGGCTCGCCTACATGACGGGCCCCACCGGTCGTCCCCTGCGGGCGGGGGCCTCCATCACCGACATACTGGGCGGCAGCTACGGGGCCATCGGCATCCTGGCGGCCCTTTACCAGCGCCAGTTCACCGGGCGCGGCCAGCTGGTTCAGGCCACGCTCTACGAATCCGTGGCATTTCTGGTGGGCCAGCACATGGCCATCACGGCCATCACCGGCCAGGCCCCGCCCCCCATGCCGGACCGGGGCCGGGCGTGGTCGATCTACGATCTGTTCAAGACCGCCGACGGCGAGCTGGTGTTCATCGGGGCCACCTCCGACCGGCACTGGCAGCGGATGTGCGAGACCTTTGGGTTTGCCGACTGGGCGTCAGACCAGCGTCTGGCCACCAATCAGGGCCGTATTGACCAGCGCGACTGGTTCCTGCCCGAGCTTCAGAACCGGCTGGGCCAGCTGAAAAAGACGGAGATGATGGCGCTGGCTGAAAAAGCCGGCATCCCGTTCGCGGCTGTTGCAAAGCCCCAGGACTTGTTCGAGGACCCGCAGCTGAACCAGTCCGGCAGCCTGGCAGCCACCACGCTGCCCGGCGGCGGCGTCACCAAGCTGCCCAAAATCCCTTTGAGAATGGATCATTCGGCCTTTGACCTGCGATTGAATCCGCCCGGCATCGGCGAAGGGTCGATGGGTCTCTACAAGGCGCTGGGGTTCTCGGATGCCGAGATCCACGAGCTGACGAAGGAAGGCGTCGTCGAGCTGCCTCGCGAAGAATGGTCGGCCGTGGGATAAAACATTAAACTGGAAATAAGGAGGTCAGGTATGAAACGCAACGGCTTTATTTTTATCGCGCTTTTAGTGGTAACCGGAATTGTAACCGCCGCGCCGGGGTCGCCGGCGGCGGCCTGGGAGCCCAAGGGCCAGGGCGAGTGCATCGCTCCGGCCAACCCCGGCGGCGGCTGGGACATCACCTGCCGCGCCGCGTCCGCCGTCCTTCAAAAAACCGGCATCTTCAAAGAGAGCATCTATGTCACCAACATGCCGGGCGGCAGCGGGGCGGTGGCCATCGCGAATGTCATCGCCAAGCGCAAGGCCGACACCAATCTGATCGTTTCCGCCTCGAATGCCCTCACCTTCACGGTGGCCATGGGCCGGACCCCTCACACCTACAAAGACGTGATCCCCTTGGCCCAGGTCGGGGCTGAGATCGGCGGGTTTTTCGTCAAAGCCGACTCCAAGCACAAGACCCTGGCCGACATGATTACCGCTCTGAAAGCCAATCCGAAGTCCGTGACGTTCGCGGGCGGGTCGGCCCCCGGCGGCCAGGACCACATGAAGGTCGCTTTGTTCGCGAAGGCGATCGGCGTCGAACCGACCAAGGTCGTTTACGTGCCCTTCCAGGGCGGCGGCGAGGCCCTGACCTCCGTGCTGGGCGGCCACACCGAGGTGGGCGCCCTGGACATCTCCGAGGCCAGCGGCCAGCTGGAAGCCGGCAAGATCCGCTGCCTGGGCATTCTCTCCGAAACGCGTTCGACCAAGTTCAAGGACATCCCCACCACTTACGAGCAGGGCGTTAAGGTGAGCTACATCGTCTGGCGCGGCTTCTACATGGCACCCGGCACGCCGCCCGATGCGGTCAAATGGTGGTCCGATGCGCTCAAAAAGATGGTGACCACGCCCGAATGGAACGCGGAGCGCGAGAAACTCGGGTGGGAGCCGATCTTCCGCTTCGGCGAAGAGTTCACCAAGTTCGTGAACGAAGAGCATGTCCAGTTCCAAGCCCTGCTCAAAGAACTCGGGTTTCTGAAGTAAATCGGCCGGGAGCGGCGAGCGGGGCGCTCACCGGCTCGCTGCTCCCCATGTCATCCATGTCGGCGCTGATCCCCAACATGCTTGGGGGCCGAGAATGAGGTGCAAGGATGCATCCTATGGACACCTTCAAAAAAGTGGCAACTCGAACCCGTGTCGAAGGCTTGGTGGTCCTGTTGGTAGCGGTGGGCTACCTGTGGGAAGCTCATAATGTTCCGGAGTTTTACCAGATTCCGGGGGTCCCCGGACCCACCACCTTCCCGCGCCTGCTGGGGATCGTCTTCGCCCTGGCCGGACTTTGGCTGCTCGTTTCTCCGAAAGACCTGATGGCCTTTAAAAAAGGGGCCGGAGCTTCCGCCGAGCCCCGCGCGCCCGAGGCTGCTCCGACGGCCGGCGGCGGGGTCCTGGGTCGAATCGCCGCGGACTGGCACTTCTACACCATGTGGGCCGTCATCCTGGGCTATCTCTGGGTGATGCCGAACCTGGGCTTTCCCCTGGCCACGTTCCTGCTTCTGGTTGTTTTTGTCTTTCTCCTGGGTGAAGCCCGCTGGCACGTCGTCCTCGGCTTGGCCCTGGCGGCGACGATCCTGATCTACGTGAGCTTCAAGATGGGGCTGAACGTGCGCCTGCCCCTCGGCGTCCTCGAACCGTGGTTCAAATAGCGCCGGGTCGACGGCTGGGCTTGATATTCATAGGCCGCCCCCGAGCGCTTGCAGGAGTCCTCCATGTTTGAACATCTCCTCAACGGTTTTGCCGTAGCCCTAATGCCGACCAACTTGCTGATTGCGTTGGTGGGCTGCCTGGTGGGCACCCTGATCGGTGTGCTGCCGGGCCTTGGCCCGACCGCCACCTTGGCCATGCTGATTCCGCTGGTCTTCAGCATGCCGCCGGCCACCGCCATGATCCTGCTCACCTCGGTCTACTACGGCTCGATGTACGGCGGTTCCACTACATCCATTCTGGTCAACATCCCCGGGGAGTCCGCTTCGGTGATAACGATGATCGACGGTCACAAGATGGCCATGCAGGGCCGTGCCGGCCCGGCCCTCGCAATTGCCGCCATCGGCTCCTTCATCGCCGGGACGTTCGCCGTGCTCATGCTGACCTTCGTGGGGGCGCCGATTGCCGCCTACTCCCTGCATTTCGGGCCGGCGGAATTTTTTTCGCTGATGGTGTTCGGCCTGTGCACCGTGGCGAGCCTCACCGGCACCAACGTCGCCAAGTCCCTCATCACCACCTGCCTCGGGCTTATGATCGCCACGGTCGGCATCGACCTGGTTTCCGGCGCCGCCCGCTACACCTTCGGCAACCCCTTCCTGCAGGACGGGATCGACTTCGTGGTGGTCGCCATCGGGATGTTCGCTTTCACCGAGGTGATCGTGACCGCCCGGGAGGTCCGGGAGGGAGTGCGTGCGGAGATTGTCAAGGCGGAGAAAGTCTGGGTCCAGTGGAAGGAGTTCCTCTACAGCCTGCCGTCGATTCTACGGGGAACGGTTTTCGGCTTTTTGGTGGGAATGCTGCCGGGTGCCGGCGCGACGCTGTCGACGTTCATCGCCTACAACCTGGAAAAGCGGATCTGCCGGCACCCCGAGCGGCTGGGGACCGGCGACATCCGCGGAGTGGCCAACCCGGAGTCGGCCAACAACTCCGCAAGCGGCGCCTCGCTCGTGCCGCTCTTGACCCTGGGGCTGCCCGGCGGGGGGGCGACCGCGGTCATGCTGGGCGCGCTGATGATGCTCGACATCACCCCCGGGCCGCTCATGTTCCAGAAGCACGGCGCCATGATCTGGGCACTGATCGCCAGCATGTACGTGGGCAACGCCCTGCTGCTGCTCCTGAACTGGCCCCTGGTGAACGTTTTTGCGCGGGTCATGTCGGTGCCGGCCAAGTATCTCATGCCGATCGTCCTGGTGATCTCGACGATCGGAGTGTGGTCTCTCAGCTACAGCGAGGTGGACCTGGTGCTCACGGGCGCCGCCGGGCTGCTGGGCTACTACATGCGCAAGCACAAGTACCCGATCGAGCCCCTGATTTTAGGGCTCATCCTCGGAGGCCGCATGGAGCAGGCCTACCGCCAGGCGCTCATCATTTCCCAGGGCAGCAACGTCATCTTCCTGGAGAAGCCCATTTCGCTTGTTCTGCTCATCGGCGCAGTGCTCTTCCTGCTGCTGCCGATGATCCTCAAAAAATCCAAGCAGTTCATGGCCGCCCGGGAAACCAGCGTCGAGGCGGCATGAGGGTTCGAGCCAGACGGCGCCGGGTGAGATCATCCGGCGCCGCCTGAGTCAGGCGGTCTTGCCTCCCTTGCATCCCGGTTCTAAACACGTTATGGGGAAATTCAGAACCGAAAGGAATGCTGACGCCCCGTGATTTCTTCCCCAACCATAGCTCACCTGCTTCCGGTCACCGTCGTACGTCTATCAGCGGATGCCGTCGAGATCCGGTGGAATGAAGACGCCCGCGGCCTCAATCTATCGGTTTTCCGCGGAGACTCGCCCGAGTCGATTGAAGGCAATACGCCGATCGCTCATGTCACGCAGGGCAGCTCCGTCATTCTGACCCGTCTTGCCGCCGACCGCCCCCATTTTTTCAAGCTGGCTGCCTCCGGCGGCGGTTCGCTGATTGTCGGCGAACGCCGGCCCGTCGTGGAAGGGTGCCCCAACCTGCGGGACCTGGGCGGGTACGAGACCACGGACGGGCGGCGGATGAAGTGGGGCCGGATTTTCCGATCGAGCAACCTCGGGCGTTTGACCGAGAAAGGCCTGGGCCAGATCAGGCGGCTGGGGATAAACCTGGTGTGTGACTTCCGCACCGAGGCCGAGGCCCGCAAGCTTCCCAACCGGTTCCCGGGCGCGGAGGCGGTCGGCTACGTGCGGCTTCCCATTCAACACGGCGAATTCGAGCCCACCTCTGTATTCGACCGAATCAAGAAGGGCGATTTTGGCTGGATCTCCGAAGACTTCATGGTCCAGGGCTACATCGAAAGCGTGGAGCGCTGCCCGGATGTGTGGGCCGCCCTTTTCAATCTGCTTGCCGACCGTCGACACCGGCCGCTGCTTTTCCACTGCACCGGCGGCAAGGACCGCACCGGCGCCGCCGCCGCCCTGATCCTTCTCGCTCTGGGCGTGCCCTCGGAAACGGTGGTTGCCGATTACGGTTTGTCCGACGGCTACAACGTCGATGTGCGCAAAGCTATCTATGACCATCTTCGACCCTTCGGCGTGGACATCGCAAAGGTGGAGCCGTATTTCACGGCCCCGGAAAGCCGCATCCGCGCACTGCTGGAACATGTCGATGCCGGTTATGGCTCCGCCGTCGACTATCTGGTGAAAAGGGCAGAGGTCAGCGAAAAGACGATAGAGCGTTTGAAGGATGACCTTTTGGAGTGATGGGAGGCTTCGCAACAAGCCCAAGGCCAAGGCGCGTGAGCCCCACGTCACGAGGCGTACAATTTGTACGCCGCAGTGGCGGTGGGGTGAAGCGCAACGCATGAATTGAGGTTGGTACGAAGCCGGCTCAGGAGGCAAACGGGCCGCTGACGACCCGGTTGCGGCCTTTTTGCTTGGCCCGGTAGAGGTGGTCATCCACCCGCTTGAGCAGGGCCTCCGCCTGAAGGGTTTTCGGGAGCTGCCCGGCGCTGAAACCCACGACACCGAAGCTGGCGGTGACAGTGATTTTTTCCCCCTCCCACTCAAATTCTTTGCCGGCGATGTGATCCCGCAGCCGTTCGGCCAGCCGCTCCGCGTTTTCCAGCGCGGTTTCCGGCAGCACCAGCAAAAATTCCTCCCCGCCGTAGCGCGCCAGCCAGTCCGAATCGGTGCGGATGAGTTCGTTCAAGCATTTCACGAACTCCTTTAGAACCCGGTCCCCGCATTGATGCCCGTGGGAGTCGTTGATGGTTTTAAAGTGGTCGAGGTCGCACAAGGCGAGGGACAGCGCGCGCCGATAGCGCGCCGCCCGGCGAATTTCCCGCGGCAGCTGGTCGTTCATGTAGCCGCGGTTGAAGCAACCGGTGAGGGCGTCGCGCTGGGACAGGTAGAGGATCTTTTTGTTGGCCGTCTCGAGGGCTTCCTTGTCCTTGCGCAGCTTCTCATAGAGAATCGAATTCTCCATGACCAGCGAGCACTGTCTGGCCAGCACCGACAGCAGGCGCATGTTCTCCTGGGTCACCAGGCTCTCCTGCAAGGGGGTCAGGGCCACGACCATGCCCAGCGTGCGCTTTACGGTCGCCAGCGGCAGCATCACCGCGGACAAACCCCGGCTGAACCCCAGGGCGGGGGTGATGGACGGCTGACGGCGCTTCAAAACGACGGAAAAAATTCCGACCTCGATTTGCGCCTCGATCTCTTTCTGAAATGCATCCCTTAGGGCTTGGGGGGCGGCAT
>Ga0209450_10000639_pt1 | contig 17636 bp, 10 predicted proteins | sample FrelakmetLWP11LW_FD_187149 | JGI IMG/M metagenome (GOLD analysis project Ga0209450, IMG submission 187149) | Freshwater lake sediment microbial communities from the University of Notre Dame, USA, for methane emissions studies - LWP11 LW (SPAdes)... | ecosystem: Environmental > Aquatic >...
GATCACTCGTCGTTTCGAGGCGACGGTGATCGGTACCGCGTTGCGACTGACCCACGGCCGGCGCATCGAGGCGGCGACCAAGCTCGGCCTGGGACGAAACACCATCACCCGCAAGATCCAGGAACTGCGCCTCGAGGAAGACTGACCCCGCCGGCCCGATCTGGGCCGGTTGACAGAGCTTCCGCAGGGCCCTGCGCGCGCGCACGTTGTCGCAACCGAAGGACCTCGTGCGACGCCGATCGTTGTCGGATAACCGTGTTTCTGTAAGCTCGGTTCCCGGCATTTGGCGAGGCAGCGGGTCGATGCCTGCCTTCATCCGGCTGCTCAAGAGCCACTAACGATCGCGATGAACACGGACTCACTGCGCTCGAACGACGACCCGGCCCGGCCCGACGTCGTTCTGGCGCGTCGACGGTCCGCCAGCGAGGGGGCCGGGTGGCGCTGGCCGGTGCTCGGCCGGCTCGAGCGAATCGGCATCGCGGCGATCGCCGTCGTCCTGCTGCTCACGGTGGCGGCGGAACTCACCGAGTGGCTGTTGCCCGGCTCGCTCGGCCGCCTGCTCGGCGGGGCGGAGGCCAATCTGCATCGCGCGCTGCGTTTCGTCCAGGCCGCCGCCGCCGTGACCCTGCTGGTTGGCGTAGCGCTTTGGCTGTTGCACAGCGGACCCGACGCTGCGGAGGCAATCGAGAGGGCCTCGGCCATCGAGGGCGCGATCGAGTCGATGAGCGCCGGGCTGGCGATCTATGACCGCGACGATCGCCTGGTCGAGTGCAACGAGGCTTATCGCCGCCTGTATCCGGAAGTGGGTCACCTGCTGCAGCCTGGCGTGACGCACGAGGAACTGCTGCGCGCCTACTACCCGACCGCGCCGGCGACCCTGATCGAGGGGCGCTCGCTCGAGCAGTTCATCGGCGAGCGGCTGCGGCGCCGGCAGCTTGACGTCCCGTTCACCGACCGCGTGCGGTTCCTGCATGGGCAGTGGGTGATGATGAGCGACTGCCGCACGGCCGATGGCGGCATGATCAGCCTGCGCAGCGTGCTGTCGGAGGAAGAACTGCACGCGATGGCGATCAGCCGCCAGCGGCGTGCGATGGAAGACCTGGCCGACCTCACGCACGACGGGTTCTGGCGAACGGACTCAAAGGGCCGCATCGTCGAGCTGTCGCCGGTGACGGCGGCGATGGCCGGCCGGCAACGCGGGGAAATGCTGGGTCGCCCCATGCGGCAGCTGGACGGCTACTGGTCCGACAGCCAGCAGCAGAGCGAACTGGACGCGCGGGTGCGCCGGCGCGAACCGTTCCCGTGGTTCCGCTTCCGGGTCGTGCGCGCCGACGGCAAGACCACCTGGATCGCCGCCTGCGGCAAGCCGGTGGTACGCGCGGACGGCAGCTTCGGCGGCTACTACGGCGCCGCGCGCGACATCAGCGAGGCGGAGAGCACGATCCATGCGCTGCGCCGGGACGAAGAGCGCTTCCGCGCGCTGGCGAGGCTGGTCACCGAGTGGTATTGGGAGACCGATGCCAGCCTGCGCTACACCCTGGTCAGGGGCAGTTCCGAGTTCGATGAGACCCTGATCGAGGGCATGACCGGCAAGCTGTTCGGTCAGTCGGCTATCGGCGAGGTCGACGAGGCCGATCGCCGGTCAGCGATGGCTGCCATGCAACGCCGCGAGCCGCTGCAGCAATTACCCATGCGTGTGCGCTACCCGGACCGGCCCGACCGGGTGTTCGAGATCTCGGCCGAGCCGATGTTCCGCGGCGATGTGTTCGTCGGCTATCGAGGCCTGTCGCTCGACGTGACCGAGCGCACGGCGCTGATCGATGGCCTGGTGGCGAGCGAGGCGCGCTTCCGTGCGTTGACCGAGTTGTCCTCCGACTGGTATTGGGAGATGGACAGCGACTTCCGTTTCACGCGCATCGAATACGGGGCGACGGGACCCCGCTCTGGGCTGATGCCGTCCGAGGAACTGATCGGGCGGCAGCGCTGGGAACTGGAAGTCGCGCTGGTCCAGCCGGCCTCCTGGGACGAGCATCGCGCGGTGCTGCTGGCGCGGCGGCCGTATCGCGACTTGCTGACGCGCAACCTCGGCCGGGACGGCAATGTCCACTACGTCGCCTCCAGCGGCGATCCGGTGTTCGACGCGCATGGCACCTTTCTCGGCTACCGCGGCGTGTCCAAGGATGTCACCGAACAGGTGCGCGCCAAGGAAAGCATCGAGCGGCTGGCGAGGATCGACTCGCTGACCCAGCTCGCCAACCGCCATGCCTTCGACGAACAGGCGCGGACTGAACTGGCGCAGGCGCACGCGCAGGGCCGGCGCTGTGCGCTGCTGTTCATCGATCTGGACAACTTCAGGCTGCTGAACAACGGCTACGGCCATCGCACCGGCGACGAAGTGCTGCGCACGGTCGCCGCGCGCTTGCAGCAGGAGATCCCGGAGCCGCGCCTGCTCGGCCGGCGCGGCGGCGACGAACTGGTCGCGCTGGTTGGCGACGTGAAGGAACCGGAGTCGACGATCGAACTGGCCCGGCGGCTGATCGGTGCGATCAGCGCGCCGATGCGCGTGCTCGGGCTGGACCTTGTCGTGACGCCATCGATCGGCATCAGCTTCTTCCCGCACGATGGGCTCGACCTCGAGGCGCTGGTCAATGCAGCCGACGCGGCGATGTACGAGGCCAAGGAAAGCGGGCGTGCGACGTTCGCGCTGTACACGCCGGCGGTGGCGCGCCGTGTCGACCTGCGGCTGCGCCTCGAGCAGCGCCTGCGTAAGGCGATCGAGTCGCGCGAGTTCATGCTGTACTTTCAGCCGACCGTATCGCTGGCCGACGGCCGCATCGTCAGTGCCGAGGTGCTGGTGCGCTGGACCGATGCCGAGGTCGGCGAGGTGTCGCCGGCGGAGTTCATCCCGATCGCCGAGGAGAGCGGCCTGGTCATCGGACTCGGCGAGTGGGTGCTGCGCGAGGCCTGCAAGGCGCGGCAGGCCTGGCGGAAGATGGGCCTGCAGATACCGACGCTGGCGGTGAACATCGCCGGCGTGCACCTGCGCCAGCCGGGATATGTCGAGACCCTGCTCGCCACGCTGGATGAACACGACGTGGCGCCGGGCGAGGTGGAGATCGAGGTGACCGAGACGGGACTGCTCGACACCTCGGCGACGGTGCGCGAAAACCTGGCGCGGCTGCGCGATGCCGGCGTGCGGCTGGCGCTCGACGATTTTGGCGTCGGCTTCTCCAGCCTGGCGCACCTGCGCGACCTGCCGATCCACCGCCTGAAGATCGACCGCAGCTTCACCGTCGAATGCATGCGCGACGCGCGCACGCTGACCATCGTCAAGGCCGTCATCGAGATGGCACGCGCGCTCGGCATCAAGATCACGGCCGAAGGAGTGGAAACGCAGGCCCAGCAGGACTGGATGCAGCAGCTCGGCTGCGATTCGGCGCAGGGCTACCTGTTCTCGCGGCCGCTGACGCCCGAGGAGTTCATGCAGATCTACGTCGAGCAACGCGACACGGGGCGCAGAAGGTCGCTCACGCACTAGCGTGCACGCCGCCGATGCACGTGCGATGGCGGCGTGGCGCGCTGCTTGCCGGCAGCGCAGCACGCGGAGTCGGTGCCGGAGGGCACGGCGTGCCGCCCTTAGAATCGCGTCTCTTTGACTCCGCATCCGCCGCGCGTTCGCACGGCTTCGTCGATGCTCGAACAGCAGACTCTCTTTCCGACCAATGAAGGCGGCGAAACGCTGACGCTGGCCGCTTTTGCGCAGCGCGCCTACCTCGACTACGCGGTGTCGGTGGTCAAGGGGCGCGCGCTGCCGGACGTCGCCGACGGGCTGAAGCCCGTGCAGCGGCGCATCCTGTACGCGATGGACCAGATGGGCCTGGCGGCGAACGCCCGGCCGGTGAAGAGCGCGCGCGTGGTCGGCGACGTGCTCGGCAAGTTCCATCCGCACGGTGACACGGCGGCATACGACGCGATGGTGCGGATGGCGCAGGACTTCTCGCTGCGTTATCCGCTGATCGACGGGCAGGGCAACTTCGGCTCGCGCGACGGCGATGGCGCGGCGGCGATGCGCTACACGGAAGCACGGCTGACGCCGATTGCCCGCCTGCTGCTCGATGAACTGGACGAGGGCACAGTCGAGTTCGGTCCCAACTACGACGGCAGCCAGCAGGAACCGAAGTGGCTGCCGGCGCGGCTGCCGGTCGTGCTGCTCAACGGCGCTTCCGGCATCGCGGTGGGGATGGCGACCGAGATCCCGTCGCACAACCTCATCGAGATCGTCGGCGCGCTGCAACTGGTGCTCAAGGATCCGAAGGTTTCGCTCGACGAGCTGCTCGCCGTGCTGCCCGGGCCGGATTTCCCCGGCGGCGGGCAGATCATCTCCGCCGCCGACGACATCCGCGAGATCTATGCAAGCGGACGCGGCGGCCTGAAGGCGCGCGCGGGCTTTCGCTTCGAGGAACTGGCGCGCGGCCAGTGGCAGCTGGTGGTCGACGAACTGCCGCCGGGAACTTCGGCGCAGAAGGTGCTCGAGGAAATCGAGGAACTGACCAACCCCAAGGTAAAGCCCGGCAAGAAGTCGCTGACCGCCGAGCAGCAGCAGCTGAAGCAGATCGTGCTGGCGCAGCTCGACACGGTCCGCGACGAATCCGGCAAGGATGCGGCGGTCCGCCTGGTGTTCGAGCCGCGCACCTCGAAGATCGACCGCGACGCGTTCGTCACCATGCTGCTGGCGCACACCAGCCTCGAGACCGGCGTGCCGATCAACCTGGTGATGATCGGCCGCGACGGGCGGCCGCGCTGCAAGCCGCTCGCCGAGATCCTGACCGAGTGGATCAACTTCCGGGTCGACACCGTGCGCCGGCGAAGCACGCACCGGCTGGCGACGGTGGAGGACCGCGTCCACATCCTCGAGGGCCGGCAGGCGGTCCTGCTCGCCATCGACAAGGTGATCCGGCTGATCCGCAACTCCGACGAGCCGAAGCCGGAACTGATGCGCACGTTCAACCTGAGCGAACGGCAGGCCGAGGACATCCTCGAGATCCGCCTGCGCCAGCTGGCCCGGCTCGAAGGCATCCGCATCGAGCAGGAACTGGCGCAGCTGCGCAAGGACCAGGCTGCGTTGCAGAAGTTGCTGGGCGCCGAGGCCGCCCTGCGGCGCCAGGTCGGCAAGGAGTTCGACGAGGACGCGAAGAAGTTCGGCGATGCCCGCCGGACGCTGATCGAGACTGCCCAGCGGGCCGTCGCGGAGACGAAGGTGCTCGACGAGCCGGTCACCGTGATTGTCTCCGAGAAGGGCTTCGCCCGTGCGCGCACGGGCCATGGCCAGGATGTCTCGCAGCTGACCTTCAAGGCCGGCGACGCGCTCTACGGGACCTACGAATGCCGCACCGTCGATCAGCTGATCGCGGTCGGCAGCAGCGGGCGCGTGTACTCGGTGCCTGTCGCGGCGCTGCCGTCGGCGCGCGGCGACGGCTTGCCGGTCACTTCGCTGATCGACCTCGAACCCGGCACGCGCCTGGTGGGTTTCATTGCAGGCGCGGCGGCGCAGCCGCTGCTGCTCGCCACGACTGCCGGCACCGGCTTCGCCTGTTCGATCGGCGACATGGTTTCGCGGGTCAAGGGCGGCAAGCAGTTCATCAGCGTCGACGAGGGCGCGGTGCCGCTGCGGCCGGCGCTGGCCGAGCCGGCCGACGAGCGCATCGCCTGCGTGTCGGAAAAGGGGCGCCTGCTGGTGTTCGCGGCAGGCGAGATCAAGGCTCTGTCCGGTGGCGGGCGCGGCGTGATCCTGATGGGTCTCGATGCCGGCGAGAAGCTGGCTGGCGCCACCCCCTGTGGCGAAGCTGGCGTGATCGTCGAAGGGCAGGGCCGCGGCGGCAAGTCGGTGCAGATCCACGTGCGCGGCCGGGAATTGCAGGCGCACGTCGGCCATCGCGCGCGCAAGGGCGTCCTGGTCACGCCGCGCGTCAAGCCGGTCGCGCTGAAAAAGCCGGCACCGGTGCCGCCGAGCGCGGGATGAAGCGACGCGTCCGGCGGCTGCTTGCGATCGTTGCCCTGGTGCTGGTCGGCGGTGGCGCACTGCTAACGGGATTTTCGACGGTGAACCCGTACTACGACCCAGCCAAGCCGCACCATCGCCCCGATGGCTTCCAGAACATCGACCCGGCGGCATGGATGCCGCGCTCGTTCGGCGAGTTCTTCCGCTGGCAGCGCGAGCGCAGTTCGCTGGAAATCCCGGCGCCGAAGATGGACCTGGCGGCGCTGGTGCCGGACCTCGGCTTTATCCGCAGCCGGACCAACCACTTCTCGGTCACCTGGATCGGCCACGCCACCGCGCTGGTGCAGATCGGCCACACCAACGTGCTCACCGATCCGCACTTCTCCGAGCGTGCCTCGCCGGTGCAGTGGGCGGGGCCGAAGCGCTGGCAGCCGCCGGCCGTGCGCATCGAGGAACTGCCGCACATCGACGTTGTGCTTGTCTCGCACAACCACTACGACCATCTCGACGAGGACTCGGTGCGGGCGCTCAATGCGCAGGCAGGGGGCCCGCCGCTGTTCATCGTGCCGCTGGGCATCGAGCGCTGGCTGGAAGGCGTCGGCGTCACCAGCACACGCGCGCTCGACTGGTGGGGCAGCGTGCAGGTCAAGGACGTGACCGTGCACATGACACCGGTGCAGCACTGGAGTCGGCGCACGCTGGCCGATACCAATGCGACGCTGTGGGGCGGATTTGTCGTCGAGGGCGAAAGCCGCGGCAAGCGGCGGCGCGTCTTCTTCAGCGGCGATACCGGCTACTCGAAGCAGCACTTCACGGAGATCGGCAGCCGCTTTGGTGGCTTCGACCTGGCGCTGCTGCCGATCGGCGCCTATGAGCCGCGCTGGTTCATGAGCAGCCAGCACGTCAACCCGCAGGAGGCGGTGCAGATCCACCGCGACATCGGCGCCCGGCTTTCGGTTGGCATCCACTGGGGCACGTTCCAGCTCACCGACGAGCCGCTCGACCAGGCGGCGACCGACCTGGCCGCTGCGCGCGAGAAGCTCGGCGTCGCCGGCCGCGAGTTCGTCACGCTGCGCCACGGCCAGACGCTGCGCCTCGACCCGTTCGACAAGCCCTGAAGCGGCGCGCTAGGCCGCAGTGCTCGTCCGCTGCGGCATCGGTGTGAAGGCGCTGCGCACTTCTTCGGCAATGATCCGCCACGCGCGCGGATCCTCGATCAGCGCCAGGTGGCCGACGCCATCGATCTCGACCTGTTTCGCCCCGGGCAGCAGCGTGCTCGAGCGCGGGACCACGAGGTTGTCGTCACGCGTGGCCACCGTGGTAAAGCGGGTCCAGCGGCCACGATCGTGTGCCGCAACCTGCTGGATGAAGCGGGAACCCCTGGCCATCTGCCGCGCGTTGCGGCTGTGGCCCAGCCGGCCGAAGATCGTGCCGTGGTGCGGGCTGGCCAGCGTGACGACGCGCACCACGTGCGCATCGCCGTGCTTGCGCAGGTACACGCGCGCGGCCAGTCCGCCCATGCTGTGGCCGACCAGCACCACGCGCGCGGCGCCGGTCGCAGCGCACAACGTCTCCACCGCCCGGTGCACCACCTCGGCGTAGGCATCGATGTCGCCGAAGATCGGCTGCAGGTTGACCGTGGCGACGTTGAACTCGGCGAGCACGCCGGAGTCGAGCAGCGGCCGCCAGGCGGCGCGGTTGCACATGAAGCCGGCGATCAGCAGCAACGCCGGCCGCCGCGGGTCGCGCGTCAATGCCGGCTCAGGAAAGCCAGAACGCCATGGCTGGCGCCACATGAACAGGCGCAGCGACACCGACGCTTCGCCCAGCCACATGCGCAGCACGCGCAGCGGCGGATTGCGCGGCGAGCGCGGATCCGCCGCGGCAGCGACGGTGAATTCGATGGCCAGCAGCCCGGCCACGACGGCCACGGGCGCAAGCACGGCGGCAGCCGCCAAGATCCAGGGATCGATCGGCTCGGGCAGCCACCACCAGGCCAGTGCAGCGCCGGCCAGCGGCACGCCGACCGACCACAGCCGCTGCAGGGTGACGATCGTCACTTGTTCGCCTGCGCCTGTGCCTGCGGCAGCGGGTCGATGTCGATGAACTTCCAGAAGATGTTCGGCGAGGTCGGGTGGCGCTGGTAGCCGTAGACCCACGGATGCCACAACGTGGTGCCGACGCGGTGCACCCAGGGCCGCAACGGCGCGTAGGCGGCGGCGATGCGGTTCAGCCGGTCGTACAGCGCGTCGCGCTCCGGGCCGTGCGGCAGCACGTCGGCGCGGGCGAACACCTCGTTGAACTCCGGGTGGTCGAAGCGCGAGTGGTTCGACTGGCCTTTGTTCGGCCCATACAGGATCTGGTAGAAGGTGTCGGCGTCCGGCGAGCCGGCGCTCCAGCCGAGCCCCCACATCATCAGCTTGCCGGCCCGCGACTCGCGCAGCAGTTCCGGCCACTTCGCCTTCCTGAACTCGATGCGCAGGCCGATGGCGTCCATCGAGCGGCGCCAGATCTCGTCGGTGACCTTCGAGTTGCCGTCGGGCGTGGAGCCGAGCTCGAGCACGAGCTTCGAGCCATCCGGGTTCTCGCGGTAGCCGTCGCCGTCGCGGTCGACGTAGCCGTAGGTGTCGAGCAGCGCCTTGGCCTTGCCCGGGTTGTACTCGGCCAGCGGCCCGGCGAACTTCGGATCGCCGCCGAACGAGTGCGGCGGCGCGGTGCTCTGCGCACGGATGGCCTGCCCACGGTAGACCTGAAGGATCGCGGCGTCGATGTCGAAGCCGAGCGCGATCGCGCGGCGCAGCGCCACCTTCTCCGGCGTGTAGCCGCCGACGACCGGATGCTCCATGCCGAAATAGGAAAAGGCGAGGTCGAACTCCGGGCTGCGGTCGATGCCGATGCCGCGCGCGGCCAGACCGGGCGCCAGCTTGCCGTTGGGGATCGTCGTGTTGATGAAATCCGCCGGCACGCCGGTGATGATGTCGTGCTGGCCGTTGAGGAACGACAGGAAGCGCGGCTGGTTCTCCTCGATCACGTAGACCTCGACGCGGTCGATTATCGGCAGCCTGCGGCCGCGCAGTTTCGCGGCGATCTCCTGCTTGACGGCGTCGCCCTCTGGCGGCTGCTCGTCGTAGAAGTGGTCGCGATAGTTGGGGTTGCGCTCCAGCACCATCCGCGAGGAGCGCCGCCAGTCGACGAGGCGAAAGGCATTGGTGCCGACCGGATGCGCCATGATCTTGTCGCCGTACGCTTCGACCACCTCGCGCGCCACCGCGCAGGACAGCGGACAGCCGGTCAGGTCGTACAGGAAGCGCGGATTGGGCTCGGTGAACCTGACCTGGTAGGTGTAGCGGTCGAGCACGCGCAGGCCCTCGACCTCGCGGTCGTAGTCGAACCTGCCGGTCTTCTCCGCCTGCGCGCGCAGCGCTTCCATGCCGGGCACTTTCTTGTCGACCAGGTACAGCTGCTGCGACTTGTTCTTCGGGTCCCAGTGCCGCTTCAGCGCGTACACGTGGTCGGCGGCGGTCAGCTCGCGCTTGCGGCCGTTGAAGGCCGGGTCGTCGGCGAAGAAGATGCCGGGCTTGATGCGTATGGTCCACGTCCGGTAGTCGGGCGAGACCTCCGGCATGCCGTCGGCGGTATTCGGCACCACCCGGGCCGGCCGCGAGAGAAAGTCGTAGCGCAGCGGCGAGTCGAAGATGTGCGTCACGATGATGCTGGAGTACAGGTCGTTGATCTGCGCCGGGTCGAAGCCAGTCTCGGCGACCGGGAAGGCGAAGCGCAGCACCTTGTCCTGCGCGAGCGCGGGCGCGGCGGCGAGCAGGGCGAGGAGCGCGGCAAGCAGTCGGAGGATCATCGGGGGCAGCGTCGAAGCGAGACAGCCGCGCAATTTACTATTGGTGCGCGGCCTGTGCCGCGGCGTCGACGTCGATGAACTTCCACCAGCCGCGCAGGAACGGGTGCCGCAGGTAGCCCGTCAGCCACGGCTGGAACATGCCGATGGCGATCTGGTGCACGCGCACCTTCATCGGCGCATAGGCCACCAGCAGCCGCACCTGCTCGCGCAGCAGCGCGTTGCGTTCCGGCCCGTCGGGCAAGCCGCTCTGCCGCTCGTGCAGTTCGTTGAACGCCGGCAGGTCGAAGCGGGAGAAGTTGCCGTAGCCCTTGTTCGGTCCGTAGACGAGGTCGAGGAACTCGCCGCCGTCGGGGCTGCTCGCCGAGTTGCCCAGCTGCCACATCATCATCTTGCCGGCGCGCGCCTGGCGCAGCAGCTCCGGCCACTGCCCGTAGCGGAACGCCATGCGGATGCCGATGGCGTCCATGTTGCGCTTCCACAGCTGCTGTCCCTCGCGGCCGCGCTTGTCGGGCGCGCTGGCCAGTTCCAGTACCAGCGGCGAGCCGTCCGGCCGCTCGCGATAGCCGTCGCCGTTGCGGTCGACGAAGCCGTAGGTGTCGAGCAGTGCCTTCGCGCGCGGCCGGTCGAACGCGTTCATGCCGCTGACCCAGCCGGGGTCGTAGCCGCTGGTGAGCGGCGGCATCGGCCCCTGCGCGACCACCGCCTGGCCATGCCACTGCAGCCGGATCTCCTCGTCGACGTCCCAGGCCAGGCTGAGCGCGCGGCGCAGCGCGACCTGCCGCGGCTGGTAGCCGCCGACCGTGGGGTCGTCCATGTTGAAGTAGGTGAAGGCGATCGACGAGACCACCTGGCGGTCGATGCGCAGTCCGCGCCGCGCCAGTCCGGGGGCAAGCACGCCGTTGGGCGCCGCGGTGCTGACGAACTCCTGCGGCACGCTGCCGATGAGATCGTGCTCGCCGTTGAGGAAGGCAAGCCACAGCGGCTGCGACTCCTCGACGATGTAGATCTCGACCCGGTCGACCATCGGCAGCCGCCGGCCACGGAGCCTGGCGGCGATCTCCTGCGCCACCCGATCGCCAGCGGCGGGCTGCTCGTCGTAGAAGTCGGGGCGATAGTCGGCGTTGCGCTCCAGCACCAGGCGCGACGAGCGTCGCCACTGCGCCAGCCGGAACGCACCGGTGCCGACCGGGTGCTGCATGATCCCGTCGCCGTAGAACTCGACCACCTCGCGCGCGACGGCGCCAGTCAGCGCGTGGTCGGCCAGCAGGTGGACGAAGCGCGGCTTCGGCTTTTCGAGCCGGACCTGCAGGGTGTAGCGGTCGAGCGCCCGCAGTCCCTCGACCTCGCGGTCGTAGTCGAAGCGGCCGGTTTTCGCTGCCTCGGCGCGCAACTGCGCCATGCCGACCATGCCGGCGCGCTCGAAGGTGTTGTAAAGCGGGCTCTTCGTGCGCGGATCGAAGAACCGCTTGAGCGAGTAGACATGGTCGGCGGCGGTCAGCTCGCGGCGGTGGCCCCCGAAAGCCGGGTCGTCGGCGAAGAAGATGCCGGGCTGCAGGCGGATGGTGAAGCTGCGGTAGTCGTCGGCAACCTCGGGCAGCGACGCCGCCGTGCACGGCTTCAGCACCACCGGCCGGGCCAGGTAGTCGTATGTGTACAGCGCCTCGAAGATGTTGGCGACGATGGTGCGCGAGTACAGGTCGTTGATCTGCGCCGGGTCGAAACCGGTCTCGGCGACCGGAAAACCGTAGCGCAGCGTCTTGACATCTTGCGCGCGCGCGGCGGCCGGCACGCCGGCGACCGACAGGCTGCCGAGCAGGAGGAGGGTGCGCCGGTCCATCGTCTTAGCCGCGCCCGCCGCAGCGCCGTCAGCGCCCGCCTGACGCGGCGTCGTCGACGTCGACGTACTTCCAGAACTCGCGCAGCACCGGGTGCTTGCGGAAGCCGACCACGTTGGCGTGCATCAGCGCCGTCTCGATCGGCGTGACGCTCGGCCGCAGCGGCGCATAGGCGAAGTGCAGCCGGTTCATCTCGCGGTAGAGCCTCTCGCGCTCGGGCCCGTCGGGCAGCTGTGCCGCCTGCGCGAACAGCTTGTTGAACTCCGGCAGGTTGAATCGAGAGGTGTTCGACTGGCCGGCGTTTGGGCCGTACAGGATGCCCATGAAGTACTCGCCGTCGGGCATCGGGCCTGACCAGCCGCCGCTGAACATCATCAGCTTGCCCGCCCGCGAGTCGCGGATCAGCTCCTGGAACTTGCCCTTGCGGAAGTCGATGCGGATGCCCACCGCGTTCATGCTCTTCTTCCACAGCTCGTCGGCGTTGCGGGCCAGCTGCGTCGACGGCGAGGCCATCACCAGCAGCAGGGGCTGGCCGTCGGGCTGGTCGCGCCAGCCGTCGCCGTCGCGGTCGACGTAGCCAAAGGTGTCGAGCAGCGCCTTGGCCTTGGCCGGGCTGTACTCGGCCAGCGGGCTCTTCAACGTCGGGTCGAAGCCGATCGCCCCCGGCGGCAGCACCGTCTGGGCGGCAATCGCCTGGCCGCGGGCGTTGATGCGGATCGCCGCGTCGATGTTGTACGCCAGCGAGATCGCCCGCCGCAGCGCGATGCGCTCCGGCGTATAGCCGCCGAGCACCGGGTCGTTCATGCCGAAGTAGGTGAAGGCGACCGACATCGCCGGCACGCGGTGGACCTGCACGCCGCGGCGGGCGAGGTTGCCGGACAACTCGCCGTTGGGCGCCGCGGTCAGCACGAACTCGGCAGGCACCACCTCGATCAGGTCGTGCTCGGCGTTCAGGAAGGCCAGCCAGCGCGGCTGTGCCTCTTCGACGATCGAGACCTCGACTCGGTCGACAATCGGCAGCCGGCGGCCCGTGAGTTGCGCGGCGACCTTCTGCGCGCCGGCGTCATCGCCGGGCGCCTGCGCGTCGTAGCGCTGCTCGCGGAAGTTGGGGTTGCGCTCGAACACCATCTTCGACGAGCGGGCGTACTGGGTCAGGCGAAACGCGTTGGTGCCGACCGGGTGCTCGGCAATCCTGTCGCCGTAGGCCTCGGCCACCTCGCGCGCCACCGCACAGGCGAGCGGGCAAAGGGTCAGGAAGTAGGTGAAGTTCGGCGCCGGTTCAGTCAGCTCGATGCGCAGCGTGTAGCGGTCGATGGCGCGCAGTCCCTCCACCTCGCGGTCGTAGTCGAAGCGGCCCGTCTTCTCGGCTTCGGTGCGCAGCGCCGCCATGCCCTTGATGCGCGTGGCGACCAGATACAGGTTGGGCGACTTGATCTTCGGATCCCAATGCCGCTTCATCGAGTAGACATAGTCGGCGGCGGTCAGTTCGCGCTTCGCCCCCTTGAACGCCGGGTCGTCGGCGAAGTAGATGCCCGGCCGGATGCGCAAGGTCAGCGTGCGGCCCTCGTCGCCGATCTCGGGCAACCCCTCGGCGGTATTCGGCCTCAGCTTTCCCGGACGGGCGAGGTAGTCGTAGGTGTAGGGCGCGTCGAAGATGTTGGCCAGCATCGACACCGTGGGGACGTCGCCGGCGGCGGCCGGATCGAGCGTCGACACCGGCGTGCCCAGCGCATAGCGCAGCACCTTCTGTCCCTGCGCGGCAGCCATACCGGCGGCGGCAAGCAGGAGCAGGGCGGCGGCAACACGGATCGTGGCGGTCACGGTCGACTTCGGCGGCAGGCGGCGCGGCGATGATACGGATGTCCGGGTCGGTCCGCGGCTGTCGCTTCTATCGACTTGCCCGCGGCGGCGGCCGCCCGTACAGTCGCGCCCCAGCATGCTTTCATACGTCATCCGCAGGATCTGGCAGATGGTGCCGACGCTGGCCGGCGTCGTCCTGCTCATCTTCTTCCTGTTCAAGTTCTTCGGCGGAGATCCGGCCGAGATCCTCGCCGGCCAGGTGGCCACGCAGGAGCAGATCGAGTCGATCCGCCGCCAGCTCGGGCTCGACCAGCCGTGGTGGGTCCAGTTGTGGATCTTCGTCAAGCAGATCGTCTCGTTCGATTTCGGCAAGAGCTGGATGACCAACGAGCAGGTGTCGAACATCTTCGCCTCGCGGCTGCCGGCGTCGCTGACCGTCATGGTGCCGATCCTGGTCCTCGAGGTGTGCCTGGCCATCCCGCTGGCGATGACGGTGGCCTACTACCGCGGTACGCTGATCGATCGCACGATCGTCATCATCTGCGTGCTGGCGATGTCGGTCTCCTTCCTCGTCTACGTCATCGTCGGCCAATACATCTTTGCCTTCCGGCTCGGCTGGTTCCCGGTCCAGGGCTGGAGCGACAGTTTCTGGAAGAACCTGACGACCTACGCGCCGCTGCCGATCATCCTGGCCACGATGGTGAGCCTGGCGCCGCAGACGCGGCTTTATCGCACCTTCTTCCTCGACGAGATCGGCCACGACTACGTGCGCACGGCGCGCGCCAAGGGACTCGACGAGCGGCGCATCATGTTCACGCACGTGCTGCGCAATGCGTTGATCCCGATCCTGACCTACGTCGCGCTGCTGCTGCCGGGCATCTTCGCCGGCGCCTTCCTGATCGAGATCTTCTTCTCCATCCCCGGCCTGGGCCGCGAGATCTACCTCGCCGTGAACCGCAGCGACTACCCGGTGATCCAGGCAGTCACCGTCTACCTGGCGGCGCTGACCATGGTCATCAATCTGGTGACCGACGTGCTCTACAAGTTCGTCGATCCGCGCGTGGTGCTGCGCTAGATGGCTGCCGTGGCACAGACCGTTGCCGTGGAGCCAGCCGAGCGCTCGCAGGGCGTCTGGGCAGCGGCGTGGACGCGGCTCAAGCAGGATCGCATCGGTGTCGTCTGCCTGGGGGTGGTCACCGCCTTCATGGTGCTGATCCTGCTGTCTGCGGTCGGGCTGGTTGCCGGCGGCTGGCAGCTCGAGAAGGGCGTGCCCTACGCCAACCCATCGTTCCTCGGTGATCAGCCGAACATCGAGTCGCAGGCGGTCGACCTCGCTGCACCCAAGGGACCGCCGGTCGACATCAGCGACATCGACCCGCTGGCGCCAAGGTACGGCGAGTGGAACAAACGCGCCGCCGAGATCCAGGTCAGCTCGCCGCCGCGCGCCGACACGTTGCCTTTCGGCGGCGACCGCTGGGGCCGCGACGTGCTGGCCAAGGCAGTGAAGGGGGCGCAGATCTCGATCTTCGTCGGCGTGTTCGCTGCGCTGCTTGCCACCCTGATCGGTACGGTGCTCGGTGCGACCGCCGGCTACTTCGGCGGCCGCGCCGGCGATTTCCTCGAATGGGTCTACAACGTCTTCACCGCCATCCCGGGCATCCTGCTGATCTTCGCCTTCGCCGCGGTGGTCGGGCGCGGCATCGACACGGTGATCCTCATCCTCGGGCTCACCGGCTGGACCGGCATCTACCGACTGGTCCGCGCCGAATACATCAAGCACACGTCGCGCGAGTACGTGCGCGCTGCGCAGGCGATCGGCGCGTCGCACGCGTCGCGGATGTTCGTGCACATCCTTCCCAACGTCGGCCACGTGGTGCTGGTGCAGCTGTCGCTGCTGGTGGTGAGCTTCATCAAGTCGGAGGTGATCCTGTCGTTCCTCGGCCTTGGCGTGCCGATCGAGATGGTGTCCTGGGGCACCATGCTCGCCGAGGCGCAGACCGAACTGGTGATCGGCAAGTGGTGGCAGCTGACGGCGGCGACGCTGTTCATGGCGGTGTTTCTCACCGCCTTCTCGCTGCTGACCGACGCGCTGCGCGACGCACTGGATCCGAAGCTGCGGTAGTCACATGGGCAACCTCGTTTCCGTCCGCGACCTGCGCGTGAGCTTCCGGCTCGGCAAGAGCCGCATCGTCGAGGCGGTGCGCGGTGTGAGCTTCGAGGTACCGGAGAACGCCACCGTGGCGCTGGTCGGCGAGTCGGGCTCCGGCAAGAGCGTTTCGGCGATGTCGATCGTGCGGCTGCTGCCCGACAACGCGATCGTCGGTCCGGCCGGGCGCGTCGAGTTCGGCGGCGCCAACCTGCTCACCGCGCCGATCGAGAACCTGCGGCGCATCCGCGGCAAGGACATCACGGTGGTGTTCCAGGAGCCGATGAGCTCGCTGAACCCGGTGTTCACCGTCGGCACGCAGATCAGCGAGGTGCTGCGGCTGCACCTGAATCTCTCGGCCAAGCAGGCGCAGAGCCGGGTGATCGAACTGCTGACCGAGGTCGGCATCCCGGAGCCGAAGGCGCGCCTCGACAGCTACCCGCACGAACTGTCCGGCGGGCAGCAGCAGCGGGTGATGATCGCCATGGCCATCGCCTGCGAGCCGAAGCTGCTGATCGCCGACGAACCGACCACCGCGCTCGACGTCACCGTGCAGCGACAGATCCTCGAGCTGATCGCGCGGCTGCAGGACAAGCACAGGATGAGCGTGCTGTTCATCAGCCACGATCTCGGCGTGGTCGGCGAGATCGCCGACCGCGTGGTAGTGATGCGCGACGGCACGGTGCGCGAGAGCGGCGCCGTCGAGGCGATCTTCAGCGATCCGCGCGACACCTACACGAAGGCGCTGCTCGCCTGCCGGCCGCGCCTGGATGTCAAGCCGAAGCGGCTGCCGGTGATCGACGATTTCATGGCCGGCGGCGGCCGGCCGATCGCAGTGACCGAGTACCGGGTCGCCCGGCCGCACGAGGAAAGGCCGCTGATCGAGGCCAAGGGCCTGTCCAAGATCTACCGGCTGAAGACCGGGCTGTTTGCGCGCAAGTCGATCCCGGCCGTTCAGGAGGCGAGCTTTTCTCTGTGGCGCGGGCGCACGCTCGGCGTGGTCGGCGAGTCCGGCTCGGGCAAGACCACGATCGGCATGCTGCTGATGCGCCTGGTCGAGGCGAGCACCGGCGAGGTGAACTTCGACGGCACCGACCTGCTGCGCCTGACCGATGCGCAGATGATGGCCTATCGGCGGCGCATCCAGATCATCTTCCAGAACCCGTATGCCAGCCTGAACCCGCGCTTCACCGTCGGCCAGATCCTCACCGAGCCGATGAAGATCCACGGCATCGGCGCCAGCGACGGCGAGCGCTTCGAACGGGCTGCTGCGCTGGCGAAACGCGTCGGCCTGGCCGCCGACAGCATCCACAAGTACCCGCACGAATTCTCCGGCGGCCAGCGGCAGCGCATCGCAATCGCGCGCTGCCTGTCGATGCAGCCCGAGGTGCTGATCTGCGACGAGTCGGTCTCCGCGCTCGACGTGTCGGTGCAGGCCACCGTGCTCAACCTGCTGCTCGACCTGCAGGACGAGTTCGGCATGAGCTATCTGTTCATCAGCCACGACCTGGCGGTGGTCAAGTACATGGCCGACGACATGCTCGTCATGCACAACGGGGCGATCGTCGAGCGCGGCTCGGCGGAGGCGATCTACGAGTCGCCGCAGCACGAGTACACGAGAAAGCTGCTGCTCTCGATCCCGACGGGTTATCGGGCGGCGCAGGCCTGAGGTTTCGCAGATGGGCAGTTCCACGCAGCCCGGGCCCAAGGAACGGCTCGCATCCGGCCTGGCGCGGGTGATCGAAATACGCCGCGCGTTGCACGCCGATGCGGCGGTCAACGAGCGCTGGCTGGCGGTGAAGCACTGGCAGGCGGCGCGGCTGGCGCGGACCTATCCGGACCTGCTTGCGTCGGCGCGCTACCGGCCGGCGAGCGAGTTCTTCCTCGAGGAACTGTACGGCGCCAAGGACTTCGAGGCGCGCGACAACGAGGCGCTGCGCGTCGTGCCGAAGCTGGCGCGCATGCTGCCCGAGCGCGCGGTCGAGACGATGGCGCTGGCAGTGG
>Ga0209450_10000640_pt1 | contig 17627 bp, 20 predicted proteins | sample FrelakmetLWP11LW_FD_187149 | JGI IMG/M metagenome (GOLD analysis project Ga0209450, IMG submission 187149) | Freshwater lake sediment microbial communities from the University of Notre Dame, USA, for methane emissions studies - LWP11 LW (SPAdes)... | ecosystem: Environmental > Aquatic >...
GTGGAGGCCAGCCTGAAAGCGCTGGATACCGACTATGTGGATATCATCCAGCTCCACAACCTTACCGGAAAAGAAGATCGCATCTTCGATCCGGAGATTCGTGAGACTCTTGTCCGGCTGAAGGAGCAGGGGAAGGTGCGCTTCTTTGGAGTCACTTCACACACGAATGAGGCGGAGGTGCTGAACGCGCTTGTGGACGACAAGGACCGCTTTTTCGACACGGCCCTTGTGAAGTACAACTTCAAGAGCAGCCGGGAGTCCAAAGAGGCGATTGCAGGGGCCGCCCGGGCCGGCATCGGGGTGATTGCGATGAAGACACAGGCAGGCGGTTACACGACGGACAAGCTGGGTCCTTTCAGCCCCCATCAGGCCGCCCTGAAATGGGTTCTTCAGGACAGGCATGTCACGGCTGCCATTCCCGGCATGAGAGACATCACGCAACTCCGGGAGGACATTGCCGTCATGGGGACGCGCTTCGGCTATTTCGACAATCGGATCCTCGAGCGCTATGGAACAGCCGTGGCGCCCTACTACTGCCACCTCTGCGCGCAATGCGAGGCCACCTGTCCCAGGGGCGCTGCCATCAGCACCATCAACCGCTGTCTGATGTACGAAGAGGCCTACAGGAGCCCTGCCCTGGCCAGGGCCACCTACCGGGAAATCCCTTCGTTCCTGTCCGCCTCCGCCTGTCTGGACTGCCCGGAATGCACGGCAAGATGCGTCAATGGTCTCGATATTGCCGCAAAAATGAGACGGGCCAGAACATTGCTGGCCTGAAGTCGTCATGCGCGAATTTCATGGACGAATGGGGTGGGCATTCCTGCGGCGATTCGTCGTGATCGCTGCCACGATCCTGTGCGTCGTTGCGCTCACCATTTGCACACCGGCTCCGGTCTGCGGCGCAGAGGATGCGATCATCCATATGCTGCCCGCGCCCGGTTTTGCTCCGGACTGGGTTCTGAAGGAGCAAATCAACCTCTACAGCAGCGACACGCTGTTCGACCACATCGACGGCGAAGCGGAACTCTATTTTCCCTATGGTTTCGATCGGCTCGCCACAGCCACCTATGCAAACAGGAAGAACCCCGAAGTGTGGGCAGTGGTTGATGTATACAGGATGGGATCTTCACTCGATGCCTTCGGGATTTATTCCAACTACCGGAAGTCGGGCGCGACAGCAGCCCAGATCGGCGCCGAAGGTTTTGTCTCTCCCTCTCAATTGATGTTCTATCAGGGCAGGTATTTCGTGAGGATTCAGGTTACGGGGCCGAAAAGCCTGGGACAGGATCTTCTTGTCGCATGCGGTCGCGCTGTCTCACGGAATCTCCCGGCCGGCGAAGGCCGCCCCAGAGAGGTTGAAGCACTGGCGGGAGTGCCGGGTGTGGTGAGCAGGAGCGAGCGGTATCTTGGGAAAAGCCTTTTTGGGTATGACTTTTTCCGCCGGGGAGTGACTGCCGACGCCATGCTGAAGGGCGAACGGGTGCAGGTCTTTGCCGTGTTGGAGAATTCGACCGATGCCGCTCGCAAGGCCTTTGATGAGTACTGTTCCCATTTGAGCGCCGAAGGGAGAAAACCGGCTCTGACGGGGACAGGCGACAGGATGACCCTGATCGCCGCCGATCCGCTGTATCAAGGCGTGTTTGTGGAACAGTCCGGTCCCTATGTGATCGGCGCGATCCGGATGAAGGAGGCTTCCGCCGGGAAAATGCTCGTTGAAGCACTGCATGACCGGCTGGTCAGACGGTAAGCGCCCGCTTCCCGTCCCGCGATGTCCAGCCAGAAAGTCCGATCCTCTTCCCATTTCTCGGCGCAGTGCCGGTAGAAATCCCCGACAAGCCGTTCCGCGGCAGCCATCAACTTCATGACGTCAATCAGACTCTGTAAATCAATCGATTTTATCATGATTAGAGTCTCATAGACTTTTCCCGTTTTTTTAACAAGCCTCAAAGTGCGATAAAGCATTCCGTAAAGAATCACGGCGATGTCGGAATTCTTTACAATTCGGTGCATGTGCGGTATAGAGAAAGCGGTTCGTTTGCGTCACGCCCTTTTTTGTTGTAAAAAAAGGAAGTGATTCCGGCAGGGAAGCGCGGGCCGGAGTCGCAAGTGGTTCATCCGGCACGGTTTGTGCAGTTTATGTAAGCGATGAGATTTTCCTTTCCTATCGGGGTGCCCACATGAAAAAAGACAGCCTGATCTGTTTTCGCACCAGCAGGAATTTGCACGAATCCCTGGCGCAGGTTGCGCGGGAAGACCGGCGCTCCCTGTCGTCCACGATCGAGATGGTCCTGACCGGCTACCTGAAGGAGCGGAAGGCGTTCCCGGCGAGTGATCAAGAGAAGCGCCGGTATCCGCGGAAGGCCCTTTCCGTTCCGGCGGTGATCAATCTGCCGGAGCCCGGGCGGATGGGGATCGGGGCGATCACGGAGATCTCCCTGGGCGGCGTCAAGGTTATCATTCCCAAGGATTTCAGGCATCAGATCCGGATCGATGCGGAGGGGTCGAGATTTGAGGTTGTTTTCAGCCTGCCTGCCGGGAGCAGGCCTGTCAGCCTGTCCTGCGAGTCGAAGCGGGTGGTCGATGCCGAGGACAGCGTTCAGGTCGGGGCCTTCTTTGTCGACGCGGATTTCAAGAGCTATCAAGCGCTGCAGACCTACCTGATGTAGCCCCCTGCCGATCCGGCACCGCACAAACCCATTCAAGCACAAGAAAAGAAGCAATCTTAATGACGGGAGAGCGTCTTCATTCAGAAGGATGGCAGTGTCGGAATATTTTACAAAATCAATATACATTGTAATACAATTAAATACCGCATTAAATCAATATCTTATCTTTTAAAAACACATCAGGACACCTTTAAAAAGCCTGTTTTCCAGCCCTTTTACTGTCGGGATTCTTTACAATTCCTAAAGATCAGATATCAAAAGATAGGATCAAGCAGGGTGAATGATGATCCAAAAAACATTTATAATAATTATTATAGATACTTGGAATTTATGAATCGGTAAGCTTTCAGGAGAGGCACAAATTATGCTTTACATTGTACAACAAATAATAACGGCATCTGTCACGAGGCAAGTCCATGTTCGTAAAATTGACAGAGAGGAGATTTCAGCAAGAAGGGCACTGGAAAAATTACCGATACGGAAGAGGAGGAAAAAATGAGAAATGAACAGGAAAAGGTAACGATTTATTCATTTTCATGCCCCCTTCCTTGCAATCGAGAAATCAGGGTTGAGGCCAAAAATATTCTGGATGCCATCGATAAGATTATCAAGGCAGGCGCGATTGGCTGCCGCAGCGGTAAAAAGCAGTTCCTTTGTGAAAAGCGTCATCTTGACATGCCCCCAATGCCGGAAAATCAACTTAAACATATTGTCAGTTTGTGTACCCAGGAAGAATGCAAAGCATAGGGGATCTTCAGGAGTTGAAACCAATAAACTTATGGGAGGTGCAAACTATGAAAGTATTGATTCACGATGAACGACCGGACGCGTTGGAGTTCCTTCTGGGGAGCATCATCAATTACGGATACGGGGCAGGTATTGCAAAAGACAGCCCCGAGATCATAAGCATGCTGTCGGACGAACGTTATGATGTTGTCCTGACCAACGGCAGCTATGGAGATCTCAAGCAGGACCAGTGTTCCCGGATGAAATCCGCTTCCGTTTTCGTCATCGGAATTAAAGATCCGATGAGAAGCAATGAGGCAATGGACCCGACTGTGGATATGTATCTCTATCGGCCCTTTGGAGCGTCAGAGCTCAGGCAGGCCCTGATCAGCCGTGGAAAGGCGCTTCCAAACCTCGATAAACTCGAAAAAAAATGATCAAGCAGGGAAGGCAGGTTCAAGTGGCATTTGTTTGAGCAGAGAAACAGCGCCATATAGAAATCACGATCGAGAAGACAGGGATAAGGCGGTTGAATGAATGAACGCCTCCGAAAACTTATCAAACGCCACGAGGGATTTTCTCTTATCCCATATAAATGCCCTGCTGGATTTAACTCCATTGGCTGGGGTTGGAATTTTGACAGCACTCCGCTGCCAGATGATGTTTCTGAATACATGTACGAGCACGGGAAGATCACTGTTGAAATGGCAGAAAGACTTCTGGATATCGCCATCAGCGTAGCACTTGAAAACTGTCAAAAATTGTATCCTGCCTTTGATTTATTCTCAGAGCATCGGAAGAACGTGCTTTGTGATTATGTGTTTACCGTCGGCTACAACGCGGCATTACAATGGACTGCGCCCATGCGTGCGGAAAGCGCCGGTTAGGGAAGTCGGACCGACACGATCGAACACATTGCAGACACGGCAAGATATGGATAATCATCTATCATGAAAAGACTTCTTTGGTTATGTCCTGTCAGGGTTTTTCAGGCTCCTCAGGCAGTTTGGGAAGCTGATCCGTTTCATAGTAAGCAATGATCCGGGTATGCTGATATCTCTGATGCTTACTCAGCGGAATACCCTTGGGACTATAGATAGCTCCCGTTCCATAGACCTTGAAAATCTCATGCGGGCTGTTTACAAGATATTTTCCTATCGTTGAAAGGGGATATTTGGCTCTCCGCAGTGCCAGCTTGTTATTCTTTTTTGCATTTCCGATGGATGAAGCGCTGCCGATGGAGACGATATAAATCTTTCTTCCCCTTCTCTCTCGTGCGAGAAAATCAAGATAGTTGACCAGTCTTGCCACTTCCTGTGAACCCAGCCGAGCTGAACCCCGGTCAAAGAAAAGGGTAATTTCACCGCTGCCCTGCTTTTTTGAGATCTGTTCGATCAGTGCAAGACTCTGTTGCGCCGTTTCCAGATTCTTTTTAACGGAATCTTCAATTCGCATGGTGGATATCTGAATCTGCTTCTGTCCCTCGGAAAGCAACTTCGTTGATTTATCCATTTGCATCATTGCAGCATTATGCGAATCCACGAAAATCTCTGCAAGCGATGTCATCTGCCCGGCAGAAGCCCCGCCGAGAATTGTACCATTTGGAAAAACGATGGTGCGTGTGGCAGTGACTACCTGAACTCCGTCACCAGTTGCACTGCTGTCGTTTATTTTTAGCTGCTTTTCCGGACCCGCACAACCGATCAATGCAATGATCGCCATCAGAACCATCAATCTTTTCATTTCGATAATCCCCCCTTATTTTAGAATCAAAGTCCAATCCGGAACACTCCTTGTGTCAATCTTTCCACGTCGGTTGTAAATAGATCTATTCGCGACGGGTAACTGGGTATTTATTTGCTCTCATGCGGTCACGACGCAAATGTCGGGGGAAGATGCCAGAATCAATGTCCATCCCGGGTCATCGGTGTGTCGCGGTTCTCACATCGCGTCCATGACAGCCCGTTCTGCCCTGGAAAAGGCCAGCCGCTTCAGGTCGTCCCGGTTTGCCCAGATCCTTTCCCGGGAGGCTGAGACGCGGGGCCCGCCGGATTTCCGGGTGCAGCGGAAAGCGAACAGCGTGATCCGGAAATGCGTGTAGGCATGCCTGAACGATGTGATCCGGCCCCCGACCTGAATCCGGATTCCCGTCTCTTCATACACGGTTCGTGTCAATCCCTCCTTCAGAGTTTCCCCGCTGTTCAGGATGCCGCCGGGGAACTTCCAGAGCGAGGCCAGCAGACCCGAAGGGGGGCGCCGGACGACCAGAACCCGCCCCCGCCGGTCCTGCAGGATGGCGGCGGCCATTCGTTTGTGCGGCACGGCGGGCTTCTTTTCGGACTGTGGCAGGGCTTCCTGCAGCCCCTCCTGCCGGGCCCTGCAGATCCTTTGCAGGGGGCAGTCCGAGCAGGCCGGCGACTTCGGGGTGCAAATGGTCGCGCCCAGGTCCATCAGGGCCTGGTTGAACGATCCGGGCGCCTTTTTCGGGATTAGGGAAACGGCGAGGGTATGAATTATCTTCAGTGTGTCTGTCCGTCCGGCAGGTTCTCGAACCGAAAAGAGTCGGCTCAGGACCCTGCGCACGTTGCCGTCCACCGCGGGGACAGGCTGTTTGAAGGCGATGCTCAGAATAGCGCCGGCGGCATAGGGGCCGATGCCGGGGATGGCGGTGAGCGCCTCCGGGGTATTCGGGATCCTGCCGCTGTACCGATCGACGATCACCTGTGCGCCCTTATGCAGATGACGCGCCCGGGCGTAGTAGCCCAGGTTCTCCCAGGCTTTGAGGACCTCGTCCGGGGATGCCTCGGCCAGGGCCGTCACCGTGGGGAACCGTTTCAGAAAACGATGGTAGTAAGGGATGACGGTTTCCACCCGGGTCTGCTGGAGCATGATTTCCGAGACCCAGACCCGGTACGGATCGGGGTGTTCACGCCAGGGCAGGTTGCGCCGGTGTTTCCGGTACCATGCCAGGAGCGACTTTGCGATCGGTGCGGTGGTTTCTTGCATAGCCGCTCTTACAATGCGCCGTTGAAAAGTTCAAATTCTATTGCAAAGAAAATCATTTTTTGCTTTATGTGTCAAGAGTTCCCTTTCCAACGGAGTCACCTCCAGGCGGAGGTTTCACGAAAGGTGCGGGATTTGCGGTTGTCGCATGATATTTGTTTTCTCAATAATGAAGGAAAAGAAGATGGATATGCTGAATAAGATGAAGGAGCTGGTGAGAAACCAGAGCGTCTGTGTCCTGGCGACGGTGTCGGGCGGACACCCCCACTGTTCGCTCATGTCCTACGCCGCCGATGGGGATTGCCGTGAACTGTACATGGTCACTTTTAGAAATACGAAGAAATACCGGAATCTGACCGAGAACCCGTCGGTCAGCCTCCTCATCGACAGCCGCGATGTGGACCGGGGAGCAAAGCGTCATCAGGCCAGGGCCCTGACGGTCACTGGCCTGTTCGGGGGCGTGGGGGATCGGCAAAAGCAGGATGCCATGAAAGCGCAGCTCCTGGAAAGGCATCCGCACCTGAAGGATCTGGCGGACGATCCGGACGCCGAATTTTTCACCGTCCGGATCAAATCCATGCAACTTCTGGAAGGGGTTGCGGAGTCCAGCTTCGTGACGGTCGACTAAGCCATCAGCGCCTTGATCTCTTCGCCGTCGATCTTTTCCTTCTCCAGGAGCAGTCGGGCGCCCCGGACCAGGATGTCCTTTCTGGATCTCAGGATATCCAGCGCGCGGCCGTATTCGCCGGCAATGATTTCCCGGATTTCCCGGTCGATCATTTCCGCCGTGGCCTCGCTGTAGTCGCCGCCTTCCCGCATGCCCACATCCAGAAACTGCGGCCGCTTCTCCGGCGCAAGATACACTTGCCCGAGGGTCGCGCTCATCCCGTATTCCCGGATCATGCTCTTGGCGATATCGGTCGCCCTGGCCAGGTCGTTGTGGGCGCCTGTGGAGATGTCGTCGAAGATGATCTCCTCCGCCGCCCGGCCGCCCAGAAGCGAGGCGACTTTGTTGAGCAGCTCTGTTTTTTTCATGAGGAAGCGGTCTTCCGTGGGGACCTGCATGGTATAGCCCAGGGCGGAGATGCCCCGGGGGATGATGGAGATTTTCTGGACCGGGTCCGTCCCCGGCAGGGACAGAGCGACCAAGGCATGGCCCATCTCGTGGTAGGCGACGGTCTCCCGCTCCTTCGGGTTGATCAGCCGGTTCTTTTTTTCCAGTCCCGCGATGATCCGTTCCACCGCCTCTTCGAATTCTGCGAGCCCCACTTCCTTCTTGTCCCGGCGGACGGCAAGCAGCGCCGCCTCGTTGACCAGGTTGGCCAGATCGGCACCCACCATCCCCGGCGTCATGTTGGCCAGAAGTTCCAGGTCCACGTCCGGACCGGCCTTGATCTTTTTCATGTGAACCCGCAGGATTTCCTTTCGGCCCACCTTGTCCGGGCGGTCTACCAGCACGTGGCGGTCGAAGCGGCCGGGCCGCAGCAGGGCCGGATCGAGAATTTCGGGGCGGTTGGTGGCGGCCATGAGGATGACACCCACCTTGGTGTCGAAGCCGTCCATCTCCACGAGGAGCTGGTTCAGGGTCTGTTCCCGCTCGTCGTGTCCGCCGACAGCGGCGAAACCGCGGGCCTTGCCGAGGGCGTCCAGCTCATCGATGAAGATGATGCAGGGCGCCTTCTGCTTAGCCTGGTCGAAGAGGTCGCGCACCCGGGCGGCCCCCATGCCCACAAACATCTCCACGAACTCCGAACCGCTGATGCTGAAGAATGGGACCCCGCTCTCGCCGGCCACGGCCTTGGCCAGCATGGTCTTGCCGGTGCCCGGCGGCCCCACCAGGAGAATGCCCTTGGGGATCTTGCCGCCCAGTTCGGTGAATTTGGCCGGTGTTTTGAGAAATTCGATGACCTCCACCAGTTCCTGTTTGGCCTCATCCACGCCGGCGACATCGTCGAAGGTCACATTCAGTTCATTTTCCATGTAGATTTTGGCCTTGTTCTTGCCGAGCGTCATGAAGCCGGCCTGCTGGGACCCCATCCGTTTCATCATGAAAAACCAGATTCCGACGAAAAGAAGGATCGGGACGACCCAGGAAAGGAGGTCCCTCAGGAGGGTGGATTCGATTTCTCCCTTGAAGCTGATCTTATATTGATCCAGCAGCGTGGACAGTTCCGGATCGACGCGGATGGTCCGGAAGCCCTTCGTCTCGCCGGTGACGGCGCCGTCTGTTTTCATCTTCCCCTGGATCTGATTGGCCGTGACGGCCACTTCCGTGATCTTTCCGGCTTTGAGCAGGCTGAGAAACTGGCTGTAGGGAATCACCTGATAAGCGAAAATGGAGGCGATGTAACTCTGAATGATCAGAACCACCCAGACGCCCAGCAGGACGTACCAGATTGAAAACTTGTGTTTTCTTTCCATCTTGATCCCTCCCTCGCGGTGGTGGCTTTTCTCTTAAACCTTACCAGATTACGACATTCGCCTCAAGTTCATTTGATGATTTTGAGATTGACAGAACCTCCCGGCTCTGCGAAAGTTTCACGACTGGTGCAGAACGGAAGGTTTTTTGAAGATCATCAGAGAGGATTGCGAAAGTGAATTTTTTTAAAGCAGCAGCCGTGAAAATTTACGAACAGGCCCGCAGGGAGAAGCGTCTGATCGAGGGATGCACGCTGGCGGAAATCAAGCGCCTTGCCGTCCGCCAGGATGGGGTGATTCAGACGCAAATGGGTTCGGTGGCGGCCGACTCCGAGCCCATGAACCGCTCCGCCCCTCATACCCGCAACAGCGTCGATTATCCCTTCGGAGAGCCGGAGGAAAGGCTGGCCGCGCAGGCCGTCGATGTCCTCGGCAGGGAGCGCGTTATTTCCCTGGATACGATCATCGGCGACGGGCAGGACGGCGTGACGGCCCGTTTCCTGATTCCCGAACCGTACGCCCAGCTTGCCTACGGGCTCAAGCTGCTCTTCGACCGTCCGGAGGCGCGTGTGGTGGAAGCGCCGACCTATACGATCATCTATTTTACCGACGGGCAGTTCGAAGCGAACAAATCGAAGAAGCTGCTGGACAAGGACATCATGGTCCGCCTCTTTATGGGTGAACAGCGGGGCGACCAGGTCAAGATCTGCCGGAATACCATCTATCTGGGCGAGGGCAAGAAGGGCATTTTCCAGTTTGAAGACTGGCGGGTGAAAGCCATCGACCGGTCCGGGATCTTTCTGCATGCGGGCGCCCGGCGGGATTACCTGTGGATCTATGATGAGAACACGGAGCGTCCGGAACTGCAGGAAGTGGTGATGGCCGTTTCGGGTCTCACAGCCACCGGAAAGACAACGACCCTGTGCCGGAAGTTCTCCAAGCTGCCGCGGGAAACTTCGGAGATGATCGGCGACGACGGCGGGGCAATCGGTTTTGAAGGCGACTATGCCGCTTTCGAGATCGGCGGCCTTTATGTCAAGACGGAGGGGCTGGATGAAAGCCAGCCGGAGATCCTGCGCGCCGCGGAGTCCAGGGACGCCTTCCTGGAAAATGTGGCCATCACCAAATACCCCTACATGCCCGATTTCAAGGACATCGCCAAGACGGGGAACGCAAGGGCCATTGTGAGCCGGCAGAATCTGGAGATCGCCTCCAAAAGCCTGCGGGCGAACCGGCTCCACTATATCGTCATCCTGACCCGGAATCCGCTGGTGAATGTGATCAGCCGTCTGACGGCGGAGCAGGCCACCATGCAGTTCATCTACGGCGAATCCATCGAGAGCACCGGCGGGAATCCCGAAGAGGCGGGGAAATTCAAGCGAGAATTCTTCCTGGACCCCTTCATCGCCGGAGACCGCATGGAACACGCCATGATCTTCTACGACATCGTCCGGCGGAACAGGATCCCCTGTTACCTGGCGAACACGGGAACCATCGGCCAGCAGGATCAGAAAGTGACGCTGCGGCAATCCCTGGCAGCCTACAATGATCTGGTCCGCAGGCAGCTCCGTTTCAGCGTGGAGGGGGACTGGCTGGGCCACTATTACCCCATCCAGTGCGACCGGGCAAACCTCGATCTGATGCGGGCCTTCCGATTGTTTGACGATCGGAACCTCGCGGAAAAAAGGGTCGCGGATTTTCTCCGGGGGCGCATTCAGTACCTGGAGGCCTTTGAGGCAAAATTCGGGCGCATTCCCGAACCGATCCGGGAGTCCCTGCCCTACCGGGAAGCCGGCCATGCCGCGGCTGAGAAAATGAACGGTCAGTAGGACCGGTGTTTGCGGGTCGGCTGTCCGATATTTGCAGGAACAAGACATACGGAAAGAATATTGGCGCATCATTCCGCCGGGAGACCCACCGATGTTCGACCACGAAGAACTGCACCCCGAATTCAAGAAGTCGCTGATCGCGAAAATGCAGGAGGCATCTCCTTTCTGGGCATTGCTGGGAATGGAACTTGCGGATGTCCGGAAGGGATGGGCGAAGGTCCGGCTGCCTTTTTCAAAAAAACTGGTGCATCCGCTGGGCATCGCCCATGGAGGGGCGGTCTTTTCCGCGGCCGACTCCGCAGTGGCCATGGCCCTGATCGGCCTGGTGGAAAGGGATGAGACCTTCACCACCGTGGAAATGAAGATCAATTACCTCAAGACATTCCATGAGGGTGAAATCATGGCGGAAGCGCGGATCATCTTCAAGGGCGGCAAAACGGCCCTGGGCGACGTGGATGTCAGGAACGGAAAAGGGAAACTGATCGCCAAGGGGCTGGCAACCTACATGATCCTGAAGAAAGACGATTTCATCCCCATGCCGAACCTGGAGTGAAAAAGCGGCTGAATGCCTTGCAGCGGTGATCCTCAAATATACGGGAAGATCTGCTGAATGACGATCTGGAAATTCCTCCGGACGTCTTCCGCCCCGTCCACGATGCCCATATGGCCCGGAAAAAGGCACGCGACGTCCAGGCTTGCCAGATTCCGAATGCTCTCCTTCAAGAGGGCGCCGCTCCCTCCCGGAAAATCCGTCCTTCCAACGCTTCGATCGAAGATCACGTCACCGCAGAACAGCGCTTTCCGATCCGGCCAGTAAAGGCCGATGGAACCCGGCGAATGGCCGGGGATCAGGATCACATCGAAGGTTTCGTCGCCCAGAGAGATCTTGCCATCCGTCAGGATCATGTCGACCGCAGTCTTCGGCCGGTTCAGGCCGAACAGGCCGTACAGGGACCCGCCCTCCCCGTTCAGGAACGAGATTTCCTCGCCATGCATCGCGATCTTGATCCCGGAAGCGGCAAAGGATTCCGAACCTTCGAAATGGTCCGGATGGGAATGGGTGTTGATCACATGGCGGATGTCCGTTTGCCGAATGCCGTCGAAACGCATGCTTTCCAGCAGCGACGGCACGTGGCACGTCAGGCCGGGATCGATCAGGGCCTGAACGGAACCGCCGATGTAGTAGCTGTTGCAGTTGTTGTCGAACATGTCCTTCCACTCATAAACGTAAATATCCTCGGCATACTTCATTACGATTTCCTCTCTAAGTCCGGATAACGGCATTGCCGAACTGGCTCTGTCGCTTCCCGGTGATGGTGGCATAGTAGGCCCGTATCTGGCGCATATCCTCCTCAATCCGCCCCGTGGGGAAGAAGGTGGGGCCGATCCCCCCCGCCTTTTGCCGGTAATCGAGGAATCCCAGGACGATCGGAACAGCGGCGCCCCTGGCAATGTGATAAAAACCGGTTTTCCAGTAGCTGACCTTCTTGCGGGTTCCTTCCGGCGGGACCACCATGATCAGTTGATCGCGTTCCTGAAAGGCCTGTATGGACTGGTCGACCACATTGTGGGACCGGCTCCGGTCGATGGGTATGCCGCCGAGCCACCGGAGGAGGCCGCCGAAGGGCCAGCGGAACATCGCGGTTTTCCCCATCCAGTAGATTTTGATCTTCAAGGCGAATGCAACGGCGAGGGTAATGGGGAAATCCCAGTTCGAGGTGTGCGGTGCGGCAATGATGACAAATTTTTTTATCGACGGAATCTCGCCTTCGACGCGCCAGCCAAGGATTTTCAGAAACATCAAACCCAACCAGGCCGTGAATCGATTGGGTGACAGTCCTTGTTCCAGCATGGGTTCAACCCTCTTTTGCGCCGTCGGGCTCATGGGCCTTGCGGCCATACACCCTCTCATAGGCATTGCAGAAAGGGCACAGGCCCTCTTCCATGGTCCGGACGAAACGGTAAGCGGCGCCTTTTTGCCTTTTGCGGGCATGGCGGCAGACGGGGCAGTGCCCGCATACCTTCGCCAAAGCCCGGTCCGTCTCGTTGACTTTTGCCGTGTTCATAGGACGATCCTGACAGCCGGGTGTTTTCGCAGCGCCTCGTAAAGCGATACGCGGTCGGCTTCGCTTCCAACCTCTCGATCCACGTTCAGGCAGTGATACCGGCCACCGGCGCTGCTGCGGGAAAGCGTCACGGCGCAGTTGCCGTCCGGCAGCAGCTCCGCGATGGCCGCCCGCATGCCGTCCGGGTCGACGCCGATGACCTTGTAGGTCCAGCGGCAGGGATATTCAATTTTTACTTTTTCCGTACGTTCATGCATTTCAGTGCGCAAATTCCCTTCCGGGCCGTCCGGCCGGATATGGATGCCGCTCCGTGGCATGTTCCATAAGCCCTTGACGGCCCTGACGGCGCCGGATCGTCGGGAAAGGGTGAAAACATGATGGATCGCGTGCGAAGGAGGGGGATGGTCAAGGAGTCCGTCTTAAGACTTCCCGGATTTTTTCCTTCAGGGTGCCGCCCTCAAATGCCTTTTCGGCCGCTTCGGACAGCGCGCTGCTGATCTGCTGGCCCAGCAGCGCCTCGGTGAAATAAACGTGCTCCAGCGTATTGTTGCTCTCGGTCGTTACCCGGTAAAATGTCTTGCCGGTCAGGACGTCCGCGAATGCGAAATTGAGCTTCACCCGGGAACGGTAGGATATGATCGGGACATCGCTCTGACAGGTGATTTCAAGGGCCTCGATATTACCGCCGACCAGAATCCTTCCCCACTCCTTTTTGACCGTATCTTCTTTAAGGTTCCAGGCCGGCGCGGCCACGGATACGCGGTATCCGGACTTGACGAGGATATCTTTGACAATCGCCGAAACGGCCGCTCCCGGTTTGAGATTCCTGGGAAGAACGGTGTACAGGCCGCCCGCCGCCGTCGACACCCTGCCGATCTGCAGGTCTTCGCCGCCCGGCCTCGCATCGTTGAACAGGGCAACCGTGACGATCAGTTTCTGTCCCTTGTCGGCGGCCGGGATCACGATGGCAGATGGCTCATATTGCAGGTTGACGGAGTAGAGGGACGGGGTGCAGGCAAGCAGGGAGGACACCAGGCAAACAACGGCGCAGGACCGGATCATTGCGGACCATCCCGGACCGCGATGGCGGGCCCGATTTATTGACAGACTGTTCCGATGCAACATGCACCCCCTTGCGCGTCACACTTCTTCACCCGAACGCCCTCTCCTTTCTAACCATAATCAACCTTTAATTGCAATCACTTTCCGGTCATGACCGGCACTGGGAAACGGCTTTGCGCCGAAGGCATGGCCCGACGCCCTCCCGGCGGATGCGCGTGTTCCGGTTGTTCTCAGCCCGCAGACGGTGGATTGTCGGTGAGTTTGTCGTACATTTCCCCGATTGACAGAAACAGCGCGACAATGATCGGACCGATGACGAATCCGGAAAGGCCGAAAACGATCAGGCCGCCCAGGGTGGACAGGAAGACCAGCAAGGGGTGCATTTCGACATCGGTGCCGATGAGGACGGGACGCAGCAAATTGTCGGCCAGGCCGATCACGAGGATGCCGAAAGTGAGGATGGCGATGCCCTCCCATAGGTGGTTGCTCAGTAGCATGATCAGACCCGCCGGCGCCCAGATGATGGCACAGCCGATGCCAGGAAGAATGGCGAGCACCATCATGAGCAGCCCCCAGACCATCGCGCCGTCGATGCCGGTCAGAAAAAAGATGAAGCCCCCCGAGATGCCCTGCAGGCCGCCCAGGACAACGGTCGCCTTGAGAGTCGCCCGGGCTGTGGTGGTGAATTGATGGTAGAGAATGGTTGTCCTGGCTTCGTCCAGGGGTGACATCCGCATGATGCTCGCGAGAATCCGGTCCGCATCGCGGAAGAAGAAAAAAAGCGCGTAGAACATCACACCGAACTGGACCAGAAAGATGATCGTGTTCTGCGTCAGGTTGGTCAGATGGACGAAGAGGTAATTGGCGATGCTTTTGACCCCCTCGGTGAACTTCTCTGTGAGAAAAGACTGATCGAGCGCGAATCCTTTCAGGTAGGGGTTGTCGGCAAAGTGGCCGATGACATTCCGGACCTTCATTTCAATGGCGCTTGTGTCCTTGCTGATGGAATTGTAAATCTGGATCGATTCGGAAACCAGCAGACTCCCGATGACGGCTGCCGGGATGATGATGATCAGGATGATCGCGAGCAGCGTCAGGGTGGCGCTGAGATTGGGTCGTTTCAGCTTTCTGTCGATCCTCCGGTACAGGGGCCTGAAAATGCCGGCAAAGACCACGGCCCAGAAGATCGGGGTGAAGAAAGGTTTCAGCAGATAGAGAAAAAGGAGGGTGACAAGACCCAGTATCACGAAGAAAATGACGTTTTGTACTTTTTTGGGATCCATGCGCGGCCGGTTTTCGGGTTTCGAAGAAAGGTGCCCTCCGTTACGGCAGGCAAGTTACTAAATACGCATGATTTAATCAATCCCTGTTTTCATGAGGGTCTCATTGCCAGCGAAGGATCACCGCCGAAACGCTCTTTTGCTGTCCATTTCGAGCGACTTGTGTTAGACGAAATTCATGTCGCCGTGGATGCGTGAGGGCACGATACTCATAACCTGCCCCAAGGGGATCTCGCCTTACCTGCAGGCGGAGATCCTGTCGCTGGGCTTTCCGGTCGGGTCCGCGACGGAAGCGGCCGTCGAAACCGTGGGGACGCTGGCGGACACCATGACGCTGAACCTGAACCTCCGGACCGGTCACCGGGTCCTCTATCGTTTGCACGTCATGCAGGCGGGAACGCCGGAGGAACTCTATGACGGCCTGACCCGGATGCCCTGGGAAGCGATCATGGATCCGGAAGGTTACCTCTGCGTTACCTCCTTTGCCGACACACCGGCCATTCGCGACGGCCGTTTTTTGAATCTGAAAGGCAAGGACGCCATCGTCGATCGGTTTCAGCGGGTATGCGGACGCCGGCCCGATTCCGGCCCTGACCGGGGCAGGACCGTAGTCCATCTTTTCTGGAAGGATCGCCGGGTCATGGTGTACCTGGATACATCCGGCGAACCCCTGTCGAGGCGGGGGTACCGGAAAATTCCCCTCGGGGCCCCCATGCAGGAAACCCTGGCGGCGGCGGTGGTGCTAGCTTCCGGATGGAAGGATCGGGGAAACTTCATCAATCCCATGTGCGGCAGCGGAACGCTCGCCATCGAGGCGGCCCTGATCGCTGCGGACCGGGCCCCGGGCCTGGTCCGGAGTCAATACGGATTCATGCACCTGAAGGGGTTCCAACCGTCGGTTTGGCGGGGCATCCGGACAGAGAAACGGAAAGCGGCGAAAAGGCGGCTTGCGGGAGAGATCATTGCCACGGACCACAACCGGGAAGCCGTCGAAGCGGCCGTTCAGAATGCCAGAACGGCCGGCGTAGACCACCTGATTGCGTTCTCGGTCTGCGATTATCAGAATACGCCCCTGCCGGGGGGAGGCGGAGTGATCGTGATCAATCCGGCCTACGGAGAGCGCATGGGAGAGGTTCGGGCGCTTGAGGCGACCTATCGGGGCATCGGGAATTTTTTCAAGCAAAAATGCCAGGGCTACAAAGGTTATGTCTTTACAGGAAACCTGAACCTGGCCAGGCAGGTGGGCTTGAAAACGAAACGAAGGATTCCCTTCTACAACGGGGAGATCGAGTGCAGGCTGCTGGAATACGAGCTGTACGAAGGTGGCCGGAAAACCTTGCCCCCCCATATCTCCGCCGGGAAAGACGGGATCGGAAAGGAAGTTCCATGAACCTTGCACGGGTCCATCCCATTGGGGTTTTCGATTCCGGCGTCGGCGGTCTGACCGTTGTCCGCGCTCTCATGGAGCGGTTGCCTTTCGAAAATATCATCTATTTCGGTGACACGGCACGCGTCCCCTATGGGGTCAAATCGGTTGAGACCATTACGCAGTATGCCACACAGATCGCGGATTTTCTGCTGCGGCAGAAGGTGAAGCTGCTCATTATCGCCTGCAACACGATCGCATCTGTGGCCGGGGAGGGCGTTCAGGAGAGGTCGCCGGTCCCGGTTCTCGACGTCATTGACGCCGGTGCCCGCATCGCCGCTGCGGAAACACGCACCAAGAAAATCGGCGTGATCGGAACTCCGGCCACCATCAACAGCAATGCCTACGCCCGTGCGATTCATCGCTACGATCCGGATGTCCGGATTTATTCCCAGGCCTGTCCGCTCTTCGTGCCGCTGGTCGAAGAGGGATGGCTGGATCATCCCGTGACGCGCCTCACCGCGCAGGAATATCTCAAACCGGTGGTCGCGGAGCATATTGACACGCTGGTCCTGGGGTGTACCCATTACCCGCTGCTCAAGGCCCTCTTTGAGGATATTCTGGAACCGGTCATCCGTCTCGTCGATTCGGCGGAGGCGATGGCGGCAATCACAGCCGAACTGCTGGCGACCCGGAACCTATCGAATCCCCTGAGGATTCCCCCGCAATACCAGTTCTTCGTGACGGATGTTCCCTATCGCTTTCAGACCATCGGCGAGCGCTTTCTGGGCCGGAGCCTCTCCCATGTCGACGTGGTCAGACTCTGAAGGAGCGCGAACGATGAAAATCCTCCTGGCCGGCTACAACATCGACTACGAAACGATTCAGGACATTGAAGACGCCCTGCCGGATCTGGAGGAATTGACTCCGGAAACGATCGCCGCCGCATATGCCCGGATCAGCCGGAATCCCAGACCGGTAAACGAGCTGAGGACCCTCGCCCGGGCGGAGGTCGAAAAGGCCCGACGGTCCAACCGCAGCATCGTCTTCGACATGGGCCACAGCTCGATTGCCGAGCATGCGGTGTTCAATATCGATATTTTAGGCGTTTCCCGTCTGCTGGTGGAGGAGATCGAGAAGTTCCGGCTTTGTTCCTTCACGGAAAAATCCCAGCGTTATGTTTTGCTGAAAGACGATTTCGTCCTCCCCCG
>Ga0209450_10000641_pt1 | contig 17617 bp, 16 predicted proteins | sample FrelakmetLWP11LW_FD_187149 | JGI IMG/M metagenome (GOLD analysis project Ga0209450, IMG submission 187149) | Freshwater lake sediment microbial communities from the University of Notre Dame, USA, for methane emissions studies - LWP11 LW (SPAdes)... | ecosystem: Environmental > Aquatic >...
TCGCCTTCCTGCCGCCGCGCCGCGCGACTGAACTGCCCGCGGTCGGGGCCAACACGCTGCTGCTGCCCGCGCAGCCCTACAACGGCGAGGCTGTGCGCGCGCTGCTGGCGCGCGGTGCCACGCTGCTCGAAGCGCCGTACCCGCTCGGTGTCGAAGGTACGACCGCCTGGCTGGCGGCAGCGGCCGCTGCGTTTGGCGTGCCGCGCGAGCGTTTTGCGCAGGCGATCGCGGCGCCGGCGGAGCGGGCGAACGTGGCGCTCGCGCGCTATCGCGAAAAGCTCGCCGGCTTGTCGCTGTTCCTGCTGCCGGACTCGCAACTGGAGATTCCGCTTGCGCGCTTCCTGCACCGCGAACTCGGCATGCGCCTGGCCGAGGTCGGCACGCCGTATCTGGATCGGCAGATGGTCCAGGCGGAACTCGCGCTGCTGCCCGCTGGCGTGACGATTTCCGAAGGCCAGCATCTGGAACGCCAACTCGATCGCCTGCGCGCGGCGCGGCCCGATCTGACGTTGTGCGGGCTGGGGCTCGCGAATCCGCTGGAGGCCGAGGGCTACACGACCAAGTGGTCGATCGAAACCGTGTTCACACCGATCCAGGGTTTCGATCAGGCGGCCGATCTGGCCGAACTTTTCGCGCGTCCGCTGGCGCGGCGGGCGCGGCTGGCGGTCTGACATGCAACTGACCCTCTGGACCTACGAAGGCCCGCCGCACGTCGGCGCGCTGCGGGTGGCCGCGTCGATGCGCGACGTGCATCTGGTGTTGCACGCGCCGCAGGGCGACACCTATGCCGATCTGCTGTTCACGATGATCGCGCGGCAGGACAAGCGCCCGCCGGTGTCCTACACGACCTTCCAGGCGCGCGATCTGGGCGGTGACACGGCCGAGATGGTCAAGGTCGCCGTGCAGGAAGCCTACGAGCGCTTCCAGCCCAAGTTGATGCTGGTCGGTGAATCCTGCACCGCCGAGTTGATTCAGGATCAGGCGGGCACGCTCGGCCGCTCGCTTGGGCTGCCGGTACCGGTGGTGGCGCTGGAACTGCCCGCGTACTCGAAGAAAGAAAACTGGGGTGCCGCCGAGACGCTGTACCAGGTGGTGCGCGCGGTGCTGGCGGACCAGGTGCCGACGCCGGGTGCCGCGCGCGAACGCGCGCCGGGGCCGCCGCGCGCGAACATTCTCGGGCCGACGCAACTGGGCTTCCGTTGTCGCGACGACGTGGCCGAGGTGCGCAAGCTGCTCGCCGCGCTCGGCATCGAAGTCAATGTCGTGGCACCGCTCGGCGCTTCGCCCGAAGACATCGCCCGGCTGCCGCTAGCTGACTTCAACATCGATTTGTACCCGGAAATCGCGCGCACCACCGCGACCTGGCTGCAACGCAGCTTCGGTCAGCCGTACACCAAGACCGTGCCGATGGGTGTGGGGGCGACCCGCGCTTTCATCGCCGAGCTCGCGCAACTGGCGGGCGTGGACGCCGCGCCGCTGCTGGCACAGGAACACGTCGGTGCCGCGTCGCTAGCCGCGTCGCAATCGAGGTTGCCCTGGTACTCGCGCTCGGTCGATGCGACCTATCTGACCGGCAAGCGCGTCTTCATCTTCGGCGATGCCACCCATGCGATCGCCGCGGCCAAGGTCGCGGCCGAGGAAATCGGCTTCACCGTCGTCGGCCTGGGCACTTACAGCCGCGAGTTCGCGCGCGAAGTGCGCGAGGCGGCGCGCGGTTTTGGGCTGGAGGCGCTCGTCACCGACGACTATCTGGAAGTGGAAGCCGCGATCCGCGCCGCCACGCCGGAACTGGTGCTGGGCACGCAGATGGAGCGGCACATCGCCAAGCGCCTGGGCATCGCCTGCGCGGTGATCTCCACCCCGATCCACGTGCAGGACGTACCGGCGCGGTACAGCCCCGTGTATGGCTTCGAAGGTGCGAACGTGCTCTTCGACAGCTGGGTGCACCCGCTGGTGATGGGACTGGAAGAGCATCTGTTGCAGATGTTCCGCGAGGACTTCGAGTTCCACGGCGAAGCGGCGCCCTCGCACCTGCACGGCGCGGGCGCGGCTGCGCCCGCTGCGCCGCAGCCCGCCCCGGCGGAGCCGACCACGCTCGCCTGGACGCCCGACGGCGAACTGGAGCTGAAGAAGATCCCGTTCTTCGTGCGCGCCAAGGCGCGAAGGAACACGGAGCGATTCGCGCAAGAGCGCGGAGTGAAGAGCATTACGGTCGAAACGCTGTATGAAGCCAAAGCGCACTACAGCCGCTGACTCTGCCGCCACCCTGGTGGCCGTAGCCTCGCCCGTGCCGGTGCGGGTGGTGGTCGTCACGCTCGACAGCCATCTGGCGAGCGCCACCGAGCGCGCTCAGCACACGCTGCTGCGCGAGTTGCCCGGCCTGCGGCTGTCGCTGCACGCCGCTTCCGAATGGGGCGACGATCCGGCCGCGCTGGAACGCTGCCGCGCCGACATCGCACAGGGCGACATCGTGATCGTCACCATGATGTTCATGGACGATCACATCCAGGCGGTGCTGCCGGCGCTGCAAGCGCGGCGCAACGACTGCGACGCAATGGTCGTCTGCCTGGCGGCTACCGAGGTCGCCAAACTCACAAAGCTGGGCCGCTTCGACATGAGCGCGCCGGCCGGCCCGGTGCTGAGCCTGCTCAAGCGCCTGCGCGGTGGCCGCAAGGAAGGCGAACCCAAGACCGCCAGCAACGGCGAAGCGCAGATGCGCATGCTGCGCCGGCTGCCGAAGATCCTGCGCTTCGTGCCCGGCACGGCGCAGGACGTGCGCGCGTACTTCCTCACCATGCAGTACTGGCTGGCGGGGTCGGACGACAACGTCGCCAATCTCGTGCGCTTCCTGGTCGACCGCTATGCCGACGGTGCGCGCCGCGTGCTGCGCGGCCAGTTGAAGCCGCAGGCGCCGGCCGACTACCCGGACGTGGGCGTCTACCACCCGCGCATGAAAGGCCGCATCGGCGAGCGCGCGGAGGCGCTGCCGGGCATCGCGACCGGCAAGGGCACGGTCGGGCTGCTGGTGATGCGCTCTTATGTGCTGGCCGGCAATGCCGGCCACTACGACGGCGTGATCGCCGCTCTGGAAGCGCGGGGCCTGCGCGTGATCCCCGCCTTTGCCAGCGGGCTGGACGCGCGGCCGGCGATCGAGAAGTTCTTCATCCGCGACGGGCGCCCCGCCATCGACGCGCTGCTGTCGCTTACCGGCTTCTCGCTGGTGGGCGGCCCGGCCTACAACGACGCGCGCGCCGCCGAAGAGGTGCTGGCGCGGCTCGACGTGCCGTATCTGGCCGCGCATTCAGTGGAGTTCCAGACGGTCGAGCAATGGGCCGGGTCCGACCGCGGCCTGATGCCGGTGGAGGCGACGATGATGGTCGCGATCCCCGAGCTCGACGGCGCCACCGGGCCGATGGTCTACGGCGGCCGCGGCAGCCATGGTGAGCAGTGCCAAGGCTGCGCCAAGCGCTGCACGGTCGAAGCCTTCGACCGCCGCCGCGACATGGCGTTTTGCACGGAGCGCGTGGACATGCTGGCCGCCCGTGTCGAGAAGCTGGTGCGGCTGCGCCGCGCCGTGCGCGCCGAGCGCAAGCTGGCCGCGGTGCTCTTCAACTTCCCGCCCAACGCCGGCAACATCGGCACCGCCGCGCATCTGTCGGTGTTCGCCTCCCTGCACCATCTGATGCAGGCGCTGGCCGCCGATGGCTACCAGGTCGAGGTGCCGGCCAGCGTGGACGAGTTGCGCGAGCGCATCCTGCACGGCAACGCGGCGCGCTTTGGCGCGGTGGCCAATGTGCATGCGCGCATTGCGACGGACGACCACGTCCGTCGCGAAAAACACCTCGCCGAGATCGAGCGCGCCTGGGGCCCGGCGCCCGGCAAGCAGCAGGCCGACGGTGCCAGCATCCACGTGCTGGGCGCGCAGTTCGGCAATCTGTTTGTCGGTGTGCAGCCTTCTTTCGGCTACGAAGGCGACCCGATGCGGTTGCTGTTCGAAAAAGGCTTCGCGCCCACGCATGCCTTCAGCGCGTTCTACCGCTGGCTGCGCGAAGACTACGGCGCGCATGCGGTGCTGCACTTCGGCACGCATGGCGCGCTGGAGTTCATGCCGGGCAAGCAGGCTGGGTTGTCCGGCGCTTGCTGGCCGGACCGGCTGATCGGCGATCTGCCGAACCTGTACCTGTACGCGTCGAACAATCCGTCCGAAGGCACCATCGCCAAGCGCCGCGCCGCCGCCACCCTGGTGAGTTATCTGACGCCGCCGATCGCGCAGGCGGGCCTGTATCGCGGGCTGGCCGATCTCAAGGCCACGCTCGACCATTGGCGCCGCCTTGAGCCGGGCGAACTGCGCGAGCGCGACGAACTCGCGGCCAGCATTCAGACCCAGGCCGCGGCACTCGAACTCGCCCCCGCCGAGCCGCGCTGGGGCGCCGATGCCGAGGCGCGCATCGCCCGCGTACTCGAACAATTGCAGGAACTGGAGCAGACGCTGATCCCGCACGGCCTGCATGTGGTCGGCCAAGCGCCCAGCGAGGAAGAGCGCGTGGACATGCTGCTGGCGGTCGCGCAGGCGAGTTTTGGCAAGACGCCCACGCGCGAGTCGGTGGCGGCACTCGCGCGCGGTGCCCCGGCCGAAGAGGCCGCCGTGCTCGCGCAGTGCGAAGACGCGGCCACGCTCTTCCGCGAACTCGCCGCCACGCATGCGCTGCTGGCGGCCGATCACGAGATCGCCGCGCTGCTGCGCGCGCTCGACGGCCGCTTCATGCGGCCGGCGCCCGGCGGCGACCTGCTGCGCACGCCGGCGATTCTGCCCACCGGGCGCAACGTGCATGGCTTCGATCCCTTCCGCATCCCCAGCCGCTGGGCGGTGGCCGACGGCGCGCAGCAGGCGCAGCGGCTGCTGGCGCGGCATGTCGCCGACGGCAATGCGCTGCCGGAGTCGATCGCGCTGGTGCTTTGGGGCACCGACAACCTCAAGACCGAAGGCGGGCCGATCGCGCAGGCGCTCGCCTTGATGGGCGCGCGCCCGCGGCTGGACAGCTATGGCCGTATCTGCGGCGCCGAGTTGCTGCCGTTGGCGGAGGTCGGCCGGCCGCGGATCGACGTGGTGATGACGCTCTCCGGCATCTTCCGCGACCTGCTGCCGCTGCAAATCAAGCTGCTGGCCGAGGCCGCGTATCTGGCGGCGCAGGCCGACGAGCCGCTGGAGAGCAACTTCATCCGCAAGCACGCGCTCGCCTACCAGCGCGAGCACGGCTGCGATCTGGAGACCGCCGCGCTGCGGGTCTTTTCCAACGCCGACGGCGCCTACGGCTCCAACGTGAATCACCTGATCGACAGCAGCCGCTGGGACGACGAAGACGAACTCGCCGAGTGCTACACGCGCCGCAAGTGCTTCGCCTACGGTCGCGCCGGCCAGCCGCAACAGCAGGCCAAGCTGCTCAACAGCATGCTGGCCGATGTGTCGCTCGCCTACCAGAATCTCGACTCGGTGGAGCTCGGCGTCACCACGGTCGATCACTACTTCGACACCCTGGGCGGCATCAGCCGCGCCGTGAAGCGCGTCCGCGCCGAGGCAGTGCCGGTCTACATCGGCGACCAGACGAGCGGCGGCGGCGCGGTGCGCACGCTGGCCGAGCAGGTGGCGCTGGAGACCCGCACCCGCACACTCAACCCCAAGTGGTACGAGGGGATGCTCAAGCACGGCTACGAAGGCGTGCGGCAGATCGAGGTGCAGGTGACCAACACGATGGGCTGGTCGGCCACCACCGGGCAGGTCGCGCCCTGGGTCTACCAGCAACTGACCAGCACCTTCGTGCTCGACGACGCCATGCGCGAGCGGCTGGCGCAACTGAACCCGACGGCGAGTGCGAAGGTGGCCAACCGGCTGCTGGAAGCGCACGAACGCCGCTACTGGACGCCCGACGAGGCGACCTTGGCCGCGCTGCGCGCGGCCACCGAAGAACTTGAGGATCGGATCGAGGGAATCGACGCCAGGATGGCCGCATGAACGACATCGTCTCCGTACCGATTTCCGAGTTGAAGCGCGCCCGCCCGCCCGACGGCGAGGGCAGCGTGCAAGTGCAGATGGACCCCAACGTCAAGATCGGCACCGCCAAGGTGTTCGCGGTCTACGGCAAGGGCGGCATCGGGAAGAGCACCACCTCGTCCAACCTGTCGGTGGCTTTCAGCAAGCTCGGCAAGCGCGTGCTGCAGATCGGCTGCGACCCCAAGCACGACTCCACCTTCACGCTGACCAAGCGGCTGGTGCCGACCGTGATCGACATTCTTGAGACCGTCGATTTTCACGGCGAGGAACTTCGCCCCGAGGACTACGTGTTCGCCGGCTACAACGGCGTGATGTGCGTGGAAGCCGGGGGCCCGCCGGCCGGCACCGGCTGCGGTGGCTACGTCGTGGGCCAGACGGTCAAGCTGCTCAAGGAGCACCACCTGCTGGAAGACACCGACGTGGTGATCTTCGACGTGCTGGGCGACGTGGTCTGCGGCGGCTTTGCCGCGCCCTTGCAGCACGCCGAGCGCGCGCTGATCGTCACCGCCAACGACTTCGATTCGATCTTCGCGATGAATCGGATCGTCGCCGCGATCCAGGCCAAGTCGAAGAACTACCGGGTGCGCCTGGGCGGCGTGATCGCCAATCGTTCGGACGCGACCGACCAGATCGACAAGTTCAACGAGGTGGTGGGTCTGAAGACGATGGCGCGCTTTCCGGCGCTGGACGTGATCCGCAAGAGCCGGTTGAAGAAGTCCACGCTTTTTGAAATGGAGTCCACCCCCGAGGTCGAGGCGGTGCAGCAGGAATACCTGCAACTGGCCGCGCGGCTGTGGGCGGGCACTGAGCCGCAGATGGTCACGCCGATGAAGGATCGGGACATCTTCGATTTGTTGGGGTTCGACTGAGAGGCGAGGCGGGTTGCGATGTGTTCCTTTGGCCAGCGGTCTTCCCTCACCCGGCGCTTCGCGCCACCCTCTCCCGGGGGGAGAGGGTTTAAGCCCCGTAGCCGCGCGCTGGCAGGCGCGCGTCGCTACGCCGGCGCAAAGCTCGCGCTTTGCGAAATCCCGGCTCCGCCCCCCCGGGAGAGGGGTTGGGGTGAGGGAAGACCGCGGCCCCATCGGTAACCGCCGCCAGACGCAAAAACCGACGGACAACAGATCACCGATCACCGCACATGCTCCCCACCGCCACCTACCTGCAACGCCGCGAGCGGATCGAGAGTTACTTCGACCGCACCGCCGCGGACGCCTGGGCGCGGCTGACCTCGGATGCGCCGGTCTCGGGCATCCGCGCGACGGTGCGCGCGGGGCGGGCCGAGATGCGGCGCACGCTGTTGAGTTGGCTACCGACCGATCTGCGCGGCAAGCGCGTGCTCGATGCTGGTTGCGGCACCGGCGCGCTGGCGGTGGAAGTCGCGCGGCGCGGCGCGCAGGTGACCGCCATCGACCTGTCGCCGACGCTGGTCAAGCTCGCGCAGGAGCGGCTGCCGCACGACATCGGCTACGGGCATATCGACTTTCGCGTCGGCGACTTTCTCGACCCGGCGCTGGGCCACTTCGACCACGTGGTGGCGATGGACTCGCTGATTCACTACGACGAGACCGACGTGCAGCGCGCGCTGACGGGTCTGGCGCAGCGCACGTCGACCTCGATCGTCTTCACCTTCGCGCCGCGCACGCCGCTGCTGACGCTGATGCACGCGATCGGCCGCGCCTTCCCGCGCGGCGACCGCGCACCGGCGATCGAGCCGGTGGCCGCAGAACGCCTGCGCGCGAGCCTCGGCTGCCAGCCGGACCTGGCCGGTTGGCACCCGGCTCGCGCGCAGCGCATCGTGCGCGGGTTTTACATCTCGCACGGGATGGAGCTGGAGCGCAGATGAGCGGCGGCCTGAACCTCGCCCACCTCTGGACCACGCGCCTGGGCGCGCGGCTGCTGCCGTTCGCCGACGCGGCCACGCGCGAGTTGCCGCTGGCGCGGCTGCTGCGGCTGTCGCTGTTCCAGATCACGGTCGGTGCGGCCACCGCGCTGCTGGTGGGCACGCTCAACCGCGTGATGATCGTCGAGCTGGCCGTGCCCGCCTGGCTGGTCGCGCTGATGGTCGCGCTGCCGCTGGTGTTCGCGCCGTTTCGCGCGCTGATTGGCTTCCGCTCCGACCACTACCGCTCGGCGCTCGGCTGGCGGCGCGTGCCGTTCATCTGGTTCGGCACGCTGATGCAGTTCGGCGGGCTGGCGATCATGCCGTTCGCGCTGCTGGTGCTGGCGGGCGACGGGCACGGCCCGGTGTGGGTCGGGCAACTCGGCGCCGCACTCGCCTTCCTGCTGGTCGGCGCCGGCTTGCAGACGACGCAGACCGCGGGGCTGGCGCTTGCCACCGACGTGGCGCCCGAGTCGGCGCGCCCGCGCGTGGTGGCGCTGATGTACGTGATGCTGCTCGTCGGCATGGTCGCGGCGAGCCTCGTGTTCAGCGTGCTGCTGGCGGACTTCAGCCCCAAGCGGCTGGTGCAGGTGATCCAGGGCGCGGCACTCGCCACCTTGCTGATCAACATGATCGCGCTTTGGAAGCAGGAGGCGCGCGACCCGACCCGCATCGACCACGCGCCGCCGCGGCCGAGCTTCCGCGCCGCGTGGGCGGAATTCGCGCAGCGGCCCGGCGCACGGCGCTTCCTCGTCGCGGTCGGGCTGGGCACCGCGGCGTTCAACATGCAGGACGTGGTGCTCGAACCCTACGGCGGCGAGGTGCTGCACCTGTCGGTCGGCGCCACGTCGCTCCTGACCGGGTTGCTCGCCGCCGGCTCGCTCGCCGCGTTTGCGCTGGCCGGCCGGCAACTGGCGCGCGGGGCGGAGCCGCACCGGCTGGCCGCGTATGGCGCCACGCTCGGGATGTTTGCCTTCGCGGCGGTGATCTTCGCCGCACCGGCGGAGTCGCCGGCGCTGTTCCGGCTCGGCACGGTCGGCATCGGCTTCGGCGGCGGCCTCTTTGCGGTCGGCACGCTGCTGGCGGCGATGGCGCTGGAGCGCGACGGCGCCAACGGCCTGGCCCTCGGCGCCTGGGGCGCGGTGCAGGCCACTGCCGCCGGCGGTGCGGTGGCCCTGGGCGGCGCGCTGCGCGACGCCGTTGGCGGCCTCGCGGTTGCCGGCCGGTTCGGCGAGGCGATGACCACGCCCGCGGCCGGCTATGGCTTTGTCTATCACCTCGAATTGATCTTGTTGTTCGCCACGCTGGCCGCCATCGGCCCGCTGGCGCGCCGCCGCATCGCGCGGGCGGCGCCGCCGGCGGCGATGCGGCCGGCGTCCCCCGTTTTCGGACTTGCGGAACTCCCCCGCTAGCCGCTTTTCGCCTGGAGGTCAGATGCAAACCGGCGCCATCACCAGCTACATCGACGTAGCGCAACTCGTCCTTTACGCCTTCTGGATTTTCTTCGCGGGGCTGATCGTCTACCTGCACCGCGAAAACAAACGCGAGGGCTACCCGCTCTTCTCCTCGCGCCGCAACGACAAGGTCAAGGTACAGGGCTTCCCGGCGGTTCCGGAGCCCAAGACCTACAAGCTCGCCCACGGCGAGGGCGAGGTGCAGAAGCCCGCGGCGACCGATCCGCAAATTCCGTTTGCCGCAGTGCAGACCAAAGGCGGCTTCGGCTCGCCCTACGTGCCGACCGGCGACCCGATGGTCGATGCCGTCGGCCCGGCCGCCTATGCGCTGCGCGCCGAGGTGCCCGACCTCACCTACGAGGGCACACCCAAGCTGGTGCCGCTGCGCGTGGCCACCGACCACGCGCTGGAAGCGCGCGACCCCGATCCGCGCGGCAAGTCGGTGTGGGGCGCGGACGGCAAGGTCGGCGGCACCGTGCGCGACCTGTGGGTCGATCGCTCCGAGGCGCTGATCCGCTATCTGGAAGTCGAGGTCGAAGGCGGCCGCCGCGTGCTGCTGCCGCTCAACTTGACGCGGATCGGCTTCGACGGCGTGCGGGTGAAGTCGGTGCTCGCGCATCACTTCGCCAAGGCGCCGGGGCTGCGCAACCCCGATCTCGTCACCCGCCGCGAGGAAGATCGCGTCAGCGCGTACTTCGCCTCCGGCCACTTGTATGCCACACCCGAGCGCTCGGAGCCGTTGATCTGATGAAACCCCTGCGTACCCGCATCATCCCCGGGGCCGGCCCGGACACCCAGCACATCGCCGGCATCCAGGAGCCGCTGCCGCCGGGCGAGCGGCTGCTGTGGCAGGGTGCGCCCGACTGGCGCGTGCTGGCCGTCACCGCCCTGCACCTGCGCAAGCTCGGCCTGTACTTCGGCGCGTTGCTGCTGTTGCACCTGGCGGCGTCGATGCGCGACGGCGCAACACTGGCGCACGCGCTGGGCAAGGCATTGCCGCTGGCCCTGCTCGCCGCCGGCGCGCTGGGCCTGCTGGCGCTGTATGCGTGGGCCGCGGCGCGCACCACCATCTACGCGGTGACCACGCGCCGCGTGGTGCTGCGCGTGGGCGTGGCGCTGCCGATCACGATCAACCTGCCATTTGCCGGCATCGAGTCGGTTGCGCTGCGCCGGCGCGACGGCGGCCGCGGCGACTTGTCGATCGCCTTGCGCGACGACGTGCGCCTGGCCTGGCTGCACCTGTGGCCGCACGCCCGCCCGTGGCGCCTGGCGCGCACGCAGCCGATGCTGCGCGCCGTGCCGCGCGCCGACGAAGTGGCCAAGGTGCTGGCAGCGGCCTTGCAGGCGGCGGCCGACGGCGCGCAGCCCGCGGTGTCGCCGGTCGCGCCAGCCGCCGCGCCGCAGCCACGCAGTGCCTTGGCGTCCACGCCGGTGGCGGCGTAGCGCAGCCGATTTCGGAGTCCAGGTCATGAGCGACCCCTTTGCCCACCAACCCTTCCCGCGCGGCGCGTTGATCGGCGCCGCGGCGTTGATCGCCGCCTCGCTGCTGGCGGTGGCGGCGGTGCGCATCACCGGCGCCGGCCGCACCACGGTGCAGACCGCACCGGCGGCGGTCGAGCGCGACCTGCGCTTCGCCGATCGCAGCGACGGCGGCGTGGACGTGCTCGACGCTGCGAGCGGCGCCGCCGTGGCGCGGCTGGCACCGGGGCACGACGGCTTCATCCGCGCCACGCTGCGCTCGCTGGTACGCGAGCGGCACCAGCTCGGCTTCGACGACGCCAAGCCGTTCCGCGTGGCGATTACCGTCGATGGCCATCTGACGCTGACCGACACCGCCACCGGACGGCAGATCGATCTCGGTGCCTTCGGCACCACCAACACCGCCGCCTTTGCGCGGCTGCTTGCGCCTGCGCGCTGACCGCGCCAAGGAGACCCGCCCGATGGAAGCGATCGAACCCACTCTCGCCTTGACGCCGGTGGTCAGCCCCGCCGACGCCACCCGCAAGGCCGAACAGCACACGCTGCTGTCGCCGCGGTTCTACACCACCGACTTCGCGGCGATGGACCGCATCGACGTGAGCCCCTTGCGCGCCGAGTGGGACGCGATGCTGGCCGAGTACGAAGGCGACAACAACCACGACCACTTCCAGCGCACGCCGGAGTTCAAGAGCGAGATCCGCGACCTGCCGCCGGCGCTGAAGCAGGAGTTCCTGGACTTTCTGATCTCCTCGGTCACCTCCGAGTTTTCCGGCTGCGTGCTGTACAACGAGATCAAGAAGAACGTCGCCAACCCCGACATCAAGCAGTTGATGGAATTCATGGCGCGCGACGAGTCGCGCCATGCCGGCTTCATCAATTCGTCGCTGAAGGACTACGGCCTGGGCGTCGATCTGGGTGGGCTCAAGCGCACCAAGAAATACACCTACTTCAAGCCCAAGTACATCTTCTACGCAACCTATCTGTCGGAGAAGATCGGCTACGCCCGCTACATCACGATCTTCCGCCAACTCGAGCGGCGCCCGGAGCTGCGCTTCCACCCGATCTTTCGCTGGTTCGAGCGCTGGTGCAACGACGAATTCCGCCATGGCGAGTCCTTCGCGCTGATCATGCGCGCCAACCCGCAGCTGCTGCGCGGCGGCAACCTGCTGTGGATCCGCTTTTTCCTGCTCGCCGTGTACGCCACGATGTACGTGCGCGACCACGCCCGCCCGCTGATGCACGAGGCGATGGGTCTGAACGCCAGCGAGTACGGCCACACCGTCTTCCGCATCACCAGCGAGATCAGCAAGCAGGTTTTCCCGCTGACGCTGGACACCGACCACCCCGCTTTCCGCGCCGGGCTGGACCGGCTGGTGCGCCTGAACAGCGCGATGGAGCACGCCAAGCGCGAAGGCGGCCTCGTCAACACCGTCAAGCGCGGCGCGCTCGCGGTTGCCGCCGCCGCGACCTTCGCGCGGCTGTATCTGCTGCCGGTCAAGCGCAACGAACTGCCGCAGCAGATCCGGCTGGCGCCGGCGTGGTGAGGCGATGAACCTTCGACGCAGCGGTGGCTTGGGCGTTACGCGGTCGGTTGTTGGCGCGCTTCACCGTCATCCGCGCGAAAGCGGGAATCCAGCAGCGTTGCGAAGGGCACTGGATTCCCGCTTCCGCGGGAATGACGTGCCCAAGTGCAACAGCCGCACGGCTTGACCATGTGGCAATACACCGCCCCCATCCTCTACGCCCTCTTCGTCTGGTGGTTCGGCACCGGCGTCGTGCTGCTGCTCGACAACCTGCCGCGGCGCTTTCTGGCGCCCACGCTGGGCGCAGCGAGCGCAGTGGCGGTGGCCGCGCTGGTGCTGCTGGCGATCACCGCCGACGACACGACGGTGGCCGCCGCCTTCGTTGCCTTTACCTGCGGCGTGCTGGTCTGGTCGTGGATGGAGCTCACGTTTCTGACCGGCGCAGTCACCGGCCCGCGGCAGCACGGCTGCGTGCCGGGTTGCACGGGGATCAAGCACTTCGGCCACGCGCTGGCGGCGATTGCCTATCACGAGCTGGCGATCGCGGCGGGCGGGCTGGCCGTCTACCTTGCCACCGCCGGCGGCAGCAATCGCGTTGGGTTCTGGACCTACCTCGTGCTGTGGGTGATGCGCCAGAGTGCGAAGCTCAACCTGCACTTCGGCGTGCGCAATCTTTCCGAAGAGTTTCTGCCGCCGCGGCTGCGCTACATGACGAGCTACTTTCGCCGCCGGCCGCTGAATCTGCTGTTCCCGCTGTCGGTCAGTGCGGCGACCGTGGTCGCGGTGCTGCTGGTGCGCGAGATCGGCGCCGTGCGGACTTCGGCCTTCGACGTGGCCGGCTACACGCTGGTGGCCACGCTGCTGTGGCTGGCGATCCTCGAACACTGGCTGCTGGTGCTGCCGCTGCCGACCAGCGCGCTGTGGCGCTGGAGCCTGCGCGGTGCGGCGCGCGCGCACGAAGGCGAAGACGACGCGCCCGGCCCGTTGCGCTCGGCGGTGCGGCTGGGCGACGGTTAAGGGGCCATCGATGCCCGCCACACGATCCGATCTGCGCCGCCGGGCGGTGCTGGCCGCGAGCCTCGCGGCGGCGGCACTGGGTGTCTTCTACGGCTACGGCTTCGGCGATCGCCTGGGCGGCTTGGCCCTCGGCCTCGTGACCGCGCTCAACTGCGCGGTGCTGGGGGCGTTCGCGGCGGGCGGGTTGGCGGAGAGGCTTCTACCCAACAGCGGCCGTTGACCCGCTGTCCTCATAGACCAAGCTCGCTGTGCGAACCCAAGCGCACCAATTGCAGTCGGTGGGCATCGGGTTTGCGATAGATGAGCACGAGGTCCGGGCGAATATGGCAGTCGCGGAACTCGGCCCAGCGCCCGGAGAGCGGGTGATCGCGGTACTTGGGCGGTAACGGCAAGTCTTCGACCAACAACTCCAGCGCAGCGATCAACTCGCCGCGCAGAGTCGCGGCATAGCGGCCTTTGGATTCGCGTCGGAAGTCGCGCTTGAACTGCCCGGTGCGCTCAATCTCGCGCATCGAGGTCAGTCATCAGTTCATTGACGCCGCGAAACCTGCGCAAGCGTTTGCTACGCGCTTCCTTCATCGCCGCTATCGTCTTCGCATTGGGCACCAGCGGCTCGAACGGCAGCGACTTGTCGTGCGCAACGCGCGTCAGCAACAGCCGAAAGGCATCGGACACCGTTAATCCCATCGCCGCCAGAACGTCGGCGGCGGCGTCCTTCGTTGCTCCGTCGATGCGGGCTCTGACCACGGTGTTTGCGGGCATGGTGGCAACTCCAAATTGAGCTACAGTGTAGCCCAAACTCCGACTGGCGCTGCTACCCGCTGCGCGCTGCATCAAATCGCAGCTGCCGTTCGCAAGGTTTCGCGCTTCAACATCGCCATGACCCAGACCGTCGCCGCCAGCAGCACGATCTCGATCGCGTAGACCAGCGCATAGCCGGTGGCCGGGCTCGCGAGCGCCTCGCCAAAGGCGCCGCGCTGGGCCAGCATCCCGGCGGTGCTGCCGATGATCCCGCCCGCGGCCACCGCGACGCCGGCGGCGGTGGCCTGCACCGCGCCCCAGGCGCCGAGCGCCAGGCCGATCTGCTCGCGCGGGGCGCGGTTCATCGTCATCGTCAGCGTGCCGTGGCCAAAGATGCCGCCGCCGAAGCCGATGGCCAGCACGCCGGCAACGAAGAGCGGCAGCCAGTGCGTCGCCGCGGCGGCGAGCACTGCTACAAACGCGGGGATGCCGACCCAGGCGCCGAAGGTGGCCATCCTGGCCGGGTCGGCGCCGCGGCCAAGCACGCGCGAGGCCCATGAGAATCCGATCAGCCCGCCCGCGGCCAGCGCGGCGGTGAGCCAGGTGGTCGCACCCACGGACATGCCGAGCACCTGCCCGCCATAGGGTTCGAGCAGCACGTCCTGCATGGCAAAGGCCATCGTGCCCAGTGCTATGGCGGTGAGGCGGCGCAGCGCGCCGGCGTCGCCGGCCAGGTAGCCACGCCAGGCCTCGGTAAAGGACGGCTCCTCGCGCCGCGCGGCAAAGCGCTTCGGGTTGCGCAGCTCCTGCTTCCACATGGCCAGGCCGTTGAGGACCATCGTGGCCACCGCCGACGCCTGGATCGCCTGCACCAGCCGCGCCGCGTTAAAAGTCTGCAAGAACGCGCCGAAGGCGAGCGCGCTGACGATGGTGCCGAGAAGCAGCATCACGTACATCAGGCCGACCACGCGTGGGTGCGACTCCTGCGGTGCGAGGTCGGTGGCGAGCGCCAGCCCCGCGGTCTGCGTGGTGTGCAGGCCGGCGCCGACCAGCAGGAAGGCCAGTGCCGCCGCGGCCGGGCCGATCCACGCCGGCCAGGCGCTGGCGTTGCCGCCGCCGGAGAGCACCAGCAGCGCGAAGGGCATGATCGCCAGCCCGCCGAACTGGATCAGCGTGCCCATCCAGATGAAGGGCACGCGCCGCCAGCCGAGCGCGGAGCGGTGCGTGTCGGAGCGGAAGCCCACCAGCGCACGGAACGGCGCATACAGCACCGGCAGCGCCACCATGATCGCCACCAGCGCGGCCGGCACGCGCAGCTCGACGATCATCACGCGATTCAAGGTGCCGACCAGCAGGGCCAGCGCCATGCCGACCGAAACCTGGAACAGCGACAGCCGCAGCAGCCGCGGCAACGGCAGGTCGGGCGTGGCAGCGTCGGCAAACGGCAGGAAGCGCGGCCCGAGCGCGGCCCAGCGGGCGAACAGGGCGCGGGTGAGGCTCATCGGCTCGGCAGCGGCGCGCGGGCGCACCACCTTATTCCATTTCCACTTCATTCGGACACCCAAGGCACGTCATTCCCGCGCAACCGCGAATCGAGTGTCTCTCGCGAAAGTCGCTGGGTTCCCGCGTTCGCGGGAACGACGAAATTGCCGTAGCGATTGGGAAACGGAATTGGCTCGGGACATGGCGGCGTGCAACGAGCAACGAAAAAACGGGCCGGGAGCTTGCGCCCCCGGCCCGCTTGTCGTTTGCAAACGTCAAGCGTGTTGCGGTTACTTCTTCGCGGCCGGAGGAGCGACCGGCACTGCCGCCTCGGCCGTTGCGGCCACGGGCGCCGGGCCGGAGCCGTTCAGGAAGCGCGCGAACCACGTCGTGTTGTTCAGGATCGCGAAGTGCACCACCAGCGATGTGACGGCCACCCCGCCCAGGAACAGCGGAAGGCCGACCGACGGCTTGACCACGCACCAGATTTTTCCGTAGATCATTTTGGCTCCTCTCCTACTTCAGCCATGGGGAATACATGTAGGCCAGCAGATGGGCCACTGCTGCGATCACCCCGAACATCTGCGTGCCCTGGATGAGCTTGGTGTGCAGCTCCTCCGACTCGGCTTCGGTGAGGCCGGTGGGCCACACCCTATCTTCGTTGTTTGCCATGTGCCCTCCTCGAGGGAAGAACGGTTTGCGTGCGAAACCCGCACGCGGGTACTACGTGGTCGCGCGCGTTGCGCGCGGCTTTCCGTAATTCGGTTGTTCAGCGGACGGTCACCTCCACCCGGCGCGCGGACGGGTCTTCGCCGGCGACGTTGGCCTGCACCGCCTGCGGCCTGGCGAGCACCACGCGATCGGGGGCGAAGCCCGCCGCCTGCAAGGTGCCGGCCACCGAGAAGGCGCGCTGCTTGGCGAGCTCGGCATTGCTGGCGCGGTCGCCGCTGGCCGAGTGGTAGCCGGACACCGCCGCCCTGGCCTTGGGGTCGGCCTTGAGCTTTTCGACGACGAAGGCCAGCACCTCGGGCGCGATGCCGCGCAACTGGGCGGAGCCGACGTCGAAGTAAACGACCAGCACTTCCCCCACCCCCGCGGCGGCCGGGGTCGGCGGGCCGGCGCGCGGGCCGGCGAGCTCCGGGTAGTCCTTGAGCATCGGCGCGCCGTACAGCGGCTTGAAGACGCCGTTGTGGCAGGTCGCGCAGTTGATCTTGGCCACGTCGCCGGCGGGGCCCAGCCGCTCGGCCGGGAACACCGGCGTGAGCGGCTCCAGATACTCGTTGTTGAGCGCCCGCACCATGCGCAAGCCTTGCCACGCGGTGGCGCGCGGCGGCGAGCTTTGCTCCCACACCCCAAAGGCGCGCGAGTTGTGGCAGTAGGTACAGTTGACCCCCAGCCCATCGGAGAAGTGCATCATCAGCGCGTAGGTCCACTCGGTCTGCTGGATGCTCGCCTTGTGGTCGGTCGGCAGCGGATCGGTGCTCCCCACCCGCACCTCGCCCTTCTGCAGCAAGTAGGTGGTGAACGGGTCCTTCGGCAGCGAGGAGACGCCGACCGTCCTGGCCGGCGCGTTTTGCCCGTAGCGCCAGCCGGCGTACTTGTCCGAGCCGGTGCCGTCGGGGTCGATGAACCAGACGTTTTCCGGCACCGCCTTACCGCGGTGGCAGGTGTAGCAGGTGACTCCGGTCTGCGCGACGTGCGGCTGCCACTGCGCGTTGACGTTCTGCGTCAGTTGCAGCATGCGCCGCGCGACTATCTTGGTGTACTTGCCGTCCACGGCAAAGTTGCCGTCGGCATGGCAGTAGGTGCAGCCCTGCTCGGGCGCGACCCACGAAGTCATCGCCACCATCAGGCGGTTGAAGCTCGCCACGTCGAGGTCGCCCAGCACCTGCACGTTCTGGTACACGGTGCGCGCCGGCGGCCCAGCAGGCGCCTGCGGCGCGGTGGCGGGCGGCGCCTGATTGGCGTCGAACACGGCGGCGTTGATGCGGGG